>Ga0209794_1001872_pt1 | contig 13212 bp, 12 predicted proteins | sample EBPBio232013_DNA_FD_185869 | JGI IMG/M metagenome (GOLD analysis project Ga0209794, IMG submission 185869) | Wastewater treatment Type I Accumulibacter community from EBPR Bioreactor in Madison, WI, USA - Reactor 1_5/23/2013_ DNA (SPAdes)... | ecosystem: Engineered > Bioreactor > EBPR >... | reverse complement strand
ATATCGCGGGCTCGATCGCCCATGCCAACATGATCGCGGCGCAAGGCATCATTGATGTGGCTTCCAAAGACGCGATTGTCGAGGGGCTCACCAAGGTCAAAGCCGAAATCGAGAGCGGAAAGTTCGAATTCAAGACGGCGCTTGAGGACATCCACATGAACGTGGAAGCGCGCCTCGCCGAACTCATCGGCGCTGCCGCCGGTCGCCTGCACACCGCGCGCTCGCGTAATGATCAGGTCGCGACCGACTTCCGCCTTTACGTGCGCGACCAGATCGATTCGATTGACGCCGCGCTGGCCGATCTTCAGCAGGCGATGGCGGAAAAGGCCGTGGTGCACGCGGGCACCGTGATGCCGGGCTTCACGCATCTGCAATCGGCACAGCCCGTCACCTTCGGCCATCACCTCATGGCCTATGTGGAAATGCTGCGCCGTGACAGAGGCCGCTTCCGCGATGCGCGCGCGCGTCTGAATGAGTGCCCGCTGGGCGCGGCGGCCCTCGCCGGGACCTCCTTCCCGATTGATCGCTTCGCCACAGCCAAAGCGCTCGGCTTTGATCGCCCCACCGCCAATTCGCTCGATTCGGTGTCTGACAGGGATTTCGCGCTCGAAACCCTCTCCGCCACCGCGATTCTCGCGATGCATCTGAGCCGCTTTGCCGAAGAGATCGTGATCTGGACCTCGGCCCAGTTCGCTTTCATCAAGCTGAGCGACAAGTTCACCACCGGCTCCTCGATCATGCCGCAGAAGCGCAACCCGGATGCGGCAGAGCTGGTGCGTGCCAAATCGGGTCGCATCTATGGCTCGCTCGTCGGCCTGCTGACCGTGATGAAGGGCCTCACCTTGGCCTATGCGAAGGACATGCAGGAGGACAAGGAGCAGACCTTTGACGCGCTCGATGCCATCGCGCTCTGCATTGCGGCCACCGCAGGCATGGTTCGCGACATGGAGCCGGATGCCAAACGCCTGAAAAAGGCGGCCGGTTCGGGCTATGCCACCGCCACAGATCTTGCGGATTGGCTCGTGCGCACGCTGAAGATGCCCTTCCGCGAGGCGCATCACGTCACCGGGCGCATCGTCGGCCTCGCCTCGGCCAAGGGCATCGACCTTGAAAAGCTCACGTTGGCCGAGATGCAGGGCGTCGAGCCGCGCATCACCGATGAGATTTTCGCGGTGCTCGGCGTGTCGAACTCGGTCAAATCGCGCACCTCTTACGGCGGCACCGCGCCGCTCAACGTGAAGAAGCAGGCGCGCCGCATTCTGGCCGAACTCGCGCGCGAGAAGCGCACCCTCGCCTCGCGCCCCGGCCTGTGATAGCGCTTAGGCCCTCTTCCAACGGATTGCCCGCAAACGGATTGCACATGTCGCGCATCGTCCCGCTCAGCCTTGTTCTGGTTCTTGGCCTCGGCCTTTCGGCGTGCGGCAAGCGCGGCCCGCTGGAGCCGCCGCCCGCCGCCCATCCCTCCTCCGCCGCCGAGCGCGCGGAAGCCAAAGCGGCCGCCAAGGCCAAGGAGGAGCAGGAGGGCACCACCGCCAGCGGCACCACCGATCCGGCCCGCACCAAGCTGGGCGGCAAGAAACGCGTGCCGATCACCGCGCCCAAGCGCGATCTCTTCATCGACGGCATTCTGGAGTGACGGCTCTGGCGTCATGCCCGCCCTTGGGGCGGGTATCCACGACTTCGCACAGAGCAATAAAGTCATGGATGGCCGGGCTAAACCCGGCCATGACGCGGTTAGGCTGAAGACGCGCCCTTAAACGCTGGAAACAGGACAGTCATGCACCACTTTGATTATCTGGACGGCGTGCTGCACGCCGAGGGCGTCTCGCTGGAAAAAATCGCTGCCGAGGTGGGAACGCCCACCTATGTCTATTCCTCCGCCACGCTGGAACGCCACTTCACGGTATTCTCGGAAGCCCTCAAGCCGCTCAACGCCCATGTGTTCTATGCGGTGAAAGCCAACGGCAATCTCGGCGTGCTGATGACGCTCGCGCGCCTTGGCGCAGGCGCAGATACCGTGTCCGAGGGTGAAATCCGCAAGGCGCTGGCCGCCGGCATTCCCGCCTCGAAAATCGTCTTCTCCGGTGTCGGCAAGACCCCGGCGGAACTCGCCTTTGCGGTCGATGCCGGAATCTATCAGGTCAATGTGGAAAGCGAGGGCGAGCTGGAAGCCCTCTCCGCGATTGCTGCGGCCAAGGGCAAGCGTCAGGCGGCTGTTCTGCGCGTGAACCCGGAAGTCGGCGCGGGCGGCCATGCCAAGATCACCACCGGAGATGCCGCCAACAAGTTCGGCGTGTCCTTTGCCGAGGCCGAGCGCCTCTACGCCAAGGCCGCGAACATGCCGGGCGTCTCGATCATGGGTCTTGCGACCCATATCGGCTCGCAGGTGACGGAATTCTCAGCCTATCGCGAAGCCTTCCTGAAGATCAGAGGCGTGGTGGAAAACCTGCAAAAGCAGGGCCACAAAGTCGAGCGGCTGGATCTGGGCGGCGGCGTCGGCGTGCCCTACGAGATGAGCTACCCCTACAGCCACGGCCCGGACACGGTGCACGCCTATGCCGATATGGTCAAAGAGGTCACCGCCGGGCTCGACATCGAACTCGGTTTTGAGCCGGGCCGCGTGATTGCCGGCAATGCGGGCATTCTGCTCACCCGCGTGCTCTACACCAACCAGCGCGCCGACCGCACTTTCCTCGTCGTCGATGCGGGCATGAACGATCTCGTCCGTCCCGCGATGTATGAGGCCTATCACGAGATCTGGCCCGTGAAGCAGCCCGCTGCGGATGCCCCGCGCGCAACCTACGATGTCGTCGGCCCCATCTGCGAATCGGGCGACACCTTCACCACCGGTCGCGATCTGCCGGTGCTCAAACAGGGCGATCTGATCGTCTTCAAGACGGCGGGTGCCTATGGCGCCACCATGTCCTCCACCTACAATCAGCGCCCGCTGGTGCCGGAGGTTCTGGTGAAAGGGCCGGATTACGCCGTCACCCGCCCGCGCCAGACCTACGAGGAATTGATCGGCCTCGATCGCAAACCCGGCTGGTTCTAGCATCGCGTTTTAAGGCAAAGGGGCACCAGTTCGCGTCAACAAAACGCGTTCTTTGACGTGAATTGCCCCCCTGTCCCCGCGCGCGCTTTGCCCTATAGTGGTGTGTGGAGGCAGGATGAGCGCGCCCGAATCGCAAAAGCTGTGGTCGCTTGACGGCGCGCTCGCATGGCGCACGCGCTGGACATGGGCTGCCTTGCTGATCGAACGCGCAGTGCCCCTCGCCCTGCCCGTTCTTCTGGTTCCCCTCGCCTTTGTTGCGCTCGCTTGGGCGGGCCTGTTCGAATGGCTCGAAGCCCCGGTGCGCGCGGGCATCGGCATCGCCGCGCTCATCCTGATGCTGGTCCTGGCCCTGCGTCTGCGCGCCTTACGCCTGCCGACGCGCGAAGAGGTCAACCGCCGCCTCGACGCCTCCCGCCCCGAGGCGCATCGTCCGCTCGAAACCCTTGCCGATACCAACGCCTTGGCAGACCCCATCGCCGCAGCGCTCTGGCGCGAACATCAGGCGCGGGCGCACAAGGCCGCGCTCGGCCTTGAGGCCGCCAGCGCCGATCCGGGCTTGCGGCGGCTTGATCCACTCGCCGTGCGCATGCTGGTGCTGCTGGCGCTTGTCGCAGGCGCCTTCATCGCTGGAAAGGAGCGGGAGGAACGCCTCGCCTTTGCGCTCGATTGGTCGAGCCCGCGCGGGGCTATCACCCCGCCGCGCCTCGACGCTTGGCTGGATCCCCCCGCCTACACCGGCCGCCCGCCGATTTTCCTCACACGTGAGGACGGCATGATCGAAGGCCCGGTGCTGGCTCCGGTCGGCTCTGTGCTCTTCGTGCGTGCCTCCGGCACCCGCGAGGGGAAGGCGGCATCTGTCACGCTGGAGCACGGCCCCGGCCTCGGCCCGGCCCCCGCCCCGGCGGCGGATGCCAAGCCTGAGCGCCTGCCCGCCGGAGTGACACTGGAAAAGCGCATCGTGAAGGCGGATGCCCCGCTTGCCATCAAGCTCGGCCGTCACGAGATGGCCCGGCTGGAGGTCAAGGCCATCCCCGATCTCGCCCCGCAAGCCATCCTGAAGGATGTGACCACGCAGGCTGGCTCAACCGACCGCCAAACGCCCGGTGGCCTGCGCCTGACCTATGAGCTGAAAGACGACTACGGCATCGCCAAGGGCGGTGTTGTCATGGAATCGAGCAGCCCCCGCACGCTCTTCCCGCCGCCGGAGGTTGCCCTCCCGCTTCGGCTTGGCGCGGGGGATCTTGTGATTCCCACCGAGGATCACCCCTGGGCCGGGGCCGCCGTGACCCTGCGCCTGACTGTCGAGGATGACATTGGCCAGAAGGGAACCAGCGAGAGCCGGCAGGTCACCCTGCCCGGACGCCCCTTCTCCCACCCGCTGGCGCGGGCATTGGTGGAGCAGCGCCGCCTGCTGGTTTTCTCGCCCGATGAGCGGGACCCCGTGTTGCTGGCGCTTGATGCCCTGCTGTTCGCGCCGGAAAAATTCACGCCCAACGCGGGGGATGTGGTGGCGCTGACCGCCATCCGCGCTGGCCTGCGCAAGGCCCGCACCGATGAACGGCTGCGCGAGATTGCCGACACCATGTATGACTATGCCCGCTATCTCGAGGATGGCGACATGTCGGAGGCCGAAAAGCGCCTGCGCGATGCCGAGGCCCGCCTGCGCGAGGCGATCGAACGCGGTGCGCCCCCGGAAGAGATTGCGCGGCTCTCGCAGGAAATGCGCCGCGCCATGGACAATTATCTGCGCGATCTCGCCAAGCGTTCCGAGCAGGATCCCAACGCGCGCAACGCCCCCAACGATCCCAATGCCAAGACGATCACCCCGCGTGATCTGGCCGAAATGATGAAGAAAATCGAGGAGGCGGCGCGTCAGGGCAATCAGGCCGAGGCGCAGCGGCTGCTCAAGCAGCTCTCGGACATGATGAAGAACCTGCGCTCGGCCCGCCGCCAGAACGGCGATCCGCAGCAGCGCGAGATGGGCGAGCAGATGCGCGAGCTGGAGCAGCTCCAGCGCGACCAGCGCGACCTCAAGGATCGCACCTTCCGGCAGGATCGGGACGGACAGCGCGACGGCCAACAGAACCGGCAGGGCCAGCGCCAGCGCGGCCAGCGCGGCGAACAGGGCGAAAGCGGCCAGCAACAGGGCCAGCAGGGCGGCGAAGGCTCCCTCGCCGACCAGCAGCAGGCCCTGCGGGACCGCTTGAACAAGCTGCGCGAGCGCATGCAGAACGGCAAAGGCCAGAACGGGCAGGAAAACGGCCTTGAGGATGCCGATGAAGGCATGGGCGATGCCGGCAAGAATCTCGGCAAGGGCAACCCGGGCGGTGCCACCGAAGGCCAGCAGAAGGCGCTGGAGGGCATGGGCCGCGCGCAGGAGGGTCTGGCGCGCGAGATGGAACGCATGATGGGCCAGAACGAGCCCGGCGATGGCGAGGGCGAAGGATTGGGCGACCAGCCCGGCCCCGGCACGCGCGGGCGCGCGGAAAATTCCACCGATCCGCTGGGCCGCCCTCAGGCGCGCGAGAACCGCAGCGCGGAGGATAACTCCGGCGTCGAAGTGCCGGACAAGGACGCGCTTCAGGGCTCGGTATCCGAGCGTGCCGCGCGCGTGCTGCGCGAGCTGCGCCGCCGCCTCGGCGAATTCGAGCGCCCGCGCGATGAACTCGATTATCTGGAGCGTCTGCTCCGCCGACAGCAATAACCCTCGTTTTTCAGGTCTTTGATATGAATCTTCTGGTTGGTGTCGCCGTCAGCATCGTGGCCGTCGTGTTGCTCGCGGGGCTGTTCAACATGCTCAAAGGCGGCTCGCCCAACCGCTCGCAGCAGTTGATGCGCGCGCGCGTCGTGCTGCAATTCGTCGCCATCATCATCATTATGGGGGTGATCTGGGTGCGCGGCGGTTGAAATTACGCGCCCGAGCGCCACAATCGGCGCCATGGTCAAACTCAATCGAATCTATACCCGCACCGGCGATGCCGGACAAACCGGCCTCGGCACTGGCGAGCGCGTCGAGAAATTCGACCTGCGCGTGGAGGCCTATGGCACCATCGACGAGGCGAACTCAGTCATCGGCATGGCGCGCCTGCATGCTTCAGGCGAAGAGGACGCCATGCTCGCCCGCATCCAGAACGACCTGTTCGATCTGGGCGCGGATCTGTGCACGCCCGATCGCGGCCACAAGCTCGATTACGAGCCGCTGCGCATCGTTCCCGCGCAGGTCGAACGGCTGGAAGCTGAAATCGACGCCATGAACGAGCGCCTGAAACCGCTCAAGTCCTTCATTCTCCCCGGCGGCTCCGCGCTGGCGGCGCACCTGCATCTCGCGCGCACGGTCACCCGACGTGCCGAGCGTGTCATGTTCGCGCTTGCAGCGCGCGAGGAAGAGCGTATCAGTGAAGCGGCGCTTCACTACGTGAACCGCCTGTCGGACCATCTCTTCGTGCTCGCGCGTATCGCCAACGGTGACGGACGGCACGACGTGCTCTGGGTTCCGGGGCTGAACCGATAGAAAATCGACCGGTTTGCGCGCAAAATCGTGGGGAACCGCACAAGAGGATTGCAGATAGTTTACATGTGATCTATTGAGCGGATAGAACCAATTGTGCGATGGAGCGTCACGCAATTGACAGTCAGGGCTTGGTTGCCCCCCTATAGCAGGGCAACAAGGTTTAAAAATCGCGGCGAAAAGCCGTCTGGTGCAGGAAACGAGAACAGGAAAAACCGATGAAAATTCTCGTGCCCGTGAAGCGGGTGGTGGACTACAACGTGAAGATCCGCGTGAAAGCCGATGGCTCGGGCGTGGAGCTGGCCAACGTGAAGATGTCGATGAACCCCTTCGACGAAATCGCGGTGGAAGAGGCGCTCCGCCTGAAGGAAGCCGGCAAGGCCACCGAGGTGGTTGTCGTTTCCATCGGCCCGGCGCAGGCGCAGGAAACCATCCGCTCCGGCCTCGCCATGGGCGCGGATCGCGGCATTCTGGTGAAGACCGACGCCACCGTCGAGCCGCTCGCCGTTGCCAAGCTGCTCAAGGCCGTGATCGCCAATGAGACCCCCGGCCTCGTCATCCTCGGCAAGCAGGCCATCGACGACGACATGAACGCCACCGGCCAGATGCTGGCGGCGCTGCTCGGCTGGGGCCAGGGCACCTTCGCCTCCAAGGTCGAGCTGTCGTCGGATGCCGTGGCCGTCACCCGCGAAGTGGACGGCGGCGCGCAGACCGTGTCGCTCAAGCTGCCGGCGATTGTGACCACCGATCTTCGCCTGAACGAGCCGCGCTACGCCTCGCTGCCGAACATCATGAAGGCCAAGAAGAAGCCGCTGGATGAAACCACCCCGGAAGCGCTGGGTGTGGATGTCGCTCCGCGCCTTGAGGTGCTCAAAACCGCCGAGCCCGCCACGCGCAAGGCCGGTGTGAAGGTCGCCTCGGTCGAGGAACTCATCGAGAAGCTCAAGAACGAAGCGGGGGTGCTCTAATGGCTGTTCTGGTCCTTGCGGAACACACGAATTCCGCCCTCAACGATGCCACCGCCAAGGCGGTGAATGCGGCTGCCGCCATCGGCGGTGACATCCACGTGCTCGTCGCCGGCTCTGGCGCAAAAGCGGCTGCTGATGCCGCAGCCCAAATCGCGGGCGTCTCCAAGGTGCTCCTCGCCGAGGATGCGGGCCTTGCCAATGCGCTGGCGGAAAACGTCGCGGCGCTGCTTGTGAGCCTCGCCGGTGGTTATGACGCGATCGTCGCGCCCGCCACCGCCAATGGCAAGAACATCCTGCCGCGCGCGGCCGCCCTGCTCGATGTGCAGGTCATCTCCGCCGTAACCAAGGTTCTCGGCCCGGACACCTTCGAGCGTCCGATCTACGCCGGCAACGCAATCCAGACGGTGAAGTCCAAGGATGCCAAGAAGCTGCTGACCATCCAGCCCGCCTCGTTCCAGGCGGCGGCGGGCGGCGGCTCGGCCTCGGTTGAAACCGTTGCGGCCCCGGCGGCTTCCGCCAGCGCCAGCTTCGTCTCCGAGGAAGTCTCGAAGTCGGATCGTCCGGAACTCGCCTCGGCAAAGATCATCGTCTCCGGTGGTCGCGCGCTGGGCTCCTCCGAGAAGTTCAAGGAAGTCATCGAGCCGCTCGCCGACAAGTTGGGCGCGGCGGTGGGTGCCAGCCGCGCGGCGGTCGATGCCGGCTACGCCCCGAACGACCTTCAGGTGGGCCAGACCGGCAAGGTGGTGGCGCCGCAGCTTTATGTCGCCTGCGGCATCTCGGGCGCCATCCAGCATCTGGCGGGCATGAAGGATTCGAAGGTCATCGTTGCCATCAACAAGGATGCCGATGCCCCGATCTTCCAGGTGGCCGATTATGGCCTCGTGGCGGACCTGTTCGAAGCCGTCCCGGCGCTCACCAAGGCGCTCTGAGACGCATAGCGCGGGCCATGGCCTGCCGTTCGGGAAAGTTTGAAACGGGCGCGCAAGCGCCCGTTTTTATTGGCAGCAGAAATTGTTGCACAGCAGAAATAAAAATCTGAGATTAGCCCTGCGTGCCGCTTGAGCAGCAGGCGCGAAGCGGAATAGCTTAACCCCCCAAGTCAGGGGATACGAGAGAGAGCCATGTCGGGCGAAATTCGGAAGATCGGTGTCATTGGTGCAGGTCAGATGGGCAGCGGTATCGCCCATGTCTCAGCCCTCGGCGGGTTCGAGGTTGTCCTCTCCGACATCTCGGAAGAGCGCGTACAATCCGGTCTTGCCACCATCAACGGCAATCTCTCGCGTCAGGTGCAGAAGGGCGCGGTGAGCGATGAGCAGCGCGCCGGCGCCCTCGGGCGCATCTCGGGCGCGGCAGGCATGGATGTCCTCTCCGACTGCGACCTCGTGATCGAGGCCGCCACCGAGAACGAGGAGGTCAAGCGCAAGATCTTCCAGCAGCTGACCCGCAATCTTAAAAGCGATGCGATTGTCGCCTCCAACACCTCCTCCATCTCGATCACGCGCCTCGGCGCCTCCACCGATCGACCGGAGCAGTTCATCGGCATTCACTTCATGAACCCGGTGCCGGTGATGCAGCTGGTGGAGATCATCCGCGGCATCGCCACCGATGACGCCACCTATCAGCGCTCGCGCGCCTTTGTCGAAAAACTCGGCAAGACGGTGACGTTGTCGGAAGATTTCCCGGCCTTCATCGTCAACCGCATCCTGCTGCCGATGATCAACGAGGCGATCTACACGCTCTATGAGGGCGTGGGCTCGGTCGAAGCCATCGACACCGCCATGCGCCTTGGCGCCAACCACCCCATGGGCCCGCTCCAGCTGGCGGATTTCATTGGTCTGGATACCTGCCTCTCGATCATGCAGGTGCTGCATGATGGGCTGGCCGACTCCAAATATCGCCCCTGCCCGCTGCTGGTGAAATATGTTGAGGCCGGCTGGCTGGGCCGCAAAGCCAAGCGTGGCTTCTATGACTATCGCGGCGAGAAGCCTGTTCCCACGCGGTGACGAACACCCGGAACCTGTCATCCCCCTTCACAGGCGCGTCACACGCGCCCTAGAATATGACCATGGCGGGCAAGGCTCGATTCGCCGCCCGCCCAAAACAAACAAGAGAAAGTGCCTGCATCGACGCGTTGAGTGCCTGACAGACGAGTAGAACTACGGGGGTTTTCGCGTGAGCGTTCATGTCCACCCGCATCTGCCGAAGACGGTCTCGCCCGAGGCCTGCCCCACACTCGTCCTCAACGCCGATTACCGCCCCCTCTCCTATTACCCGCTCTCGCTCTGGTCGTGGCAGGATGCGATCAAGGCCGTGTTCATGGACCGCGTGAACATCCTCGCGGAATATGACCGCGCGGTGTCCTCCCCCAGCTTCTCCATGCGCCTGCCCTCCGTGGTGTGCCTGAAGACCTACATCAAGCCCTCGCGCACGCCGGCGTTTACGCGCTTCAACGTGTTCCTGCGCGACAAGTTCACCTGCCAGTATTGCGGGGCGGATGAGGAGCTGACGTTTGACCACGTCATCCCCCGCTCCAAGGGCGGGCTGACGACATGGGACAATGTGGTGGCGGCCTGCTCGCCCTGCAACCTGAAGAAAGCGGATCATCTGCCCCATGTCATCGGCATGGAGCCGAGGCATCGGCCCTACCCCCCCAGCATTTCGGATCTGCATAAGAACGGGCGGCTTTTTCCGCCCAATTTTTTGCACGAAAGCTGGACGGACTATCTTTACTGGGATTCCGAGCTCGAACCGTAATCAGGCTACGCGTGCGCCGGAGATGCGCGCCGCATAACCATAAAGCGCGGCAATCACAGCGCTTGCCACGCCATTCCAGCCTGCAAAGCTCAGGCCGAGCAGGCGCATCGGCGCTTCATCGCACAGGACCACGCGGGCCTTGCTCAAGCTCTTCTGGAAATCCTCAAGGCTCGGCATCCCGGTCGCAATGCGCCCGCCGCAATCGGGCGCGGGCAGCAGCTTCCACTCAACGCCCGAATGCCAAGCCCCCAGCCCGGCCGAAACCACAAACACCAGCACCAGCCCCCAGCACATGAGCGGGAAAACCGGTCGTCCACGCAGGAAAAACGCCATCACAGCAAGGGGAAGGCCGATGTAATAGGGCCAGCGTTCCATGAGGCACAGCATGCAGGGCACGAAGCCCAGCACCAGCTCGGAGAACCAAGCGCCGGAAATCGCCGCCGCCGCGAGCAGCGTGGCGACAAGAAACGCGAGATCAGAACGCGAATTTCGCAAGATAGAACCCGCCCACAATCGCCAGCACGCTGATGATGCCCACCGCCGTCAGGTTATCCTCGATGAAGGCTTTCAGCGGCGCACCGAAGCGGTTCATGATGCCCGCAACAAAGAAGAACCGGGCACCGCGCGTAACAACGCTCAGCAGCACGAACATCCAGAAGTTATAGCCCGCCAGCCCTGAGGCGATCGTCACCAGCTTGAAGGGGATAGGCGTGAAGCCTTTGATCAGGATGATCCAGTGGCCATAATCCTGATACGCCTTGCGGAAGGCGTCCATCTTGTCGCCATAGCCATAGAGCTTGATCAGCCAAGCGCCCACCGTGTCGAACAGCAGCGCGCCGATGGCATAGCCCAGAATGCCGCCCAACACCGAGGCAATGGTGCAGATGAAGGCATAGTTCCAGGCCTTTTCCGGCTTGGCCATGCACATCGGCAGCAGCATCACATCCGGCGGCACGGGAAAGAACGAGCTTTCCGCAAACGACACCCCGGCCAAGGCCTGCGGGGCCTTGGGCGAATGGCTCAGTGCGAGCACCCAATCATAGAGCTTCTTGAACATGCGCCGGGGATAGCTTTGGCGGCGCGTAAAGTCCATGCACCTTTGATGACAGCGTGAACGAGGCCCCTGTGTTGACCCGCCCGCTGGGGCCGTGTTACCGCAGGCACCTCATCGGCGAGGCTCAACCGGCCGCCGATGCCCCTGTGGCGGAATTGGTAGACGCGACCGACTCAAAATCGGTTTCCGCAAGGAGTGCTGGTTCGATTCCGGCCAGGGGCACCAACTTTCATGCTTTCCCGTATTTTTTCGTTTTCATTTTTTCGCGGATTTGCGTTTGTTTTCAGATAATTAAGGCGCTCTCCTCTTCGATTTCGGTTCCTGCCTCCATGCCATGGCGTGCCACACCTTGCCAGCGAGTGACAGTTGACGGTGTGGGTTGAGGTGTGGGTTAAACGCCCCTGAGACTGATTTGCAGGGGTGTGGGTTCGCCATGGCGCGAGAGAAATTCACGGTAAGCCAAGCGCACGAATTGACGGCCAAGGGGATGTATGGCGCGGGAGACGGCCTTTATCTTCAGGTCACGGAACGCGGGACAAAATCTTGGGTGTATCGTTTCAAGGAAATTGAGGGCGGCAAAACCAAGCAACGTTATATTGGCCTTGGGGGTTTTCCCGAAACCTCGATTAGCGAGGCACGGCGCAAGGCTGGCGAGCTTCGCCAGAAGCGAGAGAACAAGGAAGAGGTGTTGCCTGCCCGCGCGGTCAAGGCTCAAGCCCGTGTCGCCTCGAAGCTCAAAGCCCATGAAGCCGCCCGCGCAACGGCTGCCGCCCTTGAGGCTGTGGAGCGCGAGCGCGTGAGAGCGGATCGCACGCTTCGCGATGCCGTTGAAGACTTCATCTTGGATCACGCCAAGGGCTTGCGGAACGACAAGCACGCGGCGAGCTACACGGCTTCAATGGAGAAATACGTTTTCCCGTTGCTTGGGGATCGCCCTTTGCAGTCGATCACAAAGCACGACATTGCGGGCGTTATACGCCCCATGGTGCCAGAGGTGCCGGAGACGGCCTCCAAGGTCCAGAACCGGCTTCACAGGGCGTTTGTGCGCGAGATAGCGCATGATCGCTTCGAAGGGGCAAACCCGGCTGACAAGGACGTGCTCAAGGCCATGGGCGTCTTCTCCGGTCAGGCGAAGGGCGGCAACTTTGATGCCCTGCCCTATCGCGACGTTCCGAGGTTGTGGGCATTCCTGAAAGGCCAAAAGACGATTGGCGCTTTGTGCCTGCGCTTCCTGCTTTTGACGTGCGTTCGCTCGCGCGAGGTGCGCGGCGCAAATTGGAGCGAGCTTGATCTAGAGGCTGGCGTTTGGACGGTTCCAGCGGAGCGCATGAAAATGGGCGAAGCGCACCGCGTCCCCCTTTCGCCTGCCGCCCTCGAAGTCCTAGCTGCCGCTAAGCCTTGGCGCTTGGAGAACGGCTTGATCTTTCCGGGCAGGCATAGCGGCGATGTCATGACGGATATGACGCTACTGCAAATCGTGAAGCGCCTAGAGGGCTGCAAGACAACCGTGCATGGTCTCCGTTCCTCGTTCCGTGATTGGGCAGCGGAGGAGACGGAACACGACAACCACGTGGCGGAAATGGCGCTTGCCCATGTGGTGCAAGGTGTCGAGGGCGCTTATCGTCGCGGTGATCTGTTCAAGAAGCGGCGAGCGCTGATGGATGATTGGGCGGCATTCGTGACGCGGAAAGCGGAGCCGTTCAAACTGGCGAAGCGGAAAGGCCCGCCCCTTCACGCAGTTAGGCGCTGTGAATAGCCCCGAGTTTTCTAGACGCCCTCGGATTGCGCTTTGTGCTGTCGTTCGAACTCGACGGGTGACAGCATCCCGTTCCGCGCGTGCTTGCGGGTGGGGTTATAGAACATCTCGATGTAGTCG
>Ga0209794_1001867_pt1 | contig 13291 bp, 13 predicted proteins | sample EBPBio232013_DNA_FD_185869 | JGI IMG/M metagenome (GOLD analysis project Ga0209794, IMG submission 185869) | Wastewater treatment Type I Accumulibacter community from EBPR Bioreactor in Madison, WI, USA - Reactor 1_5/23/2013_ DNA (SPAdes)... | ecosystem: Engineered > Bioreactor > EBPR >... | reverse complement strand
CACCGTGCCGGGCTTCACCTTGCCATCGACGGCAGCCATCACGGCCTGCGCCACGTCGCCGACGAAGACCGGCTGGAACCGCGTCTCGCCGCCGCCGACCAGCGGCAGGACAGGGAGGGCCTGGGCCATGCCGGCGAAGCGGTTCAGGAACGAATCCTCCGGTCCGAAGATGACCGAGGGACGCAGGATCACCGCTTCCGGAACCTCGCGCAGCACCGCCGCCTCGCCCGCCGCCTTGGTGCGGGCATAGGCCGATGTGCTCGCCGCATCCGCGCCGATGGCGGAGATGTGGATCAGCTTCGCACCGGCATCCGCCGCCGCGCGGGCCACCGTCTCGGCACCGCTCGCCTGCACGCCGTCGAACTTCTGCCGGCCGGTCTCATGGAGGATGCCGACGCAGTTGATGACGATTTCCGCGCCCTCGACGGCTGCGCGTACCGAATCGGGGAAACGCAGGTTCGCCTGGACGAAATTGATCTGCCCGACCGCGCCAAGCGGCTGGAGGTGCCCCGCAAGATCCGGCCTGCGAACGGCGACGCGGATGCGGAAGCCCCGGCGCGCCAGCGCGCGCACGATGTGACGGCCGACGAATCCCGAGCCGCCGAAAACGGTGACGAGCCGGTCGAAGGTCTGCATCGCGGGGCCTTTCAAGCGGAGAAGCGAGAGTTCGGCCGTGATTAGTCCATTTCCAGGGTGAGGTGAAGGGGCGCTCGCGCTGTTCAGCCCCACCAGCTCATCACGCCAGCCGTCGCCGCCCAGACGAGGGCATAGCGGCCGGTGCGCGCGATTCCCGTCAGGATCGCGGTCGGCAGCGCCGGATAGCGCGCCATGCCGGCGAAAAGCGTGATCGGGTCGCCGATCACCGGCAGCCAGCAGAACAGCAGCGAGGCCCAGCCCCAGCGCGCGAACAGGCGCTCGATCCGCTGGCTCATGTCGGGCGGCAGGCGGAAGCGTTTCATCCAGACATGGCCGCGCTCGCTGTCCGCACCGCGGGCGATCTGCGTGCCGATCCACCAGCTGGTCATGCCGCCGATGGTATTGGCGAGCGATGCCACGAGGAACAGCAGCCATGGATGGCCGTAGCCGCTCGCAAGCAGCGCCACGAACACCGCCTCCGAACCTCCAGGCAGCAGCGTGGCGGCCGAGAAGGCTGCGACCGCCATGGTGCCGTGGGCGGCGAGGTGGGGGAGGAGATCGTGGAACATGTCCGAGCCGGTTAACCGCATCGCTCATGCCATGGCGGCGGGGTCTTGCACAGGGCGAAGGCTGCCCGTTTAATACGGCCCCGAAACGAGTTTGTCCCGGCGAGTAGCGTTGATGGCCGTCGTGCTGCGTCCCGCCCAGGCGATCAAGCTGGTGCACGACTTCTCGCTCGCGCTGGTACGCGATGGCGAGCCGGACCTGTCGTCCCGTCAGATCGCCATCCTGCTGACCATCTATCTGGAGCCACCGCCGCATCACGTGCGCGACCTCGCGCGCAAGCTCGGCGTCACCAAGCCGGTCATCACCCGCGCGCTCGATTCCATGGGCAAGCTCGATCTCGTCTCGCGCCGCCGCGACGAGCGTGACCGCCGCGACGTGGTGATCCAGCGCACGGTCAAGGGCGCGCTGGCGGTCGAACGCATCGGCGACCTGCTTGCCGAGCAGGCGCAGCAACTGCCGCCGTGAGACATTAACCGGAGGCGTGCTAGAAGCCGGGCATGACCGCCTTCGACCGCCGCATCACGCCCGCCCGTCCGGATCTCGCCGCCGCTCATCTCAAGGGCCAGGTCGAGGCCGAGCGCTTCGTCGAGGGCCGTCCGGCGCGCGTCGAGCTGCCGATCGTTCCGATGGCGCCGACGCGGCAGGTCAACGCCGCTCGCGATACCGAGCTTCTCCTTGGCGAGGAGGTGCAGGTCTATGACGTTCAGGGCGGCTACGCCTACATCCAGTCCGAGCGCGACGGCTATGTCGGCTATGTCGTGGAGCCGGCGCTGCGCCCGCGCCGCGCGCCCGCGACGCACCGCGTCGCCGTACCGCGCACCCACCTCTATCCGGGCCCGAGCATCAAGCTGCCGCCGAACTTCGTCATCCCGATGAATGCCCGGCTGACCATCGAGCGGTTCACCAACGAGTTCGCGGTGACCGACACCAGCGCCCACGTCATCGCGAGCCACCTTGTTCCGATCAACGAACCGGAGCCGGATTTCGTCGCGGTGGCCGAGCGTTTCGTCGGCACGCCCTATCTCTGGGCCGGTCGCACCAGCCTTGGCATTGACTGCTCCGGCCTGGTCCAGACGGCGCTGGATGCGGCGGGCATCGCTTCGCCGCGCGATTCCGACATGCAGGAAAAGGCGCTCGGCGAGGCGCTCGACCTTGCGGCCGACCTGTCGAACCTCCGGCGCGGTGACCTCGTGTTCTGGAAGGGCCATGTCGGCATCATGACGAGCCCGACGGAGCTTCTTCACGCCAACGGCCATCACATGATGGTGGTCAGGGAGTCCGTTGCCGAGGCGGTCGCACGCATCCGCGAAAAGTCGTTCGGCGCGGTGACCTCGGTGAAGCGGATGGTGCCGGCAGGCTGATTGCCAGGGCGAGGTGCCCTGCATGACTGAACTGCGTCCTTCGAGGCTCGCCACAGCACCGAGCGAACGCGAGATGCGTTCGCACCTCGCTATGCAGGCTCGCACCTTAGAGGCTGGCGCATAATGGAGAAGCACTGGCGGTTTTTGTCATGGCCGGGCTCGTCCCGGCCATCCACGACTTGAACACGGCCTGAAAAGGTAAGTCGTGGATGCCCGGCACAAGGCCGGGCATGACGAACTACCCATCTCAGCCCATTTTCGGGCCAGACTCTCAGGATGAGGGAGGTCGTGGGCTGCACGACCGATGTTTCCAAACATGACGATCGCGCGTCGGCCGACTCCACTGCAACTCACCACCCGCCCTCATCCTGAGGTGCGAGCGACAGCGAGCCTCGAAGGACGCAATTCGATAATGCGGGATGCCGTCTGCGTCAGGCGCACACCGGCTTGTCGCACTGGCGGATCGACTTGATCACGCTCTCCAGTACAGGCCGGCCGGGCCAGCCGACGATCGCCGTCCCCGACACCAGCCACGACGGCGTCGCCGCGAGATTGGTGGCGTTGGCGAGGCGGGTCGCCTGCACCAGCACCTGGCCCGTCTCGGGCTTGTCCGCGACATCCTCGATCTGGTTGTCGTCGAGGCCGATGGCCTTGGCCGTCTCCAGCGCGCGCAGGCCGTCGAAGACGCCGCGCGCCGCCATGGACGCCTCATGGAAGGCCAGCACCTTGTCGGCGCCGCCGACCAGCTTCACGGCATATTCGACCCGCGCCGCCTGCACCGACGGCAGGCCGAGGCTCGGCGCGTTGATGAAGGTGACGGCAAGGTCCGGATCGGCCGCTACCATCGCCTTCACGTCATGGGCGGCGCGGCGGCAGAAACCGCAATTGGAATCGTAGATTTCCACCAGCGTCACGTCGGCATCGGGCGAGCCGATGGTGAAGGCGTGGTCGAGCTCGGAGAACTCGGTCTCCAGCTCGATCGGCACGCGATGGTTCTGCACCGGGCGTCCGTCCGCGCCGCGAATGGCGAACCACGGTTCCTGCGCCCTTGCCAGCGAGGGCGCGGCGAGCAGGAGCGGCGCTGCAAGCAGCGGGCGGCGGGTGATGGGCATGGGCTTCACCGGAGGCGATTCAAGGCGCGCACCATGGCCAAGGCATTGCGGGCGGGAAAGTCACGCCTGCGTGACGCCTTCAATAGCCGTGCTTCGGGTCGACCACGTTGGTCAGCGCGTCGCCCGCCATGTGCGCCTTGATCTGGCCGGCCACATAGGCCGCGATGGCGGGCGGCGAGGAGATCGCCGAATTGTGCGGCGTCGCCGTCACCTTCGGGTGCAGCCAGAGCGGGCTCGCCTCCGGCAGCGGCTCCGTCTCGAACACGTCGAGCACGGCCGCGCCGAGCGTGCCGGCGTCGAGCGCCGCGAGGATGTCCGTCTCGACCTGCAAACCGCCGCGGCCGACATTGATCAGCACCGGCCCGCCGATGGCCTCGGCCTTCGGCATCCTGGCGAACAGCCTGGCGTTGAGGATGCCAGTGGTATCAGGCGTCAGCGGCATCATCGCGACGAGGATGTCGGAGGAGGCGACGACGGCCTCCAGCCCTTCGTCGCCGTGATGCATGGCGACGCCCGCGACATCCTTCTGCCGGCGGCTCCAGCCGGCGACGCGGAAGCCCATGGTCCGGAGCTTCATGGCAGCGTCCTGCCCGAGCACGCCCATGCCGAGCAGGCCGACCTGCAAGTCGCTCGCCTGCGGCTGGTCGCGCAGGTCGATCCATTTCCTGTCGCGCTGGAAGCCGTCATAGATGCGCACGCGGCGCAGCGCCATCAGGCAGTGCATCACGACATATTCGGACATGCGGGTGGTGAGGTCCGGATCGACCACCCGCACCACGGGCACGCCCTCGGGCAGCCGCGTGTCCTTGAACAGGTGGTCGACGCCGGCGCCGAGCGAGAAGATCGCCTCCAGCTCCGGCAGCCCCGCGAAAGTGCCCTCCGGCTGCTTCCATGCCGCGGCGTAGTGGATCGCGCGGCGGTCGAAGGGCTCGGTATGCAGCACGATGTCCCAGTCCGGCAGGACAGCCTTGAATCGGGCGCGCCAGGGTTCCGGGTCCCAGGCGCCGATGCCGAGCAGGAGCGTATTCACGGGGCGGTTCTTCCGGTCACAGTGTCGAGGTCGAAGGCGGCGGCGAACAGGGCCTTCGTGTAGTCGTTCTCCGGGGCCTTGAAAACCCGCTCCGCCGCACCGCTCTCCACCACCTTGCCGTTGCGCATGACGATGATGTCGTCGGCCAGCGCCGAGACCACCTTCAGGTCGTGGGAGATGAACAGGTAGGTGAGGTTCCGCTGCGCCTGCAATTCGCGCAGCAGGTCGACGATCTGCGCCTGCACGATGCGGTCGAGCGCCGAGGTCGGCTCGTCCAGCAGCACGAAGCTCGGCTCCAGCACCATGGCGCGGGCGATGGCGATGCGCTGGCGCTGGCCGCCGGAGAATTCGTGCGGATAGCGGTGGCGGGTCGCCGGGTCGAGGCCGACCTCCTGCAGCGCTTTCACCACCCGCGCATCCCGCTCGTCCGCGTCGAGTTTCGGGTGGTGGACAGCGAGCCCCTCCGCGACGATCTCGGCCACCGACATGCGCGGCGACAGCGAGCCGTAGGGGTCCTGGAACACCACCTGCATGAAGCGCCGGTTCGGCCGCATCGCCTTGAAGCCGAGGCCCTGGATCGGCCGGCCCATGAACACGATGGGCCCCTGCGAGGAAATGAGCCGCAGAAGCGCGAGGCCGAGCGTCGTCTTGCCCGAGCCCGATTCCCCGACGATGCCGAGTGTGTGGCCCTCGCGCACGGAGACGGAGATGCCGTCCACCGCCTTCACATGCCCGACCGTGCGGCGCAGCAGGCCGCGTTTCACCGGGAACCAGACCTTCAGGTCGTCGGCCTGCATCACGGTCTTCGCATCGTCCCGCAGGGTGCGCGCCATGGGCTTCGGCTCGGCGGCCATGAGTTCGATCGTATAGGGATGCTGCGGCCGCTCGAAAATGTCGGCGACAGGCCCCTGCTCGACGATCTTGCCATGGCGCATGACGCAGACCCGGTCCGCCAGCTTCCTGACGATGCCGAGATCGTGGGTGATGAACAGGATCGCCATGCCGCTCTCGCGCTGGAGCTCCTTGAGCAGCGCCAGGATCTGCGCCTGCACGGTCACGTCCAGCGCCGTCGTCGGTTCGTCGGCGATCAAAAGGTCCGGTTCGTTGGCGAGCGCCATGGCGATCATGACGCGCTGGCGCTGGCCGCCGGAGAGCTGGTGCGGGTAACTCTCGAGCCTCTGCTCCGGATCGGGGATGCCGACCTTGCCGAGCAGCTCGACCGCCCGCGCCCGCGCGGCCTGTTCGCCTAGTCCCCGGTGGAGGACCAGCGTCTCCGCCACCTGCTTGCCGACGGTATGCAGCGGGTTGAGCGAGGTCATCGGCTCCTGGAAGACGATGGTGATGTCGTTGCCGCGCACGGCCCGCATCGTCGCATCGTCCGCGGCGATCAGGTCGGTGCCCTTGAACAGGATGCGGCCCGAAGGATGCGACGCTGCCGGGTAGGGCAGCAGCTTCATCACCGACAGCGCCGAGACGGACTTGCCCGAGCCGGATTCGCCGACGAGCGCAACTGTCTCGCCGCGCCCGACATCGAAGGAGATGCGGTCGACCGCGAGGCTGTCCCTGCCGCCCTGCCGGAAGGCGACGGAGAGGTCCTGAACGGAGAGGAGGGGGATGTCGTCGGTCATCATGGCTCCCGCTTCACGGCAGCGCCGCGAGGAAGCGGTCGATTTCGTTCGGACGGTCGGGGTTGAGACAGTTGAGCCCCCTGATACCCTGCAGTCGGGTATCGGCGCTGACGAACCAGTCGCAGCCATGACCGGTCGACGTTGCGATATGGATCGCGTCCGGAGACTTTAGAGCCGGAAAGCGCGCGCGGAGGCTTGCTGTTTCGCGAAGGATGTCCCTGTCTATGTCCCGGCACAGAAGCGGGGCGGTCTCGCCGGTGAAGAGCCGCTGGTAGACGGCGACGAGATCGTCGTCGCCATTGCGGATCGGCACGACGAGAACCTCGCTCCAGCTCAGCCAGCTCGTCAGGGCTTCGAGGCGTCCAGCCTCGACGATGTCCCAGAGGCGTTCGTGCCGGACATTCTGCCCATGCGGGCTCTCGACCAGTCGGATGAAGAAGTTGGCGTCGAGATAAAGCCTCGGCGCCATTCAGATCGGTCCGCCGTCGCGGATGCGGCGTACCCTCTCCACCGCTTCCTCGTCGCTGCCGAGACGCTGGAACGACAAGCCCTCGGTCATCTGCCTCAGGCGCTGCGAGGCCGTGAGATGACCCGGCGCTTCCTGCACGATCTCGACGGGACGCGCGGGGTCGAGCCCCTCCCGCAGCTTTTCGGGAAGATCGGCCACCGACACGATCCTTCGCACCACCTGGTTCATGCGCCAAACCTATCACAGGGTCACGCGAACGTCTTGCGCGGGTCGAAGGCGTCGCGCACGGCCTCGCCGACGAAGATGAGCAGCGACAGCATCAGCGCCACGGTGCAGAAACCGGTCAGGGCCAGCCATGGCGCCTGCAGGTTGGACTTGCCCTGCTGAAGCAGTTCGCCGAGCGAGGGCGAGCCGACCGGCAGGCCGAAGCCGAGGAAGTCGAGCGCGGTCAGGGTCATCACCGAGCCGGACAGCACGAAGGGCATGAAGGTGATGGTCGCGACCATGGCGTTCGGCAGCAGGTGCCGCGTCATGATCGTCGGCGCGGCGACACCGAGCGCGCGAGCCGCGTTGACATATTCGAAGTTGCGGGCCCGCAGGAACTCCGCGCGCACGACATGGACAAGCGACACCCATGAGAACAGCAAGAGGATGCCGAGCAGGACGAAGAACGAGGGTATGAGCACGGACGAGATGATCAGCAGCAGGTAGAGCGAGGGGATCGCCGTCCAGATCTCGATGAAGCGCTGGAACAAAAGGTCTGTCCAGCCGCCGAAATAGCCCTGCACCGCGCCCGCCGCGACGCCGATGACGGAGGACACCAGGGTCAGCGCCAGGCCGAACAGCACGGAGATGCGGAAGCCGTAGACGATGCGCGCCACCACGTCGCGGCCCTGGTCGTCGGTGCCGAGCCAGTTCCAGTTGCCGAGAGCGCAGTAGCTCGCCCCCTGCGGCCGCTGTCCCCTGGGCATGGCCTCGGCCGCCGTGCAGTTCGGCAGCTTGTCCTGCTGCATCCATGTCGGCGCGGAGGGGAAGGGCGTCAGCGGGTCCTTCACGGTCGCCGAGGAATTGTAGCGGATCAGCGGCCAGACCACGCTCGCCTTCCGCTCGTCGAAATGGTCGAGCAGGAAGGCGTCCTTGTAGTCGGCGGGCGTCTCGAACTCGCCGCCCAGCTGCTTCTCCGAATAGTTGAACAGGACGGGGTAGAAGTTCTGCCCGTCGAGCCGGACGAACAGCGGCCGGTCATTGACCAGCACCTCCGCGAACAGCGTCACGGCGAACAGGACGAGGAAGATCCACAGGCTCCATGCGCCGCGCCGGTTGGCCCTGAAATTGGCCCAGCGGCGCTGGTTGAGCGGCGAGAGCCGGGGCCGCCTCGCGGCGGGCGCCTCAGTAAGGCGGGCAGTGGTCGCATCCATCGCTCAGACCTCCCGCGCCTCGAAGTCGATGCGCGGATCGACCCAGGTGTACATGAGGTCCGAGATGAGGTTCACGACCAGTCCGACCAGCGAGAAAATGAACAGCGTCGCGAAGACCACGGGATAGTCGCGGTTCAGCACGCTCTCGAAGCCGAGCAGGCCGAGCCCGTCCAGCGAGAAGATCGTCTCGATCAGCAGCGAGCCCGTGAAGAAGGCGTGGACGAAGGCGCCGGGAAAGCCGGCGATGACGATCAGCATGGCGTTGCGGAACACGTGGCCGTAGAGCACGCCGCGCTCGTCGAGGCCCTTGGCGCGCGCGGTCATGACGTACTGTTTGCGCACTTCCTCGAGGAACGAGTTCTTGGTCAGCAGCGTCATGGTGGCGAAGGCGCCGAGCGCCATGGCGGTCAGCGGCAAAGCGAGGTGCCAGGCATAGTCGACCGCCTTCTGCCACAGGTTCATCTGCGCCCAGTTGTCGGACCACAGGCCCCTGAGCGGGAACCAGTCGAGGAACGATCCGCCGGCGAAGACCACGATCAGGAGGATGGCGAACAGGAAGCCCGGCACTGCATAGCCGATGATGATCACGCCTGAAGTCCACACGTCGAAGCGCGAGCCGTCGCGCATCGCCTTGGCGATGCCCAGCGGGATCGAGATGCAGTAAGTCAGCAGCGTCAGCCAGAGCCCGAGCGAGATCGAGACCGGCAGCTTCTCCTTGATCAGCTGGATCACCGAGACGTCGCGGAAATAGCTCTTGCCGAAATCGAACCGCGCATAGTTCCAGATCATCAGCAGGAACCGCTCGTGCGCCGGCTTGTCGAAGCCGAACTGCTTTTCGAGCTGGGCGATGAATTGCGGATCGAGCCCCTGCGCCCCGCGATAGCCGGTGGCGCCGACCTCGCCCGCCGCCGCGGCGGTCGCCGCCGAATCGGCCCCGCCGCCCGAGACGCGCTGCGTCGCCGAGACGTCGTTGCCGGTCAGCTGGGCGATGACGCGCTCGACGGGGCCGCCCGGCGCGAACTGCACCACCAGGAACGAGATCAGCATGATGCCGAGGATGGTCGGCACCATCAGCAGGATGCGCCGGATGATATAGCTGAGCATGATGCTCCACGTTCGGGTGCCGGGACTCCCGCGTCAATAGGCGGATGCCGCGGCGGAATGACAGCGGGGCGGTCCCGCCGCCCGACGGTTCAGCTATGCCGCTGCTCGCAGAAGCGGATGCGGTTGCCGAAGGGGTCGTGGACCGTCACCTCCAGCCCCCAGTCGGCCTTTTCGAGGCCGGGCCGGTTGCTGCGGTAGTTCTTCGCCAGAAGCTCGGCATGGAACGCCTCGATCCCTTCCATCCGGCAGAAGCAGTTCGCGCCGGGGCTGGCATCGCCGTGATGTTCCGACAGGTGGATCAGGAGATCGCCGCGCGAGAGCTGCATGTAGAGCGGTGCGCCCGGATGGAACCGGTGTTCCCAGTCGACGGCGAAGCCGAGGAAGCCGACATAGAACTCGCGTGCCTTCGCCTCGTCGAAGAAGCGGATGATCGGGATCGCCGGCTTGAACCGGACGCCGGTCTTTCTCGCGGCTTTCGCCTCGGCCTCCTCGGCGGCGATCCGTGCCGCATGGGTGTTCCAGTCGGCGAACCCGAACATGCGGGCGACGAGTTCGAGGGCCTGGTCGTGGCTGATGTCGAGGGACTTTGCCGCCAGTTCCTCGCGCAGGGTCTTGGCCATGGTCTTGGCATTATGAAACGAGCGCATGGGCGCCGATCCTTAGTCGGTTCAGGCGAATGGTCGATCAGGGCCCGCATTGCTGACGCTGTCGCCTGTCCACGATCGGGATCGGTGATGAGCGCTTGTGTGTCGATACGTTCACCGGACCTTCGGGAGAAGGCGCGGGCGGCAGGCCGTATCAGCCTTCGCCATTCTACGGCGGGCGAGGCAAAGGGCAATGCACGAGACCTGCATCGACGAATTGCGTCCTTCGAGGCTCGCTCTCGCTCGCACCTCAGGATGAGGGAGGCTGGTGATTGGCATCAGTGCCTACCGAAGTGCTGCCGTCGTGCTTCATTCAACAGCCGTGCAATTCGATTTCCCCCTCATCCTGAGCTGCGAGGGCTTCAGCCCGAGCCTCGAAGGACGCACTTGCCGGATGCAATGCGGTCCGCAGCGCCTGCCTCAGCCCACCGCGATCGTGCCGATGGCCATGGTCACCGCCGCCTGCGTCGGGTCGATCACCGGAATGCCCAGCGCCTCTTCCAGCGGCTTCCTGTGGCGCGCCATGCCGGCGCAGCCCATGACGATGGCGCTGGCGCCGTCCTGTTCCTTCAGCAGCCGGCCGACCTCGATCATCCGCCCGAGCGTGCCCTCGCCGGAGGCGCTTTCCGCCACCGACATTTCCAGCGCTCGCTCGCCCGCGAGGCGGTCCATCAGCCCCATCTGGCGGAGATAGCGGATATGGCGCGGGATCGACCGCGACTTGATCGCGATGACGCCGAAGCGTTCGGCCCGCGCCAGCGCCGTCAGCACGCCGGATTCGGCGATGCCGAAGACCGGCCGCGACGTGCCCTCGCGCGCCACATGCAGGCCGGGGTCGGAATAGCAGGCGATGACGAAGGCATCGGCCTCGTTATTCGCCTCGATCTTCCGCCGCAGCGGAATCGCGACGCTTTCGACATGCTCCTGCGTCTCGATGCCGAACGGCCCTTCGGCCAGCGTCTCGCAGATGATCTCCGGTCCCTCCGCATAGGTCAGCGGCTTCACCGCCTGCCGGAGGCCTTCGGTGACGGCCTCGTTGGAGTTCGGGTTGATGACGAGGATACGAGGTCTGCGCGACATGGAATTCCGCCCGAAGCTGGTGTGTGTCTATTGTCCGCCGCCTCAAGCCCCCCGTCCACCCGGAGACGCACATGTCAGCCTCGCCCTATGATCTCGTCATCCGCGGCGGCACCGTCGGCACGGCGGGCGGCACCTATCCGGCCGATGTGGCGGTGAAGGGCGAGACCATCGTCGCCATCGGGCAGGGGCTCCCCGCCGGCGTCCGCGAGATCGACGCCTCCGGCAAGCTGGTCCTGCCCGGCGGCATCGACACCCATACCCATATCGAGCAGGTCTCGGCCGGCGGCCTTCTCAACGCCGACACCTTCGAAAGCGCCACGACCTCCGCCGCCTTCGGCGGCAACACGACGGTCGTGTCCTTCGCCGCCCAGCATCGCGGTCTCGATCTCCGCAAGGTGGTCGACGACTACGCGAAGCTGGCGGATCGCGGCGCGCTGATCGACTACGCCTTCCACATGATCGTCGCCAATCCCGACCAGAAGACCATCGAGACGGATCTGCCGGCGCTGATCAGGGAGGGCCATGCCTCGATCAAGGTCTTCATGACCTACGATCTGATCAAGGTGGACGACGAGCCGCTCCTCGACGTGCTGCTCACCGCCCGCGAGAACCGGGCGCTGGTCTGCGTCCACGCCGAGAACCACGGCATGATCTCGTGGATGGGCAAGCGCCTCGTGAAGAAGGGCTATGTTCAGCCGAAATATCACGCGATCAGCCATCCCCGGGGCTCGGAAGCCGAGGCCTTCACCCGGCTCATCGCGCTCTCCGCGCTGATCGACCAGCCGATCATGATCTTCCACGTCTCCACCGCCGAGGGCGCGCAGGTCATCCGCGATGCTCGCGCGCAGGGGCTGAAGGTCTTCGCGGAAACCTGCCCGCAATATCTGTTCATGACGAAGCACGACCTCGACAAGCCCGGCATGGAGGGCGCGAAATGGATGTGCTCGCCGCCGCCGCGCGACGCGGCGGATCAGGAGGCGCTCTGGCGGGCGCTGGCGCTCGGCGACCTGCAGACCGTCACCTCCGACCACGCCCCCTACCGTTTCGACGAGACCGGCAAGCTCTCGGCCGGGCCGAACGCCAATTTCAAGCAGATCGCCAACGGCCTGCCAGGCCTCGAAGTGCGCCTGCCGCTGATGTTCGACGCCATGGTCTCGAAGGGCCGGCCGGAATTCGACGGCCGCGGCCTCGAAGCCTTCGTCAACCTGACCGCGACGCAGCCCGCGCAGATCTACAACCTGCCGAAGAAGGGCCAGATCGCCCCCGGCTTCGACGCCGACATCGCCATCTGGGAGCCGAAGAAGCAGGTGACGATCACCGACGCGGCCATGCACGACCTGACGGGGTTCACGCCCTTCGCCGGCACGACGGTCACCGGCTGGCCGGTCACGGTTATCAGGCGCGGTTCCGAGGTCGTCTCGGACGGGCAGCTGGTCGCGAAAGCCGGCTCCGGCCGCTGGCTGAAGCGCACCGGTGGCTGGGCCGCCGAGCCGACCGGTCGTCTGACGTCGGACATGGACCCGGCGACCAATTTCGGCGCGAGGATTCTGTGAACTTGCGAGGTCGCAACAGCCTCATCGCGTCATGGCCGGGCTTGTCCCGGCCATCCACGACTTGAACACGCCCCGAAAAGGCAAGCCGTGGATGCCCGGCACAGGGCCGGGCATGACGAGTTGTCGCGGTCGCTTTCACACGCACTTCAGCAACTCTGCGTCCCGGTCTTGAGCCCGTCGCCTTTGCTCGCCACATTGGCCCGATGACGACAAGCACCGAGAATCCCTTCTTCCGCCCCTGGACCACGCCGTTCGGGATCGCGCCCTTCCCCGAGATCGCCATCGACGACTACCGCCCCGCCTTCGACCGGGCGCTGGCGGAGCATCGCGCCGAGATCGAGGTGATCGCCACCAATCCCGACGCGCCGACCTTCGCCAACACGATCGACGCGCTGGAAACGGGCGGCCATGCGCTCGACCGCCTCTGCGGCGTGTTCTTCAACCTTGCGGGCTCGGATGCGACCGACGCCATCCAGGCGATCCAGCGCGAGATCGCGCCGGTCCTCGCCCAGCATTCCAACGCGATCGCGCTCGACCCGCGCCTCTTCGCGCGCATCCGGGCGCTGCACGACAAGCGCGACCACCTGCATCTGACGCCCGAACAGGTCCGCGTGCTGGAGAAGACCTACAAGAACTTCGTGCGCGGTGGCGCGGCGCTCGACGAGGCCGCCAAGGAGCGCATGCGCGCC
>Ga0209794_1001864_pt1 | contig 13320 bp, 13 predicted proteins | sample EBPBio232013_DNA_FD_185869 | JGI IMG/M metagenome (GOLD analysis project Ga0209794, IMG submission 185869) | Wastewater treatment Type I Accumulibacter community from EBPR Bioreactor in Madison, WI, USA - Reactor 1_5/23/2013_ DNA (SPAdes)... | ecosystem: Engineered > Bioreactor > EBPR >... | reverse complement strand
TTCGTTGAGCGTCACTGCCGGGTGGAAGCGGATGCCGCCCTTGCCCGGGCCGCGCGACAGGTTGTGCTGGACGCGGTAGCCCTCGAAGTGGGCGATGGTTCCGTCATCGCGCTCGATCGGCACGTCGACGATCAGCGTCCGCTTGGGATGCTTCAGGGTTTCGATCCAGCGTTCCAGTGCGCCGAGGTGCGGGCGTACCCGCTCGATCTGTTCGATGAAGCTGGCCCAGGGTTCGGGCGCCGCCGGGTTGAGGTAGGACAGGCCGCCAATGCGGGCGAGATCACCGGTTTGCGCATTCATTTTGCTCTCCTGTGGGTCAGACGGCACCAGCTTCGCGGTCGCGCCGGGCGCGCTGCATGAACCAGACCAGCGCCAGCAACATCAGCGTCGGGATGAAGATCCATTCCTTGTCCGGGCGGCCCGGGTTCGGCACCTCGATGTACTTGAGGTTGAAGCCCTGTTCGAGGCCGAGCTTTTCCGCCGGGCTGCCGAAGCGTACCGCAGCGACCTGGACCTGGTCACCCAGCGACATCACGGTCAGGCCCATGCGGCCGAGGCGTTCGCTGGCCTTGCCCGGTTCGCCGAGCGACAACAGCACGCCCTTGGTGACCTCCTGGCCTTCCAGGGTCAGCCCTTCGACCCAGACGCGCAGCTTGGCGTTGCGCGGGGCTTCCTCGACCAGACGACTGAGTTCTGTCGGTGCAACTTCCTCGAACGGCGGATAGATCATGTCCATCCAGAAGCCGGGGCGGAACAGGCTGAAGGTGACCAGCAGCAGGATCAACGTTTCGTGGATGCGGTTGCGGGTGACAAACCAGCCCTGCGTTGCCGCCGCGAACATCAGGCTGGCCAGGGTCGCACTACCGATGGTCAGGAACAGGTGGAAGGCATCGGTGATGCCGATCAGCAGCAACTGCGTATTGAAGATGAACATGAACGGCAGGATCGCCGTCCGGGCGCTGTAGCCGAAGGCGGTGAAGCCGGTCTTGATCGGGTCGCTCTTGGCGATGCCGGCGGCGGCGTAGGAGGCGAGCCCTACCGGCGGCGTCACGTCGGCCATCAGGCCGAAGTAGAAGACGAACAGATGGACGGCGATCAGCGGCACGAGCAGACCGCTCTGGGCGCCGAGCTCGACGATCACCGGGGCCATCAGCGTGGACACGACGATGTAGTTGGCGGTGGTTGGTAGGCCCATGCCGAGGATCAGCGAAATCACCGCAACCAGCACCAGCATGACCATCAGGTTGCCGCCGGAAAGGATTTCAACCAGTTCGGTCATCGCCAGACCGACGCCGGTCAGCGTCACGGTGCCGACAATGACGCCGGCCGTGGCGGTGGCGATGCCGATACCGATCATGTTGCGGGCACCGGTGACCAGACCGTCGAACAGGTCCTTGAAGCCCTGGCGGCCGGCGGCGACGAACTCGCCCTGGCCGCGGAAGAAGGCAAACAGCGGCCGCTGGGTGACCAGGATGAACATCAGGAACAGCGTCGCGTAGAACGCCGACAGCGCGGGCGAGAGTTGCTCGACCATCAGGTTCCAGACGAGCGCGGCGACTGGCAATAGGAAGTGCAGACCGGACTTCAGCGTCGGCCCGATTTCCGGCAGGTATTCCATCTTCTCGTCCGGCTTGTCCATGTGCAGTTCCGGATAGCGGGCGGCAAAGCGGACGATGGCGATGTAGGCACCGAGCATCAGCAGGCCGACGATGGCAAAGGCAGCGTCACCGGCCAGATCCTTGATCCAGCCGAAGCCGAAATAAACGATGGCCGACAGGATGATCAGGCCGGACACCGTCATCAGCGTCGACGTCAGCGCCTTCTGCCAGGGCAGCGGTTCGCGGCGCGGCAGCCCCTGCAGCTTCATCTTCAGGGCTTCCAGGTGCACGATGTAGAACAGCGCGATGTAGGAAATCAGCGCCGGGACCACCGCGTGCTTCATCACCTCGACGTAGGAGATGCCGACGTATTCGACCATCAGGAAAGCCGCAGCCCCCATCACCGGCGGCATGATCTGGCCGTTGACCGATGACGAGACTTCGACCGAGGCGGCCTGGTCGGCGCGGTAGCCGACGCTCTTCATCAACGGGATGGTGAAGGTGCCGGTGGTGACGACGTTGGCGATCGACGAACCGGAAATCAGGCCGGTGCTGGCCGAGGCGACCACCGCAGCCTTGGCCGGGCCGCCCTTCATGTGGCCGAGCAGGGCAATCGCCGACTTGATGAAGTAGTTGCCGGCGCCGGCGGTTTCGAGCAGGGCGCCAAAGAGCACGAAGAGGAAGATGAAGCTGGCCGAAACACCGAGCGCCACGCCGAAGACGCCTTCGGTGGTCAGCCAGATGTGGCTCATGCCCTTGGCCAGCGAGGCGCCGCGGTGGGCGATGACTTCGGGCATGTACTGGCCGAAGAAGATGTAGATCATGAAAACGATGGCCAGGATCACCATCGGCAGGCCGAGCGCGCGGCGGGCGGCTTCAAGAAGCAGGGTCAGACCGACCACGGCGACGGCCAGGTCGAGGTCGGTGGGCATCCCGGGGCGCTGCGCCAGTTCGTTGTAGAACAGGAACAGGTAGCTGGCGCAGAAGGCCGCTACAGCAGCGAGCAGCCAGTCGATGGCCGGCACGTAGGCGCGCGGCGAGCGTTTCCACGCCGGGTAGGCGGCAAACGCGAGGAAGACGGCGAAAGCCAGGTGGATGGCGCGCGACTGGGTATCGTTAAGCACGAAGATGCCCAGCGAGAAGGGCAGGGGCGAGGCGATCCACAATTGGAACAGCGACCAGGCCAGGGCGATGGCGACCAGTAGCTGGGCGGCGATGCCGGTCGGTTTTCTGCCGCCGGTATCGGCTTCGGCGACGATCTGTTTGAGTTGTTCTTCGCTCAGTTCATGAACGCTGTTGTTTTTTTCCGGGCTGGTCATGCTGCGGTTCTCCGGGTTCGGGCAGGGGGTAAACGCAGCAAGACGCCTGCGGCGCCTTGCTGAGTGTTGCTTCCTTGGTCGGCATCGTCAGGACGCCCGGACGGTGCCGACCGCAGGCAGGATTACATCCAGCCCTTTTCCTTGTAGTACTTGACCGCACCGTTGTGCAGCGGGGCCGACAGGCCGTCCTTGATCATCGTCTTCGGGTCGAGGTTGCCAAAAGCCGGGTGCAGCTTCTTGAACTCTTCGAAGTTCTCGAACACGGACTTGACCAGGGTGTACACCACTTCGTCCGACACCTTGGCCGACGAAACGATGCTGGCAACGACGCCGAAGGTCGTGGTCGGGTTCGGGTTGTTGGCGTACATGCCACCCGGAATGGTTGCCTTGGCGTAGTACGGGTAGCTGCCGATCAGCTTGTCGACACCGGGGCCGGTGACGTTGACCAGCTTGGCGCCGCAGGTCGTGGTGACGTCCTGGATGTTGGCAGCCGGGTGGCCGACGACGAAGGCGAAGCCGTCGATCTTGTTGTCGCACAGGGCGGCGCCGTGCTCGTCAGGCTTCAGTTCCGAGACCAGCGAGAAGTCGGCGTTCTTCATGCCGATGGCCGGCAGCAGCACTTCCATGGTGGCGCGCTGGCCGGAGCCGGGAACGCCGATATTGAAGCGCTTGCCCTTGAAATCCTCGAACTTGGTCACGTTGGCTTCCTTGCGCGAAGCGATGGTGAGCGGTTCCGGATGCAGGGCAAAGACGGCGCGCAGGTCGCTCATTGCACCGCCATCCTTGAACTGGTTCAGGCCTTTGACGGCGTTGAACTGGACGTCGGATTGCGAAACGCCGAAATCGAGTTCGCCGGCCTTGATGGTGTTCACGTTGTACACCGAACCGCCAGTGCTTTCGACCGAGCAGCGGATGCCGTGCTTGGCGCGATCCTTGTTCATCAGTCGGCAGATGGCGCCGCCAGCGGCGTAATAAACACCAGTGACACCGCCGGTACCGATGGTGACGAATTTTTGCTGGGCCATGGCGGGCGAGGCGCCAAGCGTGCCGATGACGGCGAGGGCTGCGGCCAGTGCGGTGATTTTCTTCATGTTCTCTCCTTGTGGGCTACGTGAAAGATTTGTCTCCGGGTGCCGGCTCGGCTTTTGATCATTGGCAGTCGGCCGTTACGGCGCGTATGTGGTGCACGGTCCCACAGAATGCGGGGGTGGGGGATTGGGGTAAACCCCGATGTTCCCGTGGGTGAAATGCGCTCATGTGACAGTCTGTAAGCAGTGTGCTGGCTCTCTGTCTTTCCTTTTCACTGAGACCTATAATTGCGCTCATGGTTTCAGTTGCCCACTCCGTCGCTGCGCAAAGCGATTTCGAGCAGTTCCTTGCCGTTCTCTCCGCCGGGGTGCCGACTGGGGATGTCGAGCGTCTGAAGGACGCCGTCGCCTACGCCTGGGAGCGCTACGGCGAGCGTTCGCTCGGCAGCGGCGAGCGGGTTTGGTCGCATGCGCTGGGCATGGCGGTGATCATCGCCGGTCTCAAGCTGGACGTCGAATCGCGCATCGCCGCGCTGTTGTTTGCCATTCCCGCCCAGGACGAGCTAGGCATTACCCATATCGAGGAAAGGTTCGGCAAACCGGCCGCCCATCTGGTCCAGGGAATTTCGCGCCTCAACCGCCTGCGCCCGATCGCCAAGGGCTTCGTCGCCGTCGATATCGAGGCCGGCGAGAGCAACCCGGCCGAAATGCGGGCCCAGGTCGAGGTCCTGCGCAAGATGCTGCTGGCCATGGTCGAGGACATCCGCGTCGTGCTGCTGCGCCTGGCCAGCCGCACCCAGACTCTGCGTTTCTATGCGGCCAACCCCGACGAACTGCGCGTCCAGGTCGCCCGCGAGACGCTTGAACTGTATTCGCCGCTGGCCAACCGGCTTGGGGTCTGGGAATTGAAATGGGAACTGGAGGACCTCTCCTTCCGCTTCATCCACCCGGACATCTACAAGACGATCGCCAAGCAGCTCGACGAAAAGCGCAGCGAGCGCGAAGCCTTCATCACCGACGCTGTTGACCGCGTCCGCGCCGAACTGGCCGAGGCCGGCATCGCTCAGGCGGAAATCTACGGCCGGCCGAAGCACATCTACAGCATCTGGAACAAGATGCGCAAGAAGGGCGTCGGCTTTGCCGAGGTCTATGACGTGCGCGCCCTGCGCATCATCGTCGACGACGTCAAAGACTGCTACACCGCGCTCGGCATCGTGCACAACCTATGGACGCCGATTTCCAAGGAATTCGACGACTACATCTCGAAGCCCAAGGGCAATAACTACCGCTCGCTGCATACGGCGGTCGAGTGTCCCGACGGGCGCAGCCTGGAAATCCAGATTCGCACCTGGGACATGCACAAGCACGCCGAGCTCGGCGTTGCCGCCCACTGGCGCTACAAGGAAGGCGCCAAGGCGCCAGGCGCCGACGCCTACGACGAGAAGATCGCTTGGCTGCGCCAGCTGCTGACCTGGAAGAACGAGGTCGCCGACAGTTCGGACTGGGTCAATCACTACAAGCAGGCGGCGCTCGACGAGACCATCTACGTGATGACGCCACAAGGGCGGGTGGTCGACCTGCCGTCGGGTTCGACCCCGGTCGACTTCGCTTATCGCGTGCATACCGACCTCGGCCACCGTTGCCGCGGGGCCAAGGTCAATGGCCAGCTGCTACCGCTCAATACGCCGCTGGAAACCGGCCAGCAGGTCGAAATCCTGACCGCCAAGCTGGGCGGTCCGTCGCGCGACTGGCTGAATCCGGCGCTCGGCTACATCCATACCAAGAGCGCCCGGCTCAAGGTGCGCAACTGGTTCTCGACCCTGGCCCTGGAGGAAACCCTGGCTGAAGGGCGGGCGGTGATCGCCAAGGAACTGCAGCGGGCCGGCCAGACTGGCGCCAATGTCGAGGAACTGGCACGCAAGCTTGATTTCGCCAAGGCCGACGACCTGTACATTGCGGCCGCCCGTGGCGACCTCAACCAGCGTCAGTTCCAGTCGGTGGTTCGGGGCGACGCCTCGCCCGAAGCGCTTGCGCCCGATACGGTTGAAGCCAAGCCGCGCAAGCCGGTCGAAGGCAATCAGGGCATCCTCATCGTCGGCGTGGACAAGCTGCTGACCCAGCTCGCACGTTGTTGCAAGCCGGCACCGCCGGACGAAATCCAGGGTTTCATCACGCGCGGCAAGGGCATCTCGATCCACCGCGCCGATTGCAGCAACTTCGCCAATCTCGCCGCCCTGCATCCGGAACGGGTCATCGAAACCGATTGGGGAACCGAAACCACCGGCGTCTTCGCCTGCGACATCGTCGTCGATGCGCACGATCGCCAGGGTCTGCTGCGCGACATCTCGGAAATCTTCGCCCGCGAAAAACTCAATGTCGTCGGCGTCAATACGCAGTCGCGGCAAGGCAACGCGCACATGAGCTTTACCGTCGAAATCACCAATCTGCGCCACCTGCAGCGCACGCTGGCCCTGATCCACGAGGTCGAGGGTGTGGTCGGCGTCCGCCGTGCCTGAAATCCGGGAGCATCAATGAAGGGAAACATCGCAGCCATCGTGTTGATCGTCGTCGGCGTCATCGCCCTCGGCGCCAATCTCGATCTGTTCCACGTCAATATCTTCGTGCTGCTCAGCACCTGGTGGCCGCTGATTCCCATTGCCGTTGGCCTGGCCATGCTGTTCTCACCAGACGGCCGCAAGGGCCGTTGATTTAGCGCGCGAGCAACAGCGGGGCGGCAGCTTCCAGATCGTTCTTGCGTAGCAGGCCGAGTTTCTGGCCGACCACCCGGCCATGGCGATCGACGAACAGGGTGAACGGCAGCCCGGCGCGCGGATTGCCCAGCATCTGCATCATCTGCGGGCCATTCGGGCCGGACAGGAACACCGGGTAGCGGATCGGGAAATCGGCGGCAAAAGCCTTGACCGCAGCGGGATCGTCCTCGATGCCGATGCCCAGTACGGTGATCTTGCCGGCATGCTGCTTGCTGAACTCGTTGAGCTCGGGGATTTCAGCGCGACAAGGCGGACACCAGCGAGCCCAGAAATTGACTACCAGGGGCTTGCCCTTGTAGGTCGACATGGCCACCGGCTTGCCCGCTGCATCGAGCAGGCTGGCGGCAAAGAATGGCGCCATGTCGGGCCTTTCCTGAGTCAGGCCGATGGTCGAGAACAGGCAGAGGCAGAAGGCGGCAAGCAGATTTTTCACGGGTGGAATGGGTCTGGGAAAAAAGAATTAATATTAGCGTTTTTTAATATAGATCGCCAGCCTGCGACATAATGTCGCACCTGGCTGCGACAAACGCGTGCCAGAATGCGCACCTTGGCTTGAGGCAGGCGCATGGTCGACAATAGCGCCCTTGTGCCACGCTTGAAAGAAGGCAGTGAATAGAAAAATCCTCATCGATCTGGTCGGCGTGCTGCTGATTGCGCTGATTGTATTGATCGGCTACAAGCTGTCGCCGCTGCTGCTGCCCAAGGCTGATCTGACGGTCGAGCCAGAGGCTTCGTGCAAGCTGCAGGAAGGCCCGTGTCAGGTCAAGTTGCCCGATGGTGGCAGCCTGAGCTTCGATGTCGCCACGCGTCCGATTCCGCTGGTCAAACCCTTCGAATTGCGCGTCGAGGCCGCTGGTGCGCGCAGTGTGGTGGTTGATTTCGCCGGCGTGGACATGGATATGGGCTACAACCGGCCGACCCTGACGGAAGCTTCCCCTGGCGTATTCACCGGCCAGGCGACCCTTCCCGTCTGCGTCACCGGGCGGATGACCTGGCAGGCGACCGTGCTCCTCGATACGCCGACTGCCCGTCTCGCTGTTCCCTTCCGTTTCGTCACCGGATAAACATGTCGAATCGCTTCCTCGTTGCGCTGATCGTCCTGCTTGCCGGCCTCCTGGTCGGGCTGGGCTTGTTCTGGAAGCCGGACCTGGCGCCCGCACCGGCGAGCATCAACACCTTGCCGCCGGGCGGCGATTTCGTCCTCAAGTCGGCCGACGGTCCGGTTGCCCTGGCCGATCATCGCGGCCGTCTGGCGCTGCTTTATTTTGGTTACACCTTCTGTCCGGACATTTGTCCGTCCAATCTGAGCGCCATCAGCGCCGGGCTGGATCTGCTCAATCCCGAGGAGCGAAACAAGGTCGTCGTCATCTTCATTTCCGTCGATCCGCAACGCGATACGCCCGAGCACCTGAAAACCTACGTCAAGTTCTTCGCCCCGGAAATGCTCGGGGTAACCGGAACCCCGGACGAAATTGCCGAACTGGCCAGGCGCTATGGCGTGGTTTATGCGGCGCAGCCTGCCAGCAACGCTGCCGAGGGCTACGCGATCGATCATTCGGCCGAAAGCTTCATCGTCGGCCCGGACGGTCGTCTGTTGGCCCGCATGGCGCACGCCACGCCGCCCGACCAGGTGGCTGCACTGATTCGTCAATACCTGAAACCGAGCTGAGGAGCCCTGCATGAAACGTCTGTCCGTCCTGTTTGCCGCCATGAGCCTGTCCGCCGGCGTATTCGCCGCTGCTGCCGACCAGATCATGGTTCATCAACCCTATGTCCGCCTGGCGCCGCCGAATGCCATGGCCACTGGTGCTTACATGGTGCTGAAGAATGGCGGCGAGCGCGAGGTGAAGCTGGTCAAGGCCGAGAACCCGGCCTCGCAAACGACCGAGTTGCATACCCATGTCAACGACAACGGGGTGATGCGCATGCGTCAGGTAGCGGACATCGCCATCCCGGCCAAGGGTGAGACGGCGCTCAAGCCGGGCGGTCTGCACGTGATGATGATCAACATGAAGGCGCCCCTCAGTGAAGGTCAGGTGGTACCGATCACCCTGACTTTTGACGATGGCAGCAGCAAGCAGGTCGAGGCCAAGGTGGTGAAGTCGGCGCCGTCGTCGATGCCGGCACAGCACGCGCACTGAGCCAAGCCAGCTGGAAGAGTGCCCACGCTTGCGTGGGCATTGTCGTTTATGGTGGGTCGCGGTGCTCGGTGTCGAAAGTCGCCCAGTCGCGCTTGTCCGGACGCGGCAGATCAACCGGCCGTTGCGTGTGCAGCCAGGCCTTGGCCAGGAAGTTGGCGGTGATCGGTGCGGTCAGGAACAGGAACAGGGTGATCAGCAGTTCGTGAATCGAGACGGTGCCGTTGAGCGCCAGGAAATACACCATCGAAGCAACCAGTGCGCCGCCTACCCCGACCGTCGTTGCCTTGGTCGGCGCGTGCAGGCGACTCATCAGGTCGGGCAGCTTGACCATACCCCAGGAGCCGACCAGGGCAAAGCTGGCACCAATGATGATGAGTGCGGAAACGATGATTTCGTTGATCAGTTCCATGGTGACTTCCTATTCGATCACGTTGCCGCGCAGGATGAACTTGCAGTAGGCGACGGTGGACACGAAACCGAACATGGCCAACAGCAGCGCCGCCTCGAAATAGATGGTGGTGCCGGTTTCAATGCCGTAGACGATGATCAGCGCGATCACGTTGATGACCATGGTGTCCACGGCCAGCACGCGGTCGACGTTGGTTGGCCCCTTGAGCAGGCGCCACAGGTTGAGCAGCAGGCCGAGGCTGAGTGCGGCGTAGGCATAGTGGATGGCGTATTCGATCATGGGAAGATCTCCAGCAGCCGGGATTCGTAGCGCTGCTTCATGTCGCGCACGCTGGCCTCGATGTCGGGCGCGTCAAGGCAATGCACGAGCAGGTGGCGACCATCGGCGGACAGGTCGCAGCTGACCGTGCCCGGGGTCATGGTGATGGTGCCGGCGAATACGGTGATTGCTTCCGGATTGGTCAGGTCCAGCGGTACGCTGACCCAGCGGGTATGCAGGCTGGTGTTCGAACGGAACAGGATGATCAATGCCACCTGCAGGTTGGCGACGACGATGTCCCACATCACCAGCAGGAGGTAGTTGAACAACTTCCCATAGTTTCGCATCCGCGGGCGGTCTGGCCAGAAACTGCTGGTCAGTCGGGGAATGGCGATGCCGAGGACGAGGCCGACCAGCAGGCCGCCGGCCGAAAAGCTGTTGATCAGCAGCAGCCAGATCAGCGTCAGCGTCAGGCTCAGCAGCGGGTGCGGAAACCAGCGGCGGAAGGTGGGCTGCTTTGCCGTAGTTGGTTGAGCATGTGCCATCAGGGCTTGCCTCCTTCGGGTATGGTGCTGCCGAGCACCGCCTCGATGTAGTGCTGGGTGCTGAAAATCTGCTCGGCGGTGGCGTCGAGGTAGCTGGTCAGCGGCCCGGCAAACAGTGTCAGGCCGACATTGCCGGCGAGTAGCAGGCCGATGGCAACCAGCGCCAGGGCATTGCTTTCGGCCTGCGCAGGGAAGCAGCCGGGTTGCCCGGTGCTTTTCCAGAACAAGGTGCTGCCGGCCCGGCCGAAGCCGATGATGGCGATCAGCGAAGTGCCCAGGACCAGCGTCCAGATCAGCGCGAACTGCCGGTTGTCGAGGGCGGCGTCGAGGATCAGCAGCTTGCCGATGAAACCGGACAGCGGCGGCATGCCGGTGGCGGCGATGGCGGCGACGAAGAAGGCGCCGGCCAGCAGGCTCAGCTGCGAAAAACGCGGGGCGACGGTCAGGGCGTCGTCCTCGCCGGGGCGGCGGCGGGCGAGCAGGTCGGCGATCAGGAACAGCACTGCGCCGGCCAGCGTCGAGTGCAGCAGGTAGTAGAGGGCTGCCGACAGTGCCACCGGCGTGAACAGGGCGACCCCGACCAGCAGCAGGCCCATCGAGCCGATCACGGCGAAGCTCGCCAGCTGACCCAGGCGGCGGGCGGCGAGCACGCCCAGCATGCCCAGGCTCAGCGTCACCAGCGCCGCCGGCAGCAGCCAGGGCGCCGCCAGCCAGGTGGCGGCGCCGGCATCGGCGCCAAAGGCCAGGATGTAGAGGCGGATCACGCAATAGGCGCCAACCTTGGTCATGATCGCGAACAACGCGGCGACCGGTGCGGAAGCGTTGGCATAAGTGCCGGGCAACCAGAAATGCACCGGCACCAGCGCCGCCTTGACGCAGAAGACCAGCAGCAGGAGCAGGGCGCCCGCCTGCAGCAGCGCCTGGTCGCCCGCGGCAATCTGCGGCACCTTGACTGCCAGGTCGGCCATGTTCAGCGTGCCGGTGACTGAATAGATCATGCCGACGGCGATCAGGAACAAGGTCGAGCCGACCAGATTGATCGCCACGTACTGAACGCCGGCCTTGACCCGGCTGGCGCCGCCGCCATGCACCATGAGGCCGTAGGAAGCGATGAGCAGGACTTCGAAGAAAACGAACAGGTTGAAGAAGTCGCCGGTCAGGAAGGCACCGTTGATGCCCATCAGCTGGAACTGGTAGAGCGCGTGGAAATGCCGGCCATCGCGGTCGCCGCCGTCGATGGCGAAGAACAGCACGGCCAGCGCGAGGGCGGCGGTCAGCACCAGCATCATCACCGACAACCGGTCGGCCACCAGGACGATGCCGAAGGGTGCGACCCAGTTGCCGAGCGCATAGGTCAGGATGGTGCCGTCGCTGACCATGGTGGTCAGCGCCAGCGCGATGCCGAGCAGGGCGACGGTCGAGGCGATCGAGAAGATGCGGGCAAGCACGATGTCGTGGCGCGCCCCCATCAGCAGGATCGGGGCCATGATCGCCGGTAGTACGATGGGAGCGATGATCCAGTGGTTCACGCGGCGTCCTCCTGTTTGCCGTCGACGTGGTCGCTGCCGTTCTCCAGGTAGCTGCGCAGGGCCATGACCACGATCACCGCGGTCATGCCGAAGGAAATGACGATGGCGGTGAGTACCAGTGCCTGTGGCAGTGGGTCGGTATAGGCAGCAGCCTCGGGCGAGATGACCGGAGGCAGGTTGAGCACCAGGCGGCCGGTGGCGAACAGGAACAGGTTGGTGGCGTAGGAGAGCAGCGCCAGGCCAAGGACCACCGGCCAGGTGCGGGCACGCAGGACCAGGTAGACGCCGCCGGCGGTGAGCAGGCCGATGGCAGTGGACAGCAGGAATTCCATGTCAGTGCTCCGGTGGGCGCGTGGCGCCGAGATCAGGTTCCATCGGTCCCTCCTGCGGTGGTGGCGCTTCGGCCAGGCCGCCGATACGCGACAGGTTGGCCAGTGCCAGCATGACCGCGCCGATGACGGTGAGGAAGACGCCGGTGTCGAAGGCCATCGCCGATGCCAGTTCGAATTCGCCGACGACGGGCAGGTGGAAATGGCCGAAGGTGCTGGTCAGGAAGGGATGGTCGGCAAGCCAGGAAACGATCCCGGTGGCGGCGGCGACGAGCACGCCGATGCCGATCAGGGCGTGGTAATCGATCTTCATCCGTTGCGCCGCCCAACTGTGGCCGCTGGCCATGTACTGCATGATCAGGGCGATGGCGACCACCAGGCCGGCGATGAAGCCGCCGCCGGGCACGTTGTGGCCACGCAGGAAGATGAAGGCGCCGACCATCAGCGCCAGCGGCAGCATGACCCGGGTGGCGACCACCAGCATCAGCGGGTGGCGGTCGGCAGCGCGTGCCTGATCGGGCGCCCAGGCGGCCAGCTTGCGGCCGACCGCGCCACGCGTGGCACCGTCGAGCAGGGCGTAGATGGCGAGGGCAGCGATGCCGAGCACGATGATCTCGCCGAAGGTATCGAAGCCGCGGAAATCGACCAGAATGACGTTGACCACGTTGGTGCCGCCGCCGCCGGGAACCGACTGTTCCAGGTAATAGCCGGACAGCGTGCCGGCATTGCGGGTGGTCATCGCCCAGGCTGCGCCGCCGACGCCGACGCCGGCCAGGGTGGCCAGCAATGCGTCGCGCAGGCGGCGTCCGCCGCTGCTTTCGACCGGCGTCTGCTTGGGCAGGAAGTTGAGCGCCAGCAGCATCAGGATGACGGTGACGACCTCGACCGAAATCTGGGTCAGTGCCAGGTCAGGTGCCGACAGATAGACGAAGGTCAGCGAGACGACCATGCCGATGATGCCGATCGCGATCAGCGACACCAGCCGCTGGCGGTGCAGGGCGACCAGGGCGACGGTGGCGCCGACCAGCAGCAGCCAGACGACCACAGCCACCGGTGTGGCCGGCAGCAGTTCGCGCTGGCCCGGCGCATGGCTGGCCGCCAGGAAGCCGCTGAAACCGACGACCACGGCAGCACCGATGGCAAAAGCCAGGTGGCGCTGCAGCGAACCGTTGTGCAGGCCGTGGGTGATTTTCTGGGCCAGGCTGACGGTGGCGTCGATCAGCGCCTGGAACATGGCCTTGGCTTCCGGGTGCGGACCGGCCGACCACAGCTTGCGCACCTTGAGGTAGCCAGCGAGCAGGCCCAGGCCGACGGCGACGGCAATCGCGCTCATGCCCAGCGCCGGCGTCAGGCCATGCCAGATGGCCAGGTGATAGTCTGGCAGCGGGCCGCC
>Ga0209794_1001862_pt1 | contig 13328 bp, 15 predicted proteins | sample EBPBio232013_DNA_FD_185869 | JGI IMG/M metagenome (GOLD analysis project Ga0209794, IMG submission 185869) | Wastewater treatment Type I Accumulibacter community from EBPR Bioreactor in Madison, WI, USA - Reactor 1_5/23/2013_ DNA (SPAdes)... | ecosystem: Engineered > Bioreactor > EBPR >... | reverse complement strand
GGACGGATCGCGGCCGACCCGCTGGGAGAGGTGGGCGAGATCGATGAACTCGTCGGCCTGGCGGCGCAGCTCGTCGGCGATCATGGCCGGCTGGACCGAAACGGTGGAGACCACCGACACCTTGACGCCCTTGCGCTGCAGCGCCTCGACCAGCGAGCGGAAGTCGCCGTCGCCGGAGAACAGGACGATGTGATCGACGCGCGGCGCGAGTTCCATGGCATCGACGGCGAGTTCGATGTCCATGTTGCCCTTCACCTTGCGGCGGCCCATGGAGTCGGTGAACTCCTTGGCCGTCTTGGTGACGACGGTGAAGCCGTTATAGTCGAGCCAGTCGATCAGCGGCCGGATCGAGGAATATTCCTGATCCTCGACCAGCGCCGTGTAGTAATAGGCCCGCAGCAGATAGCCGCGCGCGCGGAACTCGCCGAGCAGGCGCTTGTAGTCGATGTCGAAGCCGAGCGTCTTGGCGGTCGCGTAGAGATTGGCGCCGTCGATGAAGAGGGCGATCCGTTCCTGGCCGTTCTGCATGCCTTGAAATCCCTTTGGCCGGCAATCGTCGTGGGTCTTGAAAAGTCGGGGCTTTTGAAAAGGTCCGCACGCGCAATGACGTTGTCGACAGGTCGGCCCTGTCTGGAATCATCCTAACATAACTTTTCAGCGGTACTGCAAGACTGCGCCGGTTTTACCGGTTTTTCCGCTCAGCGCCGGTCGGGCAGGCCGGTCTGCGTGCCGAGCGGCGAAATGCGCGCGCTGGCGATGGTATCGCGCCACCTGACGGTTTCGGCGGCCACCTTGGCGGCGAAGGCCGCCTGGCCGAGCGGGGCGGGAATGCCGCCGATGGCATCATAGGCGGTCGCAACCGAAGGCTCGCGCAGGGCCTGCAGGGTCGCCTGTTCGATGCGGCCGAGCATGTCGGACGGGGTCGCCGCGGGCGCTACGAGGCCGAACCAGGCATCGATCACCAGATCGGCGCGGCCGAGCTCCGCGAAAGTCGGCACGCCCGGCAGCTTCGCGAGGCGCTTCTCGGCCATCACCGCGATCGGGATGAGGCGGCCCTCCTGGATGTGCCTGACGACGTTCGAGCCGGTCTCGCAGACGATGTCGAGCGCGCCCTTGACCAGCGCCTCCTGAAGCGGGCCGCCGCCGGCGAAGGGGATGTGGAGGGTCTGGATGCCGACGGCGCGGCGCAGCACCTCGCCGGCCAGATGCTGCATCGAGCCGTTGCCCGACGAGCCGGTGACCAGCGCGCGCGACTTGCCGGCGGCGATCAGGCCGTCGAGGTCCTTCACGTTCAGCTTGTCATGCGCGCAGAGGACGATGGGGAAGGCGATGACCTGCGCGACGGGGACGAGGTCCCTGGCGGGGTCGAAGAAGCTCTGCTGGAGCAGATGCGGATTGATCGCCAGCGGGCCGGCATGACCGAACAGCAGGGTGCGCCCGTCCGGGCTGGCCTTGGCGACGGCGAAGGCCGCGAGGTCGCCGCCGGAGCCCGCCATGTATTCGAGCACGATGTCCGAGCCGAGCGAGCGGGTAAGGAACGGCAAGATCGGCTGCATCGAAGCCGTGCTGGTGCCGCCGGGCGGAAAGGCGATGACCACCTTGATGGGGGAGGCAGCCTGTCCGGACGCATGGCGCGCTCCCGGCCCGCAGGCAAGGGACAGGACGGCGGCAGCGCCGACCAGATCGCGCCGTGACGGCGTCATGGATGCGCCTCCTTGAACGGTCACCCTTTACCGATATCGGCTTATGAAGCGGGCGGGCCTCGCCCGTCAACTGGTATGGCAGGAAGCATCTGCCGGCGAAGGTCCGGCAGGCCGGAAGCGGCGCGCCGGCCAGCGCACTTGTTTCCGAAGCCGGCTGCGGCTATACACCGCCACTTTCCGCACATCCGACCCGCTTTCCGGGCGCCACGCTCTCAAAGGAACACCGATGGCTCGCGTCACCGTCGAGGATTGCATTGACAAGGTCGACAACCGCTTCGAGCTGGTTCTGGTCGCCAGCCACCGCGCGCGCATGCTCGCCGCCGGCGCGCCGATCACCATCGACCGCGACCGCGACAAGAACCCGGTCGTCGCCCTGCGCGAGATCGCCGATGCGACCGTCTCGCCCGACGACCTGAAGGAAGACCTGATCCACTCGCTGCAGAAATATGTCGAGGTGGACGAGCCGGAGCCGGATGCGGTGCCGATGATCTCCGCCGGCGGCAGCGCCGATTCGGACGATGCCCCGGTCGCCATGGACCGCATGAGCGAGGAAGACCTGCTGCGCGGCCTCGAGGGGCTGAAGCCGCCGGAGGATACCGACGACGACGAGGGCCTCTGAGCCCGGTTTCGGTGCTGATGCGTCGAGGCGGCCTTCGGGCCGCCTTTTTCGTTGGCGGCTATACGCGACGGATTGTTGCGGTGCGCCGGTATCAGGATGATATCCTCGGTGTTTACCGCGGATCGCGAGGAGTTTTGCCCACCCCATGATGCGGCAGTACGAGCTGGTCGAGCGCGTCAAGCGCTACAACCCCAAGGCCGACGAGGCCCTGCTCGACCGCGCCTATGTCTATGCCATGCTCGCGCACGGCAGCCAGAAGCGCGCCTCCGGCGATCCCTATTTCTCGCACCCGCTGGAAGTGGCGGCGATCCTCACCGACCTGAAGCTGGATGACGCGACGATCGTCGCGGCCCTGCTGCACGACACGATCGAGGACACCGCGGCGACCAAGGAGGACATCCGCGAGAAGTTCGGCGCCAACATCGCCGAACTCGTCGACGGTCTGACCAAGCTGAAGAAGCTCGACCTCGTCTCGAAGCAGGCCGTGCAGGCGGAGAACCTGCGCAAGCTGCTGCTGGCGATCACCTCCGACGTGCGCGTGCTGCTGGTGAAGCTCGCCGACCGGCTCCACAACATGCGCACGCTGCATTACGTGCCGCCGGCCAAGCGCGACCGCATCGCCCAGGAGACGCTCGACATCTATGCGCCGCTCGCCGGCCGCATGGGCATGCACGAAATGCGCGAGGAGCTGGAGGACCTGGCCTTCCGCCAGATCAACCCGGAGGCCTACAACGCGCTGATCGCCCGGCTGGCGCGCCAGCGCGAGGCCAGCGCCGCCGCCATCGAGGAGATCGAGACGCAGCTGGCCCGCAAGCTCGCGGGCGAGGGCATCGGCGCCGATGTCAGCGGCCGCCAGAAGAAGCCCTATTCGATCTATCGCAAGATGGAGCGGAAGTCGGTCTCCTTCGAGCAGCTCTCCGACGTGGTCGGCTTCCGCGTGCTGGTCGACAGCGTGGTCGACTGCTACCGCGCCGTCGGCGTCATCCACACGACCTGGCCGGCGGTGCCGCAGCGGTTCAAGGACTATATCTCGACGCCCAAGGGCAACGACTACCGCTCGATCCACACCACGGTGATCGGCCCCGGCAGCCAGCGCGTGGAGATGCAGATCCGCACCCACGACATGCACCAGATCGCCGAGTTCGGCATCGCCGCCCACGCGCTCTACAAGGACGGCGCGGAGATCTCGGCCTTCGAGAAGGAGAGCAGCGCCTATGCCTGGCTGCGCCACACCGTGGACATGCTGGCGCACGGCGACAACCCCGAGGAGTTCCTCGAGCACACCAAGCTCGAACTGTTCTCCGACCAGGTCTACTGCTTCACGCCCAAGGGCCGGCTGATTGCCCTGCCGCGCAAGGCCAATTGCATCGACTTCGCCTATGCGGTGCACACCGATATCGGCAATCACTGCTCGCGCTCGCGCATCAACGGCGTCGAGCGGCCGCTGGTGACCGAGCTGCAGAACGGCGACGAGGTCGAGATCATCACCGACCCCAAGGCGACGCCGTCGCCGGCCTGGGAGAACATCGTGGTGACGGGCAGGGCGCGCTCGGCCATCCGCCGCGCCACCCGCGCCGCCACCCGCGCGCAATATCTCGGGCTCGGCCGGCGCATCGTGCAGAGCCTGTTCAACCGGGCCGGCAAGCCCTTCTCCGACGAGGTGCTGAAGGCCGGCCTCAAGCGCATCGCCCGCGCCACCGTGGAGGATGTCTACTGGGCGGTGGGGCGCGACGAGATTCCCGCCGAGGACGTGCTGCGCGCGGTCTATCCCGACTTCAAGGAAGAGGTGCCGCTGGGGCCGAAGCCGACCGCCGAATGGTTCGGCGTCGGCGGACAGGCGGCGCTGAAGTTCCAGGTGCCGGAGACCGAGGGGGCGATCCCCATCCGCGGCATCAATTTCGACCTGCCGGTGCGCTTCGCGGCCGATGGCGGCGCGGTGCCGGGAGACCGCATCGTCGGCATCCTCACCCCCGGCGAGGGCATCACCATCTATCCGATCCAGTCGCCGGCGCTGGCGGCCTACGACAACGAGCCGGAGCGCTGGCTGGACGTGCGCTGGGACATCGACGAGGCCCGCCGCGCCCGCTACCCCGTGCGCGTCGCGGTGAAATCACGCAACGAGCCGGGCTCGCTCGCGCGCATCACGCAGGTCATCGCCGACAATGACGGCAATATCGACAACCTGCGCATGCAGCGGAAGACGGCCGACTATACGGACGTGGTGATCGACGTTGAGGTCTGGGACCTGAAACACCTCAACGCGATCATCGGGGGCATCAAGAGCCTGCCGATGGCGGCGGATGCGGTGAGGATGTTCGAGTAGGGGAGTGGGGGCGTGGTTGACTCCTCCCCCCATTCGGCGTCTCTCCCGTCAAACTCGAACGGACGCGACCGCCCATGACCCCCGACGACGTGCTCTCAGAATTCCGCGCCGCCGGCGCGCTGCTGGAAGGCCATTTCATCCTGTCGTCGGGCAGGCGCAGCCCCGTCTTCCTCCAGAAGATGTTCGTCTTCCAGGACCCCGAGCGCACCGCGCGGCTCTGCGCGGCGCTGGCCGAGAAGGTCAAGGAGCGCTTCGGCCGCATCGACTACGTGGTGTCGCCGGCCGTCGGCGGCATCGTGCCGGGCTACGAGACGGCCCGGCAGCTCGGCGCCAAGGCGATCTTCGTCGAGCGCGAGAACGGCGAGTTCAAGCTGCGCCGCGGCTTCGAGATACCAGCCGGCGCCCGCGTGCTGGTGGTCGAGGACATCGTCACCACCGGCCTGTCGACGCGCGAGTGCCTTGCCGCCATTGCCGGCCATCCCGGCGAGACGGTCGGCGCGGCGGTGCTGGTCGACCGCTCGGCCGGCAAGGTTGATGTCGGCGTGCCGCTGGTCTCGCTGCTGTCCTGGTACGTGCCGGACTATGCGGCGGACGACCTGCCGCCGGAGCTCGCCAGCCTGCCTGCGGTGAAGCCGGGCTCGCGCGGCATCCAGGGCAATGCGGGAGCCAAGGCATGAGCGGCGGCGACGGCGCGGCCGGCACGGCGCCGCAGGCGGGCGCCTCGCGTTCGCGCCTGTTCGTCGGCCTGTTCGTGCTGTTCATGGGCCTCGTCATCACCGCGCCCAATGCCTGGCCGCTGATCCAGTATGCGGTGGCGAGCCGCAGCGAGCCGGTGACGGCGCGCTGGGTGGAATCGAACATCGCGACCTCGTCGCGCGACACGGTCGGCGTGCCGACCTTCGTCTACGAGCGGCGCATCGGCCCGATGGTGCAGGAATGCCGGATCGCGCTGGTGAAGTATCGCCACGCCCCGAACGGCCGCCCGCTGCACGAGACGCTGCGCGTCGTGCCGGGCACCACCTGCGACGACATCGTGGTGCTTGACGATCCCCCGCGCGAGCGCATTCCGCTGGTCCTGCTGGGGCTTCTGATCGCGGCCGGCGGGCTGGCGCTGACGATCATCGCCGTCAGGAGGCGCTAGCGTGATCATCGGCATCGGCTCCGACCTCTGCGACATCAGGCGCATCGAGAAGTCGCTGGAGCGGCACGCCGAGCGTTTCACGCACCGCCTGTTCACCGAGAAGGAGCGCTCGCGGGCCGAGGGCAGGGCGCATCGCGCCGCGACCTATGCCAAGCGCTTCGCCGCCAAGGAGGCGATGGCCAAGGCGCTCGGCACCGGCATCCGCAAGGGCGTGTTCTGGAAGGATATGGGCGTCGCCAACCTGCCCTCGGGCAAGCCGACCATGGAACTGACCGGCGGCGCGCTCGACATGCTGCGCTCCCTGACGCCGGCCGGCCATCGCGCGCTGATCCACCTGACCATCACCGACGATTTCCCGATGGCGCAGGCCTTCGTGATCATCGAGGCGGTGCCGGAAGCCTGACCGACAGCGTTTTCGGGCGAAGCGGGTTCCGGTTCGCGTGATGTCGCGGAGGTTGGAGCCGATGCCGGCTGAACGCCTGTTCATCGCGGTGCCATGGTGCGGACATTCTTCGTTCAGAACGGGTTCAGCGCGGAACCCCTAGTGTCCGGCAACGTTTGAAACGGGAGCTTGAAGTCGAGGCGCGTCGCGCCACGAAGCGTCCCAAGCGAACGGAAAGGGGCATCGTCATGCTTTCCAACACGATCAAGGCCACCGTGGCCGCCATTGTCGTCGCCGCCGGCGTTGCCGCGGCCGCGGCTCCCGCCGAGGCGCAGTATTACCGCCGCCACTACCATGGCGACCGGGGCGCCGCGATCGGCGCGGGCATCGCGCTCGGCGTGCTCGGCCTCGGTGCCGCGGCCATCGCCGCCGACCAGAACCGCCGCGCCTACTATTACGACGACGGCTATTACGCGCCGCGGCCGCGCTACGGCTACTACGAGGGCCCGGCCTACTACCAGCGCCCGACCTACTACGAGCGCCAGGACTACTACTACGAGGCGCCGCCGCGCGTCCGCCACCCGCGCGTGCGCGCCGACGAGCGCTATCCGCACACGTTCCGCTAAGGCGGTTCGGCCGGACGTTTCAGAGGGCGCGGTCTTCAGGGGCCGCGCCCTTTTCCTATCCGGCGAGGGCGAGGATGATCGGGATGGTGACGACCGCGATCAGCGTCTGGACCGTCAGGATCTCCGCCATCAGCGGCGCGTCGCCGCCCATCTGCCGGGCGAGGATGTAGGAGCCGGAGGCGGTCGGCATGCCGGCGCTGAGGATAGCGACCTGCAGCGGCACGCCGCCGACGCCGAGAGCCAAGGCGATGCCGGCGGCCATGGCGGGCATGAGCAGCAGTTTCAGCGCGGTGGTGACCCAGGTGAGCGCGCGCGGCCTGAGCGCGGCGCCGACATCCAGCCCCGCGCCGACCAGCAGCAGGCCGGTGCCGAGCGCGGCGGCGCCGAGAATGTCGCCGAAGCGCATGGCAATCGTCGGCAGGGGCAGGCCGACGGCGTTGATCGCGATGCCGATGGCGGACGACCAGATGAACGGGTTGGTGACGATGGCCTTCAGCGTCGGGCCGAGGACGATCGGCTTGTCCTGCGCATAGTGCTGGAGCATCACCACGGCCAGCACGTTGAGCAGCGGGATCATCGCCGCGACGGAAATGGCGGTGAGGGTCAGCCCCATCTGGCCGAACAGGGCACCGGCGGTAGCGATGGCGACGAAGGAGTTCCAGCGCGTCGCGCCCTGGAAGACCGAGGTGAAGGCCGGACCGTCCATGCCGAAGGAGCGGGCGAGCAGCGGGCGCAGCGCCATCAGGATCGCGGTCATGGCGAGGATGCCGCCGATCAGCGCGAGGCCCATGGCGATGACCGGCACGCTGCGCAGGTCCGCCTTCGCCATCGTCATGATGATCATGGCCGGGAAGAAGACGTAGTAGGTGGCGCGCTCCAGCCCGCGCCAGCCGGCATCCTCCATCAGCGGCATGGCTTTCAGCCAGGCGCCGAGCACGATGATCAGGAAGACGGGGGTCAGGCTGGCGATGATCGGGAACATGAGAGGTGTCGCGGGGGCGGGCCCGCGTCTTCCATCACGGGATCGTTCCGCGCGCAACCATGTCGGGCGCATGAGTGGGCGGCAGGCACACGATCTTCGTCGCTGACGGATCGCCCCCGGGGCCCAAGGTCAGGCTTGAGGGAGCAGACAGGGCGTGGGCCTGCCTTCTCACTTCTCCAGGAAGTCGAAGTCGCAGCCCTTGTCCGCCTGCGTGACGTGGTCGAGGTAGAGCTTGCGATAGCCGCGCTGGCGCTTGCGCATGTGCGCGGGCTTCTTCCACGCCTTGCGCCGGATGGCGAGTTCCTCGTCCGACACCAAAAGGTCGACGCGGCGGTTCGGCACGTCGAGGCTGATCCGGTCGCCGGAGCGGACCAGCGCCAAGGGCGAACCCTCCGCTGCCTCGGGCGTGACGTGCAGGACGATGGTGCCGTAGGCGGTGCCGGACATGCGCGCGTCGGAAATGCGGATCATGTCGGTGACGCCCTGCGTCGCCAGCTTCTTCGGGATCGGCAGCAGGCCGGCCTCGGGCATGCCCGGATGGCCCTTCGGCCCGGCATTGCGCATGACCAGGATGTCGTCGGCGTTGACGTCGAGGTTCGGGTCGTCGATCCGGTTGGTCATGTCCTCGACATCCTCGAAGACCACGGCGCGGCCGGTATGGACCATCAGCTTCGGCGTCGCGGCCGCCGCCTTGATCACCGCGCCGCCGGGCGCGAGCGAGCCGCGCAGCACGGCATGGGCGCCGGTCTTCTTCAAGGGCTGGGCGAGGGGGCGGATGATCGTCTGGTTCGGCACTTCCTCGGCGCGCTCGGCCCAGTCGCCGATGCGCTCGCCGGTGACGGTCGGCGCGTCGAGGTCGAGGTGCTGGCGCAGTTCCTTCAGGAGCTTCGGCACGCCGCCGGACCAGTGGAAATGCTCCATGTAATTGGAGCCGGCGGGCTTGAGGTCGAGCAGGACCGGCACGTCGCGACCGATCCGGTCGAGCTCTTCCAGGTCCCAGTTCAGGCCGAGGCGGCCGGCAAGCGCCGCCATGTGGACGACGGCATTGGTGGAGCCGCCGATGGCCTGCAGCACGACCATGGCGTTGCGCAGCGACCCCTGGGTGATCACGTCGGTCGGCTTCAGGCCGGATTTCGCCAGCTTCACGGCTTCGCGGCCCGAGGCCTCCGCCGCGCGGACGCGGTCGGCATGGGTGGCGGGGATGGTGCCGGTGTGGGGCAGGGCCATGCCCAGCGCCTCGGTGAGGCAGCCCATGGTCGAGGCCGTGCCCATGACCATGCAGGTGCCGACGGTGGGCGCGAGGCGGCCGGAAACGGCCTCGATCTCGGCCTCGTCGATCTTGCCGGCGCGGTGCATGGCCCAGAGCCGGCGGCAGTCGGTGCAGGCGCCGAGAATCTCGCCCTTGTAGTGCCCCACCAGCATCGGGCCGGTGATCAGCTGGATCGCCGGCACGTTGGCGGAGGCCGCGCCCATGAGCTGGGCCGGCACGGTCTTGTCGCAGCCGCCGATCATCACCACCGCGTCCATCGGCTGGGCGCGGATCATCTCCTCGGTGTCGATGGCCATGAGGTTCCGCAGGAACATCGAGGTCGGATTGGAGAAGCTCTCGTGGATCGAGACGGTCGGGAAGGCGAAGGGCAGGCCGCCCGACAGCATGACGCCGCGCTTCACCGCCTCGACCAGCGTGCGGACATTGCCGTGGCAGGGATTGTAGTCGGAATAGGTGTCGGTGATGGCGACGATGGGACGGTCGAGCGCATCGTCCGAGAAGCCGGCCGCCTTGATGAAGGCCTTGCGCAGGAACAGCGAGAAGCCGGGATCGCCATAGGCGGTCAGCCCCTTGCGCATGCCGGTCGGACCCTTTGGCTTCTTGGCCATGATGCGTTTCCCCATTCTGGAATCGCACCAAAGCATGGCGGGTCGGGAATCGCGAGGTGGGTGCGGGAAGGGCAGGGCCGCGCGTGGTGGTGGCCGGACCGGCTGCCGGCAGGCTAGGCTGTCGCATGCTCTATTTCGCCTATGGCTCGAACATGAGCGTGCCACAGATGGCGCGCCGGGCACCGAAGGCGGTGCCGCTCGGCATCGGCCACCTCGCCGACCATCGGCTGTTCTTCACCTTGGACGGCTATGCTGCGATCCGCGGCAAGTGCGGGCACATCGTCCATGGCGTCGTCTGGCGCATCGACGCGCGCGATGTGGCCGTGCTCGACCGCTACGAGGGCGTCGACGAGGGCTGGTACGTGAAGCGCACGGTGCGCGTGCGGCTCGCGGCCCGATCGGTGTCGTGCCTCGTCTATGATGGCGGCAGCGTGCGGGAGGGCATCCGGCCGCGCCGGCGCTACTTTCATGAGGCGGTGCGCGGCTCCGCGCTCGCCTGGAACCTCCCGAGCCGCTATATCGCCGGTCTCGACCGCTTCGCGCGGCAGGGTTTTCGCGGCTGACGCGGCATCGAGGCATTTTCCGGGGCAGATTCCATGAGCACGAGTCCGGCATGAGTATCCTTGGCCATCTTCTCTCGCGCTTCATCCGCAACGGCCGGCTGACCGTCCTGCACCACGATGGCGGGAAGGAAAGCTTCGGCTCGGGCGAGAACGGCCCGGACGTGACCGTGAAGCTGCACGACGCCAGGGTGCAGCGCGACCTGTTCTTCAATCCGGAACTGGCGGCGGCCGAGGCCTATATGGACGGCCGACTGACCATCGAGGGCGGCAAGGTCCTCGACCTGCTCATGCTGTTCTCGGTGAACCGGACCGGGCTCGGCTCGCACCCGGTGCAGCAGGCGCTGCGCAAGGTCTGGCGGGCGCTGAAGCGCCGGCACCAGTCGAACAAGGTTGGGCAGGCGGCGGCCAATGTCTCCAGCCACTACGACCATCCCAGAGCCTTCTACGAACTCTGGCTCGACGAGACGATGAGCTATTCCTGCGCTTACTTCTCGCGGCCGGACATGCCGCTGAAGGACGCGCAGGTCGCCAAGATGCGGCACATCGCGGCGAAGCTCGGCATCGAGCCGGGCATGACGGTGGCCGAGATCGGCTCCGGCTGGGGCGGGCTTGCGACCTATCTCGCGGCCGTCTGCGGGGCGAAGGTCACCGCCATCAACGTCTCGCCGGACCAGCTCGCGGCTTCCAAGGACCGCGTGAACAAAGCGGGTGTCGCCGACCGCGTCACCTTCTTCGAGAAGGACTATCGCGAACTGACCGGCACCTTCGACCGCGTCGTCTCGGTCGGCATGATGGAGCATGTCGGCGTCAATCACTTCGACGACTATTTCTCGACCGTGAAGCGGCTCTGCGGCTCCGACGGCTATGCCATGATCCACGCCATCGGGCGCATGTCGCCGCCCGGCACGACCGCGCCCTTCATCCGCAAATACATCTTCCCCGGCGGCTATGTGCCGGCGCTCTCGGAGGTCTTCGCCTCCACCGAGCGCTGCGGCCTGTGGGTGGACGACTGCGAGGTGCTGCGCCTGCACTATTACTGGACCATCAAGGCCTGGCGCGAGAACTTCGAAGGCGTGCGTGGCGAGGTCGTCGCCATGCAGGGCGAGCGCTTCGCGCGCATGTGGGAGTTCTATCTGGCCGCCGTCGAGCTCGGCTTCCTCCACGGCTCCAACATGGTCTACCAGCTCCTGCTCTCCGAGAAGCGCGACGCCGTGCCGGTGACGCGCGACTTCATCACGGCGCGTGAGGCCGAGCTGAAGGGGCGGGAGGACGTGCTGCCGTGGGCGAGCTAACGCAGCATCTCGTCATTGCCGGCATCGTGCAGGGCGTCGGCTACCGCCAGTGGTTCCGCCGCGAAGCGGAAGAGCGCGGCGTGTCGGGCTGGGTGCGCAACCGCGCCGACGAGACGGTCGAGGCGGTGGTGACCGGGCCGCGCGCGGCGGTGGACGACCTCGTCCGCGAGGCCATGAACGGGCCGCTGGGCGCGAAGGTGGACCGGATCGACCGGCGCGAGGCGACGGAGGCGGAGACGAAGGCGGTGCGGGCCGGGGAAATGGCGATATTGCCGACGTTGTGAGGGCGGCAACCGTGACGCCAATCCGGCCTCAGCGCGCTGTCGTCCATGGATCGATGACCGCGACCCCGGCGGCATCGAAAGCGCTCGTATCGCGCGTCGCCACGGCGAACCCACGGGAAACGGCAATGGCGGCGATATAGCCGTCGGGCGTCGGAAAACCCTTGCCGGCATTGCGGGCCTTGACCGCCAGATCGGCGTAGTGGCGAGCCGCCGGCGTATCGAAGGGCAGGATGCGGCCATCGAAGAGGTCTAGCAGCCCGTTCAGCGTCGCCGTCAGCTTGTCCTTGCGCCGGCCGGCGGCAAGCGTACCGATACCGAACAGCAACTCCGCGATCGTCACGCTCGACAGATAGAGCGTCTCCGCCGCCTGTTCGTCGAGCCATGCCTGGACGCCGGGATTCGGCTCGGGCTTCATGGCCTCGGAAACGACGTTCGTGTCGAGAACGATCATTCGAAGCTCAGCGGTTCAGCAGGCTTGATGTCGCGCACCTGATCGAGGCCTTCGAAATCCGCATTGGTCAGCCCGGCCTTGCGGCTGAGCCGGGACAGCGCCGTGCCGAGGCGAACACGCTGTGCCGGCCGGACGGCGCCTTCGAGAATGGCGCGCATTTCTGCTTCCGTGCTGCGGCCGTGGCGGGCGGCGCGCACCTTGAGGGCGCGATGCGCCTCCTCGGAAAGGTTGCGGATGGTCACGGCGGGCATCGATGGCGCATCCTGCAGAGTGATGGCAATGATATCAGCATAGAGAAAATGCCATCACTCTGCAATCCGGACTGTGGTTGCGCTACCCGGAACGACCCCACACCGTCGCCTCCGTCCAGCCGAGTTCCCTGAACTCCTCCGCCCGCAGCGGCGCTTCCCCGATGGAGAAGAACTCGTCGAGTTGTGGTGGCTTCACCGCCGTTCCCGCCAGCATGGCGTGGGCCTGCCCGCGGTGATGCAACTGATGCTGGAAGAGATGCAGCAGCAGGCGGTCGCGCCGCTCCACCTGCACGCGCGTGATGCGGTTCACATGGACGTTCGCGCCGAGTGAGTCCTCGGTCAGCGCCTCGCAGACCGCGATCAGCCTGCGATCGACGGCAGATTGCTCGCGTTCGAGGTCGGCGACGAGGGGATGAGGGATCTCGACCTCCCACGCCCTCGGGCCGAGATCGCCGCCCTCCAGCGCGTCGACATAGAACCAGTCGATGGTCAGGTTGTGGTTCAGCGTCGCGGCGAGGCTCGGGAAGAAGCTGGTGCGTGTCGCCGCGAACTCCTGCGGGGTCAGCTTCGCGCAGGCCGTGAGCAGGCGATGGTTCGCCCACGCATTGTTGTAGGCCATGGCGCGATAGGTCTCGACCATCGATGCGGGCATGGCGCGGACTCCAGCAGGCTATATCGTCGGGCCGAAACGTTCCTCGAAGGCTGTCCGCAGGATGGCATCAGCCTCGGGCATGGTCACCGGCAGGCCGAGATCGACGAGGCTGGTGACGCCGTAGCGGGGGTCGGCGATGCCGCAGGGCACGATGCCGTCGAAATGCGTCAGGTCCGGCTCG
>Ga0209794_1001859_pt1 | contig 13352 bp, 10 predicted proteins | sample EBPBio232013_DNA_FD_185869 | JGI IMG/M metagenome (GOLD analysis project Ga0209794, IMG submission 185869) | Wastewater treatment Type I Accumulibacter community from EBPR Bioreactor in Madison, WI, USA - Reactor 1_5/23/2013_ DNA (SPAdes)... | ecosystem: Engineered > Bioreactor > EBPR >... | reverse complement strand
CGGGCGGCCATAGCATCGACAACCCCGAACCAATTTTTGGGTTGTCGGTAAATGGCCTGGTCAATATTGCCGACCTGAAACGAAACGATACGGCGCGGGCGGGCGATGTGTTACTGTTGACCAAGCCGCTGGGCATTGGGGTGTTGTCGACCGCGCAAAAAAAAGGCATACTGCCGGCCGATGCGTATGAAAGAATGGCCTTGCAATTACAAACCCTCAACAAAGTGGGCGCAGCCTTGGGCGGTCTCAAAGGCGTGCATGCCATGACCGATGTAACCGGTTTCGGGCTCGGCGGACATTTGCTGGAAATGGCGCGGGGCGCGGGTTTGCAGGCGCAGGTGCAGTATAATAAGTTGCCGGTGATTGATGGCGTCAAAGAATTGATAGCAGAGAAAATAGCGCCCGGCGGTACCCATCGCAACTGGGCAAGTTATGGTTCGGCTATACATATCCGTGAGACCCTGCCAGTGGAAGAAGCAAAACTGCTGGTGGCCGATCCGCAGACCAATGGCGGCTTGTTGATAGCGGTTGATCCGGCGGCCCTGGGTGAAGTGAGGCAGTTGCTGAACGAGCAGGGTTTGGGCGCATTCGTTGAGCCGATTGGTTTGTTGCAGGCGTTGCAGTCGGGCGAGAAGCCTGCGTTATATGTAGCGTGAGCTTGGATGTTTGCTTACGGTAGAATGCGTCGCTTTGCGTGAAATTGGCGTACGTTGCTCGAGGGCTTTTGTATGAGATGGAAAACAGTTGCAGAAAAAGGGAAAACTGTTGTGTTAGCTGAACCGTTTATTGCCTCAACCCAGCAACGCATCAATCTTCTGCGCCAATTTCCGGTCTTTGTCGGTGACGGTGTTGCCTGCATCGTGGGTATTGAGCCAGATCTCGACCGTATTGTACACATTCGTCCACCGCGGGTGGTGATTCATCTTCTCTGCCGCCAGCGCCACGCGGGTCATAAAGGCAAAAGCCGCTGAAAAATCAGCAAACTCGAACCGGCGGTACAACGCATTGTCTTTTTCCTGCCACATAGTATAGTTTTTTTTACCCGTCGGGTTGCACCCGTCGGGTGCGACCCGACGGGTAGATTAGAAAATCAGGTGTTCTTTGTTGCGGATTTTTTCGTTGGTCATTTCCACCACCAGTTGCACGCCGGGAAAGCCGCGGATGGTTTGCGCGATTTCCTGGAGGGCATTGGGATCGGGCAGCTCGCCCTTGGTAAGCCAGAGAAAATCGAGGTGACGAAACTCGGGCAGCAGGTATTCGCCATCGTGCTGGTTGCGGTAGAGATAATGCACCAGGAACTGGCTGGGTTCAGCATACTCGTAAATGGGAAAATAATAATGCCGGTTTTTTTTGGTGAGCTGGATCTCGATGTCGACGTTGATGCGGAACTGAAAACGCAGGTTGCGGTTCAGGTGCCAGCAGAACTGGTAATCACGCACCGGCGCCACAATGCCCAGCAGGTGGGCATCTGCAAAAAAATCGCCGGTCATATCGTCAATCGCAAGCCGTAGGCGCATCGGGTGGTTCTTTTACCGGTTGTATAAAGGTAGGTTTGCCGGTTGCCAGTTTTCCAGTTGAGCAGAAAAAATCAAAACTCCACAGACGCTTCGTGTTCAGTATCGCCGCGTTTATACTTCACCGTTGTTTTATCGCCTTTTTTGAATTTACCCAGGGCCTTCATGTACTCCTCCACCGAGGGCGTAGCTATATCTCCCAGTTGGGTGATCACATCGCCGGCCACAATGCCCGCTTTGGCGGCCGGCCGGCCTTCGGTAACCCCCTCTACATGCACCCCTGATCCGCCGTAGGCGTAATCGGGCATAATGCCGAGGGTAACAGAGAAGCGGGTGCTGGTACCGGTGGACTGCTCACGGGTTTTCAAAAAGGCGAGTTTACTAGTTTTGGGTGTTTGCTGAATGAGTTGGTAGATGTATTGTACCACACGGTATTCGCCCTCGGCATTTAGCTTGTCGGCATCATCGCTGGGTTTGTGGTAGTCGGCGTGCGTGCCGGTGAAGAAGAACAATACCGGTATGTCTTTGCGATAGAAGCTGGTGTGGTCGGAGGGGCCCGTGCCACTGCTATCCACTTTAACGGCGAGGAATTTCGCAGCGGGCAGGTCTTTCATGCTTGTTTCCCAGGCGGGCGAAGTGCCATAACCGCCGATGCTGATGCCCTTGGTATCGGGATTCAGGCGGCCCACCATGTCCATATTGATCATATAATCGATTGAAGCCAGCGGCACTGTGGGGTGTTCCACAAAATATTTGGAGCCGAAGAGACCGAGTTCTTCGCCCGAAAAAGCAATGAAGAGGTAATTGACCGCTTTCGACCGATCACGTTTGGCTTTGATGAGCCGCGCCAATTCAATCAGGGCGGCGGTACCACTGGCATTGTCGTCGGCACCATTGTGAATTTGTGGGGTGCCGGTGCGCATTAGCGAGCCGCCATCTTCACCATAACCGAGGTGATCGTAGTGTGCGCCAATCACAATCGTTAAAGGCGCCTGGTTGTCGATATACCCAATCACGTTGTTGCCCGTGCGCTGTTTTTCCTGGAAGGCTGCCTTGAATTTAACTTCTACCGGCACGGTTTCGTCGGTGAAATAGGTGTCGGCTGTTTTTTTGGCGACATAAATGACCGGTATGGGCAGGGTTTCGCCTTTCTGTTTGCCATTGTACGCATAGTCGTCGTCGTTGTAAATGATCAATGCAGTGGCCCCTTTGGCAGCGGCAGTTTTTGTTTTGTCAACGATGGCCGATGCCAAATCGAAGTGCGGATTGCCTGTATTGGCCTGTTTTTCTTCAGCCAAATCGAGGAACCAGGGCATGCCAGCCTCTTTCAACGCGATCGATGGCATTTCTTCCACCGTTTTTTCGGGCGATAAGGGATGCACAAAAAACTGGTCTTTGGGTATTTCGTGACCATTCAAAAACAGAAAGCTGGTTTCTTTGTATTCTTTGCCATCGGCGATGGGAAAGGGTTGCAAAAACCCTTTTTCCCCCTTTGGCAACAGGCCAATGGCGGTGAATTGTTTGCTGATATAATCTGACGCGAGTTGCTCGCCCGATGTGCCTGCCCGCCGACCCTGGAGCTTGTCATCAGCCAGGTAATTGACATGCGATTGAATGGCGTCCACCACTAGTTTATCGGCCTTTTTCAATTTCTGGGCCGAAGCCGACAGGCTGGTAAAAGCCGTGATGGCCAAGAGCGCTGGAACAAACAATTTCATACTTACTGCACTTTAAACGACAAAGGTATTATGACAATGGCTAATACCGTGCCGTAAAAGCGAAGAAAATATATGGTTATCTGGTTCTCTTTCCTTTACTTTTGCAGATTGCCCTTGCCGCATCCGGGTTTAACAAAAAGGACGACGAATGGCGTTACCGCACCTTATTAAATATGTGTACACCAATGGTACTGATGAAGTAATCCGCAGAGGAAAAAAAATTCACGCCATCGGTTATGTTGAGCTGGTAGAGTATGATGAATTGCTGGGTTCGGTCACGTTTCGCGTGAAAGACGACAGCTATGCAACCTACTACAAGGTTTATATCCAGAAGTTCGCTGACCCGCGGGCTTTGTCGGTCAGGTGTTCCTGTCCGTATAACCTGGGCGACATCTGTCGGCACGAAGCCGCCTCGCTGATCCAGTTGCAGGAGATGCTCGACAAAAATTTGTTGCAGGCCGAAGAGGTGGAATACGACCAGCGCCACACCGTCATCAAGATGAAAACCATTGATCTGAAAACGATCAAGTTGTTGAGTGGCCCCGAAAATTTTACTGCAGCAGAAACCTATCTGCGAACCGGCAAAGCGAATATTGAATCAGCCGTAGATGAAGTGGTGAAAGCAAGGGTGGAGATCGATGGCAAAAACTACCCCGTTGTTATTCGCAAAAACGAAGAAAGAAATTTTGATACCAGTTGCGATTATGTAGATACCAAACATCCGCTGTGTTTGCCCAAGGTGATTGTGTTTCTGCAATTGTTGAATGCCTATGGCCCGAATTATTTTGATTCGATCCGCAACTGGGACAAAGAGAAAAACAAATTACTCGAAGCCTACGGCTATAGTTTGAACGACGACCTGAAGGGGAAATTTGAATTTGCGTATAAAGAAGGCAAACCTTTTTTGCGGGTGCTGGATAGTAGTATTAAGCGGATCAATCCCCTGCAGGCGCAGAAACCGAAACCGGTCGAAGTGGCCGTAGTAGCAGAAGAGGCCGAACCCGAAACCAGTTTCAAACTGAATGGTGCTGCGCAAAGAGTGGGCGTAGTATTGAACCTGCACCATCGCAGTTACCCCGGGTTTCAGTTTGAAGCCATCCAGGGCGAACCCGACGATGAACAAAAACAATTTGTGGGCAAGGTGGAGAAAACCGATCTCTCCAAATACGTGAATGTGGAATTGTTTCCTGAATCAGATCGCGCGTTGATTCCCGCACTGCGGCGCATCCAGGATAGTGAACTGACCAAGTACCTGAACCGCAATTCGCCCTTCAGTGGCATTTGGGAAAACATCATCCACCACGAAAGCGAAGAGCTGCCGGCTGAAACCAAACACCTGGTGGTGGAATATATGCAGCCGAAGTTGAAAAAGTTGCTGAACGAAGTGGCCGATAGTCCATTTGTTTTTATCCTGCCAACGGCCAAGCCATTTAAAACAGAAAACCTGGTACCACTCGGCATCGAAACCGACGTGCTGGTGCCTTTTTTCAAAGTACAACAGAAGAACAAGCAATACGAAATCAGTTGCTGGGTAAAGATCAATGGCGCCGATATCAATATCACGGCCAATCAACTCAATGGCAACCTTTTGTTCTTGTACAACGACAACCTGTACAGCTGGCGCAACGAAGAAGATGTGAACCGGGTAGAGACTTTCATGCCGAAGGGCACGATCATGATCACGAAATCTACCTGGCCCATGCAATTGCTGAACCTGGTATTGCCATTGGCGAAACATTATCAGGTGGAGTTTGATGCCACACTGATTTCATCGTACAAAGACGGTGAGCCCGACCGAAAATTATTGTTGCAGGAAAAGGGCGATTACCTGGTATTTCAGCCCATTTTTTCGTACAAAGGATTTGAAACGCGACCCGGCGACAAAGACGAAATCATTGTGCCCGATGGCGACAAAGTGATGATTGTGCATCGCAACAAAGCGGTGGAGCAGGAGTTTCTGCAAAAGTTGGAAGCGCTGCATTCCAATTTTATTCGCCCTGATGGTTCACAAAACCTGGTGTTGAAAGGCGCGGATGTATTGCGCAACAACTGGTTCTTTCTTTTTGTGGATGCAATGAAAGAAATGCGCATCCCCGTATATGGTTTTGAGGCGTTGAAGAATTTTAGGTTCAATACGGCGAAGCCGCAAACGCGGATCCAGATCAGCAGCAATACCGATTGGTTTGACGCCAAAGTCGACATCGTTTTCGGCGACCAGAAAGTGACGGTGGCCGAAGTGAAACGCGCGCTGGCCAATAAGCAACAGTTTGTGCAACTCGACGATGGCACACTCGGTATATTGCCTGAAGAGTGGATCAAGAAATATTCCTTGCTGTTCCGCATTGGCGAAGGCAAGGCGCAGAACCTGCGACTCTCGAAATACCACATGACGGTGATCGACGAGTTGTACAATGAACGAAATGAAGAAGAGCTGTTCATGCAGTTGGAAGAAAAATACGAGCGACTGCGTGGCTTTAAGAATATCCGGGAACTGGCGCCGCCGGCGCACCTGCAAGGCCTGCTGCGACCCTACCAGGCTTTTGGCTTTCAGTGGTTGAACTACCTGAGTGAAGTGAGCTGGGGCGGTATTTTGGCCGATGATATGGGTTTGGGTAAAACCGTGCAATCGCTTAGCTTTTTACAACACTATCGCGATACCCACCATGGGCTGAAGGCCTTGGTGGTTTGTCCCACGACCCTGATGTTCAACTGGGAAAACGAGATCCGCAAATTCACCCCGGCCCTCACCTACCATATTCACCATGGCGGCGAGCGTACGCGGTCGAAAGACATGCTGCAAAGCAAGAATGTGATCATCACTACTTATGGCACTTTGCGCAGCGATATCAAGTTGCTGGTGGAGATGGAATTTGACGTGGTGGTACTCGACGAATCGCAAGCCATTAAGAACCCCGCCAGCAAGGTGACCAAGGCTGCTTCGTTGTTGCGCGCCAAACATCGTTTGTGCATGAGCGGTACCCCGCTGCAGAACAATACCTTTGATATATATGCCCAGATGAATTTCCTGAACCCCGGTATGCTGGGCAGTATGGAATTTTTCAGACAGGAGTTTGCCATACCGATCGATAAGTTTGGCGAGCAGGACCGTAAGGAGCATTTAAGAAAAATATTGTTTCCATTTATTCTGCGACGCACCAAGGAGCAGGTGGCCAAAGACCTGCCGGAAAAGATCGAGACCATTCTGTTTTGTGAGATGGAAGACGAGCAGCGGAAGATCTACGATGCGTACCGGAATGATTTCCGCGACAAGATCATGGGCACCATTGAATCGCAGGGCGTGCAGCGGTCGCAACTCACCATTTTGCAGGGCTTGATGAAGCTGCGGCAAATTTGTGATAGTCCGGCGATACTGAACGAAGCCGAAAAATTCGAGAACCATTCCATCAAGCTCGAAGAGCTGGGCCGCGAGATCACTGAAAACATCAGCAACCACAAGGCCCTGGTCTTTTCACAATTTCTCGGCATGCTGGCCCTGATCAGGAAGAAGCTGGAAGAGTTGGGCGTCGACTATGAATATTTCGATGGCAGCACGACGGCGATCGATCGCGAGAAAGCCATCCAACGTTTCCAAAATGATGAGAATTGCCGGGTGTTCCTGATTTCGTTGAAAGCGGGTGGTGTGGGTTTGAACCTGACGGCGGCCGACTACGTGTATATTGTTGACCCCTGGTGGAATCCGGCGGTAGAGCAACAGGCGATCGACCGTACCCATCGTATTGGGCAAACCAAGAGCATTTTTGCTTACCGGATGATTTGTAAGGATACCATTGAAGACAAGATCTTGCAATTGCAGGAGCGGAAGCGGTTGCTGGCGCGCGACCTGATTGCCGACGACGAGGGCTTTGTGAAGAACCTGACCAAAGAAGATGTGGAGTACCTGTTCAGTTAGCGATAAAAAAGCCCCACCGGGGTGGGGCGAGCGTTTACAATAGTGGTTTCTGAGGTAAGCGCCAGATATATGGGTTGGGTTAGTGACGAAAGCGGTGTTTGATATACGCGGGACGGGTTTCGAGGGGTGACTCGCCTTTCAAAACAACGAAAAGGATATACCTGAAAAAGCGGGATACGTTTAAGCGGGGACGGTAATTGTCGCGGTTGATGCGGATGGCGTTGTTAGAGTGCTGTACATCGTTGTTTTTCATGGTCTTGGGTTTTGGTGTCAACTGGTATAACGAACGGAGTTTATATTTATTGTATAAAGAATCAAGCAGGCGTTTAGCGAATAATTATGGCGAAAAGTCTTTTCAACCGGAAGTCGGCAACAGGCGAGGAAATGTCATTTATCGATCACCTCGAAGCCCTGCGCTGGCATATCATGCGGGCCCTGCTGGCGGTATTGCTGGGTGCGATTGTGGTGTTTGTGTACATGGATTTTTTCTTCGACAAAGTGATCATGGGCCCTACCCGGAGCAATTTTATTACCTATCGGGTATTGTGTGCGGCCAGTCATAAACTGGGTTTGGGCAACTCGATGTGCCTGGACGATATCAAGATTGATTTTATCAGCACCGAGATGAGCAGCCAGTTCATGATGAGTTTCACGATTGCTTTTGTGGGCGGACTGGTGATCGCGTTTCCCTATGTTTTTTGGGAGTTCTGGCGTTTTGTAAAGCCGGCGCTGACCAAGAAGGAGTTGAAGAGAACCAGGGGCGTCATCTTTTGGGTGTCGCTGTTGTTTTTTTCCGGTATCAGTTTCGGTTATTTTCTCATTGCGCCCTACACAGTGAACTTTTTTGCGGCGTATACACTGAGCCCGATGATCAAGAACACGTTTACGTTTAACGACTATCTCGATAATATTATATCACTGGTGTTGGGCACGGGCATCGTGTTCCAATTGCCGTTGGTGGTGTTTTTCCTGGCCAAAGTGGGCCTGTTGACGGCCGACTTTCTTCGGCAGAGCCGCAAGTTTGCGGTGGTCATCATTTTGGTGATTGCGGCGGTGATCACGCCGCCCGATGTGGTGAGTCAATTGATTGTTACCATTCCGCTCTGGCTTTTGTTTGAGATCAGTATCAGCATTGCCGCCCGGGTGAACAAGGAGCAGGAAAAAGACCAGGTGCCTTCTGAATGGAGTTGAGGCAGGAGCCTGATTTCTCCTTACATTGCCGCTTACTAAACATTTTGCATGAAACAACTAGCTATTGCCCTGGTGATGTTACCGGGATTGCTGGTGCTGGGTGCGCGCCACGCACAGGCCCAGAAAAAAGCCAATCCGCAGAAAATAGCGGCTACGATTACAGAAGAAGATTTGCGTCGACATTTGGAAATAATCGCCGGTCCGGCGATGGAGGGACGAGAAACGGCCACTGAAGGCCAGCGCAAGGCAGCGGCATATATCGAAGACCATTTTAAAAGCCTGGGTTTTATGCCGGGCAACCATGGCAGCTTCCAGATGGAATACCCTGTTTACCGCGATTCGTTGAAAGCTGCTTTGCTGCGCGTGAATGAAAAATCATTTGCGTTGAATACCGAGTTCCAACCCTTTTTGCAATTCTGCAGAAACGGCAGCCAGTATTTTTCAGAACTGGTAATGGTGGGGCATGGCATTGTTGATTCGGCTTACGACGATTATGGTGATATCGACGTGAAAGGGAAAGCGGTGTTGATACTGGATGGGAGTCCGTCGTCGTACAGCAGTACCAAGCGCGGCTTCCGCGCCCCGAATAGTTTTTACGGCAAATACATGGCGGCCGTTAAAAAAGGCGCGGCGGCGGTGTTGATGGTAGGCCAGGGATTTCCGCGACAAGCGGCGGCCAGCCTGGGAAATATGTACCTGAACTTGTATTCGGCGGTGCAGCAACCCAGTTTCTTTACCATTTCGGCCAATGTAGCGAAGGCGATTGCCCCCGATTATGAGCAGTTGTTGCAGGCGGGTAAAACAGCGGCAGTGCCGGCCAAAGTGTATGAAGCCGATTTGGCGTTGGAGGTCGACAAAGCATTGCTGCACCTGAAGAGCAGCAATGTATTGGGTTATATAGAAGGCACTGATAAGAAAGACGAGTGGTTGATTGTGACCGCGCACTACGATCACCTGGGTAAGCGGGGGGATGTAATTTATTATGGCGCCGATGATGATGGCTCGGGTACGGTGGGTGTGTTGGAAATCGCCGAGGCTTTTGCGAAAGCGAAGGCAGCGGGCAAGGGCCCGCGGCGCAATGTGTTGTTTATGACGGTGAGTGGCGAGGAGAAAGGCTTGTGGGGATCAGAATATTTTAGCGAGCACCCCACGATTCCGATGGAGAAGGCAACGGCCGATTTGAATATCGATATGATTGGCCGCGTAGATACGGAGCGTAAGTTGCCTGATACCCTGAACTATGTGTATGTGGTGGGCGATGACAAGATCAGTACCGAACTGAAGCCCTTGAGCGAAGGGGTTAACAAGAAGTATATCAAGATGACCCTTGATTATAAGTTCAACGACCCCAACGACCAGAACCAGATTTATTTCCGCAGCGACCACTACAATTTTGCGCGGAAAGGGGTGCCGGTGATTTTTTATTACGATGGCATGTTGCAGGCCGACTACCACAAACCGACCGACACGGTCGACAAGATCAACTTTGCGTTGTTGCGCAAGCGGGCGCAGTTGGTGTTTTACACCGCTTGGGAGATGGCGAACCGCGATGCGATGATGAAGCGCGATTTACCGGTGCCGACAGCAACGAGGTAGGTTGGGTTAATAACCAAAGGAGAGCTTCTCGTCAATAACGAGGGTATCTGTCCACCGGTCTTGCCAGGGATCGCAAGGGGTGCCAAAAGCACTCAATACCACGAACGGAACGGCGCGGCTGAAACCCCGTTTGAAAGCGGTGGCTGCTGATATTTTGCTGCCATCCAGGTTGACGGCTCTTGTTTTGGTGATCAGTTTGCCCAGCGATTTGCCGGCCATCAGCCACTCGACCGTGCCCATAAATAGTGCATAGAGGATGGTGGAGATGAGGCGATCCAACAGGTTAAAGCTGGTGGAGTTTGTGTCGACATCGGCAAAAAACGAAGGGAACATCATGCCTGCCATAAATGACAGTACCAGGATGACGACAATAAAAGCAATAAAGTCGATGATGTAATTGGCCAGGCGTTTACTGGTGGAGGCTCTTACCAGTTCAACCCCGAAGATGGAGGTATCGTCGGTTGTTTTGATTTCTGCGTTCATATAGGATGGGTTTGGTCTATGTAAATTGGCGTTTGAAACTACAAAATAGAAAATTTTGGGTGGTATTGAAAGGGGTTTGATGGTCTTCTAACACGCAACGAATTTTAGCAAAGCCATTTTTGAGCGAGGCGGTCAAAGATTCTTCGCTGTATTGTTTGATGGGGAGTCCGCTGCAGGTGGTTGGTCCCAGAGTAGAGAAAGTGCCGATGGTCATAAAGCCGGAGATTGATTGTCGCGCGGTGGCCAAGTAGCGCGACACTTGCTCGGTCGTGGTCAGAAAATGAAAGGTTGCCCGATCGTGCCAAATGTCAAAAGGGCTGTCTGGCGCATAGTCGGTAATATCAGCTACCACCCAGTTTACTTTTTCGGCGTTGGCGCCCAGGCGAAATTTTGCTTTGTCGAGTGCTTTTTCAGAAATGTCCAGTACGGTGATGTTTTCAAAACCTTGCGCCAGGAGACAGTCGACCAATTTGCTGTCGCCCCCACCGATGTCAATGATTTTTGCGGTTTTGATGGCGCCTACGGATGCGATGAAGTCGAGAGAGGTGGTCGGCACTTCCTGGGTCCAGCTCAGTTGGTCGGGGCGCTTGTTTTCGTAAACGGCTTCCCAGTGGTTTTTTTTGTTTGTACTGTGCATGACAGGTGGGCTATTGTAAACGGTTCGTCATTTTCAGTGCCTGGATAAGCTGGCTGTCATTGCGGAGGTCGAGTTGTTGAAGCAAGCTATTGTTATCAATAGTCGGGAAGTCAATTTGCAATTCGTTGTTGTTAACCAGGATGGGTGAAATGGTCGCCACGCCAAAATTTATGGAACTTAGGTAGGTGGGATGAAACAGGCCATAGTAAATGGGTTGTTTGTCGACGGTCACCGCAAAGGCCTTGTCTGGTCCAAAATTCGCAATGGCAGTCTGGATATCTTTGTTCAAAATGAATTTGTGCGTAGCCTGAATATAGGCGGAAATATTTTTGTTTGTAACCAGGGGGGTGTTATCCAATACAGCGTCGGTAATAGAGATGGTTGCTGGTGTGGTTGATTGGTTGACGGTGGTCGTAAACGACTTTAACAGGTAAATGTCGACTTGGGGCCCTGTGTTGAGTTGGTCTTTGCTGCAGCCAGCAAGTGTTATTAAGGTCAGAAGTTGAAGAAATAGTTGTTTCATAACAAAGAAATGATTGACGTGTTTGCCGGTAAGTTGTTGTGGGTCATCAATAGTTGCGGTTCCTCATCCATAGCGCAAAGCTCCGATATCAGTTGTTTGGACTATTGGTCTTTCTTTCCTTGTGATCCAGGTATAAATTTACGATAGTTGGGAAATTCAATATGAAAAAGAGAAATAGTAGTCCCAGTGATAGGCTATTAAATGGCGGACTTTCAACGCCAAAAATAGTAATTGAATTTCTCACTATGGCCGATGTCAGCGAGAGGCCGTTACATGTTCCAACTACGAAAAAGCAGCCAAGGGCAATCAAGGCTTTATTCGAGTCTTTTAGTAGAAAATAAACAACGATGAGTGCACATAAAACGGCTGAATAATGCTGCCATTGGGGGATATAGTGCATTGATGCCAGTTGGAACCAACATCTTATCATTATTGCGAGGGCAATTAAGAAAGGGAGAAGGAAAAGGCTTCTTTTTAGCATAGGAAGGTTTCGTGCAAATTAAGCACGCGGATGCAAACGGTCAATATTTTACCAGCTTTCAAATCGAGTCCCTTTAAGAAAGTAGTCGTAAGAAAATAGTAAGTCGTTGATTTCCTTTTTCTTTAAAAGATATTGTTTTGTATCTATCTCATTAAGCTCTCTTAATTTGACCAGCGCTTCTAATTCCAGCCGTTTTAGCTGTCGTTTTTTGACATTTTCATAATGCGCTGCCTCTTTTTTACGGTTTTCAATAATGTTGTCAAGAAGCAAATTTGGGTTTTCTTGCGTAGTTGTTCTGTCGAGTGAATAGCCATAACGCTCGATGTAGGAGATCGACTGTTCAAATTGAAAAGAAGGATCTTGGCGAATGTATTGTACAAATCCTGGAGACGTAAATTGGATGACACCTTGCCGAAGGATGACCGACCAGTTATTTTCTTCTTCTCTTTCTATACCCTCAATTTCAAAGCTGTTATACAGCTCCATTGAAAGATCAAGTTTCAGATGCGAAATATTTTTAAAAACCAAGGTTGCCGGGGCTACCCAAAAAGTAAACGGCAATCCTTCAATATCCGGTTGATTCCATTTAACGATATAATCTATATCCATTTCCAGGTCTTCATTGACCGCTAGTTTATATATGCGGTTGTCGTGCCAGCCCATTTTGTCATAGTCGGCGTCTGCCCAAGTTCTTTTTTCTAATTTGTAAGTCATATATCTAAATGGGCTGTAAAAATTGGCCTGTTGAAAGCAAAATTTCAAAAATTAAGTTAGCCTAAAGAGGATATTCAAGCGTTTGCAATCACTGCCCGCTCCAGTCTGGGTATTTAATTTCTGTCCAAAGCCTTTTGCTATTTAGATCGGCGATGAAAATCCAATAATGATCCTGCTCAACCTTTCTTTTGAAAAACAAGTTTCGAGTGGAGTGGAACATGGGCTTGTTTTTTGTTAAGTAATTTTTGCTTAAAATATTGACATCAAGAAGGCTTTTTACTGTGTCGAAACTATTTGTAACTATGAAATTTTGGAAACTCATGCTATCTACGTCAAATACAGCACCAGTTAGAAACTCACCGTTGTCGAAAGCTTCTAACACAAAGCACTTTTCCGGAAACTTTATTCGAGTTGTTTTCTCATAGAAAACCTTGTCAAAGCTCTGTTTGTTGCCAAAGTGCAAACGCCGGTCAAATTGACCACCGTTGGCCGGTTTAAGTTGACCACCCCTGGCCGAAGCAAATTGACCATGCTTGGCCGGGCTAAATTGACCACCTGATTGGGGGCTAATTAGTTCATGTTTTT
>Ga0209794_1001856_pt1 | contig 13388 bp, 17 predicted proteins | sample EBPBio232013_DNA_FD_185869 | JGI IMG/M metagenome (GOLD analysis project Ga0209794, IMG submission 185869) | Wastewater treatment Type I Accumulibacter community from EBPR Bioreactor in Madison, WI, USA - Reactor 1_5/23/2013_ DNA (SPAdes)... | ecosystem: Engineered > Bioreactor > EBPR >... | reverse complement strand
ATGGAATCCTGTCGTATGGTCGATCGGGCTGCGCAACGCGCAGGGCGCCGCGCTCCATCCGACCACCGGCGAGCTCTGGGTCTCGAACCACGGCCCGCGCGGCGGCGACGGACTCTATGTCGTGCGTGCCGGCCGCAACTACGGCTGGCCGCTGATCTCGTGGGGCACGCATTACGACGGCCGCCTGGTCAATGGCGGCTTGCGCGAGCGCGAGGGCCTCGACCAGCCGCTGGTCCACTGGACGCCGTCCATCGCACCCTCCGGGCTCACCTTCTACACCGGCAACCTGTTTCCGACGTGGAGGGGCAACCTGTTCTCCGGCGCGCTGGCCGGCCAGATGCTGGTCAGGATCGTGCTCGACGGCGAGCGCATCGTGTCGCAGGAACGGCTGCTGGATGACCTCGGCCACCGCTTCCGCGACGTGCAGCAGGGCCCGGACGGAGCGCTCTGGCTCCTGACCGACGCACCGGACGGCCAGCTGCTGCGGGTCACGCCGAAACGCTAGCTCACACCTCGGCGATCCTCGGGTTCGGCGTCAGCACCACGCAGTGATGCCCCATGGCATCGCCTCCGAGGATGAAGTGCTGGCTCTTGAAGGTCGCCATCAGGTCGGTTTCGTAGAGCCTGACCGCATCGGCCCGGCAGATCAGGAATTTCGGCGCCGCCACGATGTCCTCGCGGTCGATCACGCACATCAGCCGCATGTCCGGATGCGCCCGCAGGTAGTCGTGGACGGTGACGACCAGGAACGGGTAGCCGGGGTGCAGCATGTCGTCGAGGCAGATCAGCCCCTGCGGATGCAGGTTCGCATGGGCAAGCATGAGGTCGTGACCGAGCGCCTCCGGCGAATGCTCGCCGTCGACATGGATGAAGCGCAGCGGCGCCCTGCCCGTCAGGCCCGCGAAAGTCTCGACATCGAGCGTTCCGGTGTCGAAGGGGCGAGGCGTGAACCGCTGCTCGGCAAGGCCGTTGCGACGGGCGTTCTCGGTGAACCGGTCGAGCACCTTGTCGTCGGGCCAGGTGAACAGATCGAAGCCGTAGGCGTGCTCCCGCTCGGCCAGCGCCAGTCCGAGCGCGATAAAGAACCGCCCCTCGAAGGTGCCGATCTCCGCGACAGAGCCGCGAATGCCCATCTCGCTCTGCCGGCGCATGAGATGCGCGCAGATCGTCGCGGAGAACCGCGAGGACATGCCCCTGACGCCATCGAAACCGTCGGCCAGATAGGCATCGACCGCGGGAATGCCGCTCTGGAAGCCGGTCATGCCGAGCGCCCCTGAAACACGAAGAAGGCGCCGGCTGCGATCAGCGTGAAGCCGATGGCATGGTTCCAGGTCAGCTGCTCCTTCAGATAGACGACCGAGAAGATGGCGAAGACCAAGAGGGTGATCACCTCCTGGATCGTCTTGAGCTGGGCGGCGCTGTAGACCTCGTGGCCGATGCGATTGGCCGGCACCGCAAGGCAATATTCCACGAAGGCGATGCCCCAGCTCGCCAGGACCACCAGCGCCAGCGGCGCCGCCTTGAATTTCAGGTGGCCGTACCAGGCGAGGGTCATGAACACGTTCGACGCGATCAGCAGCAGGATCGGCGAAACGAAGGGGGATGTCAGGGCGGCCATGCATGTCTCCGGCGGTGCCCGATCATGGGCACCGGACCATGACACGCCGATTGGCGCCGCGAGAAGCCGCCTGTCAGCCGTAGCGGAGCTTCAGGCCGACAATGGTCAGTTGCAGCGCCAGCGTGATCGTGTTGGCGAGGATCAGCGGCGCGTCGCCCAGCGCGATGCCATAGATCAGCCAGAGGGCGATGCCGGTCGCGAAACCGCCATAGGCGAAAAGCGAGATCGCCTGCGTGTCGCGTGTGCGAATGATCCGCCAGGCCTGCGGCACCCAGCAGACGGTCGTAACAAAAGCGGCGGCCAGACCGATAAGGGAGATGAGCGACGGCGCTTCCATGGATCCTCCGCAGCCGGCTGCGGTCGAAACCGACTCGCCGGAGCGTGATTTGGTCAAACGCGGCAAGCTCTATACGCTTCTTGGGAAACTGGAAGGACATTCGCCCATGCTGATCCGATCGAAACGCGGGTGGGAACTTCCCGAAAGCGCGGTTACGCCGGAAAGCGCGTTCCTCACGCGCCGCAACGTGATCGCCGCCGGCATGGGGCTCGCGACCGCCGGCATATCCATCCCGGCCAGCGCCCAGCGCCTCGCCGATGTTCCCGATCCGACCGCCGATCTCTATCCGGCGCGCCGCAACGAGCGCTACACCGTCGAGCGCCCGCTCACAGCCGAGCAGGTCGCGGCCAACTACAACAATTTCTACGAGTTCGGCGGTTCCAAGCAGATCGCGCGCGCGGCGCAGTCGCTGCCGCTCCGGCCGTGGACGGTGAAGATCGACGGCATGGTCGAAAAACCGCAGACGGTCGACATCGACAAACTGATCCGCGCCATGCCGATCGAGGAGCGCGTCTATCGCTTCCGCTGCGTCGAGGCCTGGGGCATGACGGTTCCGTGGACCGGCTTCCCGATCAAGGCGCTGATGGACATGGTCCGGCCGCTCGGATCCGCGAAGTTCGTCCGGATGGAGACCTTCGACACGCAGCCCTGGGCGCCGGGCATGCGCTCGCCCTGGTACTCCTGGCCCTATGTCGAGGGCCTCACCATCGACGAAGCCGCCAATGACCTCGCCATCCTCGTCACCGGCATCTACGGCAAGCCCGTGCCGCGCCAGCACGGCGCGCCGCTGCGTCTCATCGTGCCGTGGAAATACGGGTTCAAGTCGGTGAAGTCGATCGTCCGCATTTCCTTCGTCGCGGAACGGCCGGTGTCGTTCTGGGAGCGGCTTCAGGGCGGCGAATACGGCTTCTGGGCCAATGTGAACCCGGCGGTCGCCCATCCGCGCTGGAGCCAGGCGACCGAGGAGCTGATCGGCGGCGGCGGCCGCGTCAACACCCAGATCTTCAACGGCTACGGCGAGTTCGTCGCACCGCTTTACAAAGACCGGCAGAACGAGCGGCTCTGGGCCTGAGCGCATGACGGGAAGAGCAGTGCATCGGTGGCTGGCCGGCCTCGTCTTCTGGGCAGGGCTGGCGGTGTCCACGCCCGCTTCTTCGCAGGGGCTGACCGCCGAGCAGCTCGCCCTGCGCGACCATCAGGGCCGTCTCGACGCGGTCACGGAGCGCCTGTTCACTGGCGCCGTGGCCGAGCGCTGCCAGCGACGGCCGCTGGCTTGGCTCGCTCTACTCCTGCGCAAGTCCCACGCGGACTATCAGCGCGAGGAGGCGGCGTTTCGCGAGCGGCATCCCGATATCGGCCCCCGCCCGGATACGAGCAGCGCCGGCTTCGCCGCCCTGTTCCTCGGGCAGCGGCTGGTCGAGCGGATGGGCGATGCGCCATGCGGCACCATCGCGTCACCCGCGGTGCTCGACGAGATCGACCGCTACCTCTACCGCCCGGACTGATGATCAGCGGCAACCCGCGCGGCACCGCGAGCCGTTCACCACAGCGGGCTCACCGACCGTCAGCACCTCGATGAGCGTGTCTCCGCGCCTCCATGTGAAGGAGCAGGGAGCAAGGCCGGTGCCGGAGCAGGCGTGCATTTCCGGGCGACCGGCGCAGCGTTCGTCGTTGCGGGAGCAGCGGTCCGATTCCGGCAGGGTCACGGGCGACCAGCCGAGCCCGATCAGGCTGTCCCGCGCCTCGGCATAGCTCGTACCCTGCGGAAATGTCGGCGCCCCGCTCTGCGCCAAAGCGGGCGCGACCGACAGACCGATGGCGATGAACGATATCAACAAGCGCATCAATGCTACTCCACCGCCACCGGCGCGCAGGCGAATCCGTCGCCGAACGGTTTGATACGCCCGACCGACGGCGAAGGAAAATGCGCCATGCAGCAGAGCGTGGGCGTGTCGCAGAAGCGCTCCAGCACCGACCTGCGGGTGCGTGCCGCTTCCGCCCTGTCGGTGTCGAACTTGGTCGATAGTTCCGGCAGGCGGGCCTGCAGGGGCGAATGGATGAGGTCTCCGGGCGCGATCGCGTCGACCGTCTCGCCCCTTCCGAACAGCACGGAGACGTGGCCGGGCGTATGGCCCGGCGTCGGCATCAGCCGGACATGGTCGCCGATGGCGTGGTCGCCGGCGACAAGCTCCGCCCTGCCCGCCTCGACCACCGGCAGCACGCTGTCCTGGAACGGAAATACAGGCGTCTGGGCATTCAGTGCCTGCCAGTGTTCGTATTCCGTCGCACCAAACAGGTAGCGCGCCTTCGGGAAGGTCGGCACCCAGCGGCCGTTCTCCAGCCGCGTGTTCCAGCCGACATGGTCGGAATGGAGATGGGTGCAAACGACGAAGTCGATGTCGTCCACGGTCAATCCCGCAGCCTTCAGCCCGGCCATGAACCGGTTGTCGCTCTTCATGTGCCAGTTCGGCCGCGTCGCCGAGCGCTTGTCGTTGCCGATGCAGCTGTCGACCAGCACGACATGGTCAGGCGTGCGCACGATATAGGTCTGGAAGGCCATGAGCAGCCTTCCTTCGGCATCGAGGCCAGTCGGGGCGAACCAGTCGCGATGGGCGTCCAGCATCTCCGGCGTCAGATCGGGCAGCATGTCGAAGGGGTCGAGGAAGCCGAACTCCATTTCGACGATGCGGTGGATCGTCAGGTCGCCGGCGCGAAAGATTGGGGTCACGGCGGCACTCTCCGGCTGAGGACGGGGGTGGGGCGATACCGGAGCTTTGCCGCAACCCCGCGTTCGCGCAACGCGAAAACGTAGTGACGTTCCAGGCCTTGCCGCACCGTTCATTTTCGGCTGTCGATCCAATTGCTGATCGAGCTCAAGCCATGAAGCTGGCCTTCCATAGATTACGCTGCGTCATGTCGGCTCCAACCTGGCCGACCGCATTCTGGTCTTATTTCGCCTCTACGTGACGTTCTGCCGCTTGCGGACGGATGTGCTATCTGCGCTGTCCGCGGAACCCACCGCGCTGTTGGGCATTAGCCTCGCGCGAGAGACGGAAACCGACCACTTTCATGAACAATTCGACCCGCATCGCGGCGCTTTCGGCCGCCATCACCGCTTTTGTGCCTGCTGTTGCCACGCCGGCCTCGGCTGCCGAAGCCGTCGGAATGGCTTCGTGGTACCAGTTGCCGGGCCGGACGGCCTGCGGCGGCCGCCACAATCCCGAGGCGATGACCGCCGCCCACCGTTCGCTTCCCTGTGGCTCGAAGGTGACCGTCACCAACCTGTCGAACGGCCAGTCGGCCGTCGTGACGATCGTCGACCGCGGCCCGTTTGTCCGCGGCCGCATCGTCGACGTCTCGCGCGGCGTCGCGCGTCGCATCGGCTTCATCAACCGCGGCGTCGCCCGCGTGCGCGTCGCTCGTCTGTAATTCAGTACCGTCGCGTTTCAGCGACGATACACAGATCGATCCGTTTCGACATGCGGCAGAGACTGTCCCCCGGCAATGGCTGGGGTCCGGCGGGCTCGTCGGGCCCGCCACTCCGGCGGCGGGTGGCATTCTCGCGCATGGAACGATACCGCATGACATCCCGCCACATTCGTCGCGGCCTGCTCGGTGCAGCCCTGACGGTTCTCGCCGGCGCCGCCTTCGCCCAGTCCTCGACCGACACAGGCATTCCGGCCTGCGACCGCTACTACCGCGCCTACGAGGCCTGCATCATGCAGCGCCTACCCGAAGCCCAGCGCAGCATTTTCCGGCAGACCCTCGAGCGTAACCGGGCGGACATCCGCGAACAGGCGGCCGATCCCGAGGACCGGGCCTCGGCCGAGCGCACGTGCCAGGAGCAGAGGCAGCAGTCCGCCCGCTTCTTCGCGCCCCACGGCTGCACCTTCGACTGAACCTGCAACACCCCCGGCCACTCGCCCACACCGGGCCTGCATGCCGCGTGGCCCTTCCTCTCCTCTCCACCAGACAAGGTCATTCCCATGAAGAAGATCATGGTCGTCGCTGCGCTCGCAGCACTGCCGTCGCTTGCCAGCGCGCAGGATATGGGCATCGCGCTGTGCGACACGTTCTATCGCCAGTACGAGGCCTGCGTGTCGTCGCGCATTCCCGAGGCGCAGCGCTCGGCCTTCCGCGATGCCATCGAACAGACGCGCTCAGGGCTCCGCCAGCTTGCCACCGACCCTCAGGCGCGCCCCCAGGTCGAGAATCTCTGCCAGCTGCACAGGACCCAGATGACCCAGGCGCTGGCCGCCTATGGCTGCACATTCAACTAGGCTCGGCTGAAAGCCGGTGCATAACAAAGTGCTTTAGCATCTATATGTAATAGTCTGTTATCTTGGCGCTTCATCCGAACAGACAACCAAAACGCAAACAGGCGCCCGAGATCGGGCGCCTGTGGATAACGTGGACAACTTGACGTACGGGAAGGCGCGTCCGGCGCGCCGTTCCGGTGTCTCAGCCCGCCTTTTCAGGCGTCTTCGCCTTGTCCATCAGCGCGACGAACCGGTCGAACAGATAGTGGCTGTCCATCGGCCCGGGACTCGCCTCCGGGTGATACTGCACAGAGAAGGCGGGACGGTCGGTCAGCGCGATGCCCGCATTGGAACCGTCGAACAGGCTGATGTGGGTCGGTCGCGCATGGGCCGGCAGCGTCGCCTCGTCGACGGCGAAACCGTGGTTCATCGAGGTGATCTCGACCTTGCCGGTGTCCATGTCCTTCACCGGGTGGTTCGCCCCGTGATGACCCTGATGCATCTTCTTGGTTCGCGCACCGACAGCGAGGCCCAGCATCTGGTGGCCGAGGCAGATACCGAAGGTCGGGATCTGCTTGTCCAGCACCGCCCGGATGACCGGAACGGCATATTCACCGGTCGCGGCCGGGTCGCCAGGACCGTTCGACAGGAAGACGCCGTCCGGCTTCAGGGCGAGCACATCCTCGGCCGAGGCGCTGGCGGGCACGACCGTGACCTTGCAGCCGGCATTGGCGAGCAGGCGCAGGATGTTGCGCTTCACGCCGTAATCCAGCGCCACGACGTGATATTTCGGCTCGCCGGCCGCGCCATAGCCCTCGTTCCACTCCCAGATCGTCTCCGACCAGGGATAGCGCTGCGAGGACGTCACGCCCGGCACGAGGTCCAGCCCGTCCATCAGCGGCAGGCCGGCCGCCCGGCGCTTCAGTGCCTCCACGTCGAACACGCCATCGGCGGCGTGGGCGATGACCGCGTTGGGCATGCCCTTCTCGCGGATCAGGGCCGTCAGGGCGCGCGTGTCGATGCCACAGAGGCCAACGATGCCCCGGCGCTTCAGCCAGGCATCGAAGTGAGCGTGCGAGCGGTAGTTCGAGGGCTCGGTGATATCAGCCTTCAGCACCACGCCGCGGACGCCGGAGGCGGCGGCCATGTTGACCGTCTCGATGTCCTCCTCGTTGGCGCCGACATTGCCGATGTGCGGGAAGGTGAAGGTGATGATCTGGCCGGCATAGGAGGGATCCGTGAGGATCTCCTGATAGCCGGTCATGGCGGTGTTGAAGCAGACTTCGCCATCGGCGACGCCCTCGGCGCCAAGGCCGAAGCCTTCGATGACAGTGCCGTCCGCCAGGACAAGCAAAGCGGTCGGCTTGGGATCGCTCCAGCCGGATTGGTCTTGTGTGTGTGTCATGAGACGCCTAGATAGCGACGACTTGGCCGGCGGTCAAAGGAATGCGGCCGGTTTCTCCGGCATTTTTTGCCGCCCTGCCCCCATCCTCCCCGAAGAGAGGCACGCCATGCTGCGCGACCAGTTCATGTCCGACCTGAAAGCGGCGATGAAGGCCGGCGAGAAGGACCGTCTCGCGACGATCCGCCTCATCCAGGCCGCGCTCAAGGACAAGGACATCGAGGCACGCGGGCTCGGCAAGGAGCCGCTGGGCGACGAGGACATCCTCCAGCTGCTGCAGAAGATGGTGAAGCAGCGTGGCGACAGCGCCAAGATGTACATCGAAGGCAACCGGCCCGAGCTCGCCGCCAAGGAAGAGGCCGAAATCGCCGTCATCGCCGGCTACATGCCGCAGCAGATGGACGAGGCCGAGGCCAAGGTCGCGATTGCCGCGCTGATCGCCGAAATCGGCGCCGCCGGCATGAAGGACATGGGCAAGGTGATGGGCGAGCTCAAGGGCCGCTTTGCCGGGCGCATGGACTTCGGCAAGGCCAGCCCGCTGGTCAAGGAACTCCTGAGCTGACGGCATGGATGCGCTGATCGCGGCCCTCTCCGAAGCCGGCCGGATCAGCGGCATCGCCCTCTCCTCGCCGCTCTACGCAGCGGTCTCGGCACTGCACATCCTCGGAATCGCGCTGCTCGTCGGCGGCATCGTGCTGGTCGATCTGCGCCTCGTGGGCCTCATGCGCCGCCTCGATCTCGACGCCATGGCGCAGTTGCGTGCCCTGGCGCGCACAGGCGCGGCACTGGCGGTCGCGACCGGCATCCTGCTCGCCTCGGCCCGGCCGGCCGAGTACCTCGCCAACCGGGTGTTCCTCGCCAAGATGGCTGTCGTGGCATTGGCGCTCGCCAATGCCCTCACCTTCGAGGCCATGGCGCGCGGCCGGACGCTCGCCGCGCTGGTCGATACGCCCTTTGGGCGCGCGGCCGGACTGGTGTCGCTCGCCTGCTGGCCGGTCGTCATCGCGCTCGGTCGCTGGATCGCCTTCGTTTGAACTCCGCTCAGCGCAATTCGATGCGCTTGCCGCCGACCTCAACCCATTCGGCGCGATAGACCCTAGGGTTGCCGCGGTTCTGGTAGGCATAGACGCGAACGGTCTTGCCGGGGGCAACCGCCTCAGCCGTCAGGCCGCGCGCCTGCATGCGCGAGGTCGGCGCGAGTTCGACGGTCAGTTCCTCGCCATCCTTGACCATGTAGAGCGTGCCGTGCGGATTGGCGTAGGTCGACCGCGCGACGGGCCCGGTATGATCGAGCACTTTCGACGTGTCGAAACCGCCCCAGCCGTGATGGGCGGAAGCTGCAGCGGGAACCGCGGCGATACCGGCAGCGACGAGGGTTCGGCGGTCGATCATGGCTTCCTCCGGGCTTTGACGGGCAGCAGCACATTCAACGCCGCCCGCCTGCCGCAGGTCCATGTGTGCAAGCGTCGCAATCGCGTGATCAGCGGCGCATCCGCAAGGCGGTATCGGCCATCGACACCATCATGTTGAACTGGCGGAACACCCAGTTCGCCTCATTGGCCGCGCGCCGGACGTCGCCGCGCGAGCGTCCGAGCTTCTCACGCAGTTCGCGCACCTGACCGAGCCAGGAACTCGCCTGGCTGTCGATGATCGACAGGGCACCGGGATTGGTCTGCTTGAAGGCGTCCATCTCGCGCACCGCGGCGCTGTAGCGAGCGATCGCGGCGTCGAAGGCCGGCAAGTCGGCGATGGGGCTCTCATTGGTCGGCATGACGTCGATGATCTCGCGGGCCGACATCATGATGTTCCGGATCTGCCAGGCGGCCGATTTGCCCTCCCGCCGTTCGATGGCGGCAAGCTCCTGCCCGTTCAGCCGCTCGCGAAGCTTCTTCATCTCCGCCTCGAGTTCAGCACGGTCGGCGAGGAAAGCCTCAGCCAGCGGCACCATCTGGCGGTGCAGATCGCGGCCCTCGGCCATGTTGTCGTCGCGATAGTCCTTGCGCTCGTAATAGCGCTCCGCACGCTCGATCAGCGGCGCCAGCGCCTGGTAGGCCTGTATGTAGCGGCGCACCACGTCGTCGAGGTTCGGGAATGCCGGCTCCTGGGTTGCGGCCTGCGAGGCCTTCTCGATCTCGCCGCGCACGTCATAGAGGCTGTACAGCCCGTAGGAGATGTAGCGTTCGCGGCCGGTCGGCCCGCGGCGCATGTCCACCCAGCTCTTGTACCGGTTCCATGACTGCACGGCCCGCATGGTCCGGTTCATCAGGTCGACATAGGCGCGCGACTTGCCGAGCGCGGCCTGAAGCGCGGCGTCGTCCGGCAGGGGCTGGTTCTGGGCGGTGGCGGGCATTGCCGTGGCGAGGGCGAGAAGACAGGTCAGCGCCACGGTGCGACGTGAGATGGCTGGGGTCATGGTCAGCAATCCTCCGGTTTCCACGGAACCATCGCCGCGTTTCCCGATCGTGACGATGCGACCGTCAGATCATTGCGCTCACCCCGCGCACCGGACCTTGATACCGTCCGAATTCATTCATTCTAATTTTGCGCATTTTGAAATAAAATAGCGCGCAATATTACACTAAAATATCACATTGGTACTTCAGTATTCGTCGATATCTTCCATGTACCTTCACTTCCAGAAGATCAATTGGTCTTCTCTTCGCAGACCACGCAAAGACACAACTGCAACTGGGGGTTCTTCCATGAAATCGCTGTTCCGTCGTTTCGCCAAGGACAATTCCGGCGCCACCGCCATCGAGTACGGCCTGATCGCCGCCGGCATCGCCGCCGTCGTCATCGTCGCGGTCAACACCATGGGCACGAACACGCTCAACGCGTTCGAGAAGGTCAACACGAACTTCAAGCAGTAATGCCCGCGCCGGGCGTCGCCCCGGCCTGAAACGACAAAGGCGCGATGCAGGGGCCTGCATCGCGCCTTTTCCTTTTGGGGCCGGGGTATGAGGCTTCGGGGCTCAGCCCCAGCGGACCTCAAGCACCTCGTAGCTCTGGGCACCCTTCGGCGTATTCACCTCGACGACCGTGCCGGCGGCCTTGCCGATCAGCGCGCGCGCCAGCGGCGAGGAAATCGAGATGCGGCCCGCCTTGGCGTCCGCCTCGCTGTCGCCGACGATCTGCCAGACCCTTTCTTCCTCGGTATCCTCATTGACGAGTTTCACCGTCGCACCAAACTTGACGGTCTCTCCCGACAGTTTGGTGACGTCGATCACCTCGGCGCGGGCGATCAGGCTCTCCAGTTCCGCGACGCGGCCCTCGTTGAGCGACTGCTGCTCCTTCGCCGAATGATATTCCGCATTCTCCGACAGGTCGCCGTGCGAGCGCGCCTCGGCAATTGCCGCGATGATGCGCGGCCGCTCCACCTGCTGGCGTTCCTTCAGCTCGGCCTCGAGCTTTGCGAAGCCGCCGACGGTCATCGGAACCTTTTCCATGATGCTCGCCCTTGCCTTTCATGACGAAGAAAGGTTCGCGCGACCGAGGACGCCGGTCCCGCGAACCTTCATGGATGAAACAAACGCTCCGGCAGCGCCCGAACGGATCAGGAATTGCCGAAATAGCTCTGCAACGCGCGCACTTCGAGGTCACCCTCGAGATAGGCCTTGATGCCCTGCGCGGCCGCGATGGCCCCTGCCAGAGTGGTGTAATAGGGGACCTTCTGCAAGAGGGCCGCACGCCGCAGCGAGCGCGAGTCGGCCAGCGCCTGGGCGCCCTCCGTCGTGTTGAAGACGAGCTGGACCCCACCGTTCTTGATCGCGTCGACAATGTGCGGACGGCCTTCCAGCACCTTGTTGATCTTGCCGCAGGGAATACCCTCCTCGGCGAGATAGCGCTGATTGCCCGAGGTCGCGATGATCTTGAAGCCAAGCTGGTGCAGGCTGCGGATCGACTCGAGGATGCGGGCCTTGTCGTCGTCGCGAACCGAGACGAAGACCGTGCCGGTGGTCGGCACGATCACCCCTGCCCCGAGCTGGCTCTTGGCGAAGGCCGTGGCGAAGGTGCGGTCGAGGCCCATGACCTCGCCGGTGGAGCGCATTTCGGGGCCGAGCAGAACATCGACGCCGGGGAAGCGTGCGAAGGGGAATACCGCCTCCTTGACGCCCATATGGCCGAGGTCCTGCTTGGTCAGCCCGAACGAGGCGAGGCTTTCGCCCGCCATGATCCGCGAGGCGATCTTGGCGATCGGCTGTCCCACCACCTTGGCGACGAAGGGCACGGTGCGCGAGGCACGCGGATTGACTTCGAGGACGTAAACGTCGCCGTCCTTCAGCGCATACTGGACGTTCATCAGTCCGCCGACATCGAGCGCCAGCGCCAGCGCCTTGGTCTGGCGCTCCAGCTCCGCGAGAGTCTCGGCCGACAGCGAATAGGGCGGCAGCGAGCAGGCCGAATCGCCGGAATGGATGCCGGCTTCCTCGATATGCTCCATGATGCCGGCGACGAACGAGGTCTTGCCGTCCGCGAGACAGTCGACGTCCACCTCGATGGCGTCCGACAGGTAGCGGTCGAACAGCAGCGGGTTCTTGCCGAGCACCGTGTTGATCTGGCCGGTCTTGTCGTTCGGGTAGCGCGCCTTGACGTCGGCAGGCACCAGTTCGGGGAGCGTGCCGAGCAGGTAGTCGCCGAGCTGACCCTCCTCGCGGATGATCTGCATGGCGCGGCCGCCGAGCACGTAGGACGGGCGCACGACCAGGGGATAACCGAGTTCGCCGGCGATCAGACGGGCCTGTTCGACCGAATAGGCGATGCCGTTCTTCGGCTGCTTGAGGCCGAGCTTGTCGAGGAGGCGCTTGAACCGGTCGCGGTCCTCGGCGAGGTCGATGGCGTCGGGTGAGGTGCCGAGGATCGGAATTTTCGCCTCTTCCAGGGCCCGCGCCAGCTTGAGCGGCGTCTGGCCACCGAACTGGACGATGACGCCCTTCAGCGTGCCGTTGGTCTTCTCGCGTTCCAGGATCTCGATCACGTCCTCGCCGGTCAGGCTCTCGAAATAGAGCCGGTCGGAAGTGTCGTAGTCGGTCGAGACCGTCTCCGGATTGCAGTTGATCATGATGGTCTCATACCCGGCATCGCTGAGCGCGAAGCAGGCATGGCAGCAGCAATAGTCGAACTCGATGCCCTGACCGATCCGGTTCGGGCCGCCACCGAGGATCACCACCTTCTCGCGATCCGAGGGCCGCGATTCATCCGCCAGCGCTCCGGCGAAGGGCGTCTCGTAGGTCGAGTACATGTAGGCGGTGGGCGAGGCGAACTCGGCCGCGCAGGTGTCGATCCGCTTGTAGGCCGGGCGCACGTCGAGCCCGCGCCGGGCCTTGGCGACATCCGCCTCCGCCGCATCGACCAGCACGGCGAGCCGCGCATCGGAGAAGCCCATGGCCTTCAGGCGGCGGAACGCGCCCGCGGTCTTCGGCAGGCCCTTGGCGCGCACTTCGGCCTCGGCATCGACGATGCCGCGGATCTGGTCGAGGAACCACGGGTCGATCTTGCAGTAGCCGTGGATCTCCTCGTTGGAGATGCCGAGCCGCATGGCCTGCACGACCTTCAGGAGCCGGTCCGGCGTCGGCGTGCCGAGCGCGGCGCGGATGGCGTTCTTGTCGTCGCCCTTGCCGAGGCCCTCGATCTCGATCTCGTCGAGGCCGGTCAGGCCCGTCTCCAGGCCGCGCATCGCCTTCTGCAGCGATTCCTGGAAGGTGCGGCCGATCGCCATGACCTCGCCGACCGACTTCATCGACGTGGTCAGGACCGGGTCGGCGCCCGGGAACT
>Ga0209794_1001852_pt1 | contig 13415 bp, 11 predicted proteins | sample EBPBio232013_DNA_FD_185869 | JGI IMG/M metagenome (GOLD analysis project Ga0209794, IMG submission 185869) | Wastewater treatment Type I Accumulibacter community from EBPR Bioreactor in Madison, WI, USA - Reactor 1_5/23/2013_ DNA (SPAdes)... | ecosystem: Engineered > Bioreactor > EBPR >... | reverse complement strand
GATCGCCGGGATCCCGAATATGCTCACACTACCTGAATCCTGGGTCAGCAGTCCGGTAATGATCTTTATCGTCGTACTCTTGCCAGCACCATTCGGGCCAATAAAACCAAAGGCTTCGCCCTCACCCACACTCAGCGAGACATTGTCCACCGCCAGCGTGCGCGCCTTTCGCCAGTGGCCACGATAGGTCTTAACAAGATTTTCAAGTCTGATTGCCTCGTTCATCGCCATCCTCATTGTTTCCCACGCAACACGGGAGTCCCTTGCGCATCCAGGGCAAAACCCTGCCCGAAAGGATCGGCCGGAATCTGCTTCACCAGACCTCCGGTCACCAACTCATCAAGATTTCTCGGCACCCGACCATTACGTCGCTGAAACTCGGCTGAAGCTTGCTGCAGGGCCATCAAAGCTTTCAGGCGTTCGACCCGCGCCATCAAAAAACGCCGTAGCGCCCCCGTTCTGGCGGTTTTTGCGGAATTTTCAAGCAGCGATAGCGCTGTTGCCGGGTCGTACCCTTTCTCGTACCAGACGTACGCCAGATTCTCCATCGCCATGCGGTTGGATTCCGAACGCACCCGCGGAGCCGCCTGCAACAGCGCGTTGGCTGCCGTTACCGGATCTTTCTTGATGTAATAGAAATTGAACGCGTAGTAAAAAGCTGGTTGCCAGTCATACGGACGCGCTTGCGCAGCCTTTTCCAGCACATACTGGGCCGCATCGAACTGCCCGTTCCAAGGCAGTATCGATGCGGCCAGGTAATAGTTATCCTCGTGCGCCGGATTCAGCCAGGCAGCATCCCGCTGAACCTGACCCTGAACGCGGAAATTCTCGGCATCCATATGCGCGGTCGAAGCCACGACAGCGCGAAAAGTCGCCACGTTCGCCGCCAGATAACGGTCTCCCGCACTCATCAATACCTGAACAAAACGCGGCAACTCGACCCGCATCTCATCGACAATGCTTGTACGCGGCAACTGTTCCAGCCGGAACACCGAAACGGCGAACAGCGCTGCCGCCATCCAGGGAGCAGCGTTGAAAACATGTTTTCCGGGCAATTTAGACATGGCTGCCAAACCCGTCAGAGAAACTCGCGACGCGCAAAACCTCTTGCCGCGAGCCAGAGCAGCAAAACAGCATAGCTCAGCGCCATTGCCGAAGCCCAGCCGGCGCTCACCGGGTCAGGCGCGTTGCCGTACATCGGCCATAGCCGCCAATCGAGCCGCGAGAGATCGGGGAGTATCCATTGCACGGCATTGAGAAAAGGCAGATAAGTACCGGTTAGCGAAACGTCGCCCTCAGCGCCCGATTTCAAGTACTGCAAAACGCCGCCAAGGGCACGACCGGCCACCGCAAAACCCAACCCCAGCACCATCGGTAGGATGGATACCGTTGAAATCGACGCGATACACAGGGCAAACGCCAAAACAACGGCAACATCCAGCCAGATACCCAACACGGTTGCCCAATAAGGCATCCCCAGCGCCACGCGGAAAAGCGGTTCATAGGAACGCGCTGTCATCAAAACGGCAAGCCAGAGCAACAGGGCCAGCAACAACGTGGCCATCGCCAGCAGCAGCAGGATACCGAGATAGCGCCCGAACAGATAGAAATAGCGGGGATACGGGTAGGTCAGCGCGAAAACGACCGTTCGCCGATCGATTTCCCGGGCCACCAGTTCCTGAATCCAGAAAACGGCCAACAGCACCAGTGAAAAACGCAGGCAGGAAAGGCCTACGTCGAGCACCACGGTTTGCGGCTGCCGCGCCGAAAAACTGCCCGCCAGCATTGATACGCCGAGCAGCAACACGCCAAGAATGAACACCGTCTGCAAGCTGCGCGCGCGCATCCCGCACAGCAAGGTCCCCATGATGTATATCCGCACGATCAACACTCCGATGACATGGCTGTAGCGGCCGAATTATAGACGACTGCCTCCGCCAATAAAAACACCAGCCGTTTCGATGGCAGACAAATAAAAACGCGCCCCGCAGGGCGCGTTATGCAGCACCAGCCGCTTGAGATCAGTTACCCAGCGCTTTGGCGTTAGTCAGCCCGGTACCAACGTCACCGACAACACAAGCTTGGTTAGCTCCGGAGCAGGTAATGGAAGTATCCTGCTTCGGCGAACCGCCAGCGGTTGAAGCGATAAACACACCATTGCCCTTACTAGAGGCACCAGTCACGGCAAACAGCGAAGCACTCTGCTCGCTGTAATACACAAAAGTGTTCTGCGAGCACTGGAAATCGAAGCCCATCTGGAAGAAGCCGGTCGCAGAAGCACTCGTGGCACCCTTGCCACCGTTGATAGCGGTAGTGCCACCTGTCGTGTTGCAGGCAGTACCATCAACCTGTGCGATCGCCGAGACCGAAGCCAAGCTCAACAGAGCGACACCAGCCAGTTTCTTTGCGTACATTTTATCCATGATCGTTCCCTCAGCGTTGAGAAGCAGCAATGCCCGCGGTCAGCATGTTGCGGACGTCGGCCTGAGCGGATTTGTTTTCAGCTTTCTTGGTGTATTCGCTGAATTGCGGAATGGCAATCGCCGCCAGAATACCAATGATCGCCACCACAATCATCAGCTCGATGAGGGTAAAACCCTTCTGAAGCTTTTTCATAGAAATCCTCCTAAATCGGTAACGGACAACCCGTCGGGAAAACTCTAACACAAACCGTGCCAGACGCATATGCACGAAATATCGTGCTTACTCGCCCAGCCTTCTTCATCAACTGACAAAAAACGTCACCCAGCAGCGCAAAGCGGCAAGCCTACGATCAACAATCCGTTTGTGCCGGATTAAGGAAGACTTGCGCATAGTCACGGTAGACCGCGCTGGAGACGAATACCTCGTACAAATCCGGATCGATGTGGCCATTGTTCTTGAAATTCTCCAGAATGGAGAGCGCCTGCGAGAGCTTCATGCCCTCCTTGTAGGGCCGATCCTTGGCTGTCAGCGCCTCGAAGATGTCGGCAATGCCCATGATACGCGCCTGCACGCTCATCTCCTCGCGGCGCAGCCCTTTGGGGTAGCCCTTGCCATCCATGCGCTCGTGGTGCCCGCCGGCATATTCCGGCACATTCTTGAGATGCTTGGGCCAGGGAAGTTGCTCGAGCATCTTGATGGTGGCGACGATGTGGTGGTTGATGATCTCGCGCTCGGCGGCGGTGAGTGTGCCGGCGCGGATGGTCAGGTTTTCCAGTTCATCGGCGTCGAGGAAGGGCACCTCCTCGCCCTGCACGTTACACCAGCGATAACGGCTGGCAATTTGACGCACCCGCTCGATATCCTCATCGCGCATCCGTTCGCCGCCAATGTTGGCGCGGCGCAGAAAATTGCGGTCATCCTCGATTTGCGCCAATTGTTGTGCAAGCCGCGCCTCGGCAACAGCCGCCGCTTCGCCCCCGGCCTGCGCCTTGAGGCTGGCGATCTCGGCATCGCGCTTGAGCACCTCAAAACGTGTATCGATCAAGTGAATTCGGTCGAAGATGGTTTGCAGCTTGGTAGCTTTGTCGACCACATGCACCGGCGTGGTCACTTTGCCGCAATCGTGTAGCAGGGCTGCGATTTTCAGTTCGTAGCGATCCTTGTCAGTTAACTGGAAATCGGCCAGCGGGCCTTCGGTGATTTCGCTCGCCGCCTCGGCCAGCAGCATGGTCAGCACCGGGACGCGCTGGCAGTGCCCGCCGGTATAGGGCGATTTTTCGTCAATCGCGGTGTTGATCAGGCCGATGAAGGCTTCGAACAGGGTTTCCAGTTGTTGCACCAGTTGCCGGTTGGTCAGCGCCACTGCCGCTTGCGAGGCCAGCGACTCGGCGAGCCGCTGGTCGGCTTTGGAGAATTCCCGAACTTTGCCGGAATCCGGATCGAGCGCATTGATCAGCTGCAACACGCCGATAATTTCGCTCTCGTGGTTCTTGAGCGGAACGGTCAGGAACGACTGGGAACGATAGCCGGTATTCTGGTCGAAGCGGCAGGTGCCGGAAAAGTCGAACCCCTCAGCCGCGTAGGCATCGGCGATGTTAACAGTGTTTCCAGTCAGGGTGGCATATGCCGCCACCATGCTGTTGTTGGGTTCGCCTTCGGCGTTGTAGAGCGGCAAGTCACCGAACTTGTCGGATATCGGCTGGCCACTGGTGCCGCCGAAGGCGATCTTGAGGGTGTCGTTGCGGACGATCTCGAAATGCAGACGCTGCCGGTCTTCCGACACCAAGTAGAGTGTGCCACCGTCGGCGTGGGTAATGCTCTTGGCGGCAAGCAGGATTTTTTCGAGCAGGCGCGGAAGATGGCGTTCGTAGGAGAGCGAGGCGCCAATGTCGTTGAGCCGTTCCAGCCTGCGAAAGAGATCTTCGGTCGTTGCATCCATCGCGTTTCCCCTGCCGGTGCGCCTATTTGATACAGACTGCGCGAACCTGCTTGATATCGGTAATGCCCTGCATCACTTTTTCGATCCCGTCCATTTTCAGCGTACGCATCCCTTCGTTGAGCGCCAAGGCCAGAATCTCGGCCACCCGCGCTTTTTCCTGGATCAGTTTCTTGACCGGATCGCTACCGACCAGCAGTTCGTGCAGACCGACACGCCCCTTGTAGCCCGAGTCATTGCATGCCGGGCAACCCTTGGCTTTGTACAGGGTGAATTTGCCGTCCTTGGCATAGCGCCCGACCCACTCCTTGTAGATGGCTTCCATCGAGCCCTTGGGATCCTTCTTCCAGGATTCGGTATTGGTCAGTTCCTCGCTGTACTCATGCAGCAGTTGCCGGATCTCGTCCTGCCCCGGCTGGTAGGCCACCTTGCACTCCTTGCACAGACGCTTGCCGAGGCGCTGGGCGAGAATACCAAGCAGGGCATCGGCAAAATTGAAGGGGTCCATGCCCATATCCAGCAGGCGGATGATCGATTCCGGTGCCGAATTGGTGTGCAGGGTGGCAAAGACCAGGTGACCGGTGAGCGAGGCTTCGATGCCGATACCGGTGGTTTCGGCGTCGCGCATTTCACCAACCATGATGATGTCCGGATCGGCACGCAGGAAGGCTTTCATGATGGTGGCGAAATCGAGCCCGGCCTTCTTGTTGATCTGTACCTGCCGCAGACCCTTCTGGGTGATTTCGACCGGGTCTTCGGCTGTCCAGATCTTGGTATCGGGCCGGTTGAGGTGGCCGAGCACGGAATGCAGTGTGGTGGTTTTACCCGACCCGGTCGGACCGCAGACGAAGAAGAGGCCGTAGGGCTTTTCAACACATTTGACCAGATTTTCGTGATTACGCGGCGACAGCCCCAACTGCTCCAGCGGCAGCGGTTCCCCGGCAGCGAGAATACGCATCACCACATCTTCGACGCCGCCGGCGGTGGGAATGGTGGCCACCCGCAACTCGATATCGAGCGGGCCGTATTTCTTGAACTTGATCTTGCCATCCTGCGGCTTGCGCTTCTCGGAAATATCGAGATCGCACATGATCTTCAGCCGCGTCACCAAGGGCGCACGGAATGCCGCCGGCACCTCGATGTAGTTGACCAACGAACCATCCTTGCGAAAACGGACGATGGTCTTGTCCTTGCCCGGACGTGGCTCGATGTGGATGTCGGAAGCCCCCTGCTGATAGGCTTCGACAATGATCTTGTTGACCAGCCGGACCAGCTCGTTATCGGCAGCGGCAGCCACGTCGTCCGAACCACTTTCCAGCCCTTCTTCGCCCTCGCCCATGCCGGAGAGCAGATCGTCCATCGAGCCCATCTCGGAGAGCGCTCCGTAGAACTGATCCACCGTCTGCGCAAATTCGCGCGCGGTGGTCACCCGATAGACAATCTTGCCCTTGGCAAAAACGTTGTTCGCCATGCGCGCCGTTTTGACCCGTTCCGGGTCGGGTGCCAGGATCACGATGCCTTCCTTGGTCTCTTCCAGGGGCAGCCACTGCTGGCTGTCGATGAAATCCCGCTTGAGATTCTTGAGCAATTCGGTGGGCTTGATCCGGTCGGCCTTGAAGGGTTCGTAAGGAATCCCGAAAAACTTCTCCAGCGAGTGGCCAATCACCGCCGGCCGGACACTGAATTCCTTGATCAGGATTTCCTCGACATCGCATCCCTGCTGGCGGGCCGCGCGCTGTGCCTGATCGAGATCGGCCGCCGAAATGACCGCATCGGTGACCAGATGATCGTATCTGGTACGGATCACGTGCGCAGGCTTTTGCCGCTGGGTCAGGGCGATCGCCAGCGTTTGCGCCAGTTCCGATGCGCCTTCCTCGGCCAGCTTGGAGAACGGCTCGTCCGCCTTATGGTTGATCAGTTGCACCACCCCCATCAGTTCGCCGGCGGCATCGAGAATCGGTGCCACCAGCATCTGCTTGGAACGATAGCCGGTGCGCTTATCCACTTCCTTGAGGAACTGCATTTTCGGGCTGTACTGCTTGAGTTCGACATCGTCGTAAACGTCGCGGATGCTGACCATCTGCTTGGTCAGACCGACGTAGCCGGCCACCGACATGTCGTTGAGCGGCAGTTTGAGATCCTTGAACGAGTTGAGTCCGGTTTTTACCTTGGAGACGATGGACTGGTTGTCCTCGCCCATGACATAGATGGTCAGCCGGTCGGCATTGAACAGGTTACAGATGTCCTGCGACAGTTCCAGCATGATTTCATCGACATTGTTGGTCGCATGAATCTTGTTGGTAACTTTCTGCAGATTTTTAAGAAAGACCAGACGACTTGCCACATCACTCATGCTGCTATCCACCCGTTTCTTGTGTGTCCTTCACCCGCGCCAGACCGCCTGCCAGCCAGAAGGCCGAAAGCCCGCGCTGCGCCAGCAGAAAGGCGGCCGCCGAACTGCGCCGGCCGCTCTGGCAATAGACAATGTATTGACGCCCACCATCGAGAATACCAAACGCGCTGCGAATTTCGTTGAGCGGTACGTTGATCGCCCCCGACAAACCGTCGCGCGCGAACTCCGCCGGGTAGCGCACGTCCAGCCACACAGCCTTGCCTGACTGAACCCGGCGCACGGCCTCCTGTGGTTCGAGCGCGTGCAGCAGAGGTTGCTGCAACAGTTCGACGAAATCGCGCTTGCCCAGCCGCCACAAGGTTCCGTCAGTACGCATCCGCACCGTGGCATTGCGCAGTTCCCCCGCCACCAGTGCCTCTTCGCCAAAGGCATCGCCAGCCTTCAGCTCGGCCACCGGCATTTCCGCCCCGGCCACCAGGCGCGATACCGCGCAGCGCCCGCTTTCGATCACATAGTAGTAATCTCCTTCTTCCCCCTCGCTGACCACTACCTGCCCGCGCTTGATCTTGATGCGCTCGAAACGCAGCATCAATTCATGGATATGCGCCGCCGGCAGTTGCGAAAACACCGCACCGGCCAACACCCGGCTATGGAACGCGCCGGTCATCGTGCGCCAGCGGGTGGTTTCTTCCGCCAGTTCGTTTTTCTGCACCACCGCAGCAGAGTAGAGCTGATCCCAAGTCATCAGGATATCCAGCAGATCGTGGTCGATCCGCACCATCTCGACGGGGGTGATCGCCTTGCTGGAGAGCGGCATCGGCATCTTTCCGCCCAGCGGCCAGTTAGCTTCGTCGCAGCCGCCAACCATGACCCGCATGCTGCCATCCGGCAGATTGACCTTGAGTTCGCCGCGCAGCAGGTAGACCAGTTGCCCGGCAGCATCCACACCCTGCAGAGGATCGACCCCGATATCGAAAGCCTCCGGATTACAGATATCGGCAAGTTCCTGCAGGCGCTGCGCCGAAAGGCAACGTACGGGTTCAAGTTTCTGCCACAGTTGCGGCGTCAGTTCCATGGTTTATCCGTCAGAATTCGAATATCTGGTTGTTTTGCAACATCTTGGCCTTGAATTCGCCGAGGCAATCTTCGATTTCTTCCATGGTGAGCTCGATCTGCCCCGGCTTGAGATGGGTGATGTAAATCTCGCAGTCGCGCTCCAGTTTGAGCAGTTCCGTTGCCAGCATGCTCGGGCAAAAATGCTTGGATAGCGCGGCCAGCCCTTCTTCGCGATTGGAAAAAGCGCACTCGACAATCAGGTACTTGAGGTCGGCGATACGATTGACTGCCTGCCAGAAGGCATCGCAGGGCCCAGTATCGCCGGAGAAAGCCAGACTTCCCTTGCCGGAAGCCAGGTGATACCCCACCGCGGGAACGGTGTGTTCCACTGGTAGCGCGGTCAACCGGCGCTCGCCAAGCACGGTGGTCTTGCCCACCTCGATCGTCTGAAACCGAATGAATGGCTTGTCCCGCGAGGGGATTTCCGAAAAATCCGGCCAGATCGCCCAGTTGAAGATGTGGTTACGCAAGATGGTCAGCACCGCCTCGGTCCCGTAGACGATCAGCGGCTTCTGGCGACGATCGCCGACCGTATCGATCATCAGCGGTAGCGAAGCGATATGATCGAGATGGGTGTGCGTCAGGAATACATGGTCGATTACCGTCAATTCGGCCATGGAGAGATCGGTGACGCCGGTGCCGGCATCGATCAGGATGTCCTGATCGATCAGCATCGAGGTCGTCCGCATGTGGCGACCGCCAATACCGCCGCTACATCCGAGAATTTTGAGTTTCATCGTTATTTTGTCTCGAAGTTGGTAACGCCGTCCCAGCCCTCCTCCGGCGGGTTGGCGCGATAGTGCGCAATACGCTCCATATAGGCTTGATAGAGTCCGCAACCTGGAGCGCGTTGCAGAAGATTGTAGAGTTGCAATTCGGCGGCATCCCAATCGCGGGCGCGATACAGACGCAAGGCCTGTTGCCAGAGTTTGAGTTCACCCTGCGTGTCGTCGTCGATCTCCGACTGCAAGCCGAGCGGTTCGTAAATTCCGACCGGTTCGTCCTTGCCTTTGGGGCGAACGCGATCGATTTCACGAAACACGACGTCCTTCACTGCCACACGGGTGTCCTCTCCGACCAGAATGCCGACACCATAACGTTTGGTCAACCCTTCCAGGCGCGAGGCGGTGTTCACTGCGTCGCCCATCACCGTGTAGGCCTGACGTATTGTCGAGCCCATATCGCCTACGGTCATCATTCCGGTATTGATGCCGATGCCGATCTGCAACAGCGGCCAGCCGTTCTTGCGGAAGGACTCGTCCAGCCCGCGCACCGCCTGCTGCATTTCCAGCGCGGTCAGCACCGCCTGGCGGGCATGCTCGGCATCGGCCACCGGCGCACCCCAGAAAGCCATGATCGCATCGCCGATGTATTTATCCAGCGTCCCGCGGCGCTTGCGGATCACACCAGTCATTGCGCCGAGATAGGCATTCATTAGGCGAGTGAGTTCCTTGGGCGACAGTGTTTCGGAAATGGTGGTGAATCCGCGCACATCGGAAAACAGCACTGTCAGCTCCTCGTTCTTGCCTTCCATGCTGTAGTTTTCGGGGTCGCGCGCCATTTCGTCGACCAATTCTGGCGGCACGTATTGGCCGAACAGGCCGGTCAATTGGCGTTTGCTGCGCGATTCGACGAAATAGCCCCAGGCAGCATCGAGCGCGTAGAGCAGCAAAGTCAGCAGGAGAAACGAGGCCAACGGAACAACCAGGTTGGCGTAGCGCCACAGCGCCAGATTGATCAACACTCCAGAGAGCAGGATCGCCCCGGCCAGCACGCTGGCACGTAGTGGGGGCAGCAAAGGCAATAACAGGACCAGCGCCCCGCCCAAGAGGATGATTTGCAAGGCCTCGACACCGAGCACAAAACCCGGCTTTTCCTTGATCGTACCGTCGAGCATTCCAGCCAGCAGATTGGCGTGGATTTCCACCCCCGGATAGGTGGCACCGACCGGGGTCGACCGCAAATCCATCAGCCCCGGCGCGGTCGTCCCGATCAGCACCGCCCGGCCCGCCAAGCGTTCGACCGGCACCTTGCCACGCAAGACATCCACCGCTGAGACATAGGGAAAACTCCGTTCCCATCCGCGATAGGGAATCAGCGCGGCCGCATTGTCGTCTACGGGAATACGCAAGGCGCCTTTGCTACTGACCACTTCGAGCCACTCGATGCCCTGCGCGCCATCCGGGGGAAATACCGGCCGCAAGGCAGCATTGCCCAGCATCAGGCGCAACATGGCCAGCGAGAGCGATTCGTAATAGCGCCCCTGGTATTCGACCAGCAAGGGTACCCGCCGCGAGATACCGTCAAAATCGACGATCGGGTTGAAATGACCGGCGCCGGCCGCAGCCTGCTGCAACTTCGGAAGGTTGCCGCCATAACCGTTCCACCGGGTAATGCCAACCTGGCGGTTCTGGAAAGCATCGGCGGCGAACAACGGCACCGGCAACGCGCCGCTCTGCCGCGCATCCTGCACATTGGAAAAATAGAAACCGAGCACCACCGGCCGGCCACGCAGGGTTTCGGCCAACACCCGGTCGTAATCCAGATTCTGGCGTAGCCCCGATAGGGCCGCATGGTAGCCGCGATCGTCGCGCAACTGCTTGCGTCCGATCTCTTCAAGCACGCCGAGACCGGAACTCTCGTCGGGTTCCGCGAAAACGACGTCAAACCCGACGACAGCCACCTTGTAACGATCGGTCAGTTCCCTGACCAGGGTCGCCACTTTGTCGCGCCCCCAGGGCCAGCGCCCAACCTCGGCCAGACTCTTTTCGTCCAGATCGACGATGACAATGCGTTCATCCACCCCACCCGGCATCGACAGGCGCAACCGGGCGTCGTACAAGTAGGCGTCGACGAAGTTAACAAAGGGAATCCGCCACCATTGGGCCGCATGCCCCAGGAAAACCAGCGCAAGCAACGCCCCCAGAGCAAAGCGGATGGCAAACCTTTTCAAGGCGGCCCCGAGCGGCTTGACATCAGGTCTTGTAGAAAAATTCCATCTTGATGCCGGCAATCTCGATCACATCGTGATCTTCGAGTTGGTGCGCCTGGGCATCGAGCGTTTTACCGCTGACCACCGGGAACTGCGCTCCCTCGACATGGGTGATGAAGTAGCCATGCGGGCGTTTGGCAATCACCGCCACCTGCACCCCCGGCTTGCCAAGGGTTGTCAGGGTTTTGGCCAGCTCCAGTTCTTTGCCGGCATTCGGACCATTCAGCAACTGAATCACCGCCGGCGCGGGCGTTTGGGCCGGCGCGGCAACTGCCGGAGCAGCAGTCGCTTCGGCCGCCGCCACCGGAGCCGCTACGGGCGCAGGCGAGGCACCGGGCAAGGTGGGCGGCTCGGCGTCCTTGTCTTTTTCGGGCGCTGGCGGCTTGATTGCGCCGGCACGCAACACCATGGTTTTCTCGAAATCGGCAGAACCACCGATGCTCGGCGTATCGTTGATGTATTTGAGCTTGTACTTGCCCAATTCGACGACATCGTTGTTCTTCAAAAAGTGCTTCTTGATCGGCTGACCGTTGACCAGCGTACCGTTGGTGCTGTTGAGGTCCTCAAGAAAAGAATCGTTGAGGATGGTGACGATCGCTGCATGCTCACCGGATATGGCCAGATTATCGATCTGGATATCGTTATGCGGTTTGCGCCCGATGGTCAGCCGCTCCTTGTTCAGCGGAATTTCCTTGAGCACCAGACCATCCATCGAAAGGATCATTTTTGCCATCTTGCCATCCTCATCACTTGAACCAGGCCAGCAGTTTCTGCCACCAGCCGCTAGGCGCTGCGAAATCGCCACGCACCTTAACCAAAATTACCGAAACATTATCGCGGCCACCGTTGTCGTTGGCCATCTGAATCAGTTGATCTCCTGCCAGATCGAGATTGCTTTGCAAAGTCTGCACGGTCATGGAAATTTCTTCGTCTTCGACCATGTCGCTCAAGCCATCCGAACAGAGCAGGAAAATGTCACCGGGCAGCACTTCGTAGTCGTGTATTTCGACTTCGACTTCGGGATCGACGCCCAGCGCCCGGGTCACCAGATTCTTGTTTTGCGAATATTTCGCTTGTTCAGGCGTGATCATGCCACTATCGAGCTGTTCCTGTAAGAGCGAATGATCGCGCGTGATCTGCCGGAATTCCTCGCCACGCAGGCGATACAGCCGGGAATCGCCGATATGGCCGACGCTGACGGTGTTGTCGAAGAACCACGCAATCACCAGCGTCGTCCCCATACCCGCGTATTGCGGCTGACTTTGTGCCGCGCGGTAGATGGAGTCGTTGGCCAAGGCCACTTGCTCGATGATGTGTTGATGCGCCAGGCATTTTCCGCTCAGCGCATCGATTTCACGCGGTTTGCATTCGGGAATGATCTGCTGCAGGTTGGTCGACAACAAGGTGGTGGCCATACCGCTGGCCACTTCGCCCGCGTTGTACCCCCCCATGCCGTCAGCCAATATGACCAGCCCCTGGGCAGCATCGCCCCAGACCGCATCCTCGTTGTGGGAACGCACCACCCCGGGATCGGTGCGAACAACCACCTGGAGTGCTTCGGCCAATTTCATTGTTCGGTTCTCCTCATTCAGAACGCGATATCGACGCCGCTCGAACTGTCGGTCTGGGCCGCACAGGCCTTGAGATCGGCAGCCATTTCCGCACCACGTTGATAGCGTAGCGCGACATCCTTGACCAGCGCCTTATCGATCACCGCCACCACGCAGGGAGGCAAGTCGGGAAGGGTTTGCAGAATATCCTGATGCGCCTCGTTGGTAATGTTGAACATCAGTTGCGCCATCGACTCCCCGACGAAGGGCAGGCGGCCGCTGCAAAGCTGATAGAGGGTCACCCCCAGCGAGAAAATATCCGACCGGCCGTCGATCTTTTTGCCGGCGAGCTGTTCGGGCGACATATAGGACGGCGTCCCCAGCACCATGCCGGTTCTGGTCCGGCTGGAATCGGTGATTCGGGCAATGCCGAAATCGGTGACCTTGACCTGATCCGAATCCGGCTCAAACATGATGTTGGCCGGCTTGATATCGCGATGCACCACGTTGTTCTGATGCGCGTAATCAAGCGCCTCGGCGACGCGGGCAATGATCGACAGCACGCGCGGCAAGGGCAGCAGATTGCCCGGCTTGGTATGCGGCACCAGATCCTTGCCTTTAAGAAATTCCATGGCGATATACGCCAGATCGTGTTCCTCGCCGGCGTCGTACATGGTCACGATATTCGGATGATTCAGCCGCCCAGCCGTTTCCGCTTCGCGGAAGAAGCGCGCTTTGACGTCCTCCAGTTCATCGGCATCGAATTCCTGGGACAAGGCCATGGTCTTGATCGCCACCACCCGGTTGATCTTGGGATCGCGCCCGAGATAGACCACGCCCATGGCTCCTTTGCCAAGCTCTTTTTCAACCTGGTAACGCCCCAGCATCGGTTTTTCCACCTGCCCGTCCGCCAGGATGACCGTGCCACCAAGGGCTTGCCCGCCGCCCGAACCAAGCAACACCGTCTCCGCAAGTTGCTTGGCGCGCGCCAGCTTTTGCGGCAGATCACGGAAGTTGAGGTTGAAATCGGCCATGTAGCGGAAC
>Ga0209794_1001846_pt1 | contig 13461 bp, 10 predicted proteins | sample EBPBio232013_DNA_FD_185869 | JGI IMG/M metagenome (GOLD analysis project Ga0209794, IMG submission 185869) | Wastewater treatment Type I Accumulibacter community from EBPR Bioreactor in Madison, WI, USA - Reactor 1_5/23/2013_ DNA (SPAdes)... | ecosystem: Engineered > Bioreactor > EBPR >... | reverse complement strand
CGGCTGTTCGAAATCGACGCCTTCCTGTGCTGGGGGACGCCGGACGATCTCAGGACCTTCGAGTACTGGCAGTCCTGCTTCGACAAGTGGTTCGGGCACCCCTATCGGCTGGAGGACGACAGCCGGATTGTGCCCGAAGCCATCGCCGGCATCCGCGCCAGAAATGCCTGGCGCCCGGCGCCGAGACCATCGCCATGAGCGGCGAGACTCAAGGCGGCACGCACCGTCAGATCGGCCATTTCCTCGTCATAGGCGGGCTGACGGTGGTTCTGGACCTCGCGGCCTACAGTATCCTGCTGCGGCTGGGCTTTCCGGTCGGCACGGCCAAGGCCATCGGCTTCATCGCCGGCACGGCCTTCGCCTATTTCGCCAACCGGATCGTGACCTTCGAGAATGCCGGGGGCGGCACCGCGACCATGATGCGCTTCGCCGCCGTCTATTCGGTGAATCTGGTCGTCAATGTCGCCGTGAACTCGCTCATCCTTGCCGTCGCCGGCCGGGCCGATGCGGCGCTCGCCCTCGCCTTTCTCGTCGCAACCGGAACCTCTGCTGCCTTGAATTTTCTCGGCATGAAGTACTGGGTGTTTTCCTCTCCCGCCCCCGGGATGCGTTCATGAAAGCCCTGTCGCTCGTCATCCCCTGCTACAACGAGGCGGCCAACCTGCCGCTGCTCGTGGCGCGCTGCGCGGAAGTCTTCCGCGACGAGAGCTGCGAGGTCGTTCTGGTCGACAACGGCTCGACCGACGATTCGCCTGCCGTGCTGGCGCGGCTGCTGGAGGGACAGTCGATCATCCGGTCGGTGCGGGTCGAGGTCAATCAGGGCTACGGCTTCGGCATTCTCTCCGGCCTGAGAGCCGCAGGGGGTGAGGTTCTCGCCTGGACCCATGCCGACATGCAGACGGACCCGGCGGATGCGCTGCGCGGGCTCGACATCTTCCGACAGCACCCCGGCGAACGCCTGTTCGTCAAGGGCCGCCGCTACGGCCGCCCGATCGGCGACGTGGCGTTCACGGCCGGAATGTCGCTGTTCGAAACTGCGCTGTTCATGCGGCCCATGTGGGACATCAACGCGCAGCCGACCATGTTCCCGCGCGCGCTCTTCGAGAGCTGGACCAACCCGCCGTCCGACTTTTCGCTCGACCTCTTCGCCTACGAATCCGCGCTGCGTCAGGGCTATCGGGTTCACCGCTTCCCGGTCGCCTTCGGCAGGCGGGCCCACGGCCATTCGCACTGGAACATCAACTGGAAGGCGAAGGTGAAATTCGTGAAGAGAACCGTCACCTACAGCCTGGCGCTGCGTTTCGGCTCGCATGCGGTTTGAACAGGAGCGACCATGTTCATCGTCAGCCACCGCCGCAATACCATCGCGCAGTTGAAGGAAACGCCCGAGAACCTGGGCGTGGAAGTCGATATCCGCTGCTCCGGCCCGGACCTGATCATCCACCACGACGCCTTCGTCGAGGGCGAGAAGTTCGATGACTGGCTGGCCCATTACCGGCATGGCCTGCTGATCCTCAACGTCAAGGAAGAGGGCCTCGAGGATGCGCTGCTCGAGCGCATGGCCAAGGCCGGCATCACCGACTTCTTCTTCCTGGATCAGTCGTTCCCGTTCCTCGTGCGCACGGCCAATCGCGGCGAGCGCCGATGCGCGGTGCGCGTGTCGGAGTTCGAGTCCATCGACACGGCCCTGACGCTCGCCGGCCGCATCGACTGGATCTGGGTCGACTGTTTCACGCGCTTCCCTCTGGAGGCGGCCGACGCGGAACGCCTGCGCGCGGCGGGGTTCAAGCTCTGTCTCGTATCCCCCGAGCTTCAGGGGCGCACCGATCCCGAGGCGGTCGCCGCGATGCGGCACGAGGTGGCGTCCAAGAAGATCCATATCGATGCGGTCTGCACCAAGCGACCGGACCTGTGGCGCTGACGGTGAGCGCGCTGCTGAAGGAGCGAGCCTTTCTGTGCGGTCTCCTGATCCGCATCGCGGCCGTGTGCCTGCTGGTGCCGGACGTCCAGCAAATCTGGTTCGTCGACTTCATTCGCAACACCGTCGGTCGCCTTCCGGATCCCTGGACCATCCATCTGGCCGCCGGCGGCGACCCTCTCGCCTTTCCCTATGGCGTCGCGATGTACGCCGCGCTCGCGCCGCTGACCGCCCTGGGAGCGATCGTGGATCGCGTGGCATCGACTGGAGCCCTGTTCGCCGGACTCGGCTTCCGGGCGACGCTTCTCCTGGCCGATCTGGCGTTGCTCATCCTCCTGCGCCGCCAGCTGCGTGAGCGGCAGAACCTGCTGACCTGGCTCTACTGGTTGTCGCCGGCGGTCCTGTTCATCACCTATTGGCACGGCCAGCTCGACATCGTTCCCGTCACGCTCTTCGTCGCGGCTGTCGCCCTCATCGGCGGCGGCAGGCCGGCACTGGCGGGGCTCGTGCTCGGCCTCAGCGTCTCGGCCAAGCTGAGCATGCTGCTGGTCATCCCCTTCCTGATCATCTTCATCGAGAGGAACAAGCGCTATCGGGCCATCCGGGCCAGATTCCTGACCGCTTTCGCCCTGTCCATGCTGGTGCCGGTCGGCCTGCAATTCCTGTCCGAGGCGGCCCGCACCATGATCCTCGGCTCACCGCTGATCTGGCGCCTGCTCGATGCCGCCATCCCCGTCAACCAGCGCGTCGTCGTCTACCTCTTCCCGCTCGCCTACATCCTGCTCCTCGCGATGGCATGGATGTTCGGGCGCATGACGCTGGCGCTGCTACACGCCTTTCTCGCCTCCGCCTTCCTGACCATCGTCCTGCTGAGCGACGCACCTGTGGGCTGGCACCTGTGGGCCGTGCCGTTCATCGCGCTCTGTGGTGCGCGCGAAAGCCTGCAAGCGCGCGCCGCGATCGTGTTCTTCTGGACGTTCCTCGTCGCCGCTCATCTGACCATCACGCGAGGACCCCTGTTCCTGCCGCTGGGCGTCGATCTGGCCCTGCCAGACCGGCTGGTTCAGTCTCTCGGAGGCATCGACCCCTTCGTCTACCACTCGCTCAACCATACCGCGCTGCTCGCGATGGGGATCGTGATTTGCTACCGCCTCCTCACCCGCGCTTTGAGGGACACGGACTTCTACCAGCTCTCCCGCCGTCCGCTGGCCCTCGGCATTGCGGGCGACAGCGGAACGGGCAAGACGACGCTCGGCGAGGCGCTCGTCGGTGTTTTCGGCGCCCGCAGCACGGCGCTCATCTCCGGCGACGATTACCACCATCACGACCGCCGGGAGCCGCTCTGGAAATATGTCACGCACCTGGATCCGCGGGTGAACCATCTCGGCGCGATGAACGACGATACGTTCTCGCTATTGGCCGGCCACGAGATCTATTCGCGCCACTACGACCACGCGTCGGGCCAGTTCACGGAACCGCGCAAGCTGTCGCCGCGAGACATCGTCCTGGTGATCGGCCTGCATGCTCTCCTGCCCCCCCTCCTCAGGCAGCGCTTCGACCTGAAGATCTTTGTCGAGATGGACGAGGGTCTGCGCCAGCACCTCAAGATCAGGCGCGACACGGTCGAACGCGGGCGGCGGCGCAAGGATGTCGAGGAATCGATTCAGCGGCGGCTCGCGGACTACGAGCGCTTCCTGCTGCCCCAGCGCGACCATGCCGATGTGGTATTTCGGCTCCTCCCGGCGGCCGACAACTGGCACGACCACGACATGGCGAGCGACGTGCCAAAGCCTCACCGGCTGCAGGTCGTCCTGCACCAGGCCATCGATCACGACCCTCTGGTCCGGGCGCTCCTCATCTATTGCAACACCCGCGCTGACGTTAAACCCGCGGACAAGGACAATCCGACCACCCTGACCATCGACTGCCAGGATATCGGCCCCGACGACACCAGGTTCCTGGCGACGCTCCTGGTGCCGGAGATCGACGAGATCCTCAGCGTCAACCCGGTCTGGCTCGGCGGCTCCGCCGGCCTGATGCAGCTCATCGTGCTTCTGGAACTCGCGCAGAAGCGCCAGTTCAGGGGCGAGCGATGACGGCAATCCATCCCCCAACCGCGAGCCCGTCGTGAAAATCAACCGCCCCGAACTGTTCGATCGGCTGCCGGACGCGATCCTGCTCGACCTCGACGACACGCTCTACGACTACGGCGTCGCCCACGACGCGGGCATGTCAGCGATCGAAAACAAGCTGACCGAGTTCCTGAAACTGTCCCCGCAGCAAATCCGCGCCGCCTACGGCAAGGCGAGGACAGAGGTGAAGGAGCGGCTTGGCCGAACCGCCAGCGGCCACAGCCGGCTGCTTTACTTCCAGCGGATGATGGAGAGCTTCGGGCTTCGGAACAACGTCCTGCTGTTCCTCGACCTCGAGCACAGCTACTGGCGCGCATTCCTGGCGGCGAGCACCCTCCACCCCTTCGTCGAGGACGTCCTGTCGGAACTGCGCGCCCGGCGCATAGGCATCGCAATCGTCACGGACCTGACGGCCCAGATCCAGTTTCGCAAGATCGCTCATCTCCGGCTTGATCGCTTCATCGATCTTGTCGTGACCTCGGAAGAAGCCGGCGCCGACAAGGTATCGCACAAACCGTTCGAGCTCGCGGTCGCAAAACTCGATCGCGGCGCGACGCCGAGGCTGTGGGCTATCGGTGACGAGGCTGGCGACATGGCGGCGGCATCGTTCTCGCCGAACATCGCCACCATCCAGTTCCTCAATGCCCGGTCGCGGGCGCTTGAGAGCCACGCCTCCTTTTCGTCGTTCCGGGAGCTTCTGAAGGTCATTTCGGCCTATGCAGCGCCATAGGACCGATACCCGCCGTCCCAAGGCCCCCGGCTTGCGGAAGCGCCGTCAAAGCTGGTAGGTCGGCCCCGCCAGTCGGCCGGCTGAGGGGGCGGACGAATGGCAGCGCAGGCCAGTGAATAGCCGGGTTGCGGCCTTGTCAGCCGATGACGGTGATTCTCTCCTGCGACCATCGCGAGAGAGACATTTCATGTCCGGTGCCGAGCTCCCCTTCAAACTCGTGCAGTATCTGCGTCTTCACGCACCGGCTCTTGCGCCAACCCTGCGGCGGCTACTGCTGGTCATCTACGTGGCAGCGCTGGGCATCGTTCTCGCCGCACTCGCGATCGGCCGGGACCTTCCGCTTCATGGCAACATCCACGACATCTTCATCTGGGTGAACGCCGGACAGTTCATCGAGCAGGGGCTCCGCCCCCATATCGATTTCTCCTCCCCGCTGGGCCCGCTCTACCTTTATGCGAGCTACGCAGCCTGGCGCCTGACCGACAATATCGGCGACATCCCGCTGATCACCGGCCTCGGCTTCGCCGTGCTGTTCGGCGCGCTCATCTGGGCCTACCGGAGCTACATTCGTACCTGGCTTCTGCCTGAGGCTTTCGTTCTGGTGCTCCTGCTCGCCCTGTCAGGGCGTCAGATGGGCGCCCTCGACATCAACCTGACCTGGTACGGCGGCTACAATCGCCTCTGCTGGATCGGCGTCGTCGTTCTCGTCCTCGTCGTGCTGGGGAAGAACGCGGCGCTCCTCAGCCCCTCGAAGACCGACAGGATGCGCGTTGCGATCCTTGCCGGCGGGCTGCTCGGCGTCACGTTCTTCATCAAGGTCAATTTCTTCATCGCCGCCGGCGCCACCTACGGCGGCTGGCTGATCGGCAGCGGAGCTTTTCGCGACCTGCGCGCCTGCGCTGTCCCCGCGTTGCTCTTCAGCCTTGCCGTCGCCCTTGCGCTACTGCTCGGACTGGACGTCGCCGCATATATTCGCGACATCGCCCGCGCCGGCGCGGCTCGCGACAGCGGCGCGGCGAGCAGCATATTTCATCCGGTCGCCTTCGTCCTGGCGATCGTGTTCCTGATCGCCAATGTCATCACCGACATGCTCATCGGGAATCTGCGCGATCTGCCTGGCCGGATCGTTCTGTATGCCGGTATTTCGGCCGGCATTTTTTTCGGCATAGCCGGCGACTTCGCCAAACCGCTCGAGCTTTTCCTGATCGTTCTATGCTACCGCTTCATCGACGCATTTCCGCAACTGGTCTCGCGACCTGATCGGGAGCTATTTTCCGTTCTGCCGCTTTCGGCCGCCGTCATTGCCGGCGCGCTCATCTTCCTCGTCGTCGAATTCTACTCCGTCGTTCTGACGTCGGTGTACCGGCTGGGCGCCTATTCCGATGCGAAGAGCCAGGCGATCACGTGGTCAGCCCCCGCGCCGTCACGCAAGACGTTGAGACTGCGAGCAGCTCATGAGCCGGACGACAGCGACTACACGCTGTTTGCCGAGATCATGGCGAAGACAGCGGAGCGGGATGCCATTCTGAAGGCCGTCTCCGGCGTTCGGCAGGAACTCTTCGAGCTCTCGAACAAGGCCTATGCGGCGCAGGTCGATGAAGGACGGGACGTTCTGCAGCGCATGGGCGGCCTCGAGGGCAAAACGGTCCTTCCGCTCGAATTCTCGAACCCCTACCCGTTCCTGCTTGGCGTGAGGCCTCCGGCCGGAGCGCTGCTGTGGTACCACGACGGCACGACCTTCAACGGCGGCGTCTCCACCTCGCTGGATGAAGTCTTCGACCGGACGGACATCGTGCTGGTGCCTCACGTTACCGTCGATCCCCAGATGCGCCCGGTGCTCAACGGGATGTTCGAGCGCTACAATCTGAGAACATCGAAATTCTGCGAATTCCACATCGGCCTTTACTGGTCGTTCTATCGGCGCTGCACTTCCCGGGGATGAGTCCGTCTTGGCCGCACGCGGCACATATCGTTAAGGTTGACTTCAGTTAGACAGTTTGAGGCAAATGCCGCTCAGATTGCGTCAATAGGTAGGTCGTAACCTCTGGCCATACCCGACCAGAGGGCACGACGACCATGCTGCGACACATCCGCGAGGGCCTGGCAACCTTCTGCCGCGACCGCGGCGGCAACGTCGCCGTCATCTTCGGCTTCTCCGTCATTCCGGTCATGGGGCTCGCCGGCGGCGTGGTCGACCTGCATCAGGCGACGCGCGACATGGCCGGGCTCCAGTCGGCTTTCGACGCCGCCAGCATTGCCGGCGTCCGGCAGGCGGCGCTCGGCTCTGCGGTGGTGACGCTGGCGGCGCAGAACCACCTCGACGGCAACCTTTCGGCCCGGCTGAAGACCTACCCCATCTCCGTGGCGGTTTCCGACGGTGGCAAGACCGTGCGGATCAGCACCAACGGCACGATGGAGACGACCTTCCTCGGTGTGCTCGGCATGAAGACGATGAACATCGTGGCCAAATCGACCGCGACCTCGACCACGATCCAGACCATCACCCAGAAGAAACCGGTCGTGGCTCAGCTCGACCCGAATGCCGGCGATTACAACCGCATGTACGTCTACTGCTATGACGATGCGCGCCGCAACGAGCCCAGCCAGGGCCGCTCCCAGATGACCGCCATCGCCGACAATGCCGGCACGACGTATAATTTCAATATGCCGGCCTGCAAGCCGAACGAGACCTTTTCGTACCGCCTCTACAATGTGCGCAACGCGCGCACCCAGCCCGCCCTGTGGGACACGGCGCAGCCGGGCACGCTGATCGCGAACAACGCGGCCGACTGGGCCGATCCGTGGTCCAACAACCGTTCCTATAACTACTATTCGGATACGCGCCTGGTCGGCGGCGTGCCGACGCACCAGTTCGCCGGCGGCGTGCCGATCCTCGAGACCGTCATCTGCGACAACCTCGGCCAGTGCAAGAACAAGGGGCAGGGAGGTGTCATCCCGACCGGCACCAACCGGACGCCGCAGCAGGCAACCAAGGCCTGCTCCCCCGGCAAGTACATCTATTTCGGCTGGGAGGACCGCCCGCCCGGCTATGGCTGGACGGACTCCGACTACGACGACATCCGCGTCATCGTCGAATGCCCCTCCTCCACCACGACCAGCACGACCGTCGTCCGCCTCGTCGAGTGATCCGGCGGTCAAAGGTTATCCCTGACGCCCGCGAAGACCAGCTTCGCGGGCGTTGCGCTTTCCGCGATCCCGATTGCGCCCTATGAAGAGGCAATGCCCGCCTCCGGCCACCGCTCTCCGCCACAGACATGACAGCCTATTCAATCGATGCCGTGGTGATTGGCGCGGGCGTGGTGGGGCTCGCCTGCGCGCGCCGCCTCGCTCTCTCCGGCCTCGAGACGCTGGTCCTCGAAGCCGCCGATGCCATCGGCACCGGCACATCCTCGCGCAACAGCGAGGTCATCCACGCGGCGCTCTACTACCCGACCGGCTCGATCAAGGCGAAGGCCTGCCTCGCCGGCAAACGCCTGCTCTACCGCTACTGCGCGGACCGCGGGGTGAAGGCGGTCGACTGCGGCAAGCTGATGGTCGCGACCGCCGAGAACCAGCTCCCGAAGCTTCAGGCCATCTGGGACCAGGCCCACGCCAACGGCGTCGAGGGCCTGTCATGGACCAGCGCCGACGAAATCCGCGCCCTCGAGCCCGAAGTCGCCGCGATCAAGGGCTTCTTCTCGGCCTCCACAGGCATCGTCGACAGTCACGGCCTGATGCTGGCCCTGCAGGGCGATCTTGAGAACGCCGGCGGCATGGTCGCCTTCGAGACGCCCGTGACGGCCGCCGCGATCACGCCGGACGGCATCCTGATCGAGACGGGCGGCGCCGAGGCGGCTGCGGTCAGCGCTCGCATCGTGGTCAATGCTGCCGGCCATTTCGCACCGAAATTCCTCGGAAAGCTCGCCGGCTTTCCGGCCGGCCACATTCCCCGCCAGTGGTACGCCAAGGGCAACTACTTCTCGCTGGTCGGCCGCCAGCCCTTCTCGCGGCTGGTCTATCCCATGCCGGACGCGGCGGGGCTCGGCGTCCATGCGACCGTCGATCTTCAGGGCCGCTGCCGCTTCGGCCCGGATGTCGAATGGGTCGGCAGCGAGGACGACCTCATCGTCGACCCCCGTCGCGCCGACCAGTTCTACGCCGCCATCCGCGCCTACTGGCCGGGCCTGCCGGACAATGCGCTGCAGCCCGACTATGCCGGCATCCGGCCGAAGCTGCACGACGCGATGACGCCGATGCCCGACTTCCGCATCGACGGCCCCGAGGCGCATGGCATCGCCGGCCTTGTGAACCTGCTCGGCATCGAAAGTCCGGGCCTCACCGCCTCGCTCGCCCTCGCCGATATCGTCGCCGACCGGCTCGGCCTGCCTCACCTGGAGACCGTCTGATGTCCGATGCCGCATCGCTTCTCGCCAAGGGCGCGGTCGCCACCGCCGAGGCCATCGCCGCCGGACTGACGAGCGCCCGCGCCATCGTCGACACCTCGCTGGACCGGATCGCGGCGACCAACGACCGGCTGCACGCCTTCATCGCCGTGACGGCGGAGGAAGCGCGCGCCGAAGCCGACCTTCTGGACGTTCTGGCGAAGCGCGGCGTCCGTCGCGGGCCGCTCCACGGCGTGCCGGTCGCGGTCAAGGACATTATCGACGTCGCCGGCCTGAAGACCCGCGCCGGCTCCGTGACCCGCGACCACCAGCCGGCGGCCACGGCCGACGCCTTCGTCGTCTCGCGCCTGCGCGCGGCGGGCGCTGTGGTCGTCGGCAAGAGCCATACGGTCGAATATGCCTTCGGTGGCTGGGGCACCAACCCCGTCGCCGGGACGCCGGTGAACCCGCACGACGCGGCCACCCCGCGCAATCCCGGCGGGTCGTCGTCCGGCACGGGCGTCGCGGTCGGCGCCGGCCTCGTGCCCATCGGCTTCGGCACCGATACAGGCGGCTCGGTGCGCCTGCCCGCGTCGTGGTGCGGTACGGTCGGCCACAAGACCTCGATGGGCCTGATCAGCCGCGCCGGCGTCGTGCCGCTGGCCCTGCATTTCGACACAATCGGCCCGCTGGCACGCACGGTTCGCGACGCCGCCGTCATGAGCCAGGCCATGCTCGGCTCCGACCCTGCCGATGCCTCCACCTGGAACGCCCCAGGCCTCGATCTCGTCTCCGGGCTCGCTGGCGGCGTGAAGGGACTGACGGTCGGCATCCTGACGCTCGATTCCGATATCGCCATCGACCGCGAGGTGGCCTCCGCCTTCGACCGGACGGTCAAGGCGCTCGAGGCGGCCGGCGCACGGCTCGTTCCCGTGACGCTGCCGGAGGCGCTTGGCCGCTATACCGCAGCCTGCGGCGACCTGATGATGGTCGAGGGTGCCCACCACCATGGCCACCTCGTCGCGGACACCCCGTGCCGGCTCGGCGAATGGGCGGCCAGGCGCATCGGCGGCGGATTGAAGATCAGCGCCACGGACTATTTCGCGGCCGTCGAGACGCGGCGCGCGCGCATCCGCGCGGCCAATGCCTTCCTGCACGACCGCGGCATCGACGTGCTGGTCCTGCCGACGACACCCGCCCCGGCCGTGCCGCTCGCGGACGTCGATGAAACTGCCGCGCCAGGCATCCTCACCCGCTTCGCCAACTATCTTGAATGGTGCGGCGTCTCCGTGCCCGTGGCGAAGACGACCGGCGGCCTGCCGATCGGCTTCCAGATCGTCGCGGCGCAGTTCGACGACGCGCTGGCGCTGCGCGTGGCGCAGGCTGTCGAGACGGCGTCCGGCGGTCCCCTGCCCTTGCCGATGTGAGGCGACGTCTGCCGCGTCCGGCCGCGCTCGAGCGCGAGTCCGCCGCGACCTTCGGCGGTCCGAACCATCAGCCGGCGTAGCGACGCGCCGCCCGGAAAACGGGCTGCGGTCCGATGGTGCCGTAACGGTATCCTGTGGAGCAATGCGGCAACGCCAGGCCCTGTGCTCAGACGGCAGGCATTCGGGCTGCGCTAATTCAATCTTCTCCCTGCGTCACATTGCACAGCACCCTTGTACCGCCCATCGATCTGCATAAGGATTGAGCATCTTGCCATCCCGTCCGGCATGGGGCCGGGCTTTGGATCGATCCGGAGAGGACAAGCCGGGAAAAACCGGCGCTTCGGAGCTGATGGCATGTGGCTTGCGAGCCTGATCCGAGCAGTTTTAGGGAGACGTCTGCATGTGGTTTCGCTTTCGACCGGCCGTTCTTGCCGGCGCCATCGCCCTCGCCGGAACGCTATTGGCGTCCGGTTCGGTCATCGCCCAGGAAAAGGTCCTGCGGATCGGCATGACGGCTGCCGACATTCCGCGCACCCACGGCCAGCCCGACCAGGGCTTCGAGGGCAACCGCTTCACCGGCATTCCCATGTACGACGCGCTCGTCCACTGGGATCTGTCGAAGGGCGACGCGGCGTCGGTGATCATTCCCGGCCTCGCCACCGAATGGGCGGTCAGCCCCACCGACCCGACCAAGTGGATCTTCAAGCTGCGCCCGGGCGTGAAGTTCCATGACGGCTCGGCCTTCAATGCCGATGCCGTGGTCTGGAACGTCCAGAAGGTGCTGGACCAGTCCGCGCCGCATTTCGACCAGAGCCAGGTCGGCGTCACCGTCTCGCGCATGCCGAACCTCGTCTCGGCCCGCAAGATCGACGACCTCACCGTCGAGCTGACGACGCGCGCGCCGGATTCCTTCATCCCGATCAACCTGACCAACCTGTTCATGGCCTCGCCCGCGCACTGGCAGAAGCTGCTGGGCGAGGTGCCGGCCTCGGTTGCCGATCCGAAGGCCCGCGCGGCGGCGGCATGGACCGCCTTCGCGGCCAATCCTTCGGGCACCGGCCCGTTCCGCGGCGTGCGCCTCGTGCCGCGCGAGCGGTTCGAAATGGTCGCCAACAAGGGCTACTGGGATCCGGCGCGCACGCCGAAGATCGACCGCGTCGTGCTGCTGCCGCTGCCGGAGGCGAATGCCCGCACGGCGGCCCTCCTCGCCGGTCAGGTCGACTGGATCGAGGCTCCCGCCCCGGACGCCGTGCAGCAGATCACCTCGCGCGGCTTCAAGATGTACCAGAACGCCCAGCCGCACGTCTGGCCCTGGCAGTTCTCGTTCCGCGAGGGTTCACCCTGGCTCGACCGCCGCGTCCGGCACGCCGCGAACCTGTGCATCAACCGCGACGAGCTGAAGCAGCTCCTCAACGGCCAGATGGAAGTGCCGCGCGGCACCTATCCGCCGGGCCATCCCTGGTGGGGCAATCCGAGCTTCGAGATCAAGTACGACCTCGCGGCCGCCAAGCGCCTGATGACCGAGGCGGGCTTCTCCGCCGCCCGGCCGATCACGGTGAAGATCCTGACCTCGGCCTCCGGCTCCGGCCAGATGCAGCCGATCGTCATGAACGAGTGGCTCCAGCAGGCGCTGAAGGAGTGTTTCTTCAACGTCGAGCTCGAAGTCGGCGAATGGAACCAGGTCTTCACCAACTGGCGCGAGGGCGCGGGCTCGGCCGGCGCGCGCGGCGCCAGCGCCACCAACGTCACCTTCGCGGCCATGGATCCGTTCTTCGGCATGATCCGCTTCGTGACGCGGCAGACCAACCCGCCGGCATCCAACAACTGGGGCTTCTTCAACTCCGACGAGTTCGACCAGCTCGCCGCGACCGCCCGCTCGACCTTCGACAATGCCGGTCGCGACCGGGCGCTGGCCGCGCTCCACAAGCGGATCGTCGAGGAGGCGCCGTTCCTCTGGGTTGCCCATGACGTCGGCCCGCGCGCCATGTCGGCGCGCGTCTCGGGCGTGGTGCAGCCGCGCTCCTGGTTCATCGACATCGCGCCGATGGACATCCGTCCGGGCTCGTAACGCCCTCTGGAGCATTTTCGAGCGAAGTGGGTACCGGTTCGCGTGAAGAAAATGCGACCAGACAGAAACCCGGAGCGGTTCTGCGGTCCTGAGAAGGGCTGAACCGCTCCTTCGGGCCGGCGCGCGCAAACCGCGCCGGCCTGACCGGACCTCACGGCTGCGCCGGCCTGTCCGCCGGCGTGGCCCGCCGCCGCCCGAGGCGGCGGCTCCCCGACGGCTGCATCGCGAGGCCCCGTTTACATGCTCGTCTATCTCGGCAAACGCCTCGTCTACACGATCCCGATCGTGATCGGCGTGTCGATCGTCTGCTTCATGCTGGTGCATATCGCACCGGGCGACCCGCTGGTCTCGGTGCTGCCGCCGGATGCCTCCGAGCAGCTCAAGATCCAGATGATGGCGGCCTACGGTTTCGACCGGCCCTATTACGAGCAGTTCTTCAAATGGTGCCTGCGCGCCATCCAGGGCGACCTCGGCACCTCCATCGCCACCGGCCGCTCGGTGACCGGCGAGGTGCTGAACGCGGTGCGCAACACGCTGCTTCTGGCCGTGGTCGCAACCTTCATCGGCTTCTTCTTCGGCCTGCTGTTCGGCTTCGTCGCCGGCTACTTCCGCAACAGCGCCATCGACAAGATCGCCTCGATCCTGTCGGTGATCGGCGTCTCGGTGCCGCATTACTGGCTGGGCATGGTGCTGGTGATCGTCTTCGCGGCCCAGCTCAACTGGCTGCCGCCCACCGGCGCCGGCCCCGGCGGCTCGTCGGAATGGCGCCCCGACTGGGCCCATATCCGCCACCTGATCCTGCCG
>Ga0209794_1001845_pt1 | contig 13463 bp, 11 predicted proteins | sample EBPBio232013_DNA_FD_185869 | JGI IMG/M metagenome (GOLD analysis project Ga0209794, IMG submission 185869) | Wastewater treatment Type I Accumulibacter community from EBPR Bioreactor in Madison, WI, USA - Reactor 1_5/23/2013_ DNA (SPAdes)... | ecosystem: Engineered > Bioreactor > EBPR >... | reverse complement strand
AGTACTCGATCTACCTCGTCGTCAAACACCGCTCTTCTGTACTTCGCCGGAAATACCAAGTGATACATCAGCACCGTAACATTATGGCTCTTGTGCAAGTACTCGCTCATCCTCCAAGCTTACGCCGCAAGCGGCGGGGAATAGGACCCGCAGAGATTAAACAAACAAATAAAACCGCTCATCATATTCACCTTTAGTAAATTTAATATACCCTTGAAGACGTAGAATTTGTACATTTCTTCTTGCATCAGATCAACAAAACTCTCTTGACAGCTTTGGTCACTCAGTCGCTCCAACCTGGCCATCCACCTGGCTGATCTCGGTCGGAACCACCCTGATAGAAAATCCCCCCCGTGAGCCCCTCCCCCTCCGCCACCACGGCCCCCTCGCCCGCGCTCCCCCCATGGGCCCTACGCGCCCGCCTGCGTGCGCGCCTGCGCCGCTGGTGGCACGCGCGCCTGCCGCGCACCGACAGCCTGCAGCTGACGCAGCGCAACGTCTACATCGTGCCCACGCGCGCCGGCTGGATGCTGGCGGCGACGCTGCTGGTGCTGCTGATCGCCTCGATCAATTACCAGCTCAACCTGGGCTACCTGCTCACCTTTTTGCTGGCCGGCGCCGCCGCGGCCGGCATGGTGGTCAGCCACAACACCTTGCGTGGCCTGGCGCTGCACCTGCTGCCGCCCGAGCCGCTGTGGGCCGGCACCCTGGCAGTGCTGGACATCAAATTAGCCAACGCCCGCCGCAGCCCGCGCCTGGGCCTGGGCCTGGCCCTGCAGGAGACGGCGCACTGGTCCTGGGCCGACGTACCGGGCCAGGGCGAGGCCACGGTGCAGGTCAGCTTTCAGCCGCCCGGGCGCGGGCGCCACCCCGTGCCTACGCTGACGGCCGAAACGCGTTTTCCACTCGGCACCTTCCGCGTCTGGACGGTGTGGCGCCCGGCCGCCCAGGTGCTGGTCTACCCGGCGCCCGAGCGGCCCGCGCCGGCCCTGCCGCCCGGTGAGCCGCGCGCCGGCGCGGGCCTGGCCGGCGGCGCGCGCGCCAGTGGCGAATTCGACGGCGTGCGCGCCTACCAGCGCGGCGACCCGCTGAAACTGGTGGTCTGGAAGAAGTTCGCCAAGTCGGGCGAGCTGATTTCGCGCGACACCGTCCACATGCAGCGCGCAGAGTTGTGGCTGGACTTCGCCCACACCGGCGCACCAGACACCGAATCGCGCCTGTCGCGCCTGGCGGCCTGGGTGCTGGCCGCCGACGCCCAGGGCCTGGACTACGGCCTGCGCCTGCCGGGCCAGGAAATCGCCCCGGCCAGCGGGCCGGCCCAGCGCCTGCGCTGCCTGGAGGCCCTGGCAACCGCATGAACCCTCCTCCGAGTCGCCTCGCGCCTTCCCCCTCTCTCTGCGGACAGGCAGGGCAACGCCGTGCCCGGCCCGGGTCCGAGCACGGCGCTCGCCGGTTGGGCCCGCGACCCGGCCAGTGGGCTCGTGCCCATCTCAGCGCCGCGAACGCGGGATGGTGGGTGACCGATCCATGAAAAATCCCTTTGCCCACCTGCCGCGCGAGGCGCGCGACACGCTGTTTCTGCTGGCCGTGATCGCCTGGGTGATCCTGCCGCAGGTCGGCCAGTTGCCGCTGTGGTGCAGCCTGCTCACCGGCATCGTGCTGCTGTGGCGCGGCTGGCTGGCGCTGGGCGCGCGGCCGCTGCCGGGGCGCGCTTGGCGCATTGGGCTGCTGGCCGTGGCCGTGCTGGCCACCTGGGCCACTTACCGCACCCTGCTCGGGCGCGAGGCCGGCGTGACGCTGATCGTGCTGCTGCTGGCGCTCAAGACGCTGGAGCTGCGCGCCCGGCGCGACGCCATGGTGGTGTTCTTTCTCGGCTTCTTCGTAATGCTGACCAACTTCTTTCAGTCGCAGTCGCTGCCGCTGGCCCTGGCCATGCTGCTGGGGCTGCTGGGGCTGCTGACGGCCCTGGTCAACGCCCACCGCCCGGTGGGTCAGCCCAGCCTGCGCGAATCGGCCGCGCTGGCGGCCAAGATGACCCTGGCCGGCGCGCCCATCATGCTGGCGCTGTTCGTGTTCTTCCCGCGCTTCGCGCCGCTGTGGGGCCTGCCCAGCGACGCGCTGACCGGGCGCAGCGGGCTGTCCAACACCATGGAGGTGGGCAACGTGGCCGAGCTGGCACTGGACGAGGGCATCGCCCTGCGCGTGCGCTTCGACGGTGCGCCGCCGCCCCAGCAGCAGCTGTACTTTCGCGGCCCGGTGCTGAGCCGCTTCGACGGCCGAAGCTGGAGCGCCGCCAGCGATCTGGACGCGTTGGCCTTCACCCGCGCCGCGCCGGCCGTGCAGGTGCTGGGCGCGCCCATCGGCTACGAAATGACGCTGGAGCCCAACCACCAGCGCTGGCTGCTCACGCTGGACGTGGCGCCGCGCCCGCCCGAGCTGCCGGGGGGCCGGCGCGCCCTGCCCGGCCCGGCGCTGCAATGGCTCAGCTCGCGCCCCATCACCGACCTACTGCGCTTTCGCGTCCAGAGTTATCCAGAATTTCGCTACGGCCCGTCGCCCACCCCGGACGGCCGGGTGCCGCCAGCGCTGGCGCCCGAGCTGCACCTGCCGCCCGGCGGCAACCCGCGCACCGTGGCCCTGGCCGCGCAGCTGCGCCAACAGCACGCAGGCGCCGAGCCCATGGCCCTGGTGCGCGCGGCGCTGGAACGCCTGCGCGACGGCGGCTACGTCTACACCCTGGATCCGGGCGTGGTCGGCGAACACACGGCCGACGAATTCTGGTTCGGCAGCCGCCAGGGCTTTTGCGAGCACATCGCCTCGGCCTTCGTGGTGCTGATGCGCGCGGCCGGCGTGCCGGCCCGGGTGGTCACCGGCTTTCAGGGCGGCGAGATGAACGGCGTGGACGGCTACTGGACGGTGCGCAACGCCGACGCCCACGCCTGGACCGAGGTCTGGCTGGCCGAGCGTGGCTGGGTGCGCATCGACCCCACCGCCGCCGTGGCGCCGGGCCGCGTCGGGCGGCTGGAACGCCTGCGCGCCCCACCCGGCGCCTTCGCCGGGGCCATCGGCGCGTTCAGCCCAACCCTGATGGCCCAGCTGCGCGCCAATTGGGAGGCCTTGAACAACCGCTGGAACCAGTCGGTGCTGAACTACACCCAGACGCGCCAGTTCGACCTGATGCGCGGCCTGGGCTTCGACAGCCCCAGCTGGGACGACCTGGCCAAGGTGCTGGGCACGCTGCTGGTGCTGGGCGCCACGGCCGGCATGCTCTGGACGCGCTGGGAGCGCCGCCGGCACGACCCCTGGCTGCGCCTGCTGGAACGCGCACGCCTGCGCCTGCGCCAGGCCGGCGTGGCGGCGCCCGACCAGGCCCCGCCGCGCGCCCTGAAGGCGCTGGCCGACGCCAGCGCCCTGCCGCCCGAGCTGCGCGAGCCGCTGGGCGCCTGGCTGCTGGCGCTGGAACGCCTGCGCTACGCCTCGGCCGATGGACGCTCGGCCACGCTGGCTACACTTGGGCGCGAGTTCCAACGCCTGCGCTGGCCGCGCCCCAGCCCCTGATGTCCATGCCCCACACCCCCTGGCTTCGCCTCGTCCGCCGCCTGCTGATTGCTACACTAAGCATAGCTACCCTGGCTTTGTGGACGCCGGCCAACGCCCAAAAACGCTCTGAATCCGCGCGCCGCGCCGAATCCGCCGCCGCCGAGCGCGCCTACGCCCGCCGCCCGGCCGCCCTGCGCTGGGCCGACGAAGTGGCCGAACGCCGTGGCCTGCCGCGCGACTGGGTGCGCGCCGCCGTCGGCCAGGCTGTGTTTCTGCGCGAAGTGCCGCGCCTGATGCTGCCGCCGCCGCGCGGCACCGCCAAGAACTGGCGTGCCTACCGCGGCCGCTTCATCGACCCGGTGCGCATCCGCGCCGGCGCGCGCTTCTGGGAGCGCAATCGCCTGGCCCTGGCGCGCGCCCAGGCCGAATTCGGCGTACCGCCCGAGATCATCGTCGGCATCATTGGCGTGGAAACCGTCTACGGCCAGGTCATGGGCGATTTCCGCGTCATCGACGCGCTGGCCACGCTGACCTTCGACTTCCCCGCCGCGCACCCGCGCGCCGAGGCGCGCCAGGCCTTCTTCCAGGACGAGCTGGAGCAGTTCCTCAGCCTGGCGCACCGCACCGGCATGGACCCGCTGGCGCCGCGCGGCAGCTACGCCGGCGCCATGGGCCTGCCGCAGTTCATGCCCTCCAGCTGGGTCAAGTACGCCATCGATTTCGACGGCGACGGCCGCATCGACCTGTGGCGCAGCGAAACCGACGCCATCGGCTCGGTGGCCAGCTACTTCAAGGGCTACGGCTGGCAGTCCGGCCAGCCCACCCACTACGCCGTGCGACTGACCCCCGAGGCCGATCTGGACGCCCTGCTGGCGCCAGACATCCTGCCCACGTTCGGCGCGGCCCGCTTCGCCGCCCTGGGCGCCCAGCTGGACACCGACGGCCAGGCCCACGCCGGCCCGTTGGCGCTGATCGAGCTGCAAAACGGCGACCCGGCCGTGCCCGGCAACGAACCCAGCTTTGTCGCCGGCACCGAGAACTTCTACGTCATCACCCGCTACAACTGGAGCAGCTACTACGCCATGTCGGTGATCGAGCTGGGGCAGGAAGTGGCGCGCGCGCTGGGGCGTTGATTCGCCCTGGGCGAGGCGGCGGGCCGCGTGACTCGGCTCGGGAAAAGCAGAACCGCCAGAGCTTGGGTGTCAACGCAAGGCGTATGCCACGGGGCTTGGCGAGCAGCGGTCAGAACATGCCATTGCCGTGCTTGGCCTCCGACGGGACGACCTGCAACACATCCCAGTGCTCAACAATTTTCCCCTCGGCATCGAAGCGAAAGATGTCGATGCCCGCCCAGTCTTTGTTGGCGTCGGTTGGCCACACCTGATGGCAATGCAAGACAACCAGATTTCCCTCGGCGACCGATCGCTTGAAGAAGACCTGCTTGCCCGGATACTCGCGAGCCATGCGCTCGAAATACTCGATGAAGGCGGCCTTGCCATCAGCGACATGCGGATTGTGCTGAATGTAGGTGGCGCCGACGTAGCGCACAATGGCCTCGCGGGGCCGACACCCATTGAACATGAGGTCGTAGAACGCGATCGCGTTCTGGCGGTTTTGCTCGGGACTGGATGTCATGGTTAAAGGCGAAGGGTTTGGCGTCAATTCTGGAGCTCGCGCAACACATCCGGATGAGCGACGGCCACTCTCAGAAGCGTCTTCGCTGCTCCCGTCGGTTCGCGCCGTCCCTGCTCCCAATCTTGCAGGGTGCGGGCCGAAACGCCAAGCAAAGATGCGAACTGCTGTTGGGACAGGCCAACCCGAGCGCGAGCCTCCGCAGCCGGTGGGACAACCACATCGGTCACGCGCGCGGCGTGACCGCGACGCATCTGTTTCACGGAAGCCAGCAGATCCTTTTGAAAACGAGCGATATCAGAGGGCATCTTCAATTCCTTTCTTCAATTCCGCCAGGAACTCAGCGGGCATAGTGTCGAACTTCGCCTTCGTGTAGACGATGAGCAACCAAATCGTGCACTCGCGTTCAAGAAAGTAGATCACCCTGGCACCACCGCGCTTTCCGCGACCACTTGCAGCCCAGCGAACCTTTCTGCACCCTCCGCTGCCAGGAATGACATCTCCGGCCTCGGGGTTGGCGGCGATCCAATTGATGAACGCCCCGCGCTCCTCGGTCGACCATACTTCCGAAGCGTACTTGATGAAGATGGACGTCTCGGCAACTGTTCGCACAACGGTAAATATACGGCATTGCCGTACAACATGCAAGCGCTACAGATGTCACCGCTTTGATGCAGAACGTAGAGCTAACCGGTGTTGCGCGGTTTTATCGCGCAGCGTCCGGCGACCGAAGGGGGAGCAGGGTTACGCGTTGGGTTAGGTTTCATTCACGTACCCTCGCTCCAGGGCTTCATCTTGGTTCTCGAATACAGCCATCGCGGTGCTCATGCGCTTGAAGCCAAATTTCTTGTAGAACGGCTCCTTACCTGGTACGGCGTACAGGATAATTTTCTTGTGACCGCTTGATAAGCCTACGAGATTGGAGACGATTTGCTTGCCAAGGCCAAGACCCTGATGACTTGGCAGGAGCGCGACGTCGCATATATACGCACAGTCGACTCCATCCGCGAGTGCACGGCCAACACCCACAAGCTTACCGTCCTCGTATACGAAACACTTGAACATACTGTTCGCAAACACGGTTCTCAACCCGTCAGGAGTCTTGTCTCCAAGAGGCGCAGCACGGTAGAGCGCTGCAAGTTCTATCCAGTCGACGTTGTCGATCGAGGATGACCAGACCAATGACATTGAGCACTCCTTTTGAAATCTAACGTAGAGGTGCCCGGCGGCCGATAGGAGCGCGCGGACGTAGTTGGGCATCCGCGTCGACCGCCAAGTTAGAACGCACTACCGCCTCCATTGAGCAGAACATTCGTGGCTTGCGTTGAACTCTGCCTCGATGCCGGCGAAGAACAGCGCCGCAGCCACCACAGAGAAGACCACGACGGCCAGCAAGGCACGAACGGCGATCGCATTCCGAAGGTACACGAAGGGAGCTGTCACGACCAACGTCAACGCAGCCAGGCCTGGAACAAGTGCCATTGACTCAAGCTCCAACGCTCGCGCTGGGTCACCCCAGGTTCCCCCCTTCAGATCAGCGGCGCAACCTGCAGCCGACGAAAGCGAGTAGTACGCCGCACAGCTCCCCAAAAAGACAAGCGCCCCAATGAGCAACGTCAAACGGCGTCTGGTGAGCCACTTATCTTTCATGTGCGTTCTAACGAATGAAGGGGACTTCCCCGTCCCGAACGAGTCGCACGCCGTGAGGCTCGCGGTTTTCGGCAACTGAGTGCCACGATGGGAAGGTCGAATTTTTCATTGACTCACTCGTTTTGTGGAAGGGGGGGGTCATGACCGCCATTGTCACCATCGGAATTGATCTCGCCAAAAACGTCTTTGCTGTGCATGGTGTGGACGCCACAGGCAAAGCGGTGTTGGTTCGTCCCAATATACCGTGCGCCAAACGGCTCGAACTCATCGCTTCGCCGCCCGCCTGCCTGCCTCATCGGCATTCACGCCTGTTCCGGCGCCCGCCACTGGGCGCGCGAGTTTCAGAGGCATTCGGCCTCGTCGTGCGCCTGATGGCGCCCGGTGCGTCATCGCCTACTGAAAAGCCGTGGTCACCACCGCTGCCAAGAACGCCCGCCTGTGCTGGGCGGAGCTCGGCCGGGGCGAGGCCTTCAGGCTGCCGGCCTGATCGAGCCACAGCACAGGACAGAAAGCCAGACAGAACGACAAGGAGAATTCCACCACCGCATGGAGCCAGCGTTGATGAGTCAGGGTTGGACCTGCGCGGGGCGTGACCGTTTAACTGAAGGAGTCTGGGGCCGGTAGCGACACCGATCATCCTCGGCTAACGAATGGGTTCCCAGAGCGCATCTTTTATCAAGGTCCAGTGCGAATCAACGCAGCATCGATGACCGTTTGTAGTTTCGCTGTCCGCATCCCTTGCTCGCTGAGCAACTGGGCTGGGCGCTGAAGGTGGCAATTTAATCAGGTCGAGTCGAAACGCATTCCGTGATCCATCGCTTCGCGATGGATCACGGCTGGATCGGTGTTTGACTTCCGGGGGGAAGCCCTTGTAGCAGAGTTAACCGGGCGACGACGGCGTGGCACCTTGCCCGCGAGGCGCAGGATAGGCATACAGCGCCTCGCGGGCAAGGTGCCATGCCGTTGGCGCTCCGGTTCAACGACGGGTTAGGCCGCGCTATCTCGCAGCTTTGACCAAATGTCGTGAATCATCTCCTCTCTGGTTGGGCCGAGGTTTGCGTCTCTGACTTGAAGATATTGCACGACATCTTCTCCGAAGCGGCCGCCTTGGCGGTTCTGCTTCGGCTCTGCGGCGTGAATCAGAATGGCCTCGATGTGGTTCAGAACCTCGGAGTGCGTAGAGTGCTTTCCGTCAGCTTCGGCGGAAAGAGAATTGTCTGTCTTCTTCACCCAGCGGATGCCGAACCAGGAAAACTTGTTCCATCGACCGGCCAGAGAGTCTCGCGTGTGTTGCTTTAGGCGAGTGAATAGCTTCTGATTGCCAGAGCCAACTTGGCCAACGTAAACCAAGTCATAGTCTGCGTATAGGACGTACACGCCAGACTGTTCCCTGAAGTCGGTTGGATCTGCTGTCGTGTTCGTTGCGGGCACTCCGAGAAGGCGGCCTGCCTTGCTGCCTGCGCCCCAGAACACGTCAGACTCGTTCCAGAAGAGGCCGTAGTTTTGAATGAGCATGGTGGACCTGAAGGGGTGGTGTTTGTGGGCGGTCTAACGTTCGACGTAAGGGGCTGGCCGCAGGCCAGTCCCCTTGACGGAGGGGTTAGCCGGCTGGATGCACCTTTGGCTGAAAGCCTTGCAAGAAGGCGGCGACAACGGAGCGTGGCGTAAGAACCGACACCATGGCTGATGAGGGAGGTGACTGGCTGACGGCATAGCCTTGAAACGACCATTGGCGGCAAGCACCATCGGCGATCAAGTAGGCGTGGCCGCTGTGTTGGAATATCGTACCGTTGGGAAGCTCTGAGACATGAGCTTCATATGTGTTCTTGGAGCCACCGTTTGCAACACGCTCTTGGTGCAGCTGTGCATCGAGCGAACTCAGACGGAAGTTGCTCTGCTGTTCGATAGGCACATTGGCGCTCAACCAAGCCTTCTTGAACGACATGCTGCGCTCTCGTTGGCAAAAGGTACAAGGCCGGTGCCCAGCGGCAAATGCCGTGGCTTCATCTAGAAAGAACAACTCGGAGTAGTTGCCGGGAGAAAAAGGCTTTGGCCTCTTGATGCCTTTGTATGAAAGCAGGCAGGTAACCCAGGACTTGTGGGCCCACTGTCTCAGGATTTCGTTCGATGAGCCGTGCAGGATTCCGCGATTTCCCATCAGCGATCCGCGATCGGCGACGGCGCACAACTGCCCCCAGGGATTGACGCGGTTTTCTAGCATCGCAGCGACTCTTTCAGACGGCTAACGTGGTTTATCTATCAATTCCGGAGTTTGCCAGTTAACCGCGCACCGCTTCCAGCGGCATTTGGTGATCACAGCGGTAGTCCAGGCCAACGCATCACAAATTTATACTGGTGAAAACCCCAGTTTAACCAGGGCAACCGCGTTGCCGATGCAAGGCCCTTGAGCCGATTCGCAGTCTCTCCGGTGAGATTACCGTCTTTTCCTTTCCGGTCCCTGCGCTGTCAAGTCAAGTCAGCCAATCAGCTGCTTCATTTTTTATAGCTTTCTGCGTTGAATGCCGTAGCGCTGTCGGCAGATTTGCCCCCAAAACTGCCCTGCCCCCGCGCCGGCTGAGAATGCATTGCAACAGCTTGCACGGCCCTGGCTGTGCCGCCCGGCCTCGAACATGCCTCGACGGAGCCCAGCAACCGCCCACCCCCGATAATCCCCACCCATGAACCCCCTGCTTTCCAAGCTGCAGCCCTACCCTTTCGAGCGGCTGCGCAAATTGTTCGAGGGCGTCACGCCTAACCCGGCACTGCGCCCCATCAGCCTGGGCATTGGCGAGCCCAAGCACCCGACGCCGCAGTTCATCCAAGACGCGCTGGCGGCCGATCTGCCCACCGGGCTGGCTGGCTACCCGCCGACGGCCGGCTCGCCGGCCCTGCGTCAGGCCTGCGCGGGGTGGCTGGGGCGCCGCTACGGCGTCACGGTGAGCCCGGACACCCAGGTGCTGCCGGTGCTGGGCTCGCGCGAGGCGCTGTTTGCCCTGGCGCAGACGGTGGTGGACCCGACCCAGCCCGGCGCCACGGTGGTCTGCCCGGACCCGTTCTATCAAATCTACGAAGGCGCGGCCCTGCTGGCCGGCGCCCAGCCGCATTACGTGGCCAGCGACCCGGCGCGCAATTTCGCCCCGCGCTGGGACCAGGTGCCCGAGGAGGTGTGGGCGCGCACGCAACTGGTTTACGTCTGCTCGCCCGGCAACCCCACCGGGGCCGTGATGCCACTGGCCGAGTGGCAGATGCTGTTTGAACTGTCGGACCGCCACGGCTTCGTGATTGCGTCGGACGAGTGCTACAGCGAGATCTACTTTCAGGACGACGAGCCACCCCTGGGCGGTCTGGAGGCGGCGGCCAAGTTGGGCCGCGGCGACTTCCAGCGCCTGATCATGCTGACCAGCCTGTCCAAGCGCAGCAACGTGCCGGGCATGCGCTCCGGTTTTGTGGCGGGCGATGCGGATGTGATCAGGCCATTCACGCTGTACCGCACCTACCACGGCAGCGCCATGAGCCCGGTGGTGCAGGCCGCCAGCATCGCCGCCTGGAGCGACGAGGCGCATGTGGCCGAAAACCGCCGCCTGTACCGCGAGAAGTTCGCCGCCGTCACCCCGCTGCTGGAAGGCGTGATGGACGTGCGCCTGCCCGACGCCGCCTTTTACCTGTGGGCCGGCGTGCCCGCCGCCTGGCAGGGCAACGACACCCGCTTCGCGCGGGAATTGCTCGCTCAATACAATGTGACGGTTTTGCCCGGCAGCTACTTGGCGCGCGAGGTCGGCGGCCACAACCCGGGCCAGGGCCGCGTGCGCATGGCCCTGGTGGCCGAGACGGCCGAATGCCTGCAAGCCGCCGAGCGCATCGTCCAGTTCATCCAATCCAACGCCTGAGAAAGAACTTCCCCAAAATGAGCCAACAGCTGCAACAGATCATCGACACCGCCTGGGACAACCGCGCCAACATCTCCCCGGCCGCCGCGCCCAAGGAAGTGGTCGACGCCGTCGAGCACGTCATCGCCGACCTGAACGCCGGCCGCGTGCGCGTGGCCACGCGCCAGGGCGTGGGCCAGTGGACGGTGCACCAGTGGATCAAGAAAGCCGTGCTGCTGTCGTTCCGCCTGAAGGACAACGCCATCATCCGCGGCGGCGAGCTGGGCTTTTTCGACAAGGTGCAAACCAAGTTCAGCCACCTGAGCGCCGAGGAAATGGCCGCCAGCGGCGTGCGCGTGGTGCCGCCCGCCGTGGCGCGCCGCGGCAGCTTCATCGGCAAGGGCGCGGTGCTGATGCCCAGCTACGTGAACATCGGGGCCTATGTGGACGAGGGCACCATGGTCGACACCTGGGCCACCGTGGGCAGCTGCGCGCAGGTCGGCAAGAACGTGCACCTGTCCGGCGGCGTGGGCTTGGGCGGCGTGCTGGAGCCGCTGCAGGCCAACCCGACCATCATCGAGGACAACTGCTTCATCGGCGCCCGCTCCGAGGTGGTCGAGGGCGTGATCGTCGAAGAGAACTCGGTGCTGGGCATGGGCGTGTACCTCGGCCAGAGCACGCCGCTGTTTGACCGCGCCACGGGCGAGATCAGCTACGGCCGCGTGCCCGCCGGCAGCGTGGTGGTCAGCGGCAACCTGCCCAAGACCGCCGCCAACGGCCAGCCCTACAGCATGTACTGCGCCGTCATCGTCAAGACGGTGGACGCGCAGACCCGCTCCAAGACCAGCATCAACGACCTGCTGCGCCCCTGACCGGGCGCCGCCGCGCCCCGCCGCCGACCGGAAGGACCTTCGACACCATGGCCACCGCCCCCAGCTCGATGATGGAGCGCATCCTGCTCCTGATGGCCGAGAAGAAGGCCTCCGACGTCTACCTGTCCGCGCACGCGCCGGCCACCATCAAGATCGACGGCCAGTGCCATCCGATCAACAACCAGTTGCTGCCGCCCGAAGCCACCATGAACCTGCTGATGGACGTGGTGCCGCCCAACCGCATCGAGGAGCTGCGCGAGACCGGCGAGCTGAACATGGCCATCCCGGTGTACGGCGTGGGCAACTACCGCCTGTCGGCGATGCGCCAGCGCGGCAGCTACGCGGCGGTGATCCGCTTCATCAGCCCGCAGATTCCGACCCTGGACACGCTGAACCTGCCGCCCATCCTGAACCAGCTGGTGATGCAAAAGCGCGGCCTGATCCTGATGGTGGGGGCCACCGGCGCCGGCAAGTCCACCACCCTGGCCTCGATGCTGGACCACCGCAACCAGCACGCCAGCGGCCACATCCTGACCATCGAGGACCCGATCGAATTCGTCTTCGCCAACCGCCAGTCGGTGGTCAACCAGCGCGAGGTCGGCGCCGACACCGCCACCCTGCAAGTGGCGCTGAAAAACGCCCTGCGCCAGGCGCCCGACGTCATCATGATCGGCGAGATCCGCGACCGCGAGACCATGACCTCGGCCATCGCCTACGCCCAGTCGGGCCACCTGTGCCTGTCCACCCTGCACGCCAACAACAGCTACCAGGCGCTGAACCGCATCCTCAGCTTCTACCCCATCGAGGTGCGGCCGACCCTGCTGAACGACCTGGCCTCGGCGCTCAAATCCATCGTCTCGCAGCGGCTGGTGCGCACCGTCGACGGCCACCGCGCGCCGGCCATCGAAGTGATGATCAACACCAAGCTGGTGTCCGACCTGATCGAGAAAGGCGACTTCTCGGCCGTCAAGGAGGCCATGGACAACTCCATCGCCGAGGGTTCGCAAACCTTCGAGCAGGATCTGGCGCGCCTGGTCACCGAAGGCCGCATCGAACGCCAGGAAGCCCTGGCCTACGCCGATTCGCCCACCAACCTGCTGTGGCGCCTGCAAAACGACGCCTACCGCGTCGATCCCAACCAGGCCCAGGCCGAGGACGAGCACGCCAGCGACGAGCCCACGTTCTCCGAGATTTCGCTGGAAGTGCGCCCCAACGACCCGGCCGGCGGCGCCCCGCCGCCGGCCAACACGCACCTGGGCGGCGCGGGCGATGCCCGCGTGGGCCGCTGACGCCTCCCCACATGACCCCCACCCGCCAACTCGCCGAGGCCCTGATCGCCCGGCCCTCCGTCACCCCGCAGGACGCCGGCTGCATCGAGCTGATCCGCGAGCGCCTGGCGCCGCTCGGCTTCGACAGCCAGACCATCGACAGCGGGCCGGACAGCTTCCGTGTTCGCAATTTGTGGTCAAAACGGCTTGCTGTCGGCGCCAATACTTCCTCGGAAGCTATTAAAACCATAGTCTTCGCCGGCCACACCGACGTCGTGCCCACCGGCCCACTGGCCCACTGGACAAGCGACCCGTTCACCCCCACCGAACGCGATGGCAAGCTCTACGGGCGCGGCGCCAGCGACATGAAGACCTCCATCGCCGCCTTCGTGGTGGCCGTGGAGGAGTTTGTCGCCGCCCAACCCGACGCGCCCCTGCACATCGCCCTGCTGCTGACCAGCGACGAGGAAGGCCCGGCGCTGGACGGCACCGTGGTGGTGTGCCAGCAGCTCCAGGCCCGCGGCGAGCGGCTCGACTGGTGCATCGTCGGCGAGCCGACCTCGGTCCAGCGCACCGGCGACATGATCAAGAACGGCCGGCGCGGCACGCTGTCGGGCCAGCTCACCGTGAAAGGC
>Ga0209794_1001840_pt1 | contig 13496 bp, 12 predicted proteins | sample EBPBio232013_DNA_FD_185869 | JGI IMG/M metagenome (GOLD analysis project Ga0209794, IMG submission 185869) | Wastewater treatment Type I Accumulibacter community from EBPR Bioreactor in Madison, WI, USA - Reactor 1_5/23/2013_ DNA (SPAdes)... | ecosystem: Engineered > Bioreactor > EBPR >... | reverse complement strand
TGAACAGAACCGGCCCGCCAAACAGTTTACGCAGCGCTATCTTGACGGCGGGCGATGGCGCTGCATGGCTGAAATGGATCTCCAGCGGTCGCCAGCGCGCATCAAAGGCCCCGCGAATGAGATTGCAGGTGGAGGCGAGCGAAAACTCCGCATCCTGCCGCAAGGGCGCGTTGGCGGGTTCGGTAATCAGATAGCTGAGGATCAGGTGATCTTCGTCCCGTTCCAGCTTCATGCGCGTGCCGCTCTGCAGCGCCGTTGAATAACGCACCATCGCCTCAAGTCCGCGCTCGATGCTGGAAAGCTGGATGGCAAGCAGGCCAACCGGGGCGATGTTGCCCGGTCGGCTGGAGAATCCCAGCCGCGCGCCAAACAGCGGATCACCCGAAAGCGACGCGGCCTGATCGAGGATGTGCAGATAGCTGTGTAAGGGAATTGGAGCGTAAGGTTCGTCCAGAACAGTAAAAGAAACGCCATTTTGGCGAATAATTGTGCGTATCCTGCTTAAATCGTAATCAAAGTGCTCAATAATGGATCTGAATACCAAGGCTCTGATGAAGGCAAATCTTGGAGTGGTCGCTGAATTCATTGACATATCAATTCACCAATGCATTTAATCAATGGTATGGCGTGAATTATCGGAAAAATGGCGTGAAATGCAATAGTCCTGAATGCCTCTATTTGGATTTACTGTAGGCGAGAATACATAATCAAAAGGGGAAGTATGAAACCATGGACAATTCAACGCCTGCAAACCGGCTGAAGGGCAATTCCATCGGCCTTGCCCATATCGTCTTTTTTGTCGTCGCCGCGGCCGCTCCCATGACCGCTGTGGTCGGCGCCACGCCGCCCGCCTTTGCCTTCGGGAATGGCGTCGGTGTTCCGGGGGCCTTCATTCTGGCGGGTATTCTCTACCTGCTGTTTTCGGTCGGCTTCACCGCCATGACGCGCCATGTCAGCGGCGCGGGTGCTTTCTACACCTATATCTCGCGCGGCCTTGGCAGTTCGTTTGGCATTGGCGGCGCGCTGATTGCGCTTCTCGCCTACTTCGCGGTGCAGATCGGCATTTTCGCGCTGTTTGCCGTCTTCATGTCGGCAACGCTTGCGCCACTCGGCATTGAAATGCCCTGGTGGGTCTGGTCACTGGCCGTGCTGCTCGTCGTTGTCTTCTTCGGCCAGCGCAACATTGCCATTTCCGGCCGCGTGCTCGGGGCCTGCATGGTCGCCGAACTGGTGATCCTGTTGATCCTCGACATTGCCATTGTCCTGAATGGCGGCGGCCCGGAAGGCCTCACCATGGCCGGTTTCCGCCCGTCGGATGTCCTGTCCTCCGGTCTTGGCGTCACCATGGTCTTCGTGCTCGGTGCCTATGTCGGCTTTGAAGCCACCGCCATTTTCGGTGAGGAAGCCCATCACCCGGAGCGCACCATTCCGCGCGCCACCTATGTGGCCGTTCTTCTCATCACCGTCTTCTACGCCATCTCCACCTGGGCCATCGTCCAGCATTATGGCCCGAGCCATGTGCAGGAAGCCGCCAATGCCTCGCTGGAAGGTTTCTACTTCAATGCGGCAGGTGAACTTCTGGGTGGCTGGGCCGTGGAAACCATGAACCTGCTCCTCCTGACGAGCCTGTTCGCCTGCCTCTTGTCCTTCCACAATACGCTGAACCGTTACTTCTACACGCTCGGCCATGAAGGTCTCGCCTGGAAGCCGCTCAGCAAGGTGCATTCGCGCCATGGTTCGCCGCATATCGCGGGATATGTGCAGGCCATTCTGGTGGCCATCATCATCGGTGGCTTTGCCATCGGCGGTGCTGATCCCTACACGGTGGTCTTCTCGTGGATGTCGGCGCTGGCCGTGCTGGCCATCCTCGGTGTGCAGGTTCTGGTCTGCGTGGCCGTCATCGCCTTCTTCAGCAAGGAACGCTATGGCCGCTCGATCTTTGTAACGGTGATTGCTCCGGTGCTGTCGCTGATCGGCCTCTTCGGTGCCTTCATCCTCGTCAGTTCGAACCTCTCCATGCTGACGGGCAGCGAAAGCCTGCTGGTGAAGACGTTCCCGGAATTCGTGGTGCTGCTCGGCATTGTCGGCCTTGGCATCGCGCTGTGGCTGAAGCGTTCCAACCCGGACCTTTACGCCCGCCTCGGCCGCGCCTTCGATTGATCCCTCCCGCGGCCCTGAGGGGCCGCGCCCACCCTTCCCGCGTAACGTCTTTCAAGGGGCCGGTTCAACAACCGTCCGGCTCAAGGGGAGACCTGCGCCCTCGCCTAAAGGAAATGACCCCATGACCGAGAATACCAAGATCGATTTCATCTACCTTTCGGAACAGGACATGATCCGCGCTGGCGTCACCGATATGCCCGGTTGCGTCGATACGATGGAAGAAATGTTCGGCCTGCTCTACCACGGTGATTACCGCATGGCGGGCGCCAACAATGACTCGCACGGCGCCATGGTCATGTTCCCGGAAAACTCGCCCTTCCCGAACATGCCTAAGCCGACCGCCGACCGCCGCTTCATGGCCATGCCCGCTTATCTCGGCGGCAGCTTCTGCACCGCTGGCATGAAGTGGTACGGCTCCAACATCGCCAACCGCGAGAAGGGCCTGCCGCGCTCCATCCTCATGTTCACGCTGAACGATGCCGATACCGGCGCGCCGCTCGCCCACATGTCGGCGAACCTCCTTTCGGCCTATCGCACCGGCGCGGTGCCGGGCGTTGGCGCGCGCCATCTGGCCCGCAAGAATTCCAAGGTCGTCGGCATTCTCGGCCCGGGCGTTATGGCCAAGACCTCGCTCTCGGCCTTCATGGCCGTGTGCCCGGAAATCGATACGGTCAAGGTCAAGGGTCGCGGTCAGAAGAGCCTCGACAGCTTCCTCGCCTGGGTTCAGGAAACCTTCCCGCAGATCACCACCGTTACGGTGGTCGACAGCATCGAGGCCGTGGTGCGCGACAGCGATATCGTCACCTACTGCAATTCCGGTGAAGTGGGCGATCCGTCGACCTACCCGATCGTCAAGCGCGAATGGGTCAAGCCCGGCACGTTCCTTTCCATGCCCGCCCTTTGCAACATCGATGCGGCGATGGAAGAAAAGGACGTGCGCAAGGTGGTCGACAATACCGGCCTTTACGAAGCCTGGTTCGAGGAACTGCCGAAGCCCGCGCACAAGTATGTGCCGATCATCGGCGTGAAGTTCATGGACATGATTTCCGAAGGCAAGATGTCGAAGGACGAGTTGGAAGACATCGGCAAGATCGTCGCCGGTGACGCCCCCGGTCGCCAGAACGACGAGGAAATCATCATCATGTCGGTGGGCGGTATGCCGGTTGAGGACGTGGCCTGGGGCACTGTGGTTTACCGCAACGCTATCGAGCGCGGTATCGGCGTCAAGCTGAACCTCTGGGACGTGCCGGTTCTGCGCTGATGCGCCCATTGCCTCGCCCTGCCGACGGGGCGAGGACCGGTGAGGGGCAGCCCTGTCCCGCCCCTCACCCTCTCCCATCCAAAAGCGCGGCTTAAGCGTCGCAAAACTTATGCAATCCCGGAGTTCCCATGACCCGTATCGTCAAAGTCAAGACCGGCAACAAGTTCGAAGAACTTGGCAGCTATTCGCGCATCGTTGCCGTCGATAACTGGATTTTCGTGTCCAACACGGCGGGCCGCAATCCGCAGACCAAGGAAATCCCCGAAGATGTGGCAGCCCAGACGCTGCAGGTTTTCGCCAATATCGAAGGGGCGCTCGCCGCCGTCGATTCTTGCCTCGCCGATGTGATCTCGTCCCGCGTCTTCATCCAGAACCCGGACGATACGCCGGCGGTGATGGCGATTGTCGGCGAGAAGTTTCGCGGCATTGATCCCGCCGCCACCGTCACCTGCCCGCCACTTGGCTCCACCGTCTATAAGGTCGAACTGGAAGTGACGGCCTATCGCGGTGCTTCCACGGCCAATGTCGAGAAAATCACCGTTTCCCTTTAATCCGCGTCATCGAGGAGTGTCCCGTGGCCCCTGTCATTGCACCCGTTGAAACATCATCTGCATTCCCGGCATCCACCACGGTCGTCGTGATCGGCGGCGGCATTGTGGGCCTGAGCGCCGCGCTGACGCTCGCCGAGCGTGGTATTCCTGTCGTAGTTCTGGAAAAGGGCCGCATCGGCGCGGAACAGTCCACCCGCAATCTCGGCTGGGTGCGCAAGATGGGCCGTGCCGCGCCCGACGTGCCGATGTCGCTGGCCGCCGACAGGCTCTGGGCCGAAATGCCCGAGCGTATCGGGGCCGATGTCGGTTACCGGCAGGCGGGCATCATGTATATCGTGCGCAGCGAAGCCGAGATGGACATGCATCGCGGCTGGATGAAATCAGTCGATGGACTGTCGCTCGATTCCCGCATGCTGACAGCGAAGGATATCGATGCGCTGGTGCCGGGCGGCAAGGCCGATTGGGCGGGTGGCATCTATACCCCCTCGGATGGTCGCGCCGAACCCTCGCTTGCCTGCAATGCCATTGCCAAGGCGGCGATGGCCAAGGGCGCGGTGATTGTTGAAAACTGCGCCGTTCGCACGCTTCAGCGTTCCGCGGGCAAGGTCACGGGGGTCGTCACTGAACGCGGCGAAATCGCCTGCGATCAGGTTTTGCTCGCCGGTGGCCTGTGGTCGCGCCGCTTTCTTGGTAATCTCGGTGTCGGGTTGCCGACGCTGCCGCTCATCTGCTCGGTTATCCGCACGGCACCCATGGAAGGCCCGACCGAAATTGCCGTCGGCGCCCCGGACTTCTCGTTCCGCAAGCGTCTGGATGGCGGTTTCACCATTACCCAGCGCGGCGCGCTCATTGCGCCTTTGACGCTCGATCACCTGCTGCTCGGCACGAAATATCTCGGCGCGCTCAAGGGCTCGGGTGGCATGTTGCGCCTGAAGCTTGGCCAGCACGCGCTGACCGATCTGCTTCTGCCGCGCCGCTGGGGCGCTGCCAGCAAGTCGCCCTTCGAGACGATCCGCACCATGGACCCGCCGACGAATGACGCGATCAATACGGAGGCGATGCAAAACCTCACCGCCGCCTGGCCGGGCTTTGCCAATGCCGTGATCGAGGAAGCCTGGGCGGGCATGATGGACATCACGCCGGATTCGCTGCCCGTGATTGGCCCGGTGGCCAAGGTGCCGGGCCTGACGGTTGCCTCCGGTTTCTCCGGCCATGGTTTTGGCACGGGGCCGGCAGCAGGCCAACTCGTCGCCGATCTGGTGACGGGGGCAACCCCGCTTCTCGACCCGACGCCCTACCGGCTGGAGCGGTTCGCTTGAGACGATGGAGTCAGGCAGCGGGCAACGCAATCGCGCCAGCCCGCAATGGCTGCCTGACGCTCCCCCTCATCGCTTTGCGGCGTGAAACGGCGCTCACGCTGCCAGTGGGCGGCAAAGCCTGCCTGATCTGGCCACAGCCCGGCGCGTGAGGCGGCAAGCCATGCCGCCCCCAGCACCGTGGTTTCGAGAAAGACCGGCCGGTCCACGGGGGCGGCCAGAATGTCGGCAAGGCGCTGCATGGTCCAGTCCGATGCGACCATGCCGCCATCGACCCTCAGGATCGTTTCGCCATGCGCGGCGGTCTGCCAGTCGCGACGCATCGCATCGAGCAGGTCAAAGGTCTGGAAGGCGTCGCTTTCCAAGGCCGCGCGGGCAAACTCTGCCGGGCCGGTTGCCCGTGTCAGACCAAAGATCGCACCGCGGGCATCCGGGTCCCACCATGGCGCGCCAAGTCCGGTAAAGGCCGGCACCATGTAGACCCTCTGGGCGGGGTCGGCCTGTTCGGCGAGCGGCCCGGCATCCGACGCCTTTTCGATCATGTGAAGCCCGTCACGCAGCCATTGCACGGCAGCCCCCGCGATGAAGATCGAGCCTTCGAGCGCGTAGGTCGTTTCGCCGTTCAGCCGATAGGCGATGGTGGTCAAAAGCCGGTTTTGCGAAGTCACCCGATCCTTGCCCGTATTGAGGAGCGCAAAGCAGCCGGTGCCATAGGTGGATTTCATCATACCGCCTTCGAAACAGGCATTACCGATGGTCGCCGCCTGTTGGTCGCCCGCAACGCCGAGGATCGGGATTTCCGCGCCGATGATTGCCGCATCCGTCACCCCGAAATCGGCGGCGCAATCCTTGACCTCCGGCAGCATGGCGCGGGGGATATTCAGCTGCCCGAGAAGTTCGTCATCGAAGCGGTTTGCGCCAATGTCATAGATCAGCGTGCGAGAGGCATTGGTGGCGTCGGTCACATGGGATTTCCCGCCGGTGAGGCGAAAGATCAGCCAGCTGTCAATGGTGCCGAAACAGACCTCGCCCGCTTCGGCCCGGGCGCGAAGGCCGGGCTCCGTATCGAGGAGCCAGGAAAGCTTGGTGCCGGAAAAGTAAGGATCGAGCAGCAGGCCGGTCTTGTCGCGAAACAGCGGCTCCAGACCCGCTTCACGCAGGCGCGTGCAAAGATCCGCCGTGCGGCGATCCTGCCAGACGATGGCGCGGTGAAGCGGCTTTCCGGTCTTGCGATCCCAGATCACTGTCGTTTCGCGCTGGTTGGTAATGCCAATGGCGGCGATGTCTGAGGGCGAGAGGCTGGCGCGCTGAAGCGCTCCGGCAAGCGTCGAAAGCGTACTTTGCCAGATTTCTTCTGCATCATGCTCCACCCAGCCGGAGGCCGGGAAATATTGCGGAAACTCCTCCTGCGCATGGCCGACCACGCGCATATCGCCGTCAAAAATCAGGCAGCGCGTCGAGGTCGTGCCCTGATCAATCGCCAGAACATGGGTCTTCATCTCATCCTCCCCTCCCCGGCCCTCCCGCCGGGGATCATGCGCCTTTCATGTAATCTCCAAGGCTTTCAGCCTCTGGCGGTGACAGGAAAAGCCCCTGTTTGGTGCGCCGCCACAGCACATCCTCTGCGGTGTTGGCCCATTCCTCATTCATCAGCCAGCGCACTTCCACCTCGTAAAGCGTCGCCCCGAAATGCCGCCCGAGATCGGCAAGCGATATGGCATCGCCCAGAAGCTTGGCCGCCTCTGTGCCATAGCAGCGCACCAGCCTTGCGGCATGGGTCTCGGTCAAAAAAGCATAACGCGACTGCAGTGCCTGCACCTCCACATGCTGACCGAAAACGGAAAAATCACCGCCCGGCAGATGGGACGATGCGGTCCACGGCGCGCCCTTTTCGCCAATCGCATCGCCGATCCGTTCCAGCGCATGTTCGGCCAGTCGCCGATAGGTCGTCAACTTGCCGCCCAAGACGTTGAGAAGAGGCGCGCTGTCGCCCTCAAGCATCAGCACATAATCACGGGTCGCTTCCTGCGCCTTCGTCGCGCCGTCGTTAAACAGCGGGCGCACGCCGGAAAAGGTCCAGACGACATCATCCGCCGTTACCGGCTCGGCAAAATAGGCGCTGGCCGCGTCGCACAGATAATCAATCTCGGTCTTGGTGATCTCCACCTTGGCCGGGTCGCCCTCGTAGTCGCGGTCGGTCGTGCCGATCAGCGTAAAGTCGCCCTCATAGGGAATGGCGAAGATGATGCGGCCATCGGGGTTCTGGAAGAAATAGGCGCGCGGCCCCTCGAACTTGCGACGAATGACGATGTGACTGCCCTGCACCAACCGCACATGGCGGGCTTCAGGGTTGCCGAGAGCCTCCTGCAATACGTGATCGACCCATGGCCCGGCGGCATTGACCAACAGGCGGGCGCGGTGGGTTTGGCGTTCGCCCTGAGTGTTTTCGGTCTCGATCCGCCAGCCGTCCGCCTCGCGCTGGGCTGCGACTACCTTGGTGCGGTTGAAAATATCGGCCCCGCGAAGGGCCGCGTCCCGCGCATTCAGCACCACCAGACGCGCATCATCCACCCAGCCGTCGGAATATTCAAAGGCCTTGGTGAAATCTGCTTTTAGCGCGTGGCCCGCCGCATCGCGGCGAAGGTCGAGCGTCTTGGCTGGCGGCAGCAGTTTGCGTCCGCCGAGGTGATCGTAAAGGAAAAGGCCAATCCGCACGAGCCAGTCCGGGCGTGGTCCGCCCTTGTGGTAGGGAAGAACAAAGCGCAACGGCCAGATGATATGCGGGGCCATGGCCCACAGCTGCTCGCGCTCCATCAGGGCCTCGCGCACCAGACGGAATTCGTAATATTCGAGATAGCGCAGGCCGCCGTGAATAAGCTTGGTGGCCGCCGACGAGGTTCCGGCGGCAAAATCCTGCATTTCAGCGAGCGCCACACGATAGCCGCGTCCGGCGGCATCGCGGGCAATACCGCAGCCATTGATGCCGCCACCGATGACGAAGATGTCGTAGATCGTCTCGTCCGGCATGCTTTTTCCTTCGGCCCCGCAAATCGCTGTCAGGTCAGCCTAACCGGCTTTGTCGCCACTTCAATGACAATTGTGGGTGTTCGCGTTCATCCAAGCGGGTCAGTCGAGTGCGACCGCTGCGCTAGGCTTACGGTTGGCCGCAACCAAATCGAAGGTGCGGAGGAAGGCTCTCGTCATAGAGCCAGCGCCTTTTTTAGATCATCATGCTCGAAGGCGCTCGCCATACGATTGATCTCTGTATCGCGCGCGCCAGCCGTTTTGGCCGTCTCGCGCCAGGTTGCTGTTACGGTCGCGACCTCCTTGATGATGGCGCGGGCTTGCGCCAGCGTTAGCGCAAAATATTCCGATGCTTGCTCCAGCAGGTCGAGCGCGCAGGTTCCTTCGTCGAGATTGATGTTGGTCGTCAGCACCCGTTCCTTGACGTCTGATGGCACCGGGTTGAGGTCATAGGCGGGAGAAAGCGACCACCCTTCCCTGCCAAGCCAGAGAAAGCCGTGATTACGCAGATGATCGTCCACATTGGAGATCAGCACATTGAAGGCAACGCGGCGGTAGAGCGCCTGCGCATCGGCTTTTCCCTTCGCACCTTGCTCGGCGATGGCATCGACGATTTCGGGATAGCTGCCGCGCTCGCCATCCCTCGCGCCCATCATCGCCATCGCGGACAGGAAGGGAATGCGGGTGGTGCCGTCGCGGTCGAACCGGCGTGACAGCATCACTTTCTTGCCAGCGACATCGATGAGTTCGTGCTCCGGCGTGACGATACCGGCTTTTCCGGCCAGACGCAGGGCGATCTCTTCCCATGTCTCGATGCTGTAGTCGTCTGTCTCCTTCGGGAATTTGGCGATGGAGAGATGACCGTGCTGGTCGATGACTGAAGCCTTTGGGCGTGCGCCGCCAAGCGAGGAGCCAGGGGCGAAGATGAGTTGAAGATCCTGGTCGGTTTCTTCGTCGCGCAGGATTCGTTCGGTGATCTGGAGCAGTCGGCCCAGTTCGATGAGGGCGGGCACGCCGGTGTAGATGGGCGCCTGGAATTGTTCTTCACCGACCCAGCGGAAGCGGAGCGCGCCGAGTCGGGTCTCATCGGCAACGCCGAGGAGATAATCGCTTTCCGCGAGGGTACGGACAGCACGGCCATCGCGTTCAGCCATGCGGCGTTCGGAGCGTTGCATGAGGCGTCGTCCCCAAGTGTCCGGGGCCGAGTCGCCGATGGAGCCGAAAGTTGTGAGGCCAGTGCGTGGCGCGAAGGCGCCGCGTGTCAGGGCAAGAGCCGGTTCCAGCGAGAACCGATCCGGGTCTTCAAGCCATGCATGGTCATATTCGAACAAGATGGTCTCAGCGCCGCGAACGCGGTTGCTTCTGGCCAGCCCAATAGGGCCTGTTCGACCATGAAGATTAAGATGAACTTCGAAATCAGCCATCGCGCGACGCTCCGGTCGAACGCTTGGGGTGGGCGTGCTTCGGCAAGTCGGCACTGGCCAGTGATTGCCCAACGCTATCGTTGCTGATGTCGGCAATTTGGCTCAGGCCATCGAGCAGGCCGAGGGCGTGCAACACGCCAGCATAGATACCGATGCTGACGTTGGTGTCGCCAGCTTCGACCCTTTGAAGCGTAGAGCGTGATGTGAAAGCCCGTTCGGCCACAACCGCCATGGGCAACCGTCGCCGGCGGCGGGCATCGCGGATGTCCGCTCCAAGCTTGCGCAGCGCTCGCCGAACGGCGGCGGGAGGATTGTGGGGGGTGGGCATGTGTAACCTTTGTGCTCCCAATTTGCGTTATATGTAGCACGAAGTAGACAAATATGCGAGACTAAAACAATGACGTTGGGGAACGTCTCGATCATAGAGATTGCTGGAGTACCTCGGATTTTCTAATCGGACCAGATAGGCGGTTCACCACACGGGGCGCTTCGCGAAGCGGAGCGCAAACGACAACATGTGCCGCAAAGGCTGTTTGCCTAGCGCATCTTGCCCTGGTGTCAATGGTCTTCGAGCCAGCCGTTCTTCATGTCATTATCACGCAAATGTTGGGCGATACAGTGAGCCTTTTCAAGGCATCGCGTGCGTCTGCGCAACGCGTCAGTCGTCTCGACTGACTGTTACCGCGCGCCCCAGGTGTCGGAGAGGCGATAGCCTTCCGGCCAGGGGTCGGAGGGGTCCAGCATGTGCTGATGCGTGCCGGTGATCCACGCCCGCCCGGAGATTTCCGGAAAGATCGCAGGCAAGGTGCCGACTGTCGTCGTGCCGAGGATTTCGCCGGTAAAGGTTGAACCGATCAGTGACACCGCCGTTAGCCGCTCGCCCGCCTTCATCAACCCGCGCCGGTGGAGAACCGCCATGCGGGCCGAAAGCGCCGTGCCGGTTGGCGAGCGATCCACCTTGCCCGGTTGGATAGAAACGGCGGCACCCGCGCGAAGACCCGTTTCGTCGCGCGTCAGCGGGCCGGCAAACAGGCAAAAGGAGAAATGCTTCCAGTCCGGGTTTTCCGGATGGTGGAAGCCAAGCGCCGCATTGGCGGCATTGGTGATGCGCACGCCGAGCTTGGCGATATCATGGGCCTCGTCCGGCACCAGCGAAAAGCCCATGGCCGCCGCATCGACAATGACAAAACTGTCGCCGCCATAGGCCGTGTCGACGGTGAGCGTGCCCAAGCCCTCCACCTCAAGCTTCGCATCCAGCCGTTCGGCAAAACTCGGCAGGTTGCGCACGAAAATCCGCTCGGCCTTGCCGTTGCGGCACTCGGCCCGCACCTTGACGAGACCGCCCGGGGCTTCCAGAGTGATGTCGGTCACCGGCTCGGTCATGGGCAGAATGCCGCTGTCGAGCAGCACGGTTGCGACGCAGATGGAATTGGAGCCGGACATGGGCGGCGTATCTTCCGGCTCCATGATGATGAAGGCGGCATCCGCCGCCGGGTTCTTCGGCGGCACCAGAAGGTTCACATGGCGAAACACGCCGCCGCGCGGTTCGTTCAGCATGAAATGGCGAAGCGTCTTGTCACGGGCGATGAAGCGGCTCTGTTCCCACAGCGTTTCGCCGGGCGGCGGTGCCACGCCGCCGACAATCACATCCCCCACCTCGCCTTCCGCATGGGCGGAGATCACATGAACGGTCTTGGTACTGCGCATCGCAATCTCCCGACGTGAAGGGTTTTCCATCGCTTCATTTTTGTATACTTCATGTATTCAAACGATCAACCGCCCGCAACGACGGGAAGCGATGAGGGAACAGACATGAGCGGCGCAACCACACTTTCCATCGAGGCCCTGCAGAGCCGTGTTGAGGCGATTTTTGCCAAGGGTGGTCTGAACGCCATACAGGCTGCCGCCCTTTCGCGTGTGATCGTGGCGGGTGAGCGCGACGCGTGCAAGTCGCATGGCGTCTACCGCATCGAGGGCGCGCTTCGCACCGTCAAGGCGGGCAAGGTGAAGCCCGATGCCGTGCCGCAACTCGTGCCGCAGGAGGCCTCTGCCATCGTGCGCGTCAATGCCATGGGCGGCTTTGCCAACCCGGCCTTTGAGCTTGGCCTGCCGCATCTGGTGGAAAAGGCGAAAACCCATGGGATCGCCGCAATGGCGGTCAATGACTGCACGCATTTTTCGGCGCTTTGGCCGGAAGTGGAAGCGCTGACGCAAAACGGTCTGGCCGGGATCGTCATGTGCCCGAGCTATGCAACGGTGGCGCCAGCCGGTGGCACCAAGCCCTTGCTCGGTACCAACCCCTTCGCTTTTGGTTGGCCGCGTCCGGGCACCAACCCTTACGTCTTTGATTTTGCCACATCGGTGGCCGCACGCGGCGAGATCGAGCTTTACCGCCGGGCGGGCAAGCCGCTGCCGGAAGGCTGGGCGATTGACGCGGACGGCAATCCGACCACTGACCCGGAAGCGGCACTTGCCGGTGCCATGCTCACCTTCGGCGGCCACAAGGGCTCGGCCATCGGCACCATGATCGAGTTGCTTGCGGGCATCATGATTGGCGATCTGACGAGCCCCGAAGTGCTGGATTTCCTCGGCACGACGACGCTTGCGCCCTTCCATGGCGAGCTCATCATCGCCTTTTCGCCGGAGGCCTTCTCGGCAGGCCGCAAGGGCGATCCCTTCGCGCGCGCCGAAGTGCTGTTCGAGGCGATTGTCGGTCAGGGCGCGCGCCTGCCCTCGCAGCGCCGCTTTGCAGCGCGTGGCAAATCGACGAGCGAAGGCATCACGCTCAACGAGGCGGAAGTGGCCCAGCTCGACCGTCTTCTCGAACTCGGTCTCGACGCCATCGCCTGAGGCGGTGAACAGGCTTCGAAAGAAAAAGAGATTCGACTTGAGAATGGTACTAATTTACGATACCACGTCTTCATGAAAAAACGTCATAGAGCCACGCTTGAGCTCATCTTTGCCCGCCCAGTGAATGGGTCCATTCATTGGGCTGAAGTTGAGGCTCTGTTCGTTGCTCTTGGCGCCGAGGTGAGTGAACGCGAAGGTTCTCGCGTCGGTGTGTTTTTGTTTGGTGAGGTTCGCGTTTTTCATCGCCCCCACCCATCACCGAATACGGACAAAGGTGCGGTTGCCAGCATACGGAAATGGCTGACAGAACACGGAGTGAAGCCATGAAGAATGTTATCGAAATCGATGGCGAGAAGGCCGTTATTGCGTTTGATCCCGAGCTTGAAATGTTGCGCGGCGAGTTTGTGGGCTTAAACGGTGGTGCTGATTTTTATGCCGAAAGCGTTCATGACCTTATTGAGGAAGGTCGCAAGTCTCTGGCTGTCTATTTTGAGATGTGTCAGGAGAAGGGCATTGAACCACGCCGCAAATTTTCCGGTAAATTCAATGTCCGTCTCGAGCCGGAAGATCATGCGGCCGCCGTTGTTGCAGCCGCTGCGGCTGGTAAAAGCTTGAATGAATGGATTGTTGGAACAATCCGGCAAGCCTCTGAATAGAGCGTGTCACGACACTCTAAAACAACAGAAACGCCCTGAAGTCATTGACATTCGTGCCGGTTGGCCCCGGCACGAAAAGGTCGCCGGCAAGGTCAAAGGCCGTCCACGCATCATGCGCGGCCAGAAGCGCGCGGCCATCGCAACCCGCTGCCCGGATGCGCGCCGCCGTCTGGCCATCGCAAAAAGCGCCGGCATTGTTCTCCGAACCGTCAATGCCGTCCGTATCGGCGGCGAGCGCGACAATTCCCGCTTGG
>Ga0209794_1001836_pt1 | contig 13516 bp, 18 predicted proteins | sample EBPBio232013_DNA_FD_185869 | JGI IMG/M metagenome (GOLD analysis project Ga0209794, IMG submission 185869) | Wastewater treatment Type I Accumulibacter community from EBPR Bioreactor in Madison, WI, USA - Reactor 1_5/23/2013_ DNA (SPAdes)... | ecosystem: Engineered > Bioreactor > EBPR >... | reverse complement strand
CTGGATAGGGTTGTCGAGCGCTTCAGTGCAGGCGCTGGATGAAGGGCGTGAACTGTCGATCCGACTCCATGATGTGGCCGATACACCAGCGCGGCAGGTATTCGCTCAGGGATTTCGTTGTGATCAAGCCGGCGTGGGCGTCGGCGAACTGCTTTTCCAGCGCCGCCAGGCAGCGCCGGTGCTCCTCGCGGTGCTTGGCAAAGCCGGCGTAGCCCGTCATTTCGAGGACTTTCTCCTCGGCGGCGAAATGCTCGGTGGTGACCACCAGCAACTCGTTGCCCACCGAGTTGAAGGACAACTCATCGGCGATCCGGTCCAGGGTCTGCTGACAGAGGATGAGGATGTTGCGATGCTGGTTGTCGAGCATCCAGTTGCCGACGCTGTAACTACGTTCCCAGTGGGACAGATCCTGCATGGCGACATCTCCCGTTATGGTGGTGATGATGACGACCGGTTGGACTGGCGGGCCCGGGGTTTGTTCCTGAAAACCCGCCCAAGTGTTCGCGCCTGCCCGTTTCAATCCCGCGTCAACACGATCTCGGCCTTGATCGAACCGACGTCGCGGGCGCCGATCAGGGTGTTGTCGCCGGTCTTCTTCAGGCGCAGCAGAACGTCGGTGCAGCCTTGCAGCGTCTTGGAGAAGGCCAGGTTCATGGTGATTTCGTCGTCGGAGACGTAGTTGGTCTCGACCGGTGCTTCGATGCCGACGCAGGCGTCGCGGCGGCTTTTTGCCGAGGAGTTCCAGGTGCCACCTTGCTCGGTCAGCTTCAGCTTGGCTTCATAGGGGCGACCGTTGGTTTCCCATTTCGCCGTCCAGTTGCCGACCAGGGCCGCTTGTTGGGCAAAAGCGGGGGTTGCGGCGCAGAGCGACAGGGCAATCAGCCCGGTAAGCGTTTTCATGGTTTCCTCCGTCGTTTTGTGGGTTGCAGACAACGCAAGCTTGCCACAAAAAAAAGCGCTCAGCGCTCGCCGGAATCCGCTTCCGCCCGGGGCTCATCGCCCGTCAGTTCGTCCCGATACCCCCGGCAGGCTTCGCGCAGGACGTGCAGGTGCTGCTGGTAGTTGCGGCAGCCCCTGCACATCGCAAGGTGCATGCCGAGTTCGAGGCGTTCGGACAGGGCAAGCTCGCGGTCTTCGGCTTCCGACATGCGGCGGGTGGCGTCCTTGCAGCTCAACATGGGCGTTCTCCGGCGAGGAACCAGCTTTTCTCCAGGCAGCCGCGCAGGGCGCTGCGGGCGCGGTGGAGGATGACGTGGCAGTTGCTGGTGCTGATGCCGGCGGCGGTGCACACCTCGCCGGTATCGAGTTCGAGGAATTCGCGCATCATGAAAACGCGCGCGGTGTTCTTGGGCAGGTGGGTCAGGCAGGCGTCGAAGACGGCCCAGAAGTGTTTGTCGCGCAGCGAGGCTTCCGGGTCGCCCCAGGCGGCCGGGCGGTGCGCCGGTTGCCAGTGGGCATTTTCCTTGAACAGGCGGTCGAAGGCCTGGTCCATGCTGTCCTCGTCGTCGCCGAAGGCGGAGATCGGCGTCGTCCGCGACTGCTGGCGGATCAGGTCGACGATCTTGTGGCGCAGGATGCCGAAGACCCAGGTCTTCAGCGCCGAGCGGCCGGCGAAGTCCTGGCCGCCGGTGAGGGCGGCGGTCAAGGCGTCCTGGACGGCGTCCTCAGCCAGCGCGGCATCGCGCAACTGCAACTGGGCGAAGGCCAGCATGTCGCGGCGGACCTGTTCGACGAAGGCGTTATCGATGATGGCAGGCTCCCCGGTCGGCTGCGGATATGGGGCATGGTAGCTCAAGTGCCGCCCGCCGTCGTCCGGCGGCGCAGCCAGTAGTCGATCGACAGCCGGCCGGGGCCCTGCAAGACCAGCGGCAGCAGCATGGCGAGGAAGATCGCCGGCAGCTTGTAGTTGCCGTGGCCGTCGTCGCTGATTGCATAGCCCTGCAGCAGTTCGCCCAGCGTCTGCCAGCTTTGCGGCCAGTGCACGCTGAGGATGGCGACGACGGTGAGGACGATCAGCGACAGCGAGAAGAAGCGCGTGGCCAAGCCGAGGACCAGCGCGATGCCGCCGACCAGCTCGAACCAGGTGGCCATCTGCCAGCTCAGTTCGACCGGGACGAGGTTGAACGGGAAGGGAAAACGGTCCTGGATATCGGCAAACCAGTTGTCGCCGAGGAATTTTTCGCGCCCGGCTTCGAAGTATTCCCAGCCGAGCACGATGCGCAGCGCGAGCAGGCCGAGCCACAGGCCGATCAGGTCGAGGCCGGCGAGCAGGCGGTGGATGGGGGTGATCAGTGTTTTGAACATGCGTCGACTCCGGAAGGGTTTTCCTTTGGTCGGCGCCGGGGGCGAAAAACTTACAGCCGCCCCCGTTTTTTCATGAAATGCCGTAGCGGCGCAGGCGCTTGGCGATGGCCGTGTGCGAGGTGTTCAGGCGTTGGGCCAGGCGCCGGCTGGACGGGAATTCGCGGTACAGGCGCTGCAGCAGGTTCTTTTCGAAATCGGCGACGGCCGCTTCCAGGCTGGCGAAATCGCCGCTCTCGCCGGGCAGGGCCGGGGTCGCTTCCTGCGCCAGTTCGAGGTCGCCGGCCTTGATGACGCTGCCTTCGGTCATCGTCACCGCCCGGAAAATCACGTTCTGCAACTGGCGGACGTTGCCGATCCACGGGTTGGCCAGCATCGCCGCGCACGCCGCCTGGGCCAGCCGCATCGGCGGCCGCGCTGCCTGGGCGCAGGCGCGGCCGAGGAAGAACTGGGCCAGCGGCAGGATGTCGCCGGGGCGTTCGCGCAGCGGCGGCACGTGCAGGTTGAGCACGTTGAGACGGAACAGCAGGTCCTGGCGGAAGTGGCCGCTGGCGACCATGGCGTCGAGCGAGCGATGGGTGGCGCTGATGATGCGCACGTTCATGCGTAGCTCGTGGTCGCCGCCGACGCGGCGGAAGCTGCCGTCGTTGAGGAAGCGCAGCAGCTTGGCCTGCAGGTAGGGCGACATCTCGCCGATTTCGTCGAGGAAGACGGTGCCGCCGTCGGCCAGTTCGAGCAGGCCGGGCTTGCCGCCGCGCAGCGCGCCGGTGAAGGCGCCGGCGGCGTAGCCGAAGAGTTCGCTTTCGGCCAGGCTTTCCGGCAGCGCCGCGCAGTTGAGCGCAAAGAAGGGCTGGCTGCGCCGGTTGCTGCCGGCGTGGCAGGCGTGGGCGAGCAGTTCCTTGCCGGTGCCGGTTTCGCCGGTGATCAGCAGCGGCGCATCGACGACCGCCATGCGCGCCGCGCGCTGCTTGAGCTGGAGGATTTCCGGCGAGCTGCCGAGGATCGCGTCGAAGCCGCCGGCGTCGTAGTTCTGCAGGGCGCTCATCCGTTCGCCCATGCGGCTCGGCGCATGCAGGGTGAGCACGGCGCCGGCGACGTGGCCGCCGCTCTCGTGCAGCGGCGTGGTTTCCAGCATGTAGGGCTCGCGGTTGATGACGATTTCGCAGACCGGCAGGTGATAGCCGCCGTCGATCAGGGCCTTGAGCAGTTCCGGGTTGCCGATCAGGTCCTGGATCGGGCTGCCGATCAGGCTGGCTTCGTCGATGCCGCAGGCGATGCTGGCCGCGTTGTTGGCGAGGGCGATGCGGCCGCCTGCATCGATGGCGAAGATCGGGTCGGGTTGCGAGGCGAGCAGGGTGTCGAGGTAGAGGCGGCGCTGCGCCCCCGGCAGCATGCCCAGCGGCTCGACGCTGCGGACGCCGCTGACCGCCATCAGTTGTCCGCGCAGGGTTTCCAATCCGGCCTGGTCGAGTGCCGGCGCCTCGATGTAGATGTGCGGCGGATCGACTTCCACCGCGGTCACGTTGAGGCTGCGCCGGGCCAGCTCGGCGAGGACTTCCTGGGCGATGCCGACGCGGTCGGCGAAGAAGACATCGATGCGCATGCCATTGCTCCGTATTTAATTCGTTACACCGTAACAAAAACGATACACATCGCGCAAGGCCATGAGCGCAAAAGGGAATTTTTCTGTTTCCGGCGAACACCTGGGTTAAGTGGAACGAAAAGTTTACAGTTGCCCTCGCTCTGGTCCGTGGCTTTTGGTGCAACTCCATGTTTTTAAACGAATAAATATCCTGGCACGGGAATCGCTATACGCCTTGCATCAAGACAGCAGCTTTCTTCAAGGAGTCTCACCATGCATGTCCTCGTCCTCGGCAGTGGCGTTATCGGCACCACCATCGCTTACTACCTTGCCCGTGCCGGTCACCAGGTCACGGTGCTCGATCGCCAGCCGGCGCCGGCGATGGAGACCAGCTTCGCCAACGCCGGCGAAGTCTCGCCCGGCTACTCGGCGCCCTGGGCCGGTCCCGGCGTGCCGCTGAAGGCGATCAAGTGGCTGTTGATGCACCACAGCCCGCTGGTGATCAAGCCCATGCTCGACCCGGCGATGTGGCGCTGGGGGCTGGCCATGCTGCGCAACTGCACGGAAGCGGCCTACCAGGTGAACAAGAGCCGCATGGTGCGCGTCGCCGAATACAGCCGCGACTGCCTCAAGCAACTGCGCGCCGAAACCGGCATCGCCTACGACGAGCGCAGCCAGGGCACGCTGCAGTTGTTCCGCACCCAGAAGCAGCTCGACGGCATCGACAAGGATGTCGCCATCCTCAAGGCCTTCGGCGTTCCCTTCCAGGTGCTCGACCGCGCCGGCTATCTCGAATACGAGCCGGCGCTGGCGCCGGTCAAGGACAAGTTCGTCGGCGCCCTGCGCCTGCCCGGCGACGAAACCGGCGACTGCTTCAAGTTCACCCAGAACCTGGCCAAAATGGCCGAGGCGCTCGGCGTCAACTTCCGCTTCGGCTGCAGCATCACCGGCATCGAGCACGACGGCCGGCAGATCACCGCCATCCGTACCGACCAGGGCAAGGTCCAGGCCGACCACTACGTGCTCGCCCTGGGCAGCTACTCGACGCAGATGCTGAAGCCGCTGGGCATCGACATTCCGGTCTATCCGGTCAAGGGCTTCTCGATCACGGTGCCGATCACCAACCCGGAGATGGCGCCCGAATCGACGATCATGGACGAGACGCACAAGGTCGCCGTCACCCGCCTCGGCGACCGCATCCGCGTCGGCGGCACGGCCCAGCTCTCGGGCTTCGACCTGAATCTGGACGAAGGGCGGCGCCAGACGCTGGAGTTCGTCGTCAGCGATCTCTTCCCGCAGGGCGGCGACGTTGCCCGCGCCGAATTCTGGACCGGCCTGCGGCCGATGACGCCGGACGGCACGCCGATCATCGGCAAGACCCGCTACCCCAACCTGACCCTGAGCACCGGCCACGGCACGCTCGGCTGGACGATGGCGACTGGCACCGGCCGCGTCGTTGCCGACCTGCTTTCCGGCAAGACCCCCGACATCGACGTGGACGACCTCGGCGTCGCCCGCTACGCCTGATTTCCCAACCCTGACAGAGAAAGAAAAAACATGGAGACAATGAGCGGATTCATCACCGCCATCAACGACCTGGTCTGGGGGCCGCCGATGCTGGTTGCTATTCTCGGCACCGGCCTCTACCTGCAGCTGCGCCTGAAGTTCATGCCGATCACCAAGATCGTTGCCGGCTTCGCCATGGTCTGGCGCGGGCGCAAGGCAGTACCCGACGCGCCCGGCGAGATCACCCCGTACGCGGCGCTGATGACGGCGCTGGCGGCCACCGTCGGTACCGGCAACATCGCCGGCGTGGCGACGGCGATTGCCGTCGGCGGGCCGGGGGCGATGTTCTGGATGTGGATGACGGCGCTGGTCGGGATGGCCACCAAGTACGCCGAAGTCGTGCTCGCCGTGCATTACCGCGAGACCGACGACCGCGGCGAGCAGATCGGCGGGCCGATGTACGCGATCAAGAACGGCCTCGGCCGGCACTGGCGCTGGCTCGGTACCGCGTTTGCCATCTTCGGCGGGCTGGCCGGCTTCGGCATCGGCAACATGGTCCAGTCGAACAGCATCGCCGGCGCGCTCGACAGTGCTTTCGGCGTCAATCCCTGGGTTTCCGGCGTGATCATGGCGGCCTGTACCGGTTTCGTCCTGCTCGGCGGCGTCAAGCGCATCGGCGCCGTGGCGGAGAAGCTGGTGCCCTTCATGTGCGTCGGCTACATCGTCGCCTCGCTGATCGTGCTCGGCCTCTACGCCGAACAGATTCCGGCTGCGCTGGTGCTGATCGTCGACAGCGCCTTCAACCCGGTGGCGGCCACCGGCGGCTTTGCCGGCGCGGCGGTGATGATGGCGATCCGCTACGGCGTCGCCCGCGGCATCTTCTCCAACGAAGCCGGTCTCGGCACCGCCGGCATCGCCCAGGCGGCGGGGCAGACGAAGAACCCGGTCGAATCCGGGCTGATCGGCATGATGGGCACCTTCATCGACACCATCATCGTGTGCACGATGACCGGGCTGGTGTTGATCGTCACCGGCGTCTGGAACAGCGGCCTGAAGGGCGCGGCGCTCAGCGCCGCCGGTTTCGACGCGGCTTTTCAGGGCTTCGGCGGGCAGTTCCTGGCCCTTGCCATCACCGTCTTCGCCTTCACCACCATCCTCGGCTGGGCCTACTACGGTGAGAAATGCTGGGAATACCTGGTCGGCACCGCGGTCGAAGTGCCTTACCGCGTGTTGTGGACGGTCTTCGTCCTGGTCGGCGCGGTTACCCAGCTCGATTTCGTGTGGCTGGTCGCCGACACCCTGAACGCCTTCATGGCGCTGCCCAACCTGGTGTCGCTGCTGCTGCTGGCGCCGGTCGTCGTCCGCCTGAGCCAGGAATACTGGGCGAAGCACGAGCGCGCCCGGCAGGCGGCGCTGGCCGCGGCGCGGAGCAAGGCATGAGCGGCGACGCTTTTGCCGCCTACGGCGCCCGCCTGAGCATCGACCTTGACGCCCTCTGCGACAACTGGCGCAGCCTGCGCGGCCGCCTGGCCAGCGGCGACTGCGGCGCCGTGGTCAAGGCCGACGCCTACGGCCTGGGCGCGGCGCAGGTGGCGCCGGCGCTGTACCGCGCCGGTTGTCGCCAGTTCTTCGTCGCCCACCTCAACGAGGGCATTGCGCTGCGTCCGCTGCTGCCGGCCGACGCGACGCTGTCGGTGCTGCACGGCGCGCATCCCGGCAGCGAGGCCGAGTTCGTCCGCCACGGCCTGCAGCCGGTGCTCAACAGCCTGCCCCAGGTCGCCGCCTGGCAGGCGCTGGCCGGCCGGCTCGGCCGGCCGCTGGCGGCGATCCTCCAGATCGACACCGGCATGGCCCGGCTCGGCCTGGATGCCGCCGAGTTCGCGCAACTGCTGGCTAGCGCCGACGGTCTGGCCGGCATCGAACTGCGCTGCCTGATGAGCCACCTGGTCAGCGCCGAAGACCCGGCGGCGCCGATCAACCGCCGCCAGCTCGCCGATTTCCGGGCGGCGCTGGAGCGCCTGCCCGGGGTCAGGGCCAGCCTGGCCAATTCGTCGGGGATCTTTCTCGGCGCTGACTACCATTTCGACCTCGTCCGCCCCGGCGCCGCGCTCTACGGCGTGGCGCCGGTGGCCGGCCAGCCCAACCCGCTGCGTCCGGTGGTCCGCCTGCAGGGCAAGGTGCTGCAGACGCGGCGCATCGCGGCCGGCACGGCGGTCGCTTACTCGCACACCTGGACGGCGGGCCGCGACTCGCGCCTGGCGACGCTGGCGGTCGGCTATGCCGACGGCTATCTGCGCAGCCTGAGCAATCGCGGTGTTGCCCGTTGCGATGGCGTGGCGCTGCCGCTGGTCGGCAACATCTCGATGGATACGCTGATCGTCGATATCACCGACCTGCCCGAGGGGCGGCTCGGCGAAGGCGATTACGTCGACCTGGCCGATCCGGTCAACGGCGTCGACGCCATCGCCGGCCGGGCCGGCACCATCGGCTACGAAATCCTGACCAGCCTGGGCCGGCGCTACGCGCGCAGCTATCTAGCAGCCTGTCGGACTTGACCAAGTCGGCTGCAAAAAGTGGGAAGACGGTTCATTTTCCCCCGTGTTTCTGCGCGAATAGAACGACTATTCGCTTGAAACCCGTGAAAAACTGCCCTCGTCTCCCACTTTTTTCGCTGCGACCCATCAAGTCCGACAGGCTGCTAGGCGCTGCCGAGGACGACGCCCTGGCGGCCTAGTTCGGCCAGCAGCTCGACGCCGAAATCGACCAGCCGGTCGGGGTCGGCGTACTGCAGTTCGGCGGCCAGCCGGCGGCAGGCCGCCTCGCCGCTGTGCGGGGTTTCCGCCAGCAGCGCGAGCAGGCGGGCGGTGACCGGGTTGGTCTCGCTGAAGCGGACGACGTCGTCCGCATCGCGGTAGACCAGCAACTGCGTTGCCTGCGGCCGGCGCGGCCGCCAGTCGGGGCCGATGCGGTGCACCGGCCAGGCGTAGGTGAGGTTGAACAGCACCGGGTTGAGGACGACCGTGCCGTGGCGCAGGTCGCCGGCCGGGTCGTGGGGCGGGATCGCTGCGTCGGCGATGTCGGCGGCCAGCTCCACCCATTCGTAATGCGCCAGTTCAGGCAGCCAGCGCGGCAGGCGCAGGCCGGGCGTGTCGGCCAAAAAACGCATGAACTCGCGCGGGATTTCGCGGAACCACGGCGTGCGCAACGGCCAGTCACGGCGGAAGCGGCGCCCCAGGCGTTGCCAGCGCGCCTCGCCGAGGATGGCGCGGCAGACCGGGAAGGCGCTGTCGATGAAGCCCTGCAGGTTGTTGCCGACCAGTTCCTGATACACGCCCATGCCGCGTGCCGGCACGCCGGGCGGGCGCGGCGCGCGTTGCGGGTCGCGCAGGTGGTGGGCGAAGGCCTGCTGGAAAGTCTGGAATGTCATGTTCAGGCCGCCTTGCGCTGCTTTGCCGCAGCTTGCAGCCGGGCGATGGTTTCGACCTCTGCGGTCAACGCCGCCAGATCGGGGAAATTGAAGTCGCGTTCGAGGCAGGTCGGCACCTCGCCGCCGATGCGCGCGTAGGCGTCGGCGAGCAGCGCCCACACCGGGTCGATCACCGGCGCGCCGTGGGTGTCGATGATCAGCCCGTCCGGCTCGACGTAGTGGCCGGCAACATGGACATAGCAGGTGCGTGCCAGCGGCAGCGCGGCGAGGAATTCGTGCGCGTCGAAGCCGAAATTGCGGCTGTTGACGTAGATGTTGTTCACGTCGAGGTGGAGCAGGCAGTCGGTGGCCTCGACCACGGCGCTGATGAATTCGGCGGCGTTCATCTCGGCACCGGGCGGCTCGACGTAGGTCGAGGCGTTCTCGATGCCGATCTGCCGGCCGAGGATGTCCTGCGCGCGCAAGATGCGTTCGGCGGTCCAGCGCACCGCCGCCTCGGTCTGCGGGATCGGCAGCAGGTCGTAGAGCTGGCGGTCGTCGGCGCACCAGGAGAGGTGTTCGGTGTACAGCGTCATCCCGTGTTCGCGCATGAAATCGCGGATGCGGTAGAGCAGCGCTTCGTCGAGCGGCCCGCTGCCGCCGAGCGACAGCGACAGGCCGTGGCAGACGAAGGGGTAGCGCTCGCTGAATTCGCGCAGTTGGCGCGCCGAACGGCCACCCATGCCGGCCCAGTTTTCCGGGGCCAGTTCGAAGAAATCGATGGCCGCCGGCACGCCGGCCTGCAGCGGGGCGATCAGTTCGCGCCGGAAACCGAGGCCGGCGCCGCGCGGCGGGCGGGCGTCCATCAGGCTTCTCCGCGCGCCGGGTAATCCTTGGCGACGACGAAGTCGATGGCGCCGAGCATGTCCTTGAAGTTCGGCCGGGCGAAGGGCATGGTCTGGACGTTGGCCCAGTAAAGGGCGAGATCGGGACGGATCAGGAAGATGCCGGGCTCGGAAAAGCGTGCCGGCTCCTCGACCCCGGTCGAGGTCAGGCCGCGGCCGGTGGAAATGTACAGGCCCCAGGCGCGGGCGTCGGCTTCGCTCAGGCCGTAGCCGAGATCGAGCTTGTCGAGCGACCATTCGTCGGCGGCGCGGCGGGCGCGTACTTCAGTGTCCGACGACAGCACCTTGACCACCACACCGCGGGCGGCGAATTCGTCGTACAAGCGGTTGAGTTCAGTCAGGTAGGCGCGGCACAGCGGGCAGTGGTAGCCACGGTAGAAAACGAGCAGCGTGAAGGTCGGCGCCTCGTTGGCGGCGAGCGTCAGGCGGGCGCCGGACAGCAGCGGCACATCAAGCGCCGGTACCGGCTGGCGGGGAATCAGGGATTGCGGCATGAGTAATTCCTTGAAAGGGCCGGCGTTGGCCGCCAGCCCGTGGGTTCAGCGTCTTACTTGGCGGCGCCGCACTTCCCTTCGCCACACTTGCCGTCCTTTTTCTTGTCAGCGGCCTTCTTCTCAGCGCCGCACTTTCCTTCACCACACTTGCCGTCCTTTTTCTTCTCGGCACCCTTCTTGTCGGCACCGCATTTTGCTTCGCCGCATTTGCCTTCCTTGCCCTTGGTGTCGGCCTGCGCCAGCTGGTAGCCGGCCGACAGCTGCTTGGCGGCGAAGGGGTTGTCGGCGGCGTGGGCAACCGGGGTCAGGGCGACAGCGGCAAAGGCGGAACCGATGGCCAGCGAGGTGAGAGTTTGCTTTTTCATGATGATCTCCGTTGAGGTGGGGGTGAGGGCAGAAAGCCTGCCTGTTGCTTTGTCGGCGCAGGGGCCGGGTTTCTTACAGAAGATTTCAGAAAAGTGTGGTCAATCGGACCCAGGAATCCGGCAGATGTTCAACAATCCGCGCTTCCAGCTACTTGTCGGCGCCGCCCAGGATGGCGATGCTGGTGAGCAGCCGCCAGCCGCCGAAGGTCCGCACATGCTCGCCGTCAATGCCCTGCGCTATCCCGACCCCCATCGCCACTGGCATCAACCGGGTTCACTGCACCGCTCCGCCGACCACCAGCGGCAACACGGGAAAAACGCAGGGCGACAGCGTGGTCAGACTGCCAGCCAGCAAGGCTAGGCCGAGAACGGCGGGGGACGGGTTTCACGGCGCCATGCTCATGCTCCGCAGACCCGATGTGCATTGGAATCTTGATATTCCATATGGTTCACGGCACGATCAGGGCATGAAGGGATTTTCTCCACAGCGTCGTTAGGCTGCAATCAGCACGAGCAATATGCCCCGCCCACAACAGAAGACGAACAAGCCGGTGATTGAAGCGGAAGCCCTGTCCCTTGAGGATTGGCTTTCGCATGCCCTAGTGCCAGAGAACGAACGAAACTATCAAATCGTTGATTATCAGTTTCCTACCGACCGGCATCGTGACGAATACTTGGACGGAATTCATGGTCGCTCAGAAAGCCAGGTAAGAAAACTGCTCCGTGGCTTTCTCGTCCCAAGTGGAACTTTGGGTATAGATCACGTTACGCGTCGCTGGGTTTGTGGTCTGGATCCCGCTGAAAGAGAACGCTTAGTCGAAGAAACTGAGTTTTTTCGCCGCCTTATTGAGCCACCTTTTCTTCCATGGGACGGCGTAACGTGGATACTTGATCTCCTCCCGAACTACCCGACGAAAGCACTGGATGTTCTTGATGGATTTTTCATTGCTCACTGTCAGGCGCTGCCAGATGGACGAATGCATGGATTATCCGATTCCGAAGCCATTATTCGTCGTCGGTACCTACAGTGCGATAATCCGCGAGAGTCACTTCTTTCCTTAAGGCCGGGGGAGTTCGAGTATTTGATCGGAGCGCTGTTCGAACACATGGGCTACCGAGTAGTGGTTACTAAAGCTTCCCGCGATGGCGGCGTCGATGTAGAGGTGAGGCGAGACGAGCCAGGTGGGCGCGCAGTCGTTCTCGTCCAGTGCAAGAGATATGAAAGCGTTGTTCGAGTACATGCGGTCCGCGAATTAATGGGGGTTGTCGCTAGGCGACAGGCAAACAAAGGTATCGTTGTTGCAACTTGCAGCTTTACTTCATCCGCCCGACAGGAAGCGTCTGAGAATGAGTTGATTGAGTTGATTGATTTTGTGTCTCTCAACAAGTTGCTGAACAAGCACTTTGGCTCCAAGTGGCCAGAGCGTATTCACTATGAAATTCGGCGGTTGCAGGCAGGCGCTGCTAGGTCCCATCCTTAGATACATGGGGCCGAACGGTTGTAGTTGAGTCGTGGTCGCGAAGCGAGTCGCGAACTGAGCCAGTTGTTGAATAAGCCCGGCTCGGTTTTTCTTGTGCAGGCGAGGCGTGATAGCGACCAACTCTCGAGCCCTAGCTGCAATTCAAATCGTGCAGCACACAAATTGAAATTGAGCCCGCAGGCCACGTCTCTGGAAAAGTATCCAGTCAGGCAGCTTTGACCCGGATAGCCATGGTGATCGGCTTTGCCTCCGGGTTAATCGGCTTCAGCGTACCGGCGCGGTGCGCGGCTTCCAGCTTGGTCACCAGACGACGCGCGCTCGCCAGTTTGGCTGCCGCCAGTTCAGGGTCAATTTGTCGTTTGTTGGTGACCATGAAAGCCTCCTTTACGTCTGTTGTCTCATTGCGCTGGCCAATGAGCGATTGCCTCAATGTCTCTGGCGTGATGCAGTACGCGTGCCACGACAATCCCGTGTTCGTGAGGAAAGTAGAACAGAACGTATGGTGTCGAGGTCGGCCAGCTTCTCAGGCCAGGCGAGAGTTCGCGTCGCTCCCGCCCCATGAGCGGCTGATCCAGCAATCGAATGGCTTCTGCTTCTATCTGGTCGAGCATGCGATCAGCGGCGGTAACGCTATCTTCGGCAAGGTACAACCAGGCCTCCAGCAAGTCGTTTTCGGCGCTCGCGGAGTAGAACAGTTTTGCCATCAGACCGTTTTCGCCGTTGCGCGGATTGCTCTGCCGCGCTCCTTGATGCTGGACATGCTCACTTCACGCACGCGGCCGGCGTCGATATCGGCTACGCCTTGGGAAATGTCAGCTTTGAGGGCGGCAAGCTTGGCCGCCTGAACGCCTTGATAGGCTTCAAACAGACGTAGTGCTTCCCGGATCACTTCGCTGGCCGAGCTGTAGAGTCCTGATTCCACATGCTGGCGGACGCGGTTTTCGAGCTCCGGCGGCAAAGATACGTTGAGGGACATCGCAGGCTCCAGGGGAATGTCAGTTATTGCCATTCTATGCCGGGATGGCGAGAAGTCCAGACTCGGCAAACCCGCCTCGCCTTCCACTTCACCTCACCGCAATCCCCGCCGCAATCGCCAGCATGACCACGCCCGAGCCGCGTTCGATGTGGCGCAGGTGGCGGTGGAACCAGGTGAGCAGGCGGGGGTGGCCGACGCTGCGGGCGATCAGGGCGTCCCAGGCGAAGACGATGCCGGCCATCCACAGGCCGTAGAGGGTCTGTTCGCCGGCTGGTGTGGCGGGGGCAACGAGGGCGCCGAAGAGCAGGGCGTAGAACAGCGAGTTCTTCGGGTTGAGGATGCCGGAGAGGAAGCCTTGCAGCAGATGCGGTGCCAGTTTTTCGTGTGGCCTGGCCGGTGCCGCCGGGCTTGCGTCGGCCAGCGCCAGGTGGCCGCTGCTGCGCAGGAAGAGCACGCCCAGCCAGAGCAGATAGAGACAGCCGGCCCATTTCAGCACAGCA
>Ga0209794_1001835_pt1 | contig 13517 bp, 16 predicted proteins | sample EBPBio232013_DNA_FD_185869 | JGI IMG/M metagenome (GOLD analysis project Ga0209794, IMG submission 185869) | Wastewater treatment Type I Accumulibacter community from EBPR Bioreactor in Madison, WI, USA - Reactor 1_5/23/2013_ DNA (SPAdes)... | ecosystem: Engineered > Bioreactor > EBPR >... | reverse complement strand
TCCATCGCGCGCATGATGCGCCCGGGTGATATCGGTCCACATGCCGATCTCCATCGAAGGTCTCGCAACCACCGACGGAATCACAAGCGGCTGATATCACTCAACTTCTTTTTCGGTCAGGCTCTAACGCACAGGGCAAGCAGATTGCACTCCATTGGATTTGCTTCAGACGACGCGCAAGGTCCTAGAGATTCAGTGGCCAAAGTCTGCTTGGCTGGAACTCTCGCGCTCTGTAACGTAGGAAACACATCTCTATGATGTGAGACGCCCCATGGCCGATGAGTTCAAGCTGATCCCCTTCCCTCGCCTCAACTCCGAAGAGGGAGTAACGAACGCGGAGAAACTGTGGAAGGATCTCGACGGCCTGATGCATGCCGCTGCCCGCGCGGCCCAAACCACTGCCGCGGCTGAGCTCGATCCGAATGTGAAATTTCAAATGGTGAGCAAGCTGCGGAGTGTGGCTCAGGATACCTGCGAGCTGTGTTTGTCGCTGGCCGACGCGGTCGACGCGCCCGAGCAGGTGAAGCGCCGCCTTCAGGAAATCCTTGCCAGTCTTCGGCAGGATTGAAGCCAACGGAGGCCCTCAATTTCCATCGGCGCTAACGCCGGGGAGGAACGTCCAAGCCCCTGGCGGAATTGGGAGGCCTCGCCCGTGAGGTTGCCCGCAGACATGTCCGCCTCGCTTGTTGAAGCTGGCCGTGGCAAAGTGGACTGCGGCAGTGATGCTGCGTCACCTCTGTCACTTGCGGCCAACCCGCGTTGGTGATCTGGTTGCCGATGGAAGAGTCAGGAGGCCGAAAGCTGGAGTGAATGACGAGTCAAAAGCGCAGATCACAACGCAGGAAACTGGGCTATCCCGGCTACATCATGAGCCTCGATCATGCCCTGCTGGGTCCTTGCGCCGTCGTGGACATTTCCGAATCCGGGATGTTGATCACAGTCGATCCGGAGATCGTTCCCGATCAGTTTCTGATGCTTTTCACGGGTCCACGGGGTGGCGTCGTCAGGGCCTGCACACTCGTCCGTCGAGCAGAAACTGCTGTAGGGGTGACGTACCAAGCTGTCCAGGCGGCGGACGCAGTGACCTCCCTGGAAAAGCTCGCGGCCATGACCTCTCGCGTCAAAAACGAGACATGGAAACTGTCATAGATCTCGACCGCGATCGGCTTCATTCATGTGTAGCGTCTGGAGGGGAACGACTCGGAGCCCGGGTCGCGTATCGCGGACCAGCGAAATGGGCTCCGCCTCAACGCGATTGCGACCGGCAAGTTTGGCGCGATATAGGCCGCGATCGGCGCGACGGAGAGCATCATTCAGATCCTCTGCCTCCGTTACCATCGTCCATCCAATGCTGCCGGTGACCGGGCGGCCGAGGCCACAATCGGCGGCCTCGATCGCGAGCCGCAGGGATTCGCAGCACACGGCAGCAACTGTGGGATGGCATGCAGGAAGAAGGACGACGAACTCCTCACCGCCCACTCGCGAGACAAAGCCGTTCCTTGGCCGGGCGCCCTCCAGTGCCCGCGAGACAGCCTGGATTGTCCGGTCGCCCGCGTCATGGCCCCACTGATCATTGACTGTCTTGAAGTGGTCGATATCGACAATCGCAAGGGCCAATGGATGCTCGTCGCGCCATCTCTTTTTCTTCGCCTCAAACTCCTGGTGCAAGGAGCGGCGATTGGGAAGTCCCGTGAGTGAATCCCGGAATGCTGCGTCGCGATTCTGCGAAACGACGGTCTGCAAGACATTTATCAGCAGAGTCAGGCCTACCGCGATCAGCAGAGCCCCCGTCGCCGATTGGGAAAGCATCGCATAGCGGCTGCTCAGGTAGTCGCCCGCGGTCAGCCCCGAGCCGAGATATGAGGCCGCGAACGGTTTGAGCAGGAAATGTCCGGCGATGACAGAGAAGATGATGGCCAGCGTGACGTCCAGGGCGGTGCGACGGCCATGGTGAATGACCGTAGCGGCACAAACTGCTGCCGCAATGGCAAAGGGAGTCTGATAGATGAACTCATAGATCAAGTCGTCGCGCCTGCCGCCCCAGATCGCGAGGCGTGCGACAAATCCAACAACCACGACCAGTCCCGCCGCGCGCCACCATGGCTCCTTCTTGTAGAAGATCGACAGCGCGGGGCCGACCAGCACAAGGGCGAGCAGGAAGCTGCCGTAGCTCAAGATCATGAATGCGGTGGGGTCGGCCGCGAGTGGCAGCACCAGCTCGGCCAGCGGGGTGAACATGCCCACCGCGTAGCTCAAGGCCAGCCACCGCACGCGGCGAAAGTCGGGATTGAGCTGTGCGATCATCAGGAAGCTGGCCGTGAACATGCCGGCTACCAGGATGTTCAGAACGATGGGGAGCGCAGCATTGGGCATGGGAAACCGAGGGCGCGTGTTTCCTCACTCTGCAAGCGAGGGGTGCTCCAGACCGTAAAGATCATGGAGCAACACGTCGAGTTCCCGGGGTCCGAAAGGCTTCTGGAGTGTGCGTACCCCGGACAGCTCCGCCAAGGCGGCTGTGTCGCCGGATACCAGCACGATCTTCACCTTGCTGCTGAAGGCCCGGAAAATTCGGGCCGTCGACAAACCGTCGAGGATCCCCATGTTGAGATCGATGAACACGAAGTCAGAGGGCGAGCGGGCGAATTTCTCGATACCGCTTATACCGTCAGGAGCTTCGTCGACCAGCACGCGGAACATCGACCGCTCGAAAATCCGCGTCATCAATCTTCGCGCGGTCCCGCTGTCGTCGATGAGCAGCGCCGTCGACGGGCTGCTGATCCTCTGAAACGCGTCCAGCACGCGGTGAACATCAGAGGTCTGCAGAGGCTTGCCTATGAACTCGTAAGCGCCGAGCGCCTTGGCCTCAGCTCGATCCACTGCCGTCTGGCTCCCCGACACGACGACCACAAAGGTTCGCATGCCGCATTCGCGGGCCTGCGCCACCGCTTCGAGGCCGGATGATGTGCCCAGCGCAATGTCCACAAAAGCGATGTCGTACCGGTTAGAACCCAGTTCGGCGATGAGCTGGGAAGCGGTTGAAACCTCGACCACATCGGTCGGAAAGCGGTAGTCCGCGAGCGCGCGGCGCAGGTCGCGGCGACACCCTTCATTGTCTTCGGCAACCAGAACACTCCAATGGCTGTCGACGAACTGGATGTCGTCCAACGACAGGGGGCCTGGATCGGTCATGGCGTTCTGTCCCCAAAAATCACCTGTCAGCTGCCGAACTATAGCGCAACTGTGATTCACGATGCAAAAATGTGGATACGGCGATCGACCTTTTGCCCGCGAACCCATTGGTAACGGCTTCGAGGGATGCTCATCAATCTGCCAGGCTTGGAGCCCTCCCGGATGCAGCACCACTCTGATCAGTGCACGGACGACAACCGCATCCCAGACCAGCGAGCCGATGAGGCTCTAGAAGGAAAGATTGCTGCCGTCATGGAGATTGCAAGCTCCTGCGATCGGGACGAACTCGATCCAACGACGAAACGCCAGATCCAGGAGTTGATATCGTTGATCGCATTGGCGTCGAGGGAGAAGGATCTCAGGCTGGATCAGAACCCGCGCGGAGCCTCAATTGAGTGCGTTACCACGAAGGGCCGCCAGTCCGGCAGCAACCATCTCGTCGTGCGTGAGGCGGCCGGCTACGGCCGCGGCGAGGATGGCGAGGGCAATATCTCTTTCCTTATGGACCTGCCCCCCAACCCCAGCGGCGGCTGAGCATTCGGCGGCGGCCTTGCGCATAGCCTCCAATTGCTCGGCGGTAAAATCCCCTTTGAAGAACGGCATCGCGTATTCTCGATTGGTAGCCGCGGGTTCCGACACCACCAAGCTTCTTGGCGGATTGAGAGCGGAACTGCATCCACATTTTTGGGAAGTCACGCTTGACGCATATCCGGGAGATCTCGTCAATGTCCTCCACCGCCTGGTAGTGTCTCAGTTTGAATTTGGCGCGAGGCACTTTTTGCACGAGCGGGTCTCGGCACGCTTAAGGCTGACGGATAACTTGTCGGCTGAAGCTCGGTCCAACGGCCCATGCCATTTACCGTTTAACCCCGAGTCATGCTCGTGTGTGCCCCTGCCATCGTTACAATGGCTGCACTCGGCGCGATGGATAACCGCCTTATTGCGGGTCCAGTTTTCGTAAACGAAGTATCGCATTCTTATCTCCGCGATGCTGGTAAGGCCCGCGCTTCGCTGGCACCGTCTCGGCATCCATCATCGTCACGATATCAGTCCACGATATCAGCTTGTCAGTCAGGTTCGCAGCCATGGCGGGCGTGACCCGAAGCGTCTTGTGGATGCGAAGCCAGTTGTAGTGGACGGCATAGATCGCGACCATGTGCGCGTGGTTCTCAAACTTCTTGGAGAACGCATTAGGTCGTGTGGACAAACGGGATTCCCAAATCAGTTGATGTCTGATTCAACGCTGCTCTTTGAGGAGGGCAGCTGTGCTTCGCGGCTTGATGAGCGATGCGGAATGGGCGTTCTTCGCGCCGTTCCTGATCGAGAACCGGACGCAGGGCGGGCGACGGCCGCTGGATCATCGGCGGGTGTTGGACGGGGTTCTCTACGTGACGCGCACGGGTGTGCCATGGCGTGACCTGCCGCCCGAGTTCGGCAACTGGAACTCGGTCCACCGGCAGTATCGACGCTGGACCGAGGCCGGTGTCTGGGACGTGATTCTGGCGGCGCTCTCCGACAGCGAAGCCTCTGACAACACGCTTCAAATGATCGATTCCACCATTGTCCGGGTGCATCAGCACGGCGCCGGCGGAAGGGGGGGATTCAGAGAAACGGTATTGGCCGTTCGCGCGGTGGGCTCACGACCAAGGTTCATACCAGAGCGAATGCGGAAGGGCTGGCGGTCGGCTTCCACGTGACGCCCGGCCAGGCCTCCGACATGACCGCCTACGACGATCTCATGGCGGAGGACGCGCCGCTGCCAGAGGCGATGCTCGGCGATAAGGGTTACGACAGCGACGCCATCCGGATCGACCTCGAACAGCGCGGCATCGATCCGGTGATCCCCACGAAGGCGAACCGGAAGGTGCAGCGGACGATCCACAAGGATACCTATGCGATGCGCAACCGGATCGAGCGGTTCTTCAACAAGATCAAGCACTCACGCCGCGTGGCGACCCGCTACGACAAGCTCGCGTCCAGCTTCCTTGGCTTCGTCCAGCTCGCAACGATCCGATGCTGGATCAGGTTTGTCCACACGACCTAGAGACAGCTAATGGCGGTTGATTTGCGCCACCTTACCAGCCTATCGCGAAAGTCGACCGAGCCGACGCTGAAGATCGCCGCGGTAATTTTGCATGATTTCGCAGCCACCGTCGCTGCTGTTGTTTTGGCAGTATTTTTGCGCGATGAGCCAAATCTAAGTTCGAAGAGTATTTTACTTCCGGTCATTGTATTTTCACTTTTAGCCTTGTGTCTCTACCACGCCTGTTCGCTATATTCTGCTCGGTGGCGGTTTGCCTCCCTGTTTGATCTGTTCAGCATTGTTAAGGCAGCAACGATTCTCACTGCCCTTCTTCTTATAGCTGATTATGCGATTTCGCCGCGCATTTATGGTGGGGCAAAATTGCTCGGCGGGCGCACTTTGATCATCTATTGGTGCTTGCAGATCATTCTTTTGGGCGGACCACGCATCGCCTACCGGTCCTTCAAGACTTGGCGGCACCGGGGAGTGGAGCATCGCGACCCCTTGGCAGCCGTCGTTGTTGGCCGGGCCTCCGACGCGGAATCGGTCATCCGCACCGTCGAGACCGGCCTTGCCGGCCCGATCCGCGTCTTCGGCATCGTCACGTCGGTCGCGCAGGAGATGAACCAGACAGTACGCGGTGTACCGGTCTGGGGCACCACCGACGATGTCGAAACGGCGATACGCAGCGCCATCGAGCGGGGGATTACCATCCAGCGCGCCATCGTCGCACCGAAAGCCATGCTCGAAACGCCGCTGATGGAAAACCTCATAGGCTCGTTCCGCCGGCTTGGGATCCCGACCATCCGACTCGAGACGACGGATGCGACCGATGTCCAACATCAGGCACGGTTGCAGACCGTCATCGACGACGACCTGCTGATCCGCCCGCTCGTCGAGGTCGACGAAATGTCGCTGCGCGCCTTCGTTCAGGGCAAGCGCATCATCGTCACCGGCGGCGGCGGCTCGATCGGCGCGGAACTGGCGCTGCGCAGCGCGCAGTTCGGCGCAGAACGGGTGCTGGTTCTCGACCACTCGGAGGTGGCACTCCACGCCCTGCTCCAGCGCAGCGAATTGCGTCGCTCGGAGGGCGAAACCGAGATCGAGGGACGCCTCTGCGACGTCCGTGATCGCGAACGGATCATGCGGATCACTCAGGCCTTTGCGCCCGATGTCGTCTTCCACGCCGCCGCGCTGAAGCAGTTGCCACATCTCGAGACCGAGGTGGCGGACGCGGTCAAGACCAACATCGCCGGCACAATCAATGCTGCCGACGCTGCCATCGCGACGGGCGCTGGCGCCTTCGTCCTCATCTCGACTGACAAGGCTACCAAGCCGGCCTCGATCCTCGGAGCCACCAAGCGGATCGCAGAGCTCTACACCCAGTCGCTAACCTTTGCGCCCCAGACTCGGCAAGGCGACGCGCATCATCGCACGCGCCTTGTCGCAGTGCGCTTCGGTAACGTGCTTGGCACGGCCGGCTCCGTTGTGCCGAAGTTCCGCGCCCAGATCGAGGCCGGCGGCCCGATCACTGTCACACACCGCGACATGGTTCGCTATTTCATGACCAAGCGCGAAGCGACAGATCTGCTGCTGACCGCCGCGCGCGTCACCACACTTCAGGCGAGCGTGCTGCGCTCGACCATTCTCGTGCTGAACATGGGCCAGCCCGTTCGGATCGACGATCTCGCGCGCCGGATGATCCGCCTCGCCGGCTTCGAGCCGGACAAGGGCATCGCCATCACCTACGTTGGTACCCGGCCGGGCGAGCGCTTGTCCGAATCCCTATTCGAAGAGTACGAGCCGCAGTTCGACATTGGTATCCGCGGCATTGTGGCAGCAGAGGCGCAGACTGCACCGCTCGCTCGGCTCCAGCCCATCCTCGACGACCTCATCGCGGCGGCGGAAGCCGGCGACGACGATAGGGCGCGGCAGATCATCGGCCGCCTCGTTCCGAGCGTCGAGATGGCCCGAAATGTCATAACAATGCCGACTGCCCGGCACGCCTCTTGACGACAACTTCTGTTGTGGCAGGTCAGGGCGATGTTTGGCTTGCCAAGAAACAGGCCATCTAATGGGAACGGATCATACGGCTCTCGCGGGATAGCACGCCTCGAAGCGTTCACCGCTCGCGGAAGGCCCGGCTCACCTGGTCGGAAATCGGCTTCACCAGATAGGAAAGCGCCGTCCGGTCGCTAGTGCGTACGAAGACCTCCGCGGGCATGCCCGGCACGATGCGGTTCGACCCGAGCCTTGTGAGCTCGCCCTCTCCGACTGCGACCCGCGCCGTGAAGTACATCATGTTGGTCTGCTGCTCGCGGACAAGATCGGCCGAGACCCGGGTGACGCTGCCGGCGATATCCGGGGTCGTTCCATGCGGGAACGAGGTGAAGCGGATCACAGCTGGCTGTCCGACCGCCACCTTGTCGATATCCTGTGGCGCGACCCGAATTTCGATGACCAGCACGTCGTCGCCCGGGACGATCTGCATGATCGGCTGACCCGCTGGAACGACACCGCCGACCGTATGGTAGGCAAGCTGGTGGACGATGCCGGTCTGCGGCGCGCGGATGTCGATGCGCTTCAGCACGTCCTCAGCCGCGACCCGGCGCTCAACCAGTTCGCCGATGCGCGTCTGGACTTCGCGCAGCTCGGTCGAGACCTCGCGGCGGAGATCCTGATCGATCTGCAATATCTGCAGCTCGCTTTCGGTGATGCGGCCTTCCGCGCGGGCGCGCTCGGCGACGAACTGGCCGACATCGCCGGCGAGCCGGGCTGCCTCGCGCTCGAGTTCGACCAGGCGCGTGCGCGGTACGAGGTTACGACCGAACAGGTCGCGGATGTCGACGAGTTCGCGCTGGATCAGGTCGACCTGCCGGCGCCGCGCGGTCTCCTGCGCAAAAAGCCCGCCGATCTCCTCGCGGATCTGGTCGATGCGGCCGCGCAACTGCCGCTGCTGACCCTCGCGCACCATTCTGCGAGCCTGGAACAATGTGCGCTCGCCCGCGAGCGCGCGGGCGACCTCGGGATCGTCGGCATGCTGAACAAGCGCTGCCGGAACGACGATATCGCTCGCGCCGTCCCGCTCGGCCTCAAGCCGGGCCTGTCGGGCAGTGAGTTCGTTGAGCTGCTTGACGACGACCTGAAGATTGGCGCGCGTCACCGTTTCGTCGAGGCGGATCAACAGGTCGCCCTCGCGCACGCGCATGGCGTCGCGCACGCGAATTTCGCCGACCACGCCGCCGGTCAAGTGCTGGACTGTCTTGACGTTGGTGTCGACCACAACGAAGCCCGGCGAGATCACCGCGCCGGCGAGCGGCACGGTCGCGGCCCAGCCGCCTAGACCACCGACGAACAGGACGGCGACGGCGGCCCCGGTCGCGATCAGGCGACGGCAGGACGTCCCATGACGCTCCAGATCCTCGGCGAGCGCCGGCGGCAGGCCAGTAACTGGCTTGCTCATGGCCGCCCTCCGCCGCGATGCGTCACCGTCACGCGCTTCAGCACCTCGTCCCGGGGTCCCAGCGCCTGCAGGTGGCCCTCCCTGACCACCGCGACCATATCGACAGCGGCGATCGCACTCGGGCGATGGGCAACCACCACGGCCACGCCCCCGCGCTCGCGCACGTGGCGGATCGCCTGTGTCACCGCCGCCTCGCCCTCCATGTCGAGATTGGCATTGGGCTCGTCGAGGATGACGAGGAAGGGCTGGCCGTAGAGCGCCCGCGCGAGCGCGACACGCTGGCGCTGGCCGCCGGACAGCGTCACCCCGCCCTCGCCGATGCGCGTGTCGTAGCCCGCCGGCAGGCTGCGGATCATCGCGTCCGCGCCCGACGCCTCGGCTGCCGCCACCACGTCCCCGGCCTGCGCGCCGGGCCGGAAACGCGCAATGTTCTCGGCCACCGTGCCGTCGAACAGGCCGATATCCTGCGGCAGGTAGCCGACGAACCGGCCACGGGCCTCGTCGCTCCATTGGCCGAACGCCGCGCCGTCGAGGCGCACCGAACCGCGCAGCGGCACCCAGACGCCGGCCATCACGCGCGCCAGCGTCGATTTGCCTGAAGCGGACGGGCCGATCACGCCGAGCGCCTGCCCCGCCAGCAGCGACAGCGAAATGCCGTTGAGGATGGGCTCGCGCGAACCCGGAGCGGCGCAGACCACCTGGTCGAGTGTCAGGGTCCGGCGCGGCAGCGGCAGAGCAAGCACCTCCGGCTGATCGGGAAGCGCGCGGATCGTGTCGCGCAGCCGCCTCCAGCCGAGGCGCGCCGCGACGAACGACTTCCAGTGCGCCACCGCCTGTTCGATCGGGGCAAGCGCGCGGCCCATCAGGATCGAGGCCGCGATCATCACGCCGGGCGTCGCCTGTTCCATCAGCACCAGCAGCGCGCCGAGCCCCAGAATGCCCGATTGCAGCGCAAGCCGCAGGATGCGCGACACGGTGCCGTAGGCGCTCACCGCATCGGTAGCCGCATCACTCGCGCGCAGCAGCCGGGAACTGACCTCGCCGTACCGCTCGGCCAACGCTTGCCGCATGCCCATGGCGGCAATGGTCTCAGCATTGCGGCGCGAAGCCTCCGCGATCACCGCTCGGGTGGCCGCCTCGCGGGCGGCGATCGCCATCGGGCCGCGCGTCGCGCGCTCGGTCATCAGCGTGATGGCGAACAGATGCAGGCAGCCGGCCAGCACCGCCACGCCGATCCAGGGGTGGAGCGCGAAGCACAGGACGATAAAGACCGGCGTCCACGGCAGATCGAAAAACACCGTTGGCCCGAGGCTCGAGACGAAGCCGCGCACCGCGTCGAGGTCGCGGGACGGCTGCATGGCATCGGCGCGCGCGCCGACGCGCACCGGGATCGTCACGCTCAGCGCATAGACCTGGACTGCAAGCCGCCGGTCGACCATGGCGCCGATGCGCGCGAGCAGCCGCTGGCGGACGATATCAAGCACGCCCTGGATGAGGAGGGCGCCGGCAAGCGCCAGCGTCAGCCCGACCAGCGTCGGCACGCTGCGGCTGGTCAGCACACGGTCATAGACCTGCAGCATGTAGATGGCCCCGGCGAGAGCCAGAATGCTCAGGAGCCCCGAGAACAATGCCGCCGCGACGAGCGCGAACCGGCACTCCGCCAGCGCGGCGGCAACCGGATCGTCAGGCATCCCCGGCGGGGGCGGTGTGGGCATCGGGCGCGGTCCGGCGGCCACGGCCAGCCGCCGCACGGCGCGGGAGCGGGTTCCGGGCAGAATCCTGCCATCAGCAATACCCGGCCGCGAAGGCGTTGCAAGCCGTCCGCCGCGAAGGCGGGCCGCTGGACGGATCGGCGCCAGCTGGGGCCGTCAGCCGGCCATGGCCCGCCGATAGGCCGCGACGACCCCGGCGGCGATGGTTGCGATCCCCGCCGAGGCTTCCGCCGCCGCCCGCGCCGCGCTCCCCGTCGCCGCCAGATCGGCGGAAGCAGCCGCTGCGATGGCGGATGCCAGCGCCTCGACATCGCCGGCCGGCACCACCCAGCCGGTCTCGCCCGGCCTGACGAAATCGCGGCAGCCCGGAACGTCGGTGACGATGGCGGGACGACCGGCGGCGGCGGCCTCCAGCAGCGCCTTGGGCAGGCCCTCGCCGCCGCGCGAGGGCAGGACGAAAGCATGGGCGGCGGCCAGCAGCGCGGGGATGTCGTGCCGTGCGCCCAGCATCCGGACACCGGGCGCCGCCGCGAAGGCGGCAAGCTCGTCCGTGCCGTAGGAGCGCGGATTGCCGGCATCGGGGGCACCGACGATCGACAGCGTCGCATCGATGCCCCGCGTCCGCGCCAACGTCAGGGCGGCCACGGCGAGGTCGACGCCCTTGGAGCGGATCATCCGTGCCACCATGACCAGCCGCAGCGGCGGTCCGGGCGGCAGGGGCTGCGGATCGAAAGCGGCAAGATCGACGCCCGCCCCGGTAAGCCGCACGAGCCGGCCCGCCGCCCGGCCGGTATCGAGGCCGAGTGCCGCCGCATCATCGGCATTCTCGGCGAGCCAGATCGTCGATGGGCCGTCGAGCGAGCGGACGAGTCCCTTCGCGACCGCCGCCGCCATCACACGGCCCGCACCGGTGCCGCTGGCGAGGAAGCCGAGCCCGGTCACGCTGACGACGGTGGCCGCCGGCCGCTCCATGAGCCGGGCCAGCGCCGCGATCACCATACCGTGCAGGCCGAAGGCATGGATGATGGTCGGCCGCGCCGGGTCGACGAGCCGCGCGACCTGTCGGGCGGCGGGCCACAGGCCACGCGGCAGCAGCCCGCGGCGCGTCGCCCGGCTCGCCACGAAGCCGATGCTGGCGGCCGCGATCTCGCATTCGGCATCGCCTGGCGCCGCCACGACGACGACCTCGAACCCCTCCGCCACCGCCGCCCGCGCCCAGGGCAGGAAATGCGAGCGGAAGAACCAGGCCTCGTTGATGACGCAGATGACCAGCGGCCGGGTCATGCGCGGCCCGCACGCGGCCATCTGGCCGTCTCCAGTCGACCCGTCATCTGATTCTTGCCTTTGGCCGCCCGCGGTGAGACAACAGCGCTGGCTCCTGCCGGCCGGGGCGGAATCGGGCCCGGCAGGAACTGAACCATCAATAGCGGAACCTCATGCGATCGGTCGCAGAAGAAGTCGAACGCTGCCTGCCCTATTTCGTCCGCCTATGCGTCAACAGCGTCGTCGCAACCGGCGTGCGGCTTGACGAATCGGCGGTCGAGGTGGCGCGGGAACTGCACGGCCGCCTGCCCGTTTCGGTCAAGGCGGAGCTGAAGGCGCATTTCGAGACCACCCTATCGGACCTCGTCGACCTCGTCTCGGCGCTGGCCCCGCGCCTGCCGCCGCAGCTTGTACACGACTTTGCCGAAAAGGCCTCGCAGGCGCAGGTGGCGGCGACGCTCGAGCGTTCCCTGCGAAGCGCGCTGAGGCCTGCATTGATTGAAGGAACTGCACCCGTAACCTGAGGACCTGATCTGATCCCCCGAGGCTGGACCGTTTGAGATTGGAGTTGTCCGCGCCAGAATCCCTTGGCTGGGAGGAGCGGAAGACGATGAAGGCGAGCAAGTTTTCAGAGGCGCAGAAGGCGTTCATTCTGAAGCAGGGTGCGGAGGGTGTAATGAACCGCCTGGGTTTGTCGGAGGCTCCAACCCCTGAGAAGGTGGAGCCGTCGTGGGCAATACGAGCGACAAAATCTCGCCTGAAGTTCGCAGCCGCACGGTGCGCTTGGTCCTCGATCACGAACATGAACACACTTCAGCTGGGCGGCGATCACCTCGGTCGCTACGAAGATCGGCTGCACGGCACAGACGCTGGGCGAGTGGACCAAGCGCACGGAGAGCGACGCCGGTAGGCGAGCCGATCTGCCGACGGATGCGACGGCGAGGCTGAAGGCGCTGGAGCGGGAGAACCGCGAGCTTCGGCAGGCGAACGAGATCCAGCGCAAGGCCAGCGCGCATTTTGCGATGGCGGATCTAGACTGCCGATCAAAAACATAATCGCCTTCATCGACGATCAGCGCGAGGTCCACGGGGGGCGAGCCGATCTGCAAGGTTCTGCCGATCGCCCCCCTCGACATATTATGCCCAAGTCGCTAGGCGGGCCGATCCGGCGAAGCTGTCGGGGCGGGCGCAGCGGGATATGGCGCTGAAGCCTGAGATCGCCAGCGCCTTCCTAGAGAACTTCGAGGTCTACGGCGGGCGCAAGGTTCGGCGGCAGATGGTGCGCGAAGGCTTCAACGTGGCGCGGTGCACGGTCGAGCGGCTGATGCAGGCCCTCGGCCTGCAAGGCGTCATCGGCGGCAAGCCTGTGCGCACCACGATGCAAGACAAGGCCGCGCATGCCCGCTGGACCATGTGAACCGACAGTTCCATGCGCCGGCGGCGAGCCGGCTCTGGCTCTCCGACTTCACCTAGGTCTCGACCTGGCCGGGCTTCGTCTATGTGGCCTTCGTCATTGACGCCTACGCTCGCCGCATCGTCGCCTGGCGCGTCTCCCGCACGGCCACGCCAGCTTCGTGCTGGTTGCTCTGCAGCAGGCGCTCCACGAGCGCCGTCCGACCAACAAGGCGGGCCTCGTCCGTCACTCGCACCGCGAATCGCAATACATCAGCATTCGTTACACCATGCGCCTGGCGGAGGCTGGCATCGAGCCGTCCGGGGGCAGCGTCGGCGACAGCTACGATGACCTGAGACCCTGAACCTCCTCCAGATTTGGGTAGAGTCCGTCGATCACGGAGACGGACGATGCGACCCTCGCGGTTCACGGAAGAGCAGATCATCGGGATGCTGAAGGAGCAGGAGGCCGGTGC
>Ga0209794_1001831_pt1 | contig 13538 bp, 15 predicted proteins | sample EBPBio232013_DNA_FD_185869 | JGI IMG/M metagenome (GOLD analysis project Ga0209794, IMG submission 185869) | Wastewater treatment Type I Accumulibacter community from EBPR Bioreactor in Madison, WI, USA - Reactor 1_5/23/2013_ DNA (SPAdes)... | ecosystem: Engineered > Bioreactor > EBPR >... | reverse complement strand
AGAGCCTGACCGAAAAAGAAGTTGAGTGATATCAGCCGCTTGTGATTCCGTCGGTGGTTGCGAGACCTTCGATGGAGATCGGCATGTGGACCGATATCACCCGGGCGCATCATGCGCGCGATGGACTACGCCTGCCAAGCGATTTGACGGATCGGGAATGGGCACTGATTTCGCCCCATCTTCCAGCGCGCTCGCGTCTTGGACGCCCTGCGCGCTGGAGCCTTCGGCGGATCGTTGAGGCGTTGATGTATCTGCTGCGGGGCGGTCTGCCGTGGCGGATGCTTCCGCCCAGAACCTTCCCACCAGCGACCACCGTTCAGCACTATTTCTACTTGTGGCGGGACCTGGGGCTGTGGCCGTCGATCAACCACGCGTTGGTGACGGCAGCCCGCGAGCGGGCTGGACGCGAGGCCTCGCCGACCGCGGGCGTCATCGACAGCCAGAGCGTCAAGACCACGGAAAGCGGCGGAATTCGGGGATTCGACGCGGGAAAGAAGCTCGTCGGACGCAAACGCCACATCGTCACCGACACACAGGGCTTCATGGTGGGAGCCGTCATCCACGCGGCCGATGTGCAGGACCGTGACGGGGCACCCGGCGTGCTGGCCATGATCCGCCACCGCTATCCGTGGCTGCGCCATGTCTTCGCGGACGGCGGCTATGCAGGCAAGAAGCTCAAGGCCGCGCTCGGCCGCATGGGCAAGTGGACGATCCAGATCGTCAAGCGATCTGACAAGGCCAAGGGCTTCGAGGTGATCCCGCGTCGATGGGTGGTGGAGCGCACCTTCGCTTGGCTCTCCAGAAACCGGAGGCTCGCCAAGGACTTCGAGAGAACCATCGAAAGCGCCACCGCCTGGCTCTTCATCGCCTCCGTCCAGCTCCTCGCCAGGCGCATCGCAAGCCATTGATCCCAAAGCAGATCTTTATGAGTCAGACTCTTAGGCGCTTGAAGAGCCACGCCCTTAGTTTCCCGCTACGGAGCGCGCTCCGCCGGTCCGAAAGGTCTGGGAGACCACGGGCTCACCGCGCCTGTTGATCCTCGCCTGGTACAGGATGGGGTTCGATATCCCTCTGGAAGGCACCGGTTCCCGGCTTACGGTGTTCATCGACTATCGTCTGCCCGAGACCATGGGTCTGGCGACGATTTCCCGCGCGCTTGGGCCAGCCTGCACGAGATGGTGCCTTAATCGCATCGTTACGGACGCCGGAAGCGTCTCGCGGGCCGTCGCCGGTTGAGCCAGCGCAAGTCATCGGTCGGTTTCCTGATGCAATTTGTTACCCGGCGGAAATATCTGAGAGACCTCGGTACGCCAACGTGCCGTCAATCCGGCGAATGCGAGGGCGTGATGATTGGAAATCTGAAAGCTGGAGTGGACCGTCGTTCGTTTCTGGCCGGCGCATCGGCGTTGGCGCTGACGGGAGCGCGTGCCAGTCAAGCGCAGGCTCAGGCTCCACTCCTCACCGTTGCCACGCGGCAGATCGAGGTCAAGCGCCGCGGCGCGACCGTCTATGGTGTCAGTGGAGCAGACGGACGTCTTGGCCACTTCGCCAGCGAAGGAGACAGTTTCGCCGGCGAGATCCTCAACCGAACCTCCGAGCCTCTCGTCATGCACTGGCACGGGCAGATTTATGCCGCAGAGGAGCAGGACCGGTCACGGCCTGACGGTGGCGCGATTGCCCCCGGGGCCAGCGATACCCACACCTTCCGGCTCACTCCGGGCACCCATTGGATGCACGCGCATCAACTGAGCGAGCAGCAGCTCCTCGCCGCGCCGATGATCACGCACGATAAAGATGCGGGGGACATACAGGACGTCGTGATCATGCTGCACGACTTCGCCTTCCGCTCGCCGACCGAAATCCTCGCCGAACTCGGTGGCGCGAGCGCCCATGGCGGTCATGGCCCCCAGGGGCAGCCGCCGGCTAGAACCGGCGGCATGATGCACGGCGGCGGCATGCACCACGGTGGCCACGGAGCGAGCATGCTCCATGCAAACGACGTTCGCTATGACGCCTATCTCGCCAATGACCGAACCCTTGACGATCCCGACGTGATCCGTGTCGAGCGCGGCGTATCGGTCCGCCTGCGCATAATCAATGGCGCGACGGCGACGGCGTTCTTCATCGACACCGGCGCATTGGACGCTCGATGCATCGCCGTCGATGGCAGCTCATGTCAGCCGATGACGGGTCCACGCTTCCCGCTGGCGCAGGGCCAGCGGATCGACCTCGCGATGACGGTTCCGGCCCAGGGTGGCGTCTTTCCGATCCTGGCACAGGTCGAAGCCGCGACGATGCGCACGGGTATTATCCTCGCAACGCGGGGGGCGAGTGTCGCACGCATTCCAGACACGGCGGCCGTCGCCGCGCCACACACCGATCTGTCGCTGGATGCTGCCCTTAACGCTCGGGTACCACTGCCGGCCCGCCGGGCCGACCGCGTGATTCCCATGATGCTAGGTGAGGCTGACGGCTATCGCTGGCTGATCGACGGTGCGGTGCATGGCCGCAATCGCCCGCACGAGTTCCAGCTCGGCCAGCGCGTCGAAATCACGTTTATGAACCCTACGTCGATGATGCACCCCATGCATCTGCACGGTCATCATTTCCAGGTCGTTGGTGTTGGCTCGCGACGCTTCTCCGGCCCTGTGCGCGACACAGTGATCGTGCCACCGCACATGCCGGTGACGGTGGCCGTCGACCTCGACAAGCGCGGCCGCTGGTATCTCCACTGCCACCATCTCTACCACATGGCGGCAGGCATGATGACCGAGGTGGTCGTGAGCTGAGCCGCTGGGGACATCAGCCAAAGGAGGACCGACATGATGCAAGGTTACGGATGGTATGGCGAAACGATGTGGATGGGCGACTGGGGCCTCACCCACGGGGTGATGATGGTGGCGCTGCTGGCACTTATCCTCTATCCGGTAGGCCTTATCCTGCGGCGGCTCGGTTATTCGCCACTATGGGCGGCGCTCGCCTTCGTGCCGGTCGTTAATCTGGTCGGCCTGTGGATTGTCGCGCTCGACGTCAGGAGGTCGTGACGACTTGCATGGGCCGATACCGGTATCACCGGCTTCGACCTTTTTCGCACATTGCCAGCTATGGTTCGCAGCATGCGCTACTATATCGGCGTCGTCGACCGCCCCTCCCAAGGCATTCTTGTCGGCAGAGGCCGCAACATAGCTCCCAGGCTGTGTGAATTCCCGATCTATCGCACATCACTCAAGCCGCAAGCAGACGTTAGGAACTTCAGCTTAGGGCCCAAAGAGCGACCAGGCACAGCGTCTGCTTCGCGCCTCTAGTGCAGACATTCGGCCGCCTGCGCGAAGCGGACCTTTTGGATCGCTGCCTCTGAGTCGCCGCACACGTAGCTGGGCTAAGGTCCCTGTCGAAACGGGGGCGGATCAAAAGCCCGAATCCGCCTGCTTCTTTGGCTTTTCCAAGCCCCCGCTCGACCTTTGCATTTCGGTCCGAAGGAATTTCATCTCCTGGCTCATCAATGACCGCTCGTTGAACCGTTTGGCGCCTCGACCGCGGCAATGGAGACGGAACCCAAGGAGTCACCCGTGACGAACCGCATCAAAGGTCTTTCCCTCGTCGCCGTGCCCGTCCTCGCTGGAGTATGAGGGGCATAGGACGCGAAGACGGCAACAATCGCCCTGAACAGCCTGCCGTACGGTGGTGCCGTATAGGTTCCGTGGATCTAAAGGAAGTCTGCAGTCGAGGTGTTGAGGGCGTAGATATCGAAATAGTAAGCATCGATCGAGTAGCTGTCGGCGAAGAGAACCGTCCGGACCCTCACATCGTCTCCAACCTGATCGTAGAATACGCTGCGTCCGTACCAGGTGGACTGGCTCGCCGCGAACGCGTCGATTTGCGAAAAATCGAAATGGTCGCCTGCCCCGAAATCGGCGATCGTCACGCGCGGAACCGTGCCCGACAGCGGATCCTTCCAGCCACTCCCGCTTGGTGTCGACGCGTAGAACGACTCCATCGTCAGAATGTACTTGTCGGCTCCGTCCTCCCCGTAGAACGTATCCTCCATGCCGCCGATGTAAAAAGTATCGTTGCCGGCGCCGCCGAAGAACGTCTCGACATTGTTGGCGTTGTCGACGAACACGTCATTGTAATCCGTACCGTGAAACGACTCGATGCTAATGTAGATATCGTCCGTCGCATCGCCGGCACCCAGCGCTGAGTTGCGGGTGTTGATCGTGACCGGGGCATCTGAATGCCAGTAGGCCGCGACATCCCAGTCCGCCCCTCCGTCAAGGGTATCTGCTCCCGCACCACCGATGAGGATGTCGTCGCCCCCTCCTCCGCGGAGGATATTGTCGCCATCTCCCAACGCCAGAATGTCGTCATTGCTGCCGCCCGTTATCGCGTCCACGCCCGTGATGAAGATGTCCGAGCCGACGAAGGAATCATAATAGAATTCGACCTTCGTCGTGACCGCACTCAGGTCAATCAGGTCATGACCGTTCGACTGGTCTTCCATGTGCACGGTCAGATTGATGTTCGGGATCGCGCCTGTGAACTTGATGGTATCGGCCTTTGAAGTCCCGATGATCGTCTCTATCGAGTACAGGAAGTCCGTGGTGCCGAAAGTGTCGTTCTCGATCTCGTAGTAGCGTAATCATCCGGCGTAGGCCGCGGCAGGCCTATTTTGGCCTGCTGCGATGGATTTCGATGAGGTTGAGCAGGCTTTCGACGCCGTATTCGGTGAAGGCCATGGTCCCGTCCTCGTGCTGCGGATCGTAGACCCAGATCAGCCCGTCCTCCGGCTCCATGTCGAGCGCGAGATCGGCGAGCCAGTCTTCGTCCTTGTCGAGATCGCGAGCGACGAGCGCCAAGGTCCGGACGGAGTGGACCTTGTTGACGTGCATCGTCAGGCCGCGACTGCTGTGATCGACGGCGCGCGCCAGTTCCACGGCAAAAGCTCGTCGAGCCGGCCTTGGGTCATTCCGGCGATGCGGGCAAGCACGTCGGCGAGCCAGGCCTGTGGATCGACGTCGTTCATCTTCGCTGTCTGGATCAGCGTCGCCATGGCGGCGGCACGCTCGGCGCCGCGATCGGAGCCCGCGAAGAGCCAGGCTTTTCGACCGAGGGCAAAACCTCTGAGCGCCCGCTCGGCGGCATTGTTCGACAGGCAGGCCCGTCCGTCGTCGAGGAACGAGGCAAAGCCGTCCCAGCGCCTGAGCATGTAGTCGATCGGCTTGGCGACGGTCGCCGAGCGCGAGAGCTTGACGCGCTGCTCGCCAAGCCAGGCGCGCAGGTCGTCGACGATCGGGCGGCTGCGCTCCTGCCGGACCTGGCGGCGCTCGTCGGCGTCCAGGCCATTGATCTCGCGCTCGATGGCGAAGAGCGCGTCAATGCGCTTCACCGCCTCCAAGGCGATCGGCGACACGGGCGCGGCGCCAGGCCCGCGCCGTGCGCTCGCGGCGATGTCGGCGAGCTCGAAGAAGCCCCGGCGGGCATGCGACCAACAGAGCGCCGACGTGACCGGCCCGCCCGGACGCGCGGGATCGTACAGCCCGTTGTATCCGCCATAGGCGTCGGCCTGCAGGATGCCGCTCCAAGTCGCGAGGTGCACGTCCGGATGCTCTTGCCGCCGGTCGCGTGAGGCGAAGTAGAGCGCCGCCGGCGGATCGGCGCCGCCGAAGGGCCTGTCGTCGCGCACATAGGTCCAGATCCGGCCCGTGTCGGTCTTGCCCCTGGCGAGGATCGGCACCGTCGTGTCGTCGGCGTGCAGCCTCTGCGCCGCCATGGCGTGCCGGGCGATCAGGTCATGTAACGGCGCCAGCGCCACAGTCGCCGCGCCGACCTGGTCGGCGAGCGTCGAGACGGAGAGGTCGATGCCCTCTCGAAGGTATCTCTCGCTCTGCCGGTTCAGCGGTTGGTGCTGACCGAACTTCTCAAACAGTACCATGGCCAGCAGGTTCGGCCCCACGAAGCCGCGCGGCGTCACATGATAGGGCGCCGGCGGCTGTGTGATCATCTCGCAAGCGCGGCACGTGAACTTCTCCCGCACGGTCTGGATCACCTTCCAGGACCGCGGCACGACCTCCAGGGTCTCCGTCACGTCCTCGCCGAGCTTCGACAGCTTCATCGAGCCGCAGCACGGGCACGATGTCGGTGCTGCGATCACGACCCGCTCGCGCGGCAGATGCTCCGGGAAGGGCTTGCGGACAGGACGACCGCGCGCCCGTACGGGCAGCGATGCCTGGCGCGACATCGCCTCCGCCGCAAGTTCGTCCTCGGTCGCCTTCGATTCGAGCTCCTCGAGCTGAAGCTCCATCTGGTCGATGAGGCGCATCGTGCGCTCCGAGCGCTGACCGTAGAGCTCGCGCTTGAGCTTCTCGATCATCAGCTTGAGATGCACGATCGTCGCCTCGGTCGATGACGCCGCGGCCTTCGCGGTGAGGGCTTCGGCTTGCGCCTCGATACGCGCCTGGCGCTCCGCCAGGATCATCGCATGCGCCGCTGCCAGATCAGTCGGCAGCGTCGGCGGGACGGGCGATTCAGCGGGCGCGTTCACAAGGAGAGGGAATCACATCCGCCTGCAAACACAAGACTCGAAGCTCTATCCGATCGCCGTCGGACGCCAGGTCTCCACCGGATTGCGCCAGTCGATGCCGGAGAGCAGGTAGCCCATCTGAGCGGGCGTGATCGCGAGGACGCCGTCGGCCGGCGACGGCCACAGGAAGCGACCCTTCTCCAAGCGACGCACGTAAAGGCTCGCCGCCTGCCCGTCGTGCCAGATCACCTTCAACAGATCGCCGCGACGCCCGCGGAAGCAGAAGATGTGGCCGCCCAGCGGATCACGCTTCAAGACCTCCTGTGCCACCAGCGCCAGGGAGGCGAACCCCTTCCGCATGTCCGTGTGGCCGGTCGCCAGCCACACCTTCACGCCGACCGGAACCGGGATCACCTGAGCGCCTCAAGGCCGCGTGCGAGGGTCAACACCGTATCGGCATCCACCGCGCCCTCGACTATGATGCGCCGACCGCCGCGCAGCACGATCTCGATCCGCCCCGGCGTCGGCGCGGCGACCGCCAAGGCCGACGGCGCTCCCGCGCCCATCATCCGGGCGTCCTCACGCCGGTCAGTCTCGGACGTCACAATCATCGGGACAAAGCCTGCAGGTGCAGCACTGGGCTCGACGAACAGCGCCCGCCGCCAAGCCAGCAATTGCGAGCGCGCGATCCCATGCCGCCGCGCCGTCGCGGAGATCTGGCGCGGACCGGCCATGCTCTCCAGCACGATCCGCTCCTTCTCGCCCTCGCTCCAGCGGCGACGGCGCCCAGTCTCCACCATGTCGAGGCGGCTCAAGACACTGTCAGTATGGCTGTCCATACTCACAGTGCTCAACGATTTGCGTCACTCAGCGCAAGGCGGCCTTCGCCGGATGCATACCTAACCAACATCGCTCTGCATGATCCAAACCCGCTCATGTTGCTTCAGTGTAGATTGAGTACAAGGCACTTTCGCCTGGTCCGGCTGCAGTCAGCTTTGCGCCCCCAAAGCGGAAGGTAACTCGTCACCGAGAAGCAGACGTCCATATCTTCGTACCGAAGCCGGCCTCGAGCTTGGCGCCCAAGCCGGGCGCACGAAATCTGCCCCAAATGCCCGGCAGCATCAAAGTTAGGCTGGCTCCGAATATAATGTAAATGACATTATCATATATTAAGACTGATGAAAATGTCATTTGCTCTTCTGGGCTCGACGGCCTCTCAAATCTTCGTCGGAAAGGCACAAAGGTGGTGCATGCCGACGCATGGCGAACCCGGGGAGGGCGGGCGCACGATGTCCGGGCGGATCGCCGAGGAGTCGTCCGCTGAGAAATGTTCTGTTTGGGGGTGCGAACGTCTAAGCCAGACAATTGCGGGAGAGGGCTTGGGCGTTCGGCTTTGCCGCTCGCACGCGAATGCATTCCAGCGCCATGGGAGTGTGGACCGGCGGTCCTTCACGGCTACCGAGATCAGGCCGTTGCGGCGCATAGCGCTTGAATGGATCAAAGCGAACGAGAGCGACCCCCTGGTTGCCGAGACTATTGTGAAGGTCAGGGCGCTTTATATCCCAACCGAGGCTTCGGGTGCCGGCCCCCGGCCGGGCGATCCGGCCCGCGCCGCCTGGGAGCTTCGCCATATCTCGGGCCTGGATCCGCGAAAGGTAATGGCCGCGCGACTGGCGGTAGAGATGGCAGGCGAGGCAGATCCGCAATCGGGAAATTCCCGGGAATTCAAACTTGTTCAGACCTCGAAGGTCATCCATCGAATGGCCACGCGCACCCGTCGAGCCTGGGATCGACGCGATGGCTTGGTCGAAATGAATGTTTATCCGCACAACCAGGGCGCGGGCCTCAGATATATGGGACGCGCGGTAGACGACGCATGTTCAAGCCTGCTCGAACGCCTGCGGCCCTTCATGGCAGTGGGCCAGGAGTTGCCGTAAGAGGCCGCGGACTGGGTCCAGCGCTGCCGCGTAACGGCTTCGGCATCGGACTAGCTGGCCTTCCTTTTGGCGAGTGTCCTTGGCGAGCGTAGCGCGGAGCTCGACGCGAGGGCTTCGATCACGCGACAGGCGGCCACTTCCCCCCGTTGGCAGTCGCTGACCATGCGCGACAGCTCCTCGCGCAAGCGCAGGAGCCTGGCTATGCGGCTCTCAACTTCGGCCAACTGCGACTGAGCGATGCGGCTGGCGTCTTCACAGGAAGCGCCCGGCTGTTCCTGCAGGGCCAGAAGTGTGCGGACCGCTGAGAGTTCAAATCCCAGCTCGCGCGCATGTCGTACGAAACCCAATCGCTGAGCATCTGTATAGGTGTATAGCCGCCGGCCGTTGCCTTGTCGCTGTGGCGGCGGCAGCACGCCAATCCGCTCGTAGAACCTGATGGTTTCGATGTTCACGCCGGCGTGACGCGCGAGCTGGCCGATCTGCATATTTTGGTCTTGCTCCTGTAGTCGCTACAGGATGTAGCCTACAGGGAGTCTGACAATTGAGAAGCCCCCATGACGACCGAGACAGCCCCTATCCGCTACCGCATCACCGGCATGGATTGCGCCTCCTGTGCCGGAAAAATCGAGGCAGCCGCCCGTAAGGTTGAGGGGGTTCAACATGTGAAGGTATCGATCGCATCGCAGATCATGACGGTCGATGTCGACGAGCCTGGGCGACGCCTCCCGGAGCTGGAGAGCGCGATCACCGGCATCGGCTACCAGCTCGACCGCATGGGCGAATTTAAAGTCGCGGGAGCTGGCGCTGGCCAGGATGACGACGACAAGATCCCGGATTTGTCGCATGTGACCCCGGCGTACAAGCGGGCGCTGTGGATCGTGGTTCTGCTCAACACAGGCTATGGGGTGGTGCAAATTATCGGCAGCGTCCTGGCTGGCTCACAGGCGCTCCAGGCCGATGCCCTCGACTTCATCGGCGACGGCCTGATTTCGTTCCTCGGGCTGATCGCGGTGGGGTGGGGCCTGGCTGCCCGTGCGAAGGCGGCGCTTCTCCAGGGTATCTTCCTCGCGGTCCTTGGATTCGTCGTGGTCGGCACGACGACCTACCGCGTCTTCGTCACGCACGAGCCGCAGACCCTGCTGATGGGCGGCCTCGCTATCGCTGCCTTCTTCGTCAACGTTCTGGCGGCACTCGTGCTGATCCCGCACAGGAAGGGAGACGCGAACATGCGTGCCGTTTGGCTCTTCTCCCGCAACGACGCGATAGGCAACCTGGCCGTTGCCGCCGCAGCTCTCCTGGTGTGGTGGCTCTCCTCGCCCTGGCCCGACCTGCTGGTGGCGTTCGCGGTCGCTGGCCTGTTTTTGCAATCGGCCTGGGCGATCATCCGGGATGCACGGTCAGACCTTTCCCACGCTGCCTAGGCTCGGGCGCGGGCTTTCTCTGCCCGGCGGTTCTGAAACACCGCTTGCTCCTCTAGCCGCTACAGGATGTACCCTCATTCCCCGTCGGTACTTTGCCGCAGCATGATGCTGAGGTCGGCCGCCATGTCCTTGGAGCGCGTGGACACTATGCGGCTTGTCCATTGGATTGATGGTCTGAGCGAGAAGCTGGCTTCCGTGGTCAGCTGGGCGCTGCTGCTGAACGCGTTGCTGATCACATTTAACGCGATCAGCAGAAAGGTGTTCTCCGTCGCCTGGTCGTCGGCCTTTGACATGCAATGGCACTTCTTCGCTGCCGTGGTTTTCATCACGGCGGCGTATGCCTTGCAGAAGAACGAGCACGTCCGTGTCGACGTTTTCGCAAACCGCATCGGCGAACGCGGCCTGGCCTGGATTGATCTGTTCGGGATTCTTTTCGTCCTTCTTCCCGTATGCGCCGGCATGATGTGGCTCAGTGGGCCGAAGTTCTGGGAAGCTCTGGTAGCGGGACACACCCGGGCGACGCGCGAAAGCTCAAGCGCCATACCCGCATGGATCATTCTGAGTTTTATCCCGTTCGGCTTCGCGCTCCTCGCTCTCCAAGGCCTGGCTGAGGCTGTGCGCTGTATAGCGTTCCTGCGAGGGATCGAGACAGGCAGCCGCGCCAATCGCCGCTTTTTCGACGGGGAATGACATGACATTGCTCGCGCCGGCAATGTTCGTTGCGCTCGTCATCGTCCTCTTTTTGGGTTTCCCGGTTGCGTTCTCCCTCGCGGCAATCGCCAGTGTTTTCGGCGCCATTGGAGTTCTCAACGGGCATTTCGACGTCAGTTTTCTGAGCGCGATCTTCTTCAGGATCCAGGGCATCTTCAGCAATGACAATTTCCTGGCCCTTCCCATGCTCGTGTTCATGGGCCTCCTCCTCGAGCGCATCGGCATCGCAGAAGGAATGTTCGCCGCCCTGAACAGGCTTTTTGGCAATGTATCCGGCGGGCTTGCTTATGCGACCATCATTGTTGGCGCTGTGATTTCCGGCATCACCGGGTTCGTCTCTGCTTCCGTCATCGCAGTGGGATTAATTGCTTTACCGGTGATGCTGCGGGCGGGATATGACCACCGGCTGGCAACAGGTGTCGTTGCAGCAACTGGAACGCTCGCGCAGGTCATTCCGCCAAGCCTCGTCTTGATCGTTCTGGCCGAACAGATGGAAGTGTCCGTCACGGATCTCTACCGCGGCGCGCTGGTGCCCAGTCTGCTGCTGATCGGCTCCTACTTGACCTATGTGTTCGTCCTCACCCGCATCCGGCCCGGCAGCGCGCCGCCCGATCCCTCGCTCGCGACTGAACGTCGCGTCGGCTTACTCATCCGCCAAACGCTCGTTGCTGCGGGACTGCCCTTGGGGCTGGTCCTCATGGTCCTGGCCGCGATCTATTATGGAGTGGCGACACCGACCGAGGGCGGGGCCATCGGCGTGACGGGCACTCTGTTGCTGGGCCTGCTTCAAAACAAGCTCACGTTGAAGAAGTTGCGACAGGCCATGCTCGCAACGGGCATCCTGATCTGCGGGCTGATGTTCCTGCTGATGGGCGCGTCGTTCTTTACGCTGGTGTTCAGGGGATTGAACGGGGAGCAGTGGGTCCAGGCCCTGTTCAATTACGTCCCAGCCGGTCAGATGGGCTTCGTCATATTCGTTAGCCTGGTCGTATTCCTGGTTGCCTTCGTCCTCGATTTCTTCGAGATCGCTTTCATCGTTTTGCCGCTTATCGTTCCTGTCGCGCAGAAACTCGGCATTGATATGATCTGGCTGACCATTTTGCTGGCGGTCAATCTGCAGACCTCGTTTATGCATCCACCCTTCGGCATCGCGATCTACAACCTTCGAAGCATTGCCCCTTCGATCGTTCGGACGGTCGACATATACTGGGGAGCCGTACCTTTCCTCTGCATTCAGATCTCAATGGTCGGCCTGCTTATCATGGCGCCGCAACTCATACTGAAGGCGCCGCCGCCATCAGTTTCGCCGCAGGATATCAACATCAGCATCCCCCCGCTTTTCGGTGATTCTGATACAGCGTCCCCTTGGAAATGATGCTCCCGTGAAAGCCGAGCAGTGGCCGGCGCTCGGCAGGGTCCATACCGCGGGAGCGACGCGAAGAAGCGCCAACAAAGGCTCTTGATCCTGTACTGACTACAGGATGTACGGTGGCGTCATTCGGCAAACGGATGACCAGCACATGACGTATACACCCGCTGCGGGCTATCACTGGCTAAGCCCGCTGTACGATCTCGGCGTCGCGTCGCTCACCCGGGAGAAGCGATGGCGACGCGCTCTCATTGCGCAGGTCGGTCCAGATTCCCGGGATATCATTCTCGACGTGGGCTGCGGCACAGGCTCGCTTCTCGTTCTTCTCGGCAAAGCCGCACCCTCAGCAAGGCTTATCGGGATCGATCCCGACCCGGCGATGCTGGCGCGAGCACGAAAGAAGGCTGAAACGGCTGGAGTTCGCGCCGAGTACCATCTTGGCCTGGCGCGCCAGGCGGTGGAGCTCCTGGGCGCAGTAAGGCCGACCAAGATCGTATCGAGCCTGGTGCTCCATCAGGTGTCGCTGGAGGAAAAGGCGGCATCCCTCGCCGCGATGAGTTCGGCGCTCGAGCCAGGTGGCCACATCCACATCGCAGACTACGGGTTGCAGCGCACGCCGTTGATGCGGACGCTCTTCAGGGCCTCGATCCAGAACCTTGATGGACGCGCCAACACAGAGCCCAACGCCAAGGGGGCCTTGCTTGAGCTCATGCGTAGTGCAGGACTCCGTGAAGTGGAGGAGACCCTCGTCATTCCCACCGTGAGCGGATCGGTTTCGCTCTATCGCGGACGACGCTGAGCCGGCCGTTCCCGCACATGTGAACATGCGCCGAAGATCCAGGGCTTAGAACAGCCTAGCGCTTTCTGGATGGATCTCTGTCAACCCTGAGCCGGGCAGATCGCTCTCTCGAAACCAACGCACCCTAGGACGTAATGGTGGCAACGGTTGATATCTCGCTTGTCGGCCTGGCAACGGCCGCAACCGCCGGTGCGATCTCGTTTCTCTCACCGTGTGTCCTTCCTCTTGTGCCCGGATACCTCTCCTATATCGCGGGCGGGGCAGGTGAACGCGACGGTGCAGATCAGGTCACGCGGCTTCACACATTCCGCCTGGCACTGCTGTTCGTGGCAGGGTTTACGACATTGTTCGTCTTGCTTGGCATGAGTGCCATGGCGCTTGGCGGCGTCCTGCAGCGGTATCACAACGAGGCCAATCTGGTTGGGGGCGCTTTGGTCATCGTCTTCGGCTTGGTGATGACCGGACTGTTCCGCCTGCCCGCGCTGATGTCTGATTGGCGCTGGCAGGGTCCCCGCCATGTTCGCGGGCCACTGGGTGCCTTCCTGCTCGGCGTTGCTTTCGCGTTCGGTTGGACGCCCTGCATTGGACCGGTTTTAGGTTCGATCCTGACCGTCACGGCAACATCGTCAGGCAACGGAGCGATACTTCTTGGCGCCTATGGGCTCGGGCTTGGCGTGCCGTTTCTTCTGACGGCATTGTTCATGGGAAGTGCTGCCGCTGCGATCAAGCGAATGCGTCGAGCCGGCGCCGTGCTGAACATCGGGGCGGGTGCGATCATGAT
>Ga0209794_1001827_pt1 | contig 13551 bp, 12 predicted proteins | sample EBPBio232013_DNA_FD_185869 | JGI IMG/M metagenome (GOLD analysis project Ga0209794, IMG submission 185869) | Wastewater treatment Type I Accumulibacter community from EBPR Bioreactor in Madison, WI, USA - Reactor 1_5/23/2013_ DNA (SPAdes)... | ecosystem: Engineered > Bioreactor > EBPR >... | reverse complement strand
GGCCGAGGCGATGCTCAACGTCTTCGACTGCTGGATTGACCCGGCCATTTTCGATGCGCCGTTCGAATTTGCCGTGCGCAGTTGGGCGCTGCAGTCCTCGCCGATCCTTGACGAGGTGCGCAAGGCCGACCAACTGCGGCTGGAAGCACTGACCCGGATGTTCGTGCGCTTCGGCTATGAAGAAGACACCGCCGACGTTCACGCCCGCACCACCTATCTCGTGCAGATCGGCTATATCTCGATGCAGGCCGAAGAGGACATCAAGACCCGCATGAAGCGGATTCCCGACTATATCGCCATCTATACCGGCGTCAGGCCGCAGCCGAAAGAAATGGACCGTTTCTTCGCCCGGCACGGCTATCAACCGGAGTGAGGGGGCGACGGGTGAAAAGTTTGCCGCCCTAAAGGCAGCCCGGTCCTTTTACATCGAGTAGCCCGGCTTCTTGTAAAGCCTATCGGGCTTACCCGTTATGTCCTTGAGATAGACTTCATCGCGCCAAAGCGACGCTTCGACCTCTTCGAAGGCGACAGAGACCGATGCTTCGGAAGAGCCCAGAACCGCCATCACGTCGCGGGTGATCGTGTCGGCAAGTTCCCGCTTCTGCTCCTCGGTTTTTCCCGGCCAGAGCTTGACGATGACATGCGGCATTTTCTCTCTCCCTTCAATCAAAACGAACGCTCCGACCGGCTTTTCGCAAAGCCGGTCGGAGCTTTTGTTTACCAAGGCTGCTTTGCAGGTCCAACGGTGAATTCGTTGACGGTCGTGTCTTCCGGCATATCGAGCGCGAAAGCCACCACATCGGCGATACGCTCCGGTGAAATACCGAAAGCGGCGTAAAGTCCCTTCATACCCTCGGCGGTCCTCTCATCGGTAATCGTGCCCAGAAGCTCGGTATTGATGGCCGCAGGATAGATCGTCGCGGTGCGGATATTCGTGCCTTCCATGGCGGATTCCATACGCAGAACCTCCATGAAGTCACGAACAAACCACTTCGTTCCGCCATAAATGGCGCTTCCCGGATAGGCCTTCAGACCGGCAACCGACGAGGTTGCGAGGATATGACCGGACTTCTGTGCCAGAAATGCGGGCATGACAGCGGCCACACCATTGAGAACACCATTGATGTTGACATCTACCATCTGGCGCCATTCGGCGGTTTTCAACGCAGAGACGGGGCTGCTTGGCATCAGACCAGCATTCAGAAAAATGGCATCGACCCGTCCGAAGGTGTCGACAGCACGCTTGACGATCGCGTCATTGTCGCCCTGGCTTGTCACATCGAGGGTTTGATAGAGCGCCTGACCGCCCGCTTTGGCAATCTCGTCGGCGATCTGCTTCAACTTGTCTTCGCGGCGTGCGCCCAGCACGACCTTGGCGCCCTTGCTGGCCAAAAGCCTGGCTGTGGCTTCCCCAATACCCGAAGAAGCACCCGTGATGATGATGACCTTATCCTTGATCATAGTCCGTTCTCTCTTTTCGTTTTGGGTTCAGGCGGCGTATTGCGCGTCTGTGACCTTTTCCATCCAATCAACGACCTTGCCGTTTTGAACTTCCTGAATGGCAGTGTGGGTCATGGCTGTTTCGGGCGCTGCCCCATGCCAATGCTTTTCGCCGGGCGCAAACCACACCACGTCGCCAACCCGGATTTCTTCGATTGGTCCGCCCCAGCGCTGCACGCGCCCGACGCCCGCCGTTACGATCAGCGTCTGGCCGAGTGGATGGGTGTGCCATGCCGTGCGCGCGCCAGGCTGAAACGTGACGCTCGCGCCCTGAACACGCGCCTGATCGTAGCTGTTGAAAAGCAGTTCAACCTCTACCGATCCGCTGAACCAGTCGGACGGACCGGGACCGGACTTGCGGCTTTCTGCACGGATGATTTCCATCGGATCAATCCTTTCCGGGTTGTTTTGTGTGATGACAAGATAGCGACCCATGCTCTATTCGATTAGGCGCTATAAATTGCATGTACTGTTGAACAGGATTTCATAATGGCGCGTGATGCCTTCAGCGAATTGAGAGCCTTCATCGCAGTTGCCCATGACCGCAGCTTCACCAAGGCGGCCGCCAAGCTTGGGGTTTCCACCTCCGCTCTGAGCCACACAATCCGCGGACTTGAGGAGCATCTGGGCATCCGGCTCCTGACGCGCACCACGCGAAGCGTGTCAACGACCGAAGCCGGTGAACGGCTTTATCGTTCGGTGGCTCCGCATTTCGAACAGATCCGCTTTGAAATCGACGCGTTGAGCGAATTGCGCGACAAGCCATCCGGCACCATCCGGGTCAATGCCGCTATCCATGCGGCGGAAATGGTGTTGCGTCCGAAACTGGCAAAATTCCTCGCTGAATTCCCCGATATTCGTGTCGAGATTTCCATCAATGATGGCTTTATCGATATTGTAGGCGAGCAATTTGATGCCGGGGTGAGACTCGGCGAATCCGTCAGCAAAGATATGATCGCCGTTCGTATCGGCCCGGATTGGCGCTTTGTTGTCGTCGGTACGCCGGATTATTTCGCGCGCCGCTCACCGCCACAGCATCCCAGCGACTTAACCAGCCACCAGTGCATCAATCTGCGCTTGGCCTCGGCAGGCGGTCTTTATGCCTGGGAATTCGAGAGGGATGGACGCGAATTTGAGGTCCGAGTTGAAGGGCAGGCGATTTTCGACAGTATCTTCCCAGTGCTGAATGCCGCCGTCGACGGCTTGGGACTAGCCTATGTCCCGGAAGACATCGCACGGCCTTTTATCGATTCCGGCCAGTTGCAGGTGGCCTTGAATGACTGGTGCCCATTCGTGCAGGGCTATCACCTCTACTACCCCAACCGACGATTGGCTTCACCGGCTTTCGCCATGTTCGTAGAGGCCATGCGATACAAGTCATCTTGATGAGACCACGCATTGGGGCATTCAAACAGTCTGTTGATCAGGACTTTTCGGCAATGACCTGTTCGGCGCGATTGCGTTCAACAAAGGCGCGGAAATCGGCTGCGGCAAGCGGGCGCGAATAGAGCCAGCCCTGCACCAGATCGACGCCGTTTTCGCTGAGGTAAGCGGCTTGCAATGCGTCCTCGACACCTTCGGCAACCGTTGTAACGTTCAGCGCCTTGGCCATTTCAATGATGTGGAAAATGACCGCACTTTTCGCCGATTGCAGGCCAATCGTATCAACAAAGGACTTGTCGATTTTCAGCACGTCAAAGGTCATCTGCTGCAGGTGCTGCAGGCTGGAATAGCCCGTGCCGAAATCATCGATGGCGATGTGATAGCCGATGGCTTTGGCGCGCCCGATCATGTCCTCAGCCGCACTGTAATCCATGAAACCGCGTTCGGTCGCTTCAAGCCAGATCTGGCCGGGTTCGACGCCCTGATCGCGCACCATCGTCTCCAGCCCCTTGAATACATGATCGCCGGAAAAATCGCTGGCCGCCAGATTGATGGCGAGATGCAGCGAACGGTCTGAACGCAAAAGCGGCCCCAGTTCCGCCGCGGCCATCGCAATCACCTGACCAGTGATTTCGCGGATCAGGCCGGATTGCTCGGCCACCGGAATGAACACATCCGGGCGCACCCAGCTGCCATCCGGGCGACGCCAGCGGATCAGCGCCTCGGCCCCGACACAGGCACCGCTCGACAGCGCCATGATCGGCTGATATTGCAGGGAGAATTCGCGATTGCGGATCGCCAGCGCAATTTCAGCGCTGAACGAAAGGCGGCGGCGCGAGAACCACACGATGATGGTGACGATCATACCCGCCAGAAAGACACCGATCGGCAGAAGCAGCCATTGTTCGCGCCGCAACGTCTTGAAGATCTGCGGACGCTCCTCGACGGTGATGGCCGTCCAGTCGGCATCGCTGCGAACCGCCGAGATATGCCGCCCCTCAAGCCCGGAGCGCGGATTGGCGGCAAGGCTTGCGATCAGGGACGGATCAGGGTCATTGACCTCCGCCACGACGCGCCCGTCATGGGTGGCGAGCGCCATCTGCACGCGTGAGGTGGAAATCACATCGACAAAGCGCACGGGGTCGAGAAGAACATTGTAGTCACCGGCTTGCAACGCCAGTTTCGGCGTCGCACCGCGCAACGCCGGACGCACGGACAGCGTAACCCCCAGATGGTCGCGCGTCATGTAATCGGGTGCCGTCAGGCGAATGTCACCATCCACCGGCCCCCAGGAGGTGCAATCCAGCCGGCCCTCGGAAAAATGACCGATTTCCTCAATCGACGGCGTATTGAACACCAGCCGCCGCATCTCGTTGATATGGGCGGGGGAGCAATCGTCGCCCTCGCGGGCGTTCAGCGTCTCAAGAACGGTGCGGGCCTGGCCCGTCGAGCGACGGGCGCGGGCCAGCACGTTTTCCGCAACCGTATCCAGCACTTCCTGTTCGTCGTGAACCGCAAGGGACCAGGTGATCCACATCATGCCGAACACCGGGACGAGCGCCCCGACGACGGCCAGTAGAGCGGCGATGATGATGATGCGGGCGCGGTGCAGGAGAGCCTCCCGGAAGGGTCAGAGAAAAGGCGGCCCTTGAACGGGGCCGCCTTCGATCATGTTCATGCGTGGGGCTGATCAGCCGCCAGCCTTCTTGAGGGCTGCGGAGCACAGGCTCCAGTAACCGCCGCCCTTCTGAATCCACTTCAGGCCGTCCAGCGTGCCGGCGTCCTTGTTGGCATGGTAGGAATCCACGCAGGTCTTCATGCGGGCCTTGCCAGCGGTTTCCGCGGCATACTTCTTGTCCACGGCCTTCGGGAATTTGACGCCCTTCGGAGCGGCAGCCGTCGGGGCTTCCGGTTCCTTGTCCGGGGTGGCGGCAACGTCCTTCTCGTCGGCGGTTTCTTCAGCAGCTGCATCCGAACCGCAGAACTTGGCGCGGAAATCGTTCCACTTCACGCCGTTGGCCGTACCGTCGGTCTTGGCGGCCTGGTACTTGGCGGAGCACTCCTTCATGGTGAGTGCGGAAGCCGGAGAGGAAAAAGCCAGACCGGCAAGCAGAGCACCGGCGGCAGCAAAGAGCAGTTTCTCAGACATTTGAGTTGCCTTGGTTGAGGTTCAGTTCAATTCATTCTCATGCGCAGACAGCCGACCCGATCAGGCCGGAAGCTGACCATCCGGCGTGGCGCTGTCGATGGCCTTCGGCAGATACTGAGCCAGAAGCTGCGGCAGGTTGCCGACATCGACGCCGAAAGAGCTGGCAAGCTGTTCAAGCTGGCCGGACGAAAGCGCCGACGAAATCTGATCCGCCGAAACCGGCAGGTTGGCGCCCGTGCCAATCCACGATGCAACCTGCTGGCCAAGGCCCGCTTCATTCAGCTGGTTGACGATACCATTGAGACCACCGGCATTGTTGAAGATCTGCATGCCGACCGACATGAAGTCGACGTCCTTGCCCTGCAGCACATCACCCAGTACCGAACCCAGTCCATCCAAAAGACCCACAGCACGCCTCCTTACACCGCGTTGAACCCTGTTAAGGGTTGTTTAACAGTTCGCCTTCTCGTTGTCATCCATCGCGAGGGTTGTGAACATAACATCTGGTGTTGCAACATCGTGATTTCTTTATGGCAATCAACGTACCTGAAGAAACAATCGCGCACTTGCGCTCACCGGGCCGCGTGCTATCACAAACCCCGCATGCTGGCGGGCCAAGCCCCGCGCGCGCTTTGAGAAGACCCGCCCACTGGAAGACACGCGATGATCCCGCGCCTTGAGACCGAACGCCTTTCTCCCCTGCCCCAGCCCGGCTTTTTCGAACGGCTGATCGAGGCAGGCTTTCAAGGCGACATCGAAACAGGAGCGGCCTCACGCACGGTCTATGCCACCGACAATTCCATCTATCAGGTGGAGCCGCAGGCCATTCTTTTTCCGCGCGGCCTTGAGGACCTGAAGGTTCTGGCCGGTGTTTTGAACGAACCGGCATTCAACGGCATTGCCATTGCCCCGCGCGGCGGCGGCACCGGCACCAATGGCCAATCGCTCACCTCCGGCGTCGTTGTCGATTGCTCGCGCCACATGAACCGCATTCTGGAAATCGACCCTGAGCGGCGCGTGGCCCGCGTCGAGGCCGGGGTCGTCAAGGACCAGCTGAACCGGGCGCTGAAAGCCTATGGTCTGTTCTTCGCGCCGGAGCTTTCCACCTCGAACCGCGCCACCATCGGCGGCATGATCTCCACCGATGCCTGCGGTCAGGGCTCCTGCCTTTACGGCAAGACCTCAAACCATGTTCTCGGCCTCAAGGTGGTGTTGACGGACGGCACGGATTTCTGGTCGCGCCCGCTCGATGGCGCCTCGCTGGAGGAGATGAAGGGGCGCACCGACCGCATTGGCGACATTCACCGCACGGTCACACGCATTGCCGGTGAAAAGCGCGACGAGATTGCCGCGATCTTCCCGAACCTCAACCGCTACATGACCGGCTATGACCTCGCCCATATTTTCCGCGAGGACGGGCGCTTTGACCTCAACGCCATTCTGTGCGGTTCGGAAGGCACGCTGGCGATGATTGCCGAGGCGGAACTGAACCTTCTGCCCATTCCCAAGCACGCCGCGCTCATCAATATCCGCTACGGCGATTTCAACACGGCGCTTGAAGATGCCCGCGCGCTCGTCGCACTCAAGGTGGCCTCCGTCGAAACCGTGGATGAAAAGGTGCTGAGCCTCGCCAAGGGCGACATCATCTGGGGCGGCATTGCCCGCTTCTTCCCCGACGATGCGGAAGGCTCGGCCAACGGCATCAACATTGTCGAGGTTCTGGCCGATGACGAGGCGGAGCTTGCCCGCAAGCTGGGCGAAGTGACGAACGCGCTCGACAGCGCCGCCACCCCGCGCCATCGCGGCTATACGACGACGCGCGACAAAAGCGAGATCGAGGCGATCTGGACCATGCGCAAGCGGGCCGTCGGGCTTCTCGGCAATGTCGACGGGCCGATCCGCCCCGTTCCCTTCGTGGAAGACACCGCCGTACCGCCGGAAAACCTTGCGCCCTATATCCGCGAGTTTCGCGCGCTTCTCGATGGCGAGGGCCTGTCCTACGGCATGTTCGGCCATGTGGATGCGGGCGTCTTGCATGTGCGCCCGGCGCTTGACCTGACGCGCGCCGACCATCAGCCGCTGGTGCGCAAGATTTCCGACGCCGTGGTGGCGCTGACGCGCAAATATGGCGGCGTTTTGTGGGGCGAGCATGGCAAGGGCGTGCGCTCGGAATATGTGCCGGAATTCTTCGGCCCGCTTTATCCGTGCCTGCAGGATATCAAGCGCGCCTTCGATCCCGCCAACCGCATGAACCCCGGCAAGATTGCAACGCCCGGCGGCGAGGCGCTTCTGAAAATCGACGAAGTGCCGCTGCGTGGCCGTCTTGACCGGATGATTGCCGAGGATATTCGCGCCGCCTTTGACAATGCCGCCTATTGCAACGGCAACGGGGCCTGCTTCGATTTCGATGAAACGAGCCTGATGTGCCCCTCCTACAAGGCAACCCGCGACCGGCGCTTTTCGCCCAAGGGCCGCGCCTCGCTGGTGCGCGAATGGCTGCGTCTTCTCGCTGAAAAGGGCATTGATCCGCGTCGTGAAGCGACAGACCTGCGCGCCACCTCGCCACTGAAAAGCCTTGTCAGCCGCACCATCAACACGCTGAACCCGGCCAACCGCAACGACTTCTCGCACGAGGTGCGTGAAGCGATGGATACGTGTCTCGCCTGTAAGGCCTGCGCCGGGCAATGTCCGGTGAAGGTTTCGGTGCCGGCCTTCCGCGCCAAGTTCCTGGAACTTTACTATGGCCGCTATCTGCGCCCGCTCAAGGACCCGCTGATCGGCGCCATCGAGACGCTTCTGCCGCTCGCCACCGCCGTTCGCCCGCTTTACAATTTCACCATGACCAACCCGCTCGGCAAGGCGGTGATGAAGCGGCTTGGCCTCACCGCCATGCCGCTCCTGCCGGAAGATGATCTTTCGCTTGAAACGGCACCCTACACCTTCGGGGTTGCGACCATCGCCCGCATGGAGGCCCTTTCGGCAGAGGAACGCGCCCGCTCCGTCGTGATCGTCGCGGACGCCTTTACCGCCCATTTCGACCCGAATGTGGTGGCCGCCCTTGCCGAAGTGGCCTCGGCCATGGGCTTTCGCCCGTGGATTGCCGCGCCGATCCAGAATGGCAAGGCGCTGCATGTGCACGGCTATCTCGGCGCGTTTGAAAAGGTGGCGGCCGAGACCACCACCTATCTCGACCGCATGGCGGAACTGGGCGTGGCGTTGATCGGCCTTGATCCTTCGATGACGCTCGCCTTCCGCAGCGAATATAAGGATGCGCCGTCCGCCCGTCCGAAGGCGACCGTCCACCTGCCACAAGAATGGCTGGTGGACGAACTGGACCGGCTGACCCTGACGCCGAAGATCCGCGATGACCTGCGCTTCCGCCTGATGGGCCACTGCACGGAAAAGACCAATGCCCCCGCCTCCATGAAGCAGTGGAGCAGCGTTTTCGCCAAGCTTGGCATCAAGCTTTCCATTGCCGATACGGGCTGTTGCGGCATGGCAGGCACCTTCGGCCACGAGGCGAAGAACCGGCCGATTGCCGAAAAGCTCTATGCCATGAGCTGGAAGCCGCAACTGGACCGCACCGACGAACTGGATGTGGTGATGGTCACAGGCTTTTCCTGCCGCTCTCAGATCAAGGAAATCGACGCCCGCCGCCTGCCGCATCCGCTGCAGGTGCTGGCAAACCTCCTTCGGCAAACCGGCCAATAAGGCCCGTCGCATCCGCGACACGTTCAAACGAAAACGGAGCGCAAAAACGCTCCGTTTTTTGTTGTCTCGTCTATGGGCAGAATGGCTTAGTTATTGCCGTTCCCGTTGCCGTTGCCGTTACCGCCGGAGTTACCGTTGCCGTTACCACCGGAATTGCCGTTTCCGTTGCCGCCGGAATTCCCGTTGCCGTTACCGCCGGAATTCCCGTTTCCGTTGCCACCGGAGTTACCGTTGCCGTTGCCACCGGAGTTACCGTTCCCGTTGCCGTTCCCGTTGCCATTACCGCCGGAATTGCCGTTTCCGTTGCCACCGGCATTGCTGTTGGCGCTTGCATTGCCCTTGGCACTTGCCGACGCAGCAGCAGCGGCGGCCTTTGCGGCAGCAATTTCGGCTTTGGTCATGGCAAAGGACACAATGCTTGGAGCAGACACAGCACCCGCAACGCTCATGCCCTTGGTCATTGACACCATGGCGCTTTGGCGTGCACCCACATCGGCACGCTGACCGCTGACATGTGACGTAACCTGCACGAGACCGCGATTGACATCAACCTTGGTCTGAGACTTGCCAATCGAAACCCGGAAATTGGTGCCTTTAACCACAGCGGCGAGATAAGGCGTGTTGACCGTGGTGTGCGGACGGCTGCGCTTTTGAATTTCAAGCTCAATCGTACCGGAAACCTGCTGGATGTTGGTCTTGGCTTCCAGAAAACCCTTGGTCTCGATGTTGATCATCGTCCCGGGATTGAAGGCAATGCTCTCCACACCCCGCACCAATTGCACGCGCGCGCGCTCACCCGTCGCAATCCAAGCCTTGTTCGGGATCGTATCCCCCATCTGAACGGACTTCCAACTCTTGCCATCCAGACTGTAGCTGACGTTCTGGCTGGCCTTGGCAACGCGCCAATCGCGATCCGACGCAAGAGCCGGTGCGGCCATCAGCAACAAAAACAACACAATTCGAGTGAACATGGCAGGACTCCACAATAGACGTGATGCAACTTCAATACACGTAAGACAAGAAGACTTTGCTAATGTGAGCCATCAAATATTGCCCTATTGAATCTACAACTTGTTAACGGTATCGCCCAACCTGTCAGCGGCTTTGCCGGGCGAGGATACGCGCCGGGGTCGCTGCCCATCGCAGCTTCGGCTGCTAAACCGAAATCACGGTTCGGAAACGTTTGATGGCTATCACCCGCCGCTTCTTCTGCCTGTGCCTTGCCTGCGCCCCTGCTGGCCGCCTCGACGCGCAAGACGCCCCATCGCCCGCCATCCAGCCCGCGCGCGAGCTTCATGGCCTTGTCGAGCCGTCCCTGCATGTGGCGAAGGCCGGTTCGGGAAAACCGCCGCGCGTGGCGCTGACCTTTGACGCCTGTTCCGGGGCAACCGACCGCCGCATTCTCGACGTGCTGATGGCCGAAGAGATTCCCGCGACCCTTTTCGTCACCGGACGCTGGCTCAACAAGAACGCCGAAACGATTGCGCTTTTGAAAAGCAGGCCGGACCTCTTTGCCATTGAAAATCATGGCCTCAACCACATTCCTGCCGTTGATCGGCCCGGCACCGTGTATGGCATCGAGACCGCCGGTACCCCGCAGGCCGTGGCCAAGGAGGTTGAGGGCGGTGAAACGTGGATCGCCAAGGCAGGCTTTGCCCGGTCGGGCTGGTTTCGCGGTGCAACGGCGCGCTATTCAATCAGCGCGATGACCGCCATCGAGGCCATGGGCTATCGCATCGCAGGCTATTCATTGAATGGCGATCAGGGAGCGACGGCCTCGACCAGGGCCGCCGCGACCCGTGTGACCGGCGCACGCGACGGCGACGTGGTGATTGCCCATATCAACCACCCGGAAAAGCCCGCCGGCGCTGGCATTGCCGAGGGGCTTCTGGCCCTGAAGCGCAAGGGTGTGACCTTCGTGACGCTGGACGAGGCGGCAGCAAACGCCGCCGCATCTGCACCCACCCCTGCACCCACCCCCGCCACGACCCCGGCGGCCCATCCGGCCAAGCCCTGAACCTATATTTCGGCTCGCATGGGTAGACAGCTGTCAACCAGTTCGCGCACTGATTGAATCGACGCGAACCGACTCGCAAACAGTGTCTCCCCTTGGCACACGAGGGCCGATATAATCAAATCGGCGCGCCGTATAACATATTTATCATATTGATTTTTATACTTTATTTCCACTTATGAATTGACGCGACGACAGTGCCCCCTATATCGTCGCCAGCCTGTTCAGCCGTGTTGATGCGGTGATCTATGACCGGCGGAGGAGCCACCATGACCATTCGACTGGGCCTTGTCGGCCTTGGCAAGATTGCCCGCGACCAGCATCTTCCCGCCATTGCCGCAACCGACGGGCTTGCGCTCGCCGCCATTGCCAGCCGCCATGCGGGCCTGCCGGACCTGCCGCATTTTCACGATGTCGACGCTTTGATCGCCAGCGATGTTTCGATTGATGCGGTCACGCTCTGCACCCCGCCGCAGGGCCGTTTCCAGCAGGCGCGCGCGGCCCTTCTGGCGGGCAAGCATCTGATGCTGGAAAAGCCGCCGGGCATGTCGATTGCCGAGGTGGAGGCGCTCGGGCGTCTGGCAAAAGCCAAAGGGCTGACCATCTTCACCACCTGGCATTCGCGCGAGGCTGCCGCCGTCGAACCGGCGCGCGCCTTCCTCGCCCGGCACGACATCCGGTCGGTCAAGATCGAGTGGAAGGAGGATGTGCGCCACTGGCATCCGGGCCAGCAATGGATCTGGGAGCCGGGCGGGCTTGGCGTTTTCGATCCGGGCATCAATGCGCTGTCGATTGTCACGCGCATTCTGCCGGAAGCCATGCATCTGACGGAAGCCACGCTTCAGTTTCCGGAAAACTGCGCATCGCCGATTGCCGCCGATCTGACCTTTGCCACGGAAAGCGGCCTGCCCGTCAGCGCCGCATTCGACTTCCGCCAGACCGGGCCGCAGACCTGGGACATTATCGTGGATACCTCGGGCGGCACGCTGAAGCTGTCGCTCGGCGGCAGCCGCCTGTCCATCAACGGCGTCGAGCAGATGGCGGAAGAAGACCGCGAATACCGCAATCTCTACCGCCGCTTTGCCGAACTCGTCGCCACCGGCCAGTCGGAGCTTGATCTTTCACCGCTCGTGCATGTGGCCGATGCCTTCCTGCTTGGCCGCCGCATCGTGGTGGAACCGTTTTACGATTGAGAGAGCGGCCCGCCCGCAACACACCTCCCCCTTGAGGGGGGAGGTCGCTGCAAAGCAGCGGGTGGGGGTGAACCATCGGTAGAACGGAATGTCACCCCACCCCGGACCTTCGGCCCGACCCTCCCCATCGAGGGAAGGGTGTTGCGGCAACGGCTATTGCGTCAGGCTATAAACCGCGGGGCAGGCAGGCCGCGCGCCTCGACCGGGCCGAAAAAGGTCTTGCCCGCATGGGGATCGGCCACCAGACTTGACGCATCCATGCCCTCGCGGGCGCTTGTCACGTAAAGCGTTCTGAAATCCGCCCCTCCAAAGGCCGGGCAACTGGCCTGCGAAGCCGGAACCGCCACCGAGGCCACAGAGCGCCCATCCGGCCCGTAGCAACCCACCATGCGCGCGCCCCAATGGGCAATCCAAAGATTGCCAGCCGCATCGGTCACGGCGCCATCGGGCACCAGATCTGCCTCATTGAAGTCGATAAAGGCTTCCGCCTCACCGCAGGGCCAGCCGGTTTCAGGGTCGAGTGCCTGCCGCCACACCACCTGACGGGCGGAATCGGCAAAATAAGCCCGTTCACGCTCGGCATCGAAGCAGATGGCATTGGGGATCGAAATGCCGCCATGCAGCCTTTGCAACTGGCCGCGATAATAACGGTAGATCGAACCGGCTCCGGCCTCGGCCTTGCGGCCCATGGTGGAGGCCCAGAAGCCGCCCCAGGGATCGGTGCGCCCGTCATTGGAACGGGTCACGGCATTGTCCGTCTCGATGAACATGATCGGCGACAGCGCACCGTTGGCAATCTCATAACGGAAAAGCCCCTCCTCGCCGGACAGCACCAGCGTGTCGCGGTCCATCCAACCGGCCGCCGAAAAGAGCGCCGGGAGATCGCGCATCGTGGTCTTCTGACCGTCGTGACAGAACAGCCTGCGGTTCAGGATATCAAACCAGAAGAATTCGGACCGCTCCGGATGCCAGAAGGCCCCTTCGCCCAATTCACAGGTCGTATGATCGAGAATCTCCATGCCTTGCCTCCCCGCAATGCGACATCGTTTAGATAAAGCTTCACGACATGACAGACAAATTGAATCCATGGCCGTTTGCATGACGATTTCGCTATGCCGGTGAAACCATCGTGCATGGGGCCGATCACGTAAAATCGTACCGTTTGCGCGCATTTCGGGATTGCGCCCTTCACCAAAGCGCGGCAATAGTAGGCAAAATGTTGTCTGACAACATGACAGCTTGGGAGGATACTATGGCTGCACTTCAAGGGAAGATCGCGGTTGTGACGGCTGCGGGACAGGGGATTGGCCGGGCGAGTGCGCTGGCCTTTGCCGCCGCCGGGGCCACGGTCTATGCAACGGATGTGAATGAGGCAGCGCTGGCCTCGCTGGAGGGGGTGGCGAACATCCACGCGCGCAAGCTTGATGTTCTGGATGCGGCGGCGGTTAGTGCCTTCTTCGCGGGCGTTGGCCGGGTCGATGTGCTGTTTAACTGCGCCGGTGTGGTGCATGGCGGCACGGTGCTTGAGATCACCGACAAGGATCTTGATTTCGCCTTTGACCTTAATGTGCGCGCCATGATCCGCACCATTCAGGCGGTGC
>Ga0209794_1001823_pt1 | contig 13583 bp, 17 predicted proteins | sample EBPBio232013_DNA_FD_185869 | JGI IMG/M metagenome (GOLD analysis project Ga0209794, IMG submission 185869) | Wastewater treatment Type I Accumulibacter community from EBPR Bioreactor in Madison, WI, USA - Reactor 1_5/23/2013_ DNA (SPAdes)... | ecosystem: Engineered > Bioreactor > EBPR >... | reverse complement strand
GCTGTCTCGCGTCCCTACACACGCATCGCCACGCCGGTTGTGGTGGGTTGAGGCGGAGGCGCTGTCTCGCGTCCCTACACGCGCATCATCATGCCGGTTGTGGTGGGTTGAGGCGGAGGCAGATAGGCCGTCCGGCATTAATGGGTTGAAGGGTGGGAGATGGCGGACGCGCTGTCTCGCGTCCCTACACGCGCATCATCACGCCGGTTGTGGTGGGTTGAGGCGGAGGCAGATGGGCCGTCCGGCATTAATGGGTTGAAGGGTGGGAGATGGCGGACGCGCTGTCTCGCGTCCCTACACCATAAACGCGCAAATTTAGCCACTCAACGCGATGGTGATGGGTTCGAACTCACCGGCGATACGGGGGGCGACGAGCAGGGTTTGAACGGTGCTGACCAGCGGAATTTCGAACACGACCCAGCCGCTTGTGACGCGCCCCAGTGCCACCGCCTCTAACGGGGTTTCGCCGCTGATGCTCAGGCCGCTGCGGGGTTCGATGCCTGTGCCGTCATCCAAAATTACGCTGATACGCGCCTGTGGCGGCTGGTCGCAAATCCCGCTGCGGCACTCGAAGGTGAGTTCCAGCGCATAGAACCGCGCACCGGCAATCGGTGTGGCTAAGGAGCCGTCACTGTTCCGCACCACACGCCGCGACTCGTTTTCCAGCGCCAGCACATTCAGGATGCCCTGCGGATAACGGGCTGTGTAGCCTTCGGTGGTTAAGGTTTGGCTGGTGTCGGGTAAGTCAGCCGCGACGACAACGGTTGGCACGACCGCCGTTTGGGTCATGGCGGTGCTGTCTACGGTTGGCGGTGGTTGGCTGCGGTTGAACAGCGCAATCAAGGCGACCGTAATCAGCACGCCGACGAGTGTAAACCCACCCGCCAGCAGCAACGGCTGACGGCGGATGGCGGGCGGTAACGGCGCTGTGTAGGCGGCTTCATCCTGCAAGTATGACTGTGCCATTCGCGCGTATTTATCCTCCGGCGGCACGCGACTGACCAGCACACGCAGCCCTTCGGTCACGGCTTCGGGTGTCGGCTGGGTATGCGCCTCAAGCCACAGCGTCAGGGGTAAATCGGGGTCGGGATGCGGTGCGGCTTCGGCACGGTATTCGTCGAGCAGACGCTGGGCTTCGGCTGGCAGCCCTTCTAATAAGGCGATGTTGGCTTTAATGAGTGTCGGGTGCATGAGTTTTAACGGAACAATTTGGCAGCATCAATGGTTAAGCCGGCGATGACATCGACCGGAATAGAATGGGATACACCGTAAGTCGCCATTGGTTTTTCTGGTGCATAAACGTCAATTAGCCGTTCGTCGGGATAGACTTCCCACAGAAGTATACCCGCTTCAATATACTTCCGGCGCTTCGCGTTAATTTCGGCCAATTTATCGTTCGGTGAAATGATTTCGGCAACCCACAACGGTGGCTCAGGGTCAGGATATTCATCGGTCGTCGGGGTTGGTTTATAGGCGAAATCCGGCGCAAGTGTGTTACTGCCGATCCGGTATGCGCCATCACCGATGCTGATGAAACAGGTTAACTCATGCGTTTCGCAGTAGTTTTGGGTGATGTGACCGAGGGTAAATGCCGAGTTGGAATTGCGCGATGAACTTGGCATCTTCTCGATAATCTCCCCGTTAATCCATTCAAAATTGCGCCCGGCATTCTCTGGCAGCAGCGCAAATGCCAAAAATTCCTCGAAGGTTATCGGTTTGGCTTGTGCTTCAAACATGGCGTACGTCCTCACAACGACATCATTGTCACCAGTCTACGCGGAAACGTATGCCGGGGGCAACTCTCTATTGATTACTCGTTTTGTGGGTGACTTCATAGCGTAACAATACGTTGTCGGAGTTTTCCCAGCGGCGGGTTTCGATCAGCTTTAGGGATGCGGGCGTGCCACCCGCGAATACGGGGACACCGTTTCCGAGGATGCGGCTGCCCACCAGCAGGTGTATTTCATCAATCAGGCCGTGGGCGAGCAGATCGTTCCAGAGGGTTTTACTGCCGGTGATGAGGATATCTTTGCCGTCCTGCTGTTTGAGGTCGGTGATCTGCTGGTAGGCATCTTGACGTTTGACGATGCGGACATCCTGCCAGTTTCCCGTCAGCGTATCGGAGATCACCATGCCCTTGACGTGTTTGCTCGACTGCGACAGATCGCGCTGACCGTCCGTCCATTCGTCCGAATCGGGATTTTCGGCGACTTTGGGCCAGAAGCCTTGAAACAGCTCGAAGGAAACCCGACCGATCAGATGCACATCAGCATTTCGCAGCAGTTCGGCGTTGTAGGTGTCAAAGACATCGCCCATCATCGGGAACATGACCGAGACATCATTGGCGACACCGGTATGATAGCCATCGAGTGAGATGACGTTATAGACGATAATTTTCCGCATGGTTGGTTTCCTCTGGTTTGTTGATGGCTTGAGCAAGATCGAACGCATGTTTCGGCTATTCTATGGTGGTGGTTACAAAGTAAGGGGTCTATGTGAAACGGTGGCTCGGACGAGATGTATCTCGTCCCTACACGATGGATTCTGTTTGTGTTAGAGCAATGATTTATCACTAACCCTATGACCACTACCTATTCTATCGCTTTTTGTGGATCTTTTGTTCGCAGGGTCGATTGGTGGCTGCGAAGTCATACTTCGTACCGTTGGCGGCTCGGACGTGATGTATCACGTCCCTACATTGTGAACCGATCCATAGGCGGTTGTTCTGCTCCCCTGCCCCCGTGCCGACAATCGGCTATAATCAGTGCATAGGCTCAGTTGAGAAGTCGCAGCAACGACGAGGAATGTGTACGCCGCACATGACAATACAACATACACCAGAACAAGAAATCTGGGTCATGACGACCGAGGGCGCGAATATAACGGGTTACAACAGTCGGTATCTTCAACAACTCGCCAAGAAAAATGCACAGTTGCCGGATAATGAACGCTTTATCAAAGTTCGAATGCGTTCAAACCGTCACGAGTTGTGGTTACCTGATCTGCTCCACTATATTGACGAAATCGGTTACGGGCCACACCAGAATAAAAAGTGATCCCCCTTCTATTCCCCTGCCCTGAGAGGGACAATCGGAAATGAGGATACGCATCATTTTATCTATACTAGACACTTAAGATTTTTAGTTCTATATTTGAGAATATGAAACTGATTGCTCAAGTCCGCCTGAATCCTACGCCCGAACATGCCACTTACCTCTTGGAAACACTTGAGGCGGCTAATGCGTTGTGCAACCGCATTAGTGCGTTTGCTTGGGAAAATTACTTGTTCGGGAAATTTGCCCTGCAAAAAGCGTTGTATCATCCTTTGCGGGCTGATACGGGTATCACGGCTCAGATGGTTGTTCGTATGTTTGCTAAAGTCTCAGATGCTTACAAGTTGGATAAAAAGCACCTACGGACATTCAAATCGCATGGCGCAATTGCCTATGATGATCGCATTTTGCGGTATTACACTGATAAAGAAGCGGTTAGTATCTGGTCTATTGGCGGACGTTTACATATCCCTTACAGCGCGGGCGAGCGTCAAAAGGAATTATTGCAATATCAGCAAGGTGAGAGTGATTTGGTCTATAGTAAGACAAGCAAAGAGTTTTTCTTGCTAGCGACCTGCGATATTCCTGATCCAGACCAGCGCCAAACTGATGAGGCGCTAGGCATTGATATGGGTGTGACGAATATCGCGGTAACTTCAGATGGTGATATTTTCAGTAGTGAATCGATTGAATACACCCGTAAGCGCTACGCCAAACTGCGTAAAGCCTTGCAACAGTGTGGCAGCAAGTCCGCGAAACGCCATTTGAAAAAAATGGCAGGTCGGCAGCAACGTTTTCAAAAAGATGTGAACCATGTGATTTCTAAGCGGCTAGTTATGAGTGCTAAAGACACGAATCGCTCGATTAAGGTTGAGAATTTGACCCATATTCGAGTGAGGACAACGGTTGGAGGCAGCGATAAACGCGCTAAGTACAGCAATTGGGCTTTCGCACAGCTTCAATATTTCCTCGCCTACAAAGCACGTATGCATGGGGTCAAACTGGAACAGATTGATCCGCGCTACACATCCCAAAGATGCTTTGTGTGTGGACATATTGCGAAAGCGAACCGTAAGACCCAAGACGCATTCCTTTGTTGTGCTTGTGGATATATCGCCCATGCGGATATTAATGCTGCGAAAAACATTGCTTTCTGGGCGGCTGTCAAACCGCCTATCGTAACCGGTAGACTAGGACAGCCTAGCTAGGTGAGTTACAAGCTACGCGGATTTATCCGCCGTCGTATTTGACAACATCTCCCACAGCCAAGTTGAGCAGCAAATCACTTGTTGACCGGAACATAAGCGATTGAAGTCTTCTCGCGAAAACGACGCGAATAGTACTGTTCGTGTGAGTAGCTACCGTTGGAGTGAGGGTGTGCTTCGTGCTGCCCAGCGTAAGTGTGGGAGGGCGTAAGTGTTGTGCGTCCGTACAATCAGCCGCATGGCAACGCGGCTGTACATCGTATGAGCCTGAACTCATCTATAAAGTACCTCTCGCGTTTGCTGACGGTAGAGGTACTTTTTTGTTTGGGTCAGGCGTGGGCGAACTCCGCCACATCCAGCACGAAGATGGTCGCGGCATGGCCTTCTGGCCGGCTGTAGGGGGCGCAGACTTCGCGGATGATGGTCATGGCGGCGGGGAGGCGTTCCTCGTTCACGCCGATGACGAAGGTGGTGTTGCTGCGGCGCAAGAAGCCGCCGGTGCTGCTGATCTTCGTTACCGAATACTTGGCCGCAATCAGGGCATCCGAAAGCGGGTCAACCGCGTCTGTGTTGAAAATGATCGCCAGAATGAGTTTTGACATGGTTATACCTGCTCGAAATGATCAATATCTAAAACAAAAGTTGTAAAACCGCCGACCTCGATTTCCACAAGGTTGGTGAAGGCCATGCTGCTGGAATGGGCGTATGGCACGACCGCCGGACGCACGGCAGCGACCTCCGAAATGAGCTTCATTACGGTGGGGATATTCCCCTCGTCCGTGCCGATGAGCAGCGTCGAATTACCGGGGTCGATTAACCCGCCGGTACTGCTGACCCGCGTCACACCGATGTGCTGGCGGCTGAGGGCGGACATGACTTTATCCGCGTCCTGGTCATCTACAATGGTGACAATTAACTTCATAAGGTCAATCCGGTCACTAGAGGCTAATAAGTACGATTCGGGGATTATACCATCATGCGGAAAAGCTGGCAGGGAAAGGCGGAATACGGAGAGGAATGGGGAGAAGAATAACAAAACGCAAAGGCGCAAAGAGGCAAAGGACGCAAGGTCTTTTAACGCAGAGGGAGAGGGAGAAGAATAACAAAACGCAAAGGCGCAAAGAGGCAAAGGACGCAAAGTCTTTTAACACAGAGGCACAATGGCACAGAGAAGCATTTAACCGCCAAGTCGCCAAGAGAAAGACGGAGGGGATGAACCGCAGAGGCGCGGAGGACGCAGAGAAAGAGGGAGAAGAATAACAAAACGCAAAGGCGCAAAGAGGCAAAGGACGCAAGGTCTTTTAACACAAAGTCTCTAAGGCTCAATGACACAGAGAAAGAGGGAGAAGAATTAACCGCAGAGGCGCGGAGAACGCAGAGAAAGAGGGAGAAGAATAACAAAACGCAAAGGCGCAAAGAGGCAAAGGACGCAAGGTCTTTTAACACAGAGGCACAATGGCACAATGACACAGAGGGAGAAGAATAACAAAACGCAAAGGCGCAAAGAGGCAAAGGACGCAAAGCGTTTTAACACAAAGTCTCTAAGGCTCAATGACACAGAGAAGCATTTAACCGCCAAGTCGCCAAGAACGCCAAGAGAAAGACGGAGGGGATGAACCGCAGAGGCGCGGAGAACGCAGAGAGAATTAACCACAGAGGCGCGGAGGACGCAGAGGAAGAGGGAGAAGAGGGGCTTGTTGGTGGCAAGCCCCGATAGTTGGCCTGCGATTATTTGCCTTTTGTGAGGGTTTCGACCTGTGCTGCCATTTTGGCAAACGCCTGTTCCCAGCCGCTGCCTGCTCCCTGCCCACCATTCGGCAGACCGGCGTGTGTCATGACCATTCGGGTGCGCCCATCCTGTTCTTCGAACACGACAGTAACTTCGGTCGTCGCTGGATAATCGTCGTTCATGCCATAAGCTGTGGGCGAAACCACATTGCCGTTTTCGTCGGCCATGCTGTCGGTATACACCAAACGTTTGTTGGGGATAACCTCAAGGTATTCGCCAGTTGACCACATTTTCATGCTGCCGTTGGGCGTTTGGCGCTCCATGCAAAACAGATGCCTGCCGCCCACGCGCACATCCATTTCGGCAACCGGTACGCTAAAACCTTCAGGCCCATACCACGTTTTGAAAAGTTCCGGCTGTGTCCATAGCTGCCAGATCACCCCGGCAGGTGCATCGAAGGTGCGTTCCACAACGACTGCATCTTTCGAAAGGGTATTCTCACTCATGATCCTGCTCCTTGTTTTTCAATTGGTTGATCGTGTTTTCCATCCGGTCAAAGCGCGCTTCCCAGATCGCACGGTACTGGTCAGTCCATGAGGCAATTTCTTGCAAAGGTGCTGCATCGAGCCTACACGGACGGTACTGGGCTTTCTGCCCCTGTATAACCAGCCCTGCCCTTTCTAAAACTTTGATGTGCTTCGAGATGGCAGGTAGGCTCATATTGAATGGTTCAGCGAGTTCATTAACTGTTGCTTCGCCGACCGCCAAACGTGCGAGGATCGCCCGCCGCGTGGCATTTGCCAACGCCGCAAACGTCAGATCTAACCGAAGCTCGTCACTCCTTATCATGTTGTACAACCTTATTTAACTAAATGGTTAATTAACCTATGTGTAAAATAAGGTATTTTGATCGAGTTGTCAAGTGAGGCGGTTAGGGCTTACCGGCGGTAAGCCCCTACGAGGCGAGGTTAGACGAACAGGAGTACCATGCCGACGAAGGCGATGACGGTGCCGATGATGCCCTGCACGGTCACGCGCTCTTTGAACATGAAGTAGCTGATGGGGATGAGGAAGATGGGCATGAGTGACGACAGGGTGGAAGCCACGCCGACGCTGGTGTTCTGTACAGCGATGAGCGAGAGCCACACGCCGAGTACCGGCCCCAAGACCGTCCCGCCGACCACCAGCATGAAGGCGCGTGGGTTCTGGCGCAGGGTGCGGTAGGTGGCGACGGCCTGACGGTTGAACAGCGCGATTAGCCACACGACGATCATGGCGGCGATGAGGCGGATGAGGCTGCCGGAGAGCGCCGGAAAATCGCCCACGAGGCCGAAGCGGCTGAGGACGAGTCCACCCGCCTGCCCTGCCGCGCCACCGAGGCCGCAGAGCAAGCCGATGAGGTAGCTGCGGCTGTCACCCGGTTTGGCTGCATCGGTATTGCTGGCATCCGTGCGGCGTTCGCCAATGACGACGAAGATCCCCGCCAGTGTGACGGCGATACCGATGATTTCCTTTAGTGCCAGCGTCTCACCGAGGAAGACCCACGCTAGGACTACGCCTAACACGGGAGCCATCGCCATCATGAGCATGGACAGGCGCGGGCCGATGAGGACGAAGGCTTGCAGGAGGAAGGTATCACCCAGCACGAGACCGACAATGCCGGATAGGCTCATCCACGCCCAGCGGTCAATACCGGCGTTCATGGGGATCAGTTCCCCGTAAAACAGCAGGTGCATGAGCATGACCAGCACGACGGCTACCACCAGCCGACCGCGGTTGAGGATGATCGACCCGAACACACGACCGGACATTGTAAAAAAGGTCGAGCCGAAGGAGAAACAGAGGGAGGTTCCAACGGCTGCGAGTTCACCAATAAACGGCATTTATAAAGACTCCTGTCGGTAAAAAATTATGGGCTATACGGAACGGTGTGAAACCATTCCCTACTTTCGCACATTTGACGACTTGTCACTATCCGAATCCATTCGTTATAGAACTGCACAATACCCGAAATCACCCGCGCTGTATGGAACCACCCGGCACCATTGGGGGAGAGGTTGGAAGTTTTAAGTGGCAAGTTTAAAGTTTTAATGCCAGCGGACGCGATGTATCGCGTCCCTACAACCTCATCACCACGCCTTCGTAGGGACAACATACAGGGTGTCCGGTTTTTTTAGCAGTGTTTGTGGTTGTTTCGCATGAGGCTAAAGCCGTCATGCTGATCACCAGACAAGTCTGCTAAAGCGACTTCAAAGACGCTGCTGACCAACCAAGTTATTTGCCACACTCGTTCGTAAATCACCATAAACTTGATGCGGCGCAGCCGGACAAGCGCACTCAAGGCGCTCCAAAATTCGACAGCGAACAGCATTCTTGAGTGATTTTGTCCCTGAAAATTCCTTAGCTTAATGCCTATGCACGGCCATGCGCCCCTACAGCTTAAACCTCGCGTACTTGCTTCGATTATTACCCTACCCTGCTCGCGGTTATGAGGGTTAGGCTATAATCAGGTATCAACTGATCCGATACGTCGCGCCAAAGACGACAGGATGATATGGCACGAGAGATTACACCTGACCAAGAAATTTGGGTCATGACCAAAGAAGCTGCTGAAATTACCGGCTACAACCACGAGTATATGGAAATATTGGGCAAGAAGAATTTCCGACTGCCGGAAAATGAGCGGCTGATCAAAATACGCAAGCGTTCGGGACGGTTTTACGAGTTATGGCTGCCCGACCTGCTGCGCTATATCGATGAAATCGGTTACGGCCCACACAAAAACAAATAACGGGACGATACAGCGTTCTTTTTGTAGTCGTCAGCTATAATCAGGTATCAATTGATCTGATCCGTCGCGCCAAAGACGATAGGCTAATATGGCACGAGAATTTACGCCTGACCAAGAAATTTGGGTCATGACGGCGGAAGCCGCCCAAATCACCGGATACAATCGCCAGTATATCGAAAAGTTATCAAAGAAAAACTGGCTGCTGCCAGAAGATGAACGACTTTTCAAACTTCGCAGACGTTCAGGCCATTATTATGAAATCTGGCTGCCTGACCTGCTGCGATATATTGACGAAACGGGATACGGCCCACACAAAAACAAATAACGGGACGATACAGCGTTCTTTTTGTAGTCGTCGGCTATAATCAGGTATCAATTGATCTGATACGTCGCGCCAAAGACGATAGGATGATATGGCACGAGAGACTACGCCTGACCAAGAAATCTGGGTCTTTACGTCAGAGGGTGCAGCTTTAACGCAATACAGCCGCGAATATCTGGAAAAACTCGCTTACAAAAATTGGCGGTTGCCGGAGAATGAGCGGGTTATTCAGACCCGAAAACGCGCTGGTCGTTACGAGTTATGGCTGCCTGACCTCCTCCGTTATAAAGACGAAATTGGTAATGGCCCTTTGAACATTCCAAAGAAGTAGTAAATGGATAGTCACCAAATTTTCCATGCTGGTTTTTACTACTTGACAGAATCGGATAAAGCCGATACCATTTTCATTACCACGGCATGTCCTGCGAATAAGTTGGCGCCAAACGTCTTATCGCCCGGGAGATGAGCGGTTAAAGCGGTCTTCGCTGCGGCGGGGTGTGGGCAACGCGATTTCACACCGAGTAGCTATCCGGCAAGGCGAAGGCCATCTTTAAGGCGCGGCTGGCGCGGGGTTGGCGTGGTACTACAACTACATATCTGAGAATGACTTGCTATACAACAAACCGTGGTGGACGGCTTTCCACTTTCAAAGTACCCTCTCGCGAGTTGGCGATTGCTGGAGGGTACTTTGGTTTCCCCCAGAAATCCTCCTGAGAAAAAATACCGGACAGCCTGTCTACAAAATGCGCGATTGGGATACGCATTTCGTGTAGGGGTCGTCCGATGAATCTCAAACCGCATTTTCAAACGGCTTATTCGTGAGGGCGGCCAACAGGAATCAAAACCGGATGATAGATGTCATCCGGTTTTGTTCGCCAACCGCTAGGCGAGGAAGCAAGCGAATGGGATTGATGTTGGACATGCACCGTAACGACGAAGCTGCTCGGCGGTAAGAAGCGGCATAAATTGTCGCGCGTCGCTACCCTTGTAAGGCACGTCAAGCTGATAAGCTGTGCGGTTTACCGTGAATACAAGAATAAGGATGTTCTTGTAAACCCCCAACGAATTAATCATAAGTCAACTATTCGTCTAGCAACCCTTGACGTTTTTTAGACTTAACCCTGCCCTGCCCTACCCTGACCGAATCAAAACCGGATGACAGGTGCCATCCGGCTTTGATCGTTTATCGCAGGAGCGACGGGTTATTTCACAGGGTCGATGGTGTAACCGTACACGTGTGTCCACGGAATACCGTTGAAAATCTTGACGTGGTATTTACCTTCGGCATCGGGGCCAGCGTTGACCTGAATTTCGCCGGTGGTTAGGACGTAGACCGAGACACCTTCAGCCGAGGCCAAGAGCGTGTTTTCGGCAGGATGTTCGGCGACGAACGGCGCGATGTCTTGTTGAGTGATGCTGAACAGGTAGGTGGTGACGGTCGTGCCGGTGTTGGTGTGGAACAAGTCCATCTGCACGTTGCCCTGCTCGTCTTGGCTCTTGAGGAGGGTTACGCCCAAGTCGGTGTCATTGAAGCTGACGTTTTCGTTGTAGTTCACGACCGGTTCAGGGGTCGAGAAAACCTCAACAGGCGGCTCAGGGGTCTGGCAGTTGACATATACCGTGGCAACCTTCGCCTGAGCGCAGGGGTCAAAAGGCGGCGGTGTCGGGGTGGGATCGCAGCCACCCCCCATGGCGGTGATGCTGGTCGGGGCGCAGGGGTCAAAGGGCGGCGGTGTCGGGGTCGGCGGTTCAGGCGTGGGTGGGGTCGGGGTTGGCGGTGTCGGGCAGCCAACTTGGGCGCTAATTCTATCGGGTAAGCAAGGATCAGACTGGGCAGCAACGTGACCAAAGACCGAAACCGACATGACTGCCACAATGGCGAGGATAACGAATTTACCGGTGTGAAACTTCATGAAACTTTCCTTCGATAGGCTTGAACATTACATTTACTTGCGTGTTATTTAACTATAAATTGATTTTGCGCGGATTAAACGACTAAAAATTAACTAAAAATTAATTGATGACATCTATCACCGTTAAAATCCATTTTTTCTCCCGTATATGATGATTTTGTCATATGCCGTCATCGTCAAAAATTTACGTTTTATTCATAAAATTTCAACAAAAAAGAGCAATCATTTGCTCTTTTTGATGTCCAAGTATTGAGGGACATGCCCTGCTCTACCCGTCAAACATGCTTCTCAGTCGTCATCCTCATCATCCATTTGCTCGCGGAGCATCTCATACATGGCCTGCCACTTACCGATTTCGCGGTTTAGGCGTTCGATCTTATCTTCTTTCTCTTTGCCGTCCCGGCGCAGCCGTTCCACCTCTTGCAAGAGACTTTCGATCTGAATCTGGTAGCCTTTGATCTGTGAATAGACGGCGATGGCATTCTCGCCTTCAATCGAGGTGAATTCCGGCGGCAGGTTGCTGTCGATGTCGCCCGCCGCGAGCTTCGCGCCGATCTGCTCGAACGGCACGTTACGGGCGCGTTCAATCTTGATGGTGTTGAGGATCGGTAAATCGTCCATCTGATAGTCGCGCTGGGTACGCCCCTCCCCCAACGCGCCTGCGGAGAAGTAATCGGGGAACATATCCGTCCACATCTTGATCGTTTTCTGGTCAAGATCAAACCGTTTAGCAACTGTTCCTGTTTTCATTCCTGCATTCCTGTTTTATTTGGATTACTTCTTGCAAGTAACTTGAGATAGTAGTATTCTCATAGTATACACGACTTCCCAAGAATTGCACACTATAGTGTGCAGCACATTAAAAGGTTTCATAATGGCTCGACCCAAAAAGCAAACCAAGACCCCCAAGAAGCGCTATGTGCCACGCCAGACGCGCAAGTTCCAACTGCGCCACAACCACCCGATTGATACCCACGTCGGCGAGATTTTAGACTATTCTCGTACTCAGCGCAGGGAAGTGACGGTGATACGGGATGGGGTGCGGCTGCTGTGGGCGCTGGAGAACAACGACCTGAGTGTGCTGTTCGAGCTGTTCCCGCATTATAAGAACCAGTTCGTACCGGATGGCTTGAGCCTGATGGAGCAAATCCAGAAGCTATTCCTGAATTCCCAAGTTTTACCGGAAGCCTCGCCAGCCAAATTGGGGGCAGGGTTGAAAGGGCTGAGTGCGCCGGGCTTCGCGCTGCCGGTGTTTGAGGACGAGGACGACGACCTGCCGACGCTGGTCACTGCAAAGAAGACCAGCAGCAATATCGCTCGTAATTTTCTGGGTGGTATCCATGATTTACAGTAATTGACCGTTAGAAACCATTTGAAGAGAATGAGGGTTAATCGGACGCGCTGTATCGCGTCCCTACAAGAAATTTGCCTCACAATTTCGCATTTCTGTAGGGACAGCATACTGGCTGTCCGGTATTTTCAGAACTTCTCAAATGGTTTCTTACCTGAAAACCTTTTAGGGAGAATGATGAATGTCTGACTACATCGCCAGTGTGGATGCCGGCAACGGTGGAACTAATGCTGTTCTCGCGCAGTCAAAGGGATATAAAAGCTTTTACGAACCATCTGTCCGCGCCGCTGCAACCGGTGAAACATTGGGGTTAGGGAAAACTTGGGAGTTGGAATACGACTATGTGGATTGGGGTGGTCACCGCTATGTAACCGGTGACGATGTGATCCGTGTTTCGCGCCGGCAGCTTGAACGGCACATGGGTGCCAACCGCTACGGCAATGAGTTTCACCAGATGCTCGTCGCACATGCGTTGGCGAGGCTCGGTATCAAATCCGGCACGGTCAATTTAACACTGTTTACACCACCCGGTTTATACAATGACTTGAAAGCCTTTATAAAAGAACGTTTCAGTCAGCGCGGTGGGAAGGTAGAGATTGGCCTCAAGGGTGACAAGAAACCGCGTAAGTTCCAGTATGACCAAATCACAGTCTGGCCGGAAGGATTAGGTGCTGCGGCCTGTTTTGCTCTGGATGACAAAGGCGACGAGACTTCCGCAGATGCGCTCGAAGGCGAAGTGGTTATCCTCGACTTTGGCGCGCATACGCTGGATGCTATACAACTCAGCAACGGGAACTTCAACGCCGAGAGTTTACAACATGCCACATGGGAAGCCGGTGGGGTGCACGTCCACATCCGCGAGCCATTGTTACGAGTGGTTAAAAAACAACTTGGAGATGATGCCCACAATCTAACGGTTGATGATATTGACCGCATTATCCGGCTGGGCAGCGTTAGCGGCGATTATGTGCTGACGGTGGCAGGGTTGGATGCCGACCTCAAACCGCTGCTGGATCGTTACTGCGAACGCTACGCCGAGTGGGTGAGCAACAACATCGCTGACGGGGTATTCGACGGCTTCCGTGGCATCAAGTCGGTGATCCTTGTGGGGGGCGGGGCAGGGCTGATCGAACCTTACTTGAGTAAGCAGACGTGGTATGGCAATAAAATTCTCGACCGCAAAGCCCACAAAACGACGCAGGATGTGCATCCGGTCGAT
>Ga0209794_1001822_pt1 | contig 13610 bp, 11 predicted proteins | sample EBPBio232013_DNA_FD_185869 | JGI IMG/M metagenome (GOLD analysis project Ga0209794, IMG submission 185869) | Wastewater treatment Type I Accumulibacter community from EBPR Bioreactor in Madison, WI, USA - Reactor 1_5/23/2013_ DNA (SPAdes)... | ecosystem: Engineered > Bioreactor > EBPR >... | reverse complement strand
GGTCGGCGAGCGGAGAGGCGCTGGACATGGTGGCTCCGGGCTGGTGTTCGGCCTTCCTTCGTGGTGCCGCCTTGCGGAAGGGGTCAAGGTGAAATCGTGCCGCAGATCGATCAATTCTTGGAATGCAAGGATTGATTTTGGCCAAAGCACCTTGCGGCCCAAGTGGTAATTTCGGTGTCAACGATGCAGCGCTCCGCTGCGTCACAACGAGGAAGAACCCCATGTTTACGAAAATTCTCGTCCCGCTTGACCTGAACGACTCCAAGCTCGCCAAGGCTGCGCTCGACAAGGCCGTGGCACTGGCGAAGGCCTCGAATGCGGAACTGCGCCTGCTTTATGTGATGCCGGTCGTCCCCTCGACCTATCTCGAATATGTGCCGGTCAACTTCGAGGCGGGCGAGAAAACCCGTGTCGAGCAGGAACTCGAGAGCCTTGCGGCCAGCTTCGACATGCCCAAGGAAAAGGTTTCGACCGTGATCCGCAACGGCGGCGTCTACCACGAGGTGCTGGCCGAGGCGGATGCCTGCCATGCTGACCTGATCGTCACCGGCTCGCATTGGCCGACGCTGGCGACCTACCTCATCGGCTCGCACGCCACCTCGATCGCCCGCCACGCCCATTGCTCGGTGCTGGTGGTGCGCGGCGAAGGTCTGTGAGCCAAAGGCCGCCTGCTGTTACGAGGCGGGCGGCAGAACTTCCGGCGGAACCGTGCTGGCGTCAAAGGCGCGCGGGCGGTTCCGTTTGGCGTATTCGCGGGCGTAAAAGCCCAGCCAGATGGTCAGGGCCGAAGCCAGCGCGACCAGCGGCCAGTTCTTTTCGCGGATCAGATAGAACACCGCCACCGCCAGCGCAGGCAGAATCACCAGCGCACCGACAGAGAAGAGGCCGTAGCGCCACGGGGTCAGCCCGGCGCGCAGCACCACCTTGGGGTTGGCTTTGGCAAGCGCTGCCACCAAGGCGCGCACGAAGCTGGCATAGGGCTCATCCTGACGCGCGTTTTCCACCATCGAGCGCCAATCAAGGTTGGAGAAGCTGATGGAGCGCCCGTCCCGCATGCGCAGGAAGCACGAGAAGCCCATGCGCTGGGTGTTCTTGGGGCTGTAGGTGAGGCGGATCATCTCCACATCTTCAAGCACATAGGTCTGGCTGCGCGAGCCGCGCTCGGCCTCCAGCGCTTTCGCCCGCAGCTTGAGGGTCAGCGGGTGCGAGAAGGGCTTGGGGCGGTGCTCATAGGTGGCAAGGACGGCGGGCAAATCGCTGGGCATGGTTTCCGATCGGGGGCGGTGCGCGAAATACGCATAAGGATGAAGCTGCTCCTTCCTTGCATGTTGGCGCGCATCACGTCAAAACAGCATCAAAAAGCGTGAGGGGTTTCGCCCCCTATCCGGTTTGGGGGCCGGAGCCATGATGAAACGTCACCTTTTTCTCTTGAGGCACGGCAAGGCTGCCTGGCCCGAGGGCGTCGCCGACCATGAGCGCCCGCTTGCGGGCCGGGGTTGGACAACCGTGCCTATGGTCGCCGAAGGTCTGCGCTGGATGGTGCCGAACATCGAGCTGGCTGTGGTTTCCACCGCGCGGCGCACGCAGGAAACCTTCGAGGCGCTTTCTTCGATCGTCGCCGGTATTCCGAAGCGCGATGAGCCGAAAATTTACGAGGCCCGTCCCTCCACGCTTCTGGGGCTGGTGAATGGCCTGCCCAAGGATCTCAATGCCGTGCTGATCGTGGGGCATAACCCCGGCCTGCACGAGCTGGCCCTGATGCTGGCAGGCCCCTCGTCGGATGGTGACGCGCTCGACCGCTTGGAGCGCAAGCTCCCCACGGCGGGTCTCATGCATTTCGAGTTCGTGTGCGAATGGGCGGAGATCGACGAGGGGCTGGGCCGCCTTGCGCATTTCCTCACGCCCTCGGTTCTGGGCGGCGTGGACGAGGACTGAATGCACAGGCTTTGATGCGCGGCCCTTGTAAAAGGCGCGGCGCATCGCCAACAATCCCGGCATGAGCGATCAATCGTCGGTACCCGCTGGGTCTTTCTGGGAAGAGGTGAAGGCGGGGGCGGCGCATTTCGGTGCCTCGCTCGGTGGCCTCGGCACCCCCACCGTGCGTCTTGGGGTCACAGGCCTCTCCCGCGCGGGCAAAACCGTGTTCATCACCGGCTTGGTGCAGGCGCTCACGCGCAAATCCCGGTTGCCTGCGTTTCGCGCCATGGCCGAGGGGCGCATCGCCTCCGTGGTGCTCTCCGAACACCCGGACGGAGCCCTGCCGCGTTTCGCCTATGAGGACCATATCTCGACACTGACAGCGCCCGAGCGCGCATGGCCTTCCTCCACCCGGCAGATTTCGGCGCTGGTGCTGGACATGGAATACGCCAGCCGCAAGCGGTATCTCGGCGGATTGTTCGGGCCTGCCGGGCTGATCGGCTCGGGGCCCTCGCGCCTTGCGCTCGATATCATCGATTATCCCGGCGAATGGCTGCTGGATCTGCCCCTGCTCTCGAAGTCCTTCGCGGAATTTTCGACGGAGACACTGGCAAAAGCGGGGGAGGGGCGCCGACGCGCGCCTTTTGCGGCCTATCTCGCCCTGCTGGAAACGGTGGATGTACGCGCCCCGCTTGATGAGGCGCTCGCCAAGCAGTTCGCCGCCAGCTTCACCGAGGCCTTGCGAGCCTGCCGCGCTGAGGGGCGAGAGCTTTCGGCGCTGCCGCCCGGGCGCTTCCTGATGCCGGGGGATCTGGAAGGCGCGCCGGCGCTCACCTTCTCGCCGCTGCCGCCGGGGGACTACCCTGAGGGTTCGCTCGGGGCGCGTTTCGAGCGGCGCTATGAGGCCTATAAATCCAAGGTCGTGCGGCCCTTTTTCACAGAACATTTCGCCCGCATCGACCGGCAGGTGGTGCTGGTGGATGTGCTCGGTGCGCTCAACGGCGGGGCCGAGGCGATCGCCGATCTCGAAACCGCGCTGACCGATGTGCTCTCGGCTTTCCGGCTGGGGCAGAATTCGCTGCTCTCCAGCCTGTTCGCGCCGCGCGTGGACAAGCTGCTTTTCTGCGCCACCAAGGCCGATCATGTGCATCACACCAGCCATGACCGGCTGGAGGCCATTCTGAAGCTGCTGGTGCGCCGGGCGCAGGCGCGTGCGGAGGCCGCCGCGGTTCCGACCGATAGCCTCGCGCTGGCGGCAATCCGCGCGACGCGGGAGGTGACGGCGCATGAAGGGGGCGATGCGCTGCCCTGCATCGCCGGGGTGCCGCTCGCTGGTGAGGTTGTGGAGGGCAAGACATTCGACGGGCGCGAGGAAGCGGTGATTTTCCCCGGCGATTTGCCGCGCGAGCCCGAAACCGTTTTTGCGGGCGGTGCCTCGGTGCGCTTTCCGCGCTTCAGGCCGCCGATTCCGCTGCCCGAGGGGGGCTTTTCCCAGATTCGCCTTGATCGTGCGCTGGAGTTCCTGCTGGGAGACCTTGTCGCATGAGCCAGAACGAGCCCAAAGGACCGCGCGTGATCGGCACGCAATCCGCCGCTGAGGCCAGCCGGGGGCCGCGTGTCTTCGCGCCCGATGATCGCGCCGCCCGCATCGAGGACAGCGAAGATGTCTTTGCCGGGATCGAGGCGCAATTGCCGCCGCCCGCGCCGCCCTCGCGCCTCTCGATGTTTTCGACGCTGGTCTGGTCGGCTTTCATCGGGCTGGTGACGCTCTGGGCGTTCGATGCGGCCTGGAACTGGGTGGTATCGCTGTCCCAGCGTACGCCCTGGCTGGGGCAGGTGGCACTGGGCCTGATCGGCATTCTGGTGCTGGGGTTGCTGGTCTTCCTGCTGCGCGAGGCGCTCGCCATGGCACGGCTGAAAAAGGCCAGCGCCCTGCGCGAGCGGGCCGAGAAGCTGCTGGTGGCTCCGCAAACCGAGGCCGCGCGCGGCTTTGCCAAGGATCTCGCCAGCTTTTATGCGCGGGACCCCGCCTCCAGCGCGGGGCGGGCCGAGATTGAGCGGCTGCTGGGCGAGGTTCACGACGGGGCCACCGTCATGGCTGCGAGCGAGCGCGCGCTGCTTGCGCCCAAGGACAATGCGGCGCGTGCGTTGATTGCCCGTTCGGCCGAGCGGGTGTCGGTGGTCACGGCGCTGTCGCCGCGGGCGCTGGTGGATGTCATTTTCGTGCTGGTGCAGTCGGTGGTGCTGATCCGGCAGCTGTCCACGCTTTACGGCGGGCGCGCCACCGGGCTGGGGCTGATGCGGCTTTCCGCACGTGTTTTCGGCTATCTCGCCGTGACGGGGTCGGTCGCCATGGCGGATCAGATGGCCAGCCAGATGCTGGGGGCAGGGCTGGCGGCCAAGCTCTCGGCAAGGCTGGGGGAGGGCGTGCTCAACGGAGTGCTTTGCGCCCGGGTAGGAATTGCCGCTATCGACCTGATCCGCCCGATGCCGTACCGGGAGTCGGGTCCGATATATATATCAGAAGTTGTAAAAAACACATTCACTCAAAGTAGAGTTGCGGAAAATACTGCCCCCTAAGTCCTTGATCCGGCTATTCTTTCCAGCAACCTTTGCGTGTATTGCCTTCTAAGTCTCTGAAATACCTCAACTGATACTGCTGGCACGCCCCTTGCCGAAGAGAAGGCCAGGCAACGGGTCGTGTTTCAGGTCTCGCGTTTCGATCCGTGCCAACCAATTTTTGATGTCACGGAGTTGAGGTCCATGGGTATCTTCGGTGCAATGACGACGGCGATCTCGGGCCTGCAGGCGCAGTCCTTCGCCCTCGAGAACGTTTCGGGCAACATCGCCAACTCGCGCACGACGGGCTTCAAGCGCGTCGACACCTCGTTTGCTGATCTCGTGCCGGATCTGCCGCCGCGTCGTGAGCTGTCCGGTTCGGTGGGTGCCTATTCCAATAATACCGCCACCGTTCAGGGCGATATTCAGGCCAGCCAGATCGGCACCAACATGGCGATCTCGGGCGAGGGCTTCTTCCTCACCCAGCAGCCGACCGGCAACAACGCCGGTGCGCGCGTGTTCAGCGGCTCGACCTACTTCACCCGCCGCGGTGACTTCCAGCTCGACCGCGACGGCTATCTCGTCAACGGCACCGGCAACTTCCTGATGGGCAACCGCGTCGATACGCTCACCGGTGCCACCATCGGCAGCGCGCCGGAAGTGCTGCGCATTTCCAACGCCAACCTGCCGGCCAAGGGCACCACCACGGTGAACTATGGCGCCAACCTGCCCAAGACCCCGCTGACGGCGACCAAGAAGGCCGGTGGCTCCGAGCTTCTCACGGGCCCGCTCAACACGGCGACGATCACCTATGCCAACGAGGCGACCTTCCTCGACCAGACCGTGAGCGGCCAGTCGGTGACCGTGTATGACCCGACCGGCGCGCCGGTGAACGTCCAGACCCGTTGGGGCAAGACCTCCAACACCGTGCCGGAGACCTGGAGCCTCTACTACCAGACCGACACGCCGACGACCCCGACCCCGGCTCCGGCCACGGTCCGTTGGGTGCAGCTGTCGAACAACGTCACCTTCTCGGCTTCCGGCCAGATGCTAACCCCGGCCACCGGCACGATCGCCTCGCCGTTCACCGTGGATGGTGTGACGACCGGCTCGATCAACCTGACCTTCGGCATGACCAACCTGACGCAGTATTCGGACTCCGCCGGTACCGTGAACGTCAACACCCTGAGCCAGGACGGCTACCCGACCGGCACGCTCTCGAGCGTGCAGGTGGGTGAGGGCGGCTTGATGATGGGCACCTACACCAACGGGCAGACCGTGGCGCTCGCGCAGGTTTCGGTGGCGCAGTTCCCGGCGGACAACCTGCTCAAGCGTCTCGATGGCGGCCTGTTCTCGCAGACGCTGGAATCGGGCCAGCCGATCATCGGCGCCGGCACCAGCATCGTCGGGGCTTCGACCGAGGCTTCCAACGTCGATATCGCCGATGAATTCTCGAAGATGATCGTCACGCAGCAGGCCTACTCGGCCAACACCCGCGTCGTCACCACGGCGCAGACCATGCTGCAGGATGTCATCAACATCGTCCGCTAACGCTTGAATCCACGCATTTTCTTCACGCGAACCGGAATCCACTTCGCTTGAAAATGCTTTGAGAGTGAGGCGCCCGTCCCGCGGGTGAGACCCATGAAACCTTGCCTGGCCCAGCCGAGCACCATCACACCGGGAGCGGAACCCCTCCGCCCCCGGTTGAAGGCGTTTGGACCCGGCAAATCTTGCCGCAGACCCGGCAAGGCTCGCCGCCAGCGCGGCAGGACAACCGAACAGCACAACCTTAAGTTGTTGAAATATCAAAAGCACAACTTTGGCATGAATTCTGCCATCGACCCCGCGTGGCTGGCGGTCGATGCAGGGTGCATGGAGCGCGCAGCCGAATTCTTCGAGCTGCGCGAGGTTGTGCTCATGGGTATTTTCGGTGCGATGACGACGGCGGTTTCCGGGCTCTCGGCCCAGAGCTTTGCCCTCGAAAACATTTCCGGCAACATTGCCAACAGCCGTACGGTCGGCTTCAAGCGCGTGGATACTGCCTTTTCCACGCTGGTGCCCGATCTTCCGGCCTCGCATGAGATTGCGGGTTCGGTGGGGGCCTCCTCGCGCGCCACCAACGCGGTGCAGGGCGATTTCATCACCTCCCAGATCTCGACCAGCATGGCGATTTCGGGGGATGGCTTCTTTGCGGTGAAAGCGCGCACGGGCCTTGCGGATGGCTCGCCCACCTTTTCGGGCGCGAATGCCTATACCCGTCGTGGCGATTTCCAGATTTCCGAGAACGGCTATCTCGTCAACGGCTCGGGCTTCTACCTGCAGGGCTACCCGATCGACCCGACGACCGGCTCGACCTCGGGTTCCGCGCTCCAGATCATCAAGATCTCGAACGATAACCTGCCGGCGCGCTCGACCACCAAAATCGAGTATCGCGGTAACGTGCCGGCCTATCCGCGCACCAACAACGCCGATTCCACCATCCCGAACTCGGAGCTGCTCTCCGGTGCCGCCTACACCGGCGCAACCGTGACGGCGGCCAATGACACCGGCTTCACCGACCGCACCATCGCCGGTCCCTCGATGACCGTGTACAATGCCATCGGCACGCCGCTGAACGTCCAGATGCGCTGGGGCAAGACCTCCAACACGGTCGGCTCGGAAACCTGGAGCCTCTATTACAAGTCGGATTCGAATGCCACGGGCGCCTCCACCATGTGGACGCAGGTGGCTTCCGGCATCACCTTCGACAACAACGGCAAGATGACCGCGCCGGCCAGCGGCACCCTCAGCACCACCTTCACGGTGAACGGGGCGACTTCGGGTGCGGTGGACATCAACTTCGGCAATACGGGCCTGACCCAGTTCGCCGACACCAATGGCGCGGTGAACATCAACACGCTCAGCCAGGATGGCTACCCCTCCGGCACCCGCACCGGGGTCGAGATCGGCGAGGGTGGCCGCATCATGGGCGTCTATTCCAACGGTCAGACCGTGGCGCTGGCGCAGATCCCGATCGCGCATTTCCCGGCGGATCAGCTGCTCAAGCGCAAGGACGGCGGCATGTTCGAGGAAACCCTCGAAAGCGGCCAGCCCCTGTTCGAGGACGGTGGCCGCTCGATCGTCGGCGGTTCGCTCGAAGGCTCGAACGCCGATGTCGCCGATGAATTTTCGAAGATGATCGTCACTCAGCAGGCCTATTCGGCCAACACGAGGATCATCACTACCGCGCAGCAAATGCTTCAGGACGTGATGAACGTCATCCGCTGAGGACGAACCTCGCAAGAGGGACGGGTAACAGGAGGTTGAAATGGGATTGATGTCGACACTGCACAACGCCATCTCCGGGCTGAATGTCAGCCAGGCGCAGATGGGCATCATCTCGCGCAACGTGGCGAACCAGAGCACGGTGGGCTACAACCGCCGCACGCTCACCACGCAGGAAACCAGCGCCACGGGCATCACTGCCGGTGCTGTGCGTGAAACGGCGGTCAATCGCGTGCTCGACAACCTGCTGCAGAAGCAGCTGCGCACCGAGAGCGCCGGCGCCTCCTACACCGCTACCCGTGCCGACTACCTCGCGCGGGTCGATACCCTGTTCGGCACGCCCGGTTCGGACACGGGGCTCAATGCGGCCTTTGCCAAGTTCTCGACCTCGCTCCAGCAGCTGGCGCAGGACCCGGCCTCCTCGACCACGCGCCAGAACGTGCTGGCCACCGCCGGGTCGCTCGCGGCCAACATCTCCTCGCTGTCCAAGAACGTGCAGACCATGCGCGGGGAAATCGAGAGCAAGATCGCCGATCAGGTCTCGACCGTGAACAACCTGCTCAAGGGCATCGAGACCACCACGGCGCAGCTGGCCCGCACGCAGGACAGCGCCACTCGCGCGGGCCTGCTGGACGAGCGCGACAAGTACATCGACCAGCTCTCAGGCTATTTCGATACCAAGACCTTCGATGGCGGCAACGGCAACTTCTCGATCTACACCACCTCGGGCGGGCCGCTGTTTGTCGAAGGGCGCGGCTTGCGCCTTCAGTTCGACGAGCGCTTCGCGGTCTCCGCCAATGCGCAGTACAACGCCAACCCCGTGCTGAGCGGCCTTGGCGGCCTGCGCATCTCGGACCCCATTGGCGGTTCGGTGGATCTGATGCAGGGCGGGCTGATCCAGTCCGGCTCGTTCGCGGCGCTGTTCGACCTGCGCGACAAGGTGCTGGTCGATACCCAGACCCAGCTTGATGACTTCGCCGCGGCGCTCACCACGACGCTCGGCGACAGGACTGTCACGAGCACGGCGGCGACCGTGGGCGCGCAGACCGGTTTCGATCTTGATCTGAACGCGCTCCAGAGCGGCAACATCATCTCGATGGAATATACCGCGCTGCCGGGTGGCACGAAGCAGAAGGTCTCCTTCATCGCGGTCAACAATCCCGCCGTGCTGCCGCTGGCGGCCGGTGCGACCCCCGATCCGAACGATATCGAATACGGCATTGATTTCTCGGGCGGCCTGCCGGCGGCGATGACCGCCATCGGCACCGCGCTGGGTGCCAACTTCACGGTGTCCAATCAGGGCGGCGGCGTGGTCCGCATCCTTGATGACGGCTCGACCAACACCAAGATGAACAGCCTTTCGGCTCGCGCCACGGTGACCTCGCTCACCAACAACGGCCTTGCCATCCCGCTGTTCGTCGATGGCTCGAACGGTTCTGCGATCTACACCGGCTCCTTCGATGCCGGTTCGCAGAAGCGTGGCTATGCCTCGGGCATTCAGGTGAACCCGGCGATCCTCGCCGATCCGAGCCGCCTCGTGGTGCACCAGACCGTGCCGACCACAACGCTCAACGGCGATCCCGCCCGCCCGAGCTATCTGCGCGATCAGCTTCAGTCCTACGAGAGCGACTTCACCCCGGCTGTGGCACTCACCGGCTCCACGGCGGTCTATCACGGCACCACCAGCCAGTTTCTCGATCGTCTGATCGCCAACCAGACGCAGGCTGCGAGCAACGCCCAGACGCTGTCCGAAGGGCAGCAGACGGTGGTGAACACGCTGGCCGAGCGCGCGGCCAAAGTGTCCGGCGTCAATTCCGATGAGGAACTCTCCAACCTCATCGAGATCCAGAACATCTACTCCGCCAATGCCCGTATCGTTTCGGTCGTCAAAGACCTGTTCGACACCCTGATGAGGATCTGATCATGTCGACGATTTCTTCGCATTTCCCCTATGCCGGTGGCCTCGTCGGTGCGCTGAGCAACACCCGCCAGCTCGTGTCCATGCGCTCGCAGCTCGATGACCTTCAGCGCCAGCTCGCCTCGGGCCTGCGCTCGAGCACCTATGGTGGCCTCGGCGATACCCGCGTCTCCGCGCTGACCTTCCACGCGCAGACCGGCGAGATCGAGGGCTACAAGAGCGTTTCCTCGTTGACCGGCGTGCGCCTGAGCGTGCTCGACCAGTCCACCAACGAGCTGCGCGCCATGGCGGAAAGCGCCCGCACTGTCATGATCAAGGGGCGCGGCACCTCCGGCTGGGCCGACATCACGGCGGCCAAGCAGCAGATTCAGGCGCAGTTCGAGCAGACCATTGCCACCCTTAACGGGCAGGACAATGGCCTGTTCATCTACTCCGGCCGCTCGCGCGATGTGCGCCCGGTGGTGGATGCCAATACGCTGATCAACGGCGATGGCACCAATGCGGGTCTGCGTCAGGTGGTGGACGAGCGCCGTCAGGCGGACCTTGGCACCGGCAATGGGCGCATGGTCACCTCCAATGTCGGCACCACCACCACCCTGTCCGAGGATGCCGTCGGCAACCCCTTCGGCATCAAGCTGGTTTCGGCCTCGGTGGGCGGCGCGATGAGCAATGTCACCGTCACCGGCCCTGCCGGTGCGCCGTCCTCGATCAGCTTCAACTTCACCGGCCAGCCGGCCTCCGGCGAGCGCATCTCGTTCAACGTTACCCTGCCGGATGGCACCACCAAGGTGCTGGGCTTTGCGGTGGACACGGCCGGAACCTCGGATGACACCACCTTCTCGCTGGGCGCGACCCCGGCGGCGACGGCGGCCAATTTGAAGTCCGCGATTGACGCGCGTCTGGCCTCCATGGGGCAGGGCGAGCTGCGTGAAGCCTCGGCGGTTGTGGCGGCCCAGCAGTTCTTCGCCGGGTCCAACAACACCCCGGTGCAGCGCGTGGCGGGCCCGCCCTTTGCGACCGCCACCGGTTATGCCGCTGTCGGCACGCGTCCCACCGTGATCTGGTACAAGGGCGATGACGATACCACCGTCAACGCCCGTGACACCCAGCGCGCCGAAATCGACACCGGCACCTCGGTCAGCTTCGGGGCGCGCGCCAATGAGGCCGCCTTCCGCGACACCCTGATGGGCATGAGCCTTGTGCTGGTGGAGGATTATCCGCCGGGTGTCACCTCGACGCAGGATCGCTTCGAAGCCGCTGCCGGGCGTGCGCTTGGCATCTTCAACGGGACGGGCGGGCCGAACGCCATCCTGACCGTGAATGCTGAGTTCGGTCGTTCGGCGGCGCAGGTGCTGGATGCCAAGAGCCGTATGGATGACCGCAAGTCCTTCCTGAGCGGGCTCCTCTCGGAAATCGAGGGCGTGAAGACCGAAGAGGTGGCGATGAAGATCTCCTCGCTCCAGACCAGCCTTCAGGCCTCCTACACCACCACGGCCAAGCTCTCGCAGCTCTCGCTGGTGAACTTCCTCTGATCAGATCAGCGCGTTACCCCTTGGCGCGCTTTTCGGGCACCCCTCACCGGGTGCCCTTTTTGTTGGGCTGATGCCTCTCTCTGCGTGGGGCAAGAGGCCGGGCTGCCGTCCGCCACGAAAAAAGGCGCCCTGCGGGGCGCCTTGTTCGTTTTTGACTGTCCCTTGCGGGATCAGTAATTGGCGGCCACCGCCATGGGCTGCATCGGTGCCGGGGCCTGCGCTTCAGCCTGAGCCTTGGCCATCAGGCCGGCTGCGATGTTCTGGTTGATCTCGATGAGCAGATCGAGCTTCTTCACATCGGGTTCGAACAGGATGCGCATGCACTGGTTGATGACGAAACGTCCCAGACCAATCATGTTCTTGCGCAGCTCTGGGGGGAGGGGGCAATCCTCCTCCGCCGCAGAGGCGAGAAAGATGGTCCACAACTTGCGATTGTTGGAGAGAGGCTCTTCAATCACGCAGACGGAAGGGTCCCAGTTCTCCTTGAGGGCCTGAAGCTTCGCGGCTGCCTTGAGCAGGGCGCGTGCCTCAAGCTCGCGCTGACTGATAGCCAGCGTCTGTGTCTTCGCATAGGCCTGGATTCCGGGCTGCATGTTCGAACAGTTTCCTCTCGTACGCCAGAAGCTGCTTTGCTTCCTTGAGGGCCTTATAGAATTCGGCATTCAGGATATGGTTGTGTATGGCCAGAAGGATCGGGGTCGAACTGGGAACCGCGTCCTGAAAATCGGCCATAAACTTGTTATACATGCCAATATTCTCCGCCACCTTTCCGTCGATATACATCAACTGGATGGTCAGATAGATCAGCTTGGCCGGCGTATCCGCCGACTTGGGAGACAGGATATCCTTCTCGCGAAGGATAGGCGCATGGCCTTCGATAATCAGGCTCGTCCGCTGGTCCCCGTTACGAACCACCGCCGTGCCGATAATGATCCGCTCGTTGGGTTTGAGTTCAACCTTGAGGGCCACGGTTGGCCTCCTTCCTTGAATGCATTGAACCGCAGGCGGGTAAATATCCCGTTTCGGGGGAGGGGAAACTCTTTCCGAATCGGGTACTAAATTGCAACCTATGGGTGAATAATTAATAAGGTGTTTACCATAAGAAGCAACTCTGTCGTGAAAGGCGGGTTGGTTCCGCCCCTGACCGAGAGAAAACCCGATGAAATGGATTGAGGGCGTGCCGGCGCCGGGCAAGGTTTGTGGTTCCTGCACCATGTGCTGCAAGCTGTTCGATGTGGACTGGCTCGACAAGCCCAAGCCCGCCGGCAAGTGGTGCCATCATTGCCAGCCGGGTCGCGGCTGCGCCATCTGGCAGAGCTTGCCCAAGGGCTGCGCTGACTATTTCTGTGTCTGGCGGATCGACCCGGACCTGCCCGAGGCCTGGCGTCCGGACAAGGCGCGCTTCATCCTCACCCACGCCCATCAGGATGCGCCGCTGGCGGTGCTGGTGGACCCGAGCGCGCCCGATGCCCACCGCAAGGAGCCCTACAAGAGCATGCTGGCCAAAACCGCCCGCAGCATTCTGGAAGGGCGCGGCTCGACCATCGTGGTGTTCAACGGCACCAAGCGCAGCCTGCTGTTCCCGGACATGGAGGTGCCGGTGCCCGATGGTCTGGCGCTGCATGAGGTGGAGATCCAGCATTTCAAAGGGCCGAACGGCCCCTATTGGCGGCCCAAGTTTCCGGCCGCTGCCTGAGGGCGCAAGACATGAGAACGGCCCCGCACGCGGGGCCGTTTTTTGTTGCGCGCCGCAGCAGACCTCAGCCGATGCGCTTGAGGAAGCCGTCGGCGGCGACCGAGACCATCAGCTTGCCCTCGACCGATTTGTCGATGACGAAGTCCTTGTTGGTCTTGAGGTATTCGTGCAGCGCGGTTTTCGGGTTGTCGCCGGGCGACCACGGACGATCGGGGAAAAGATCGGCGGGCATATCCTCGACGAAGCTGTCGAACACCACGCAGTAGCTGCCCTTGCTGACCAGCGGGGCATAGGCCTGAAGCTCTTTGAGCACATGATCATGGGTGTGCATGGAATCGAGGAACACCATGATCTTCTGGTGCCCCTTGGCGAGGGCTTTCACCTGATCGACCGTCTCCGATGCCACCGACGAGCCCTGCACGAGGTGCAGGTGATGGGCGAGGGGATGGGCTTCGATCGCCTTGCGGTTATGCTCGCGGATATCGATGTCGATGCCGATCACCTTGCGCTTGCTCTCACGCGGGTTGAGGCTCACGCCCTTCTCCATCGCCTCGCAATAATCGAGCATCGCGAGGATCGAGGCCGAGAGGATGAGCGAGCCGCCGTGCGCAATGCCTGTTTCGATGACGAGATCGGGTTTGACGGTCCAGATCAGCTCCTGCACCGCCCACATATCCTGCGGATACTGGATGATCGGGCGGCCGAGCCAATCGAAGTTGTA
>Ga0209794_1001819_pt1 | contig 13625 bp, 12 predicted proteins | sample EBPBio232013_DNA_FD_185869 | JGI IMG/M metagenome (GOLD analysis project Ga0209794, IMG submission 185869) | Wastewater treatment Type I Accumulibacter community from EBPR Bioreactor in Madison, WI, USA - Reactor 1_5/23/2013_ DNA (SPAdes)... | ecosystem: Engineered > Bioreactor > EBPR >... | reverse complement strand
GGCCAGCCGCCGCCCCAAATCAGGCCAAGACCACCTCTCGCGGTGGTGCCCGGCGCAAGGTCCGAAGCAACGGGCCGACGCGCCTGTTCGTGCTCGACACCAACGTGCTGCTGCACGACCCGGTGGCGCTGTTCCGCTTCGAGGAGCACGACATCTTCCTGCCGATGATCGTGCTGGAAGAGCTGGACGGCCACAAGAAAGGCATGACCGAGGTGGCTCGCAACGGCCGCCAGACCAGCCGCCTGCTGGACGCGCTGGCCGGCGTGAAGGGCGCCGACATGGCGCACGGCCTGCGGCTGGACGCCACCGGCCACCCGGAAGCCGGTGGCAAGCTGTACTTCCAGACCGAGCCGCTGGACGTCGAGATGCCGGCCTCCCTGCCCCAGGGCAAGGCCGACAACCAAATCCTGGGCGTGGTCGCGGCGCTGGGTCGGCAGCACCCGGAGCGCGCCGTGGTCCTGGTGTCGAAAGACATCAACATGCGCGTCAAGGCGCGCGCCCTGGGCCTGGCGGCGGAAGACTACGAGAACGACAAGACCCTGGACGACGGCGACCTGCTGTATTCCGGCGTGCTGCAACTGCCGCCCGACTTCTGGACGCGCCAAAGCAAGACCGTCGAGAGCTGGCAAAGCGGCAGCGCCACCTTCTACCGCGTCAGCGGCCCGGCGGTGGCCAACCTCCACATCAACCAGTTCGTCTACTTCGAGGCGCCGGGCGAGCCCAGCCTGTACGCCCGCGTGACCGAAATCCGCGAGAAAACCGCGGTGCTCAAGACGCTGAAGGACTACACCCACCTGAAGCAGGCGGTGTGGGGCGTGACGGCGCGCAACCGCGAGCAGAACTTCGCCCTCAACCTGCTGATGGACCCGGAGATCGACTTCGTCACCCTGGCCGGCACGGCCGGCACCGGCAAGACCCTGCTGGCCCTGGCCGCCGGCCTGACCCAGGTGCTGGACGAGCGCCGCTACACCGAGATCATCATGACCCGCGCCACCGTCAGCGTGGGCGAGGACATCGGCTTTCTGCCCGGCACCGAAGAAGAAAAAATGGGCCCCTGGATGGGCGCGCTGGACGACAACCTGGAGTTCCTGGCCAAGGGCGATGCCGGCGGCGCCGGCGAATGGGGGCGCGCCGCCACCAATGAGCTGATCCGCAGCCGCATCAAGATCAAGAGCATGAACTTCATGCGCGGGCGCACCTTCATGAACAAGTGGATCATCCTCGACGAGGCGCAAAACCTGACGCCCAAGCAGATGAAGACCCTGATCACCCGCGCCGGCCCCGGCACCAAGATCATCTGCATGGGCAACCTGGCGCAGATCGACACGCCCTACCTCACCGAAGGCTCCTCGGGCCTGACCTACGCGGTGGATCGCTTCCAGGGTTGGCCGCACGGCGGCCACATCACCCTGGCGCGCGGCGAGCGTTCGCGCCTGGCCGACTACGCCAGCGAGGTGCTGTAGGGTACCGCCCTTTGTTTGCACCAATTTGGTGCTTATGCTGTTAAAGCATATATTCCCAACGGAATATTCGTTTGTTTTGGCATAAAGAATAGGTACATTTCGCGCTCGTCTGAAGAGAGCTTTTTGCGCGATGTACCACTACACCGATTTCGACCGCCAATTCATCCGGCTGCGCGCCGAGCAGTACCGTGACCAATTGCAGCGCTGGCAGCGCGGCGAACTGACGGACGAGCAGTTCCTGCCCCTGCGTCTGCAAAACGGCTGGTACGTGCAGCGCTACGCCCCGATGGCCCGCATCGCCGTGCCCTACGGCGAAATCAGCAGCGCCCAGTTGCGCGTGCTGGCCCGCATCGCGCGCGAGTTCGACCGCCCCGACCCCGAACTGCTGGCGCACGCCCAGCGCACGCAAGACCAGCTGCAGGCCTCGCAGCCCGGCCTGACCCTGGCCGCGCCACCGCTGCAGTACGGCTATGGCCACTTCACCACCCGCACCAACGTGCAGTTCAACTGGATTCCGCTGGCCCAATCGGCCGACGTGATGGATCTGCTGGCCAGCGTCGGCATGCACGGCATCCAGACCAGCGGCAACACCATCCGCAACATCACCAGCGAGGCCACGGCCGGCGTGGCGCCCGACGAGATCGTCGACACGCGCCCGTTCGCCGAAATCCTGCGCCAGTGGAGCACGCTGCACCCCGAATTCGCCTTTCTGCCGCGCAAATTCAAGATCGCCTTCAACGGCGCCGAGGAAGACCGCGCCGCCACCGGCTGGTACGACATCGGCCTGCAGGCGCAGAAAGACGAGGCCGGCGCGGTCGGCTTCACCGTCAAGGTCGGCGGCGGCATGGGCCGCACGCCCATCGTCGGCAGCGTGGTGCGCGAGTTTCTGCCCTGGGCCGAACTGCTCAACTACATCGAAGCCGTGGTGCGCGTGTACAACCGCTACGGCCGGCGCGACAACAAGTGGAAGGCGCGCATCAAAATCCTGGTCAAGGCCGAGGGCCAGCGCTTCATCGACGAGGTGGAGGCCGAATACCAGGCCATCCTGCGCCAGGATGGCGCCCCGCACACCATCACCAGCGCCGAGCTGGCGCGCGTGCAGGCCAGCTTTGTCGTGCCCGCGCTCACACCGGCCAGCGTGCCCAGCGAAACCACCCTGTCCAGCAAGCCTTTCCAGCGCTGGATGGCGCGCAACGTGGCCCCGCACCGCCTGGCTGGCCTGACCCTGGTCACGCTGTCGTTCAAGCGCACCGGCTGGGCGCCCGGCGATGCCGACGCCGGCACGCTGGAGGCCCTGGCCGATCTGGCCGAACGCTTCAGCGCCGGCGAGGCGCGCCTGACGCACGAGCAGAACCTGATCCTGCCCTGGGTGCACGCTGGCGATCTGCCGGCCTTGTACGACGCCGCGCGCGCCCTGGGCCTGGCCCAGCCCAACATCGGCCTGCTGACGGACCTGATCGCCTGCCCGGGCGGCGACTTCTGCTCGCTGGCCAACGCGCGCGCCATCCCCATTGCCGCGGCGCTGACCGAGCTGTACCAGGACCTCGACGAAGTCACCGACCTCGGCCCCATCGACCTGCACATCAGCGGCTGCATCAACAGTTGTGGCCACCACCACAGCGGCCACATCGGCATTTTGGGCGTGGATAAAGACGGTAAGGAGTGGTACCAGGTCACGCTGGGCGGCTCGGACGGCTCGCGCCTGTCGGGCCCAGCCATGCCAGGGAAGGTGGTCGGCCCCTCGTTTTCCGCCGCCGAGGTGCCGGGCGTGGTCGAGGCCCTGCTGGACACCTACCGCGATCTGCGCACCAGCGCCGCCGAGCATTTCATCGACACCTTGCGCCGCGTCGGCCACGAACCCTTCAAGCTGGCCGCCAACGCCGCCCGCCTGGACACCACGCGCCAGTCGGCGCGCCAGGCCGAGGAAGCCACCATCTGAGCCGCGAAATATTATGAAATTGATAGCACATTCGGAAGATTCCACGCCGGCTGACGCGGAAAAAACCTTGAAAATTGAAAACGACGCCGACCTCGCCGTCCTGGCCCAGGCCGGCGCGCTCCAGGGCGTGCAGCGCATCGAGCTGGTGTTTCCCAAGTTCACCGACGGCCGCGCCTTCAGCCAGGCCGTGCTGCTGCGCCGCCGCCACGGCTTTACCGGCGACATCCGCGCCACCGGCGACGTGCTGATCGACCAGCTGGTGCAAATGGCGCGCAGCGGCTTCAGCAGCGCGGTGCTGGCCCCCGGCGTCCACACCGAGGCGGCGCAGCGCCAGTTCGATCGCTACGCCGCCTTCTACCAGGGCGACGCCAGCCAGCCGCTGCCGCATTTCGCGCGCGCCGCCAACGCCCAGGACGGCGGGAGGAAAGCCGCATGAGCGAATCCACCGCCGTCAGCTGGCTGGCCGGCGCCGAGGCGCCCCAGGCCTCGGCCATCGAGTTGTACGCCAAGCCTTCGGCCGACTTTGAAAACAAGCTGCGCGAGACCGTCGTCACCCTGCTGAAGGCCGCCGCCACCGGCCCGGTGACGCAAGCCAGCAGCTTGGGCGCCGAGGACATGGTGATCACCCACCTGATCAACCAGCACAAGCTGCCGATCGAGGTCTTCGTGCTGGAAACCGGCGCCCTGCACCCGGAAACCCTGGCTTTGCTGGCACAGCTGAAAAGCCAGCAGGCCGAGCACCCGCACGCGCCGCTCACTGTCTACCAGCCGGTGCAAGAGTCGGTGGTGCAGTTTGTCGCCCGCGAGGGCAAGGACGCGATGTACCAAAGCATCGCGCTGCGCAAAGCCTGCTGCGGCATCCGCAAGATGGAGCCTCTGGGCCGCGCCCTGGCTGGCAAAAAATCGTGGGTCACCGGCCTGCGCCGCGAGCAATCGGGCGCGCGCGCCGAAGTGCCCACGGTGGACCGCGCCGAATTCGAAAGCAAGGGCCTGCTCAAGTACAACCCGCTGGCCGACTGGAGCTGGGGCGACGTGTGGCACTACATCGCCACGCAGCAGGTGGCCTACAACCCGCTGCACGACCAGTTCTACCCCAGCATCGGTTGCGCGCCCTGCACCCGCGCCATCACCCTGGGCGAGGATTTCCGCGCCGGCCGCTGGTGGTGGGAAGACGAGGCTGCCAAGGAGTGCGGCCTGCACGTGAAAAATTCAAAAGAAGGAGTCGCCGCATGAACGCGCGCACCGAACCCGCCCTGCTGGAGCCGGCCCACACCTTAAGCAACGCCCACCTCGACGCGCTGGAAGAAGAAACCATCTTCATCCTGCGCGAGGTCGCCGCCAGCTTTGAGCGCCCGACGCTGCTGTTCTCGGGCGGCAAGGATTCGTTGGTGCTGCTGAAGTGCGCCGAAAAAGCCTTTGGCGCGGGCCGCATCCCCTACCCGCTGCTGATGATCGACACCGGCCACAACTTCCATGAAGTGACCGACTTCCGCGACCAGCGCGCCGCCGAGCTGAAGGCCGAGCTGATCGTGCGCAACGTCGAGGATTCGATGGCGCGCGGCACCGTGCGCCTGGCCCACCCGGGCGAAAGCCGCAACGTGCACCAGTCGGTGACGCTGCTGGAGGCGATTGAGGAGTTCCGCTTTGACGGCCTGATCGGCGGCGCCCGCCGCGACGAGGAAAAGGCGCGCGCCAAGGAGCGCATCTTCAGCCACCGCGACAGCTTTGGCCAATGGCAACCCAAGGCCCAGCGCCCCGAGCTGTGGACCCTGTTCAACACCCGCCTGGCCCCGGGCGAGCACTTCCGGGTGTTCCCCATCAGCAACTGGACCGAGCTGGACGTGTGGCAGTACATCGAGCGCGAGCAGATCGAGCTGCCCAGCCTGTACTACGCCCACCAGCGCGAGGTGGTCGAGCGCCGGGGCCTCTTGGTGCCGGTGACGCCGCTGACGCCGGCCAAGGACGGCGAAAAGGTCGAGTCGCGCACCGTGCGCTTTCGCACCGTGGGCGACATCACCTGCACCTGCCCGGTGGCCGGCGCCATCGTCATCGAGACCCTGGCCGCCGACGTGAGCGAGCGCGGCGCCACCCGCATGGACGACAAGACCAGCGAAGCGAGCATGGAAAAGCGCAAGAAGGACGGCTACTTCTGACGGCGGCCCCAAGCCGCCGTGACGACCCAACGCATTCGAGACCTGACCATGAGTACTACTGAATTGATAGCTGACAGCGCAATTTCCACGCCGACATCTTGGCAAAATGACACCCGATCCGCGTTGCGCTTCATCACCTGCGGCAGCGTGGACGACGGCAAGAGCACGCTGATCGGCCGCCTGCTGGTGGACACCAAGGCGGTGCTGCAAGACCACCTGGCCGGCGTCACCCGCGGTGGCGAGGCCGACCTGGCGCTGCTGACCGACGGCCTGCAGGCCGAGCGCGAGCAAGGCATCACCATCGACGTGGCCTACCGCTACTTCTCAACCGAATCGCGCAAGTTCATCATCGGCGACGCGCCGGGGCATGAGCAGTACACGCGCAACATGGTCACCGCCGCCAGCAGCGCCGACGCCGCCGTGGTGCTGGTGGACGCCACCAAGCTCGACTGGCAGAACCCCGCCCTCAAGCTGCTGGCGCAGACACGCCGCCATTCGCTGCTGGTCAGCCTGCTGCGCGTGCCCTCGATCGTGTTTGCCATCAACAAACTGGACGCGGTGGCCGACCCGGCGCTGGCCTTCAGCCACATCCGCGGGGCGCTGCAGGCCTTCACGCGCGAGGCCGGCATCGAGGCCACGGCCGTGGTGCCCATCTCCGCCCTCAAGGGCTGGAACGTGGTCGACTTTGGCCACGAGCAGGCCGGCTGGTGCGACTACGTCGGCCCCACCCTGCTGGAGATTTTGGAGCGCCTGCCCGCCACGCCGGCCGAGCGCGATGTGCCGCTGGCCTTCCCGGTGCAGTGGGTCGAGAAACCTGGTGCCCCCACGCTCCCCGCTGCGCGTGGTTCGCTGCCCCCCGAGGGGGCCGCGGCCGCACTTGGGAGCGGCCCGGCGTCGCTGCCGTTCTCGTCGTCCGCCGACACCACCCAGGGCCGCCGCGTCTTCTGGGGCCGCGTGGTCACGGGCGAGCTGGCGCCCGGCGCCGCCGTGCAGGTGCTGCCCAGCGGCCAGCAGGCCGTGGTGGCCCAGGTGCTGGACCACGCCCGCCGCCCGCGCGCCATTGCGGCCGGCCACAGCGCCGGCATCGTGCTGGACCGCGAGGTCGACATCTCGCGCGGCGACTGGATCATTGCCGCGCCCACCGCAGCCGCCGAAGTGGCTGACGACGACTTCGACACCCCCGCTGCCCAGGCTGCCTGGCCCAGCACGCGCGAGCTGTCCACCACCATCGCCTGGCTCGACGACGAGCCCCTGCTGCCCGGCCGCGTCTACTGGGCGCTGCACGGCCACCGCTGGGTCAAGGCCAAGGTCAAGCGCATCGTGGAGCGGCTGGACGTGCACACCCTGGCCCGCGAGCCCGCCGCCCAGCTGGAGCCCAACGCCATCGGCCATGTCGAGCTGCTGCTGCAAGAGGCGATTCCGGCTGCCCCGTTTGCGCAAAGCCGCGTACTAGGCTCGCTGATCCTCGTTGATACCGCGAGCCACAAGACCGCCGGCGCCGTCTTGGTGAGATGAACGCCCCCCGAAGCGCCTGCCGCGCCTCCCCCCCACTGGGGGGCGAGCCGGCCGCTTCGGAGCGGCCGTGCGCAGCGGCTTCCCGCCTGGCCTGCTCCGCGGCCCTTGGATGTGGGTGACGCGCCCATGCGGCGCGATGTCCCCACCTGATTCGTGGTGGATGGGATGACCCGGCTGCCCAAGCCCTAAAATGGGGGCGTTTTGGCCCTGCTCGCCGCGGCGATGGGCCCAGGGCGCTCGCCCTGCTCTCTTATCTGATCTTCCGAAGCCCGTTCAAGAACATGACCCACGTTGTCACCGAAGCCTGCATCCAGTGCAAATACACCGATTGCGTGGACGTTTGCCCCGTCGACTGCTTCAAGGAAGGCCCCAACTTCCTGACCATCGATCCCGATGAATGCATCGACTGCGCCGTCTGCATTCCCGAGTGTCCGGTCAACGCCATCTACGCCGAGGAAGACCTGCCCAAGGACCAGTTGCACATGACCGAGATCAACGCCGATCTGGCCCGGTCGCCCAACTACACCACCATCACCAAGCACAAGGACCCGCTGCCGACGGCCGAGGACTACAAGGACCGCACGGACAAGCTGCCCCTGCTGGAGCGCTGACAGCGCGTGGCGCCGGCCCTCGGCGCCCTATCCCGGGTTTTTGATGGTTTTTAACCATTGGTCGGCGCCCATATTGCCTGACCAGCTATTGTTTTAGAAGCACCGGCGGGTGCCCGACCCCGCACCATGACCGCCCCCACGCCCACCTCCCCCGCCCTGGAAACCGACGCCGTCGTGATCGGTGCCGGTCCGGTCGGCCTGTGGCAGGTGTTCGAATTGGGCCTGCAGGACATCCGCACCCACGTCATCGACGCCCTGCCCCAGATCGGCGGCCAGCCGGTCGAGCTGTACGGCGACAAACCGATCTACGACATTCCTGGCCTGCCCGTGTGCAGCGGGCGCGAGTTGGTCGAGCGCCTGATGCGGCAGGTCGAGCCCTTCCAGCCGCAATTGCACCTGGGCCAACTGGTGCGCTCACTGGCCGCCGAAGGCGATGGCCGCTGGCGCCTGGGCACCGACCGCGGCCTGAACCTGCTGGCGCGCACCGTCTTCATCGCCGCCGGCGTGGGGGCCTTCCAGCCCAAGCGCCTGAAGGTGGCTGGCCTTGAGGCCTTCGAGCAGCGCCAGCTGTTCCACGGCACCGCCGAGCCGGCCCGCTTCGCCGGCCAGCGCGTGGTGGTGGTGGGGGGCGAGGACAGCGCGCTGGAAGGCGCCATCCGCCTGGCCACCGCCCACCAGGACGCGCCCGCCCAAGTCACCCTGCTGCACCGGCGCGACGCCTTCCAGGCCGCCCCGGACACCCTGGCGCGGGTGCGCGAGTTGCGCGAGGCCGGCCGCCTGGGCTTCGTGCCAGGCCAGGTCACCGGCTTTACGCCGTCGGGCGAGCGCCTGAGCGCCCTCCAGGTCATGGGGCCGGACGGCGAGACCGCCCCGCTGCCGCTGGACATCTTGCTGGTGCTGCAAGGCCTCAGCCCCAAGCTTGGCCCCATCGCCGACTGGCAGCTGGCGCTGGAGCGCAAGCAACTGGTGGTGGACACCGAAAAATTCCAGACCAGCCAGCCCGGCATCTTCGCCGTGGGCGACGTCAACACCTACCCGGGCAAGAAGAAGCTGATCCTGAGCGGCTTTCACGAAGCGACGCTGGCCGCCTACGCCGCCCAGCCCCTCGTCGCGCCCGACAAGCCGCTGCCGTTTCAGTACACCACCAGCAGCAGCCGGCTGCACCGGGCCTTGGGCGTGGACAATCCGCGATAGCCGGCCAGCGGCGCGGGCCACATGGCCTGGTGGGGCCCGGCCCTGGCCTTTATTTGAGCTGCTGCGACAGAATGGCCATGCCCCAGATCACCACCGCCAGCACCGTCAGGTTCAGGCCCAGCACGGCGACGTGAAGGCGCCGGAACGAGCGGATGGCCCCACTTTCGCTGGCCTCGATGCGGGCGCCCACGCGTTGCATGGCCGACGAGAACCCCGCGCTCAGCAGCGTCAGGCTCCCCGCGACGGCCAATGCGCCGGTGGCAAACGCGTAGCGCCCCCACACCGCGAAACTGACACAGGCGCACATCGCGATCCAGAAAGTGGACCGGTAGTAGACGTTGAAGAAACTGCGGATGAACCGGGCGTCCAGCGGCACATCGTGCTTCAGGGTCAGCAGCGGCAGACCGCCCATGAAGAAGTAGGCGGTGGCGACCATGAAGATCACGGAAAAAATCAATGCGCTGTAGGCAACGGGTGACAAGTTCGTGCTCCTGACGCTAAGCCCCCGGGGTGCCGGCGACCGGCTCCCTCGGGGCCTGCCCCGCGGCGCCGAGCGTGACCGGGGCGCTGAACTTCGGCGCGGCGAGAGCATGCCATGCTACAGGCGCCGGATCGCATCGGCAAGCACCCGCGCGCCTGCCCTACCCCCCCTGTCCACCCCGCGCGCGACACCGGCGTCGGCACGGGCTGCCGGGGGCTTTAGTGGCCCGCGTCGGCGCCGCTCACCTGGCGCGCCGCCAGATCACGCGCCACCGGCGGCACCTGGGTGCAGTCGCCCCCGGTGAGCCGGCACTGGCCCTGCTCGCCACGCCAGGCGTGGGCATGGCCGGTGCAGCCGACCTGGCACAGCACCTCGGTGACGTCGGCTGCCGGCACCTGCCCCTGGGCGCCGCGCTCCGTGTCTGGCGACGCTGCCGCGGACGGCCAGCCCAAGCCCCACAGCATGTGCGTGGTGGCCACCACCCAGCGCGCGCGCCAGCGCATCAACTCCGCCTCCAGCGCGGCGCAACGGCGTTGCTGCGCGCACATCTGCTCGCTGACCCGTTCCTGCGCGCAGGCCCATTGGCGCAGCAGCACGCCGTGCTCGCGCTGCACCTCCTGCGGTGATGCGCCGCTCATTGCAGCCGCGCCGGGCCGTTCGGCCACGGTGTCCGATCCAGGCCACCCGAGCTCACGGCCGAGCGCTCCCGCGCCAACCCCAGCCAATGCGTGCCTAGGCGCGCCAGCAGCACCCGCATGGCGTCGCTCAGACCCGGGTGCTCGGTCAGTTCACACAGGTTGGCGACGATCTTCGCCGCCATCGGCGCGGCCTTGGCGCAGCCCGGCGGCGCCTGCGCCACCCCGGTCATCAGCGCCAACGTGCCGGCCAGCAAGGCCTCGGCGCAAGGCAACAGGTATTCCTCGTGATGACGGCCAGGGGAGTGATGTTCGGTGCACATGGCGCAACCTCATAGACAGGACATGGCCTTAGTATATGAGAATGATTCTCATTTGCAAACTATTCCACCGTGCTCCTCGAACGCGATGCCGATGCCGGTGTCGCCGAACACGCCACGCCAAGGCGCCAGGCCGGTTCCGAAACATCATTTTGCTGAGCGAACCACCCGCCCAAGGGTGGGCACGGCCCGCGCGCCCTCCGCCATAATCGTCCGAGCACCCCCCATCCCAAGACAAGGAGAACTTCCCATGCAGATCAAGGACAAGGTATTCATCGTCACCGGCGGCGCGTCCGGCCTGGGCGAAGGCACGGCGCGCATGCTGGCGGCGAACGGCGGCAAGGTCGTCATCGCCGACATGCAGGTCGACAAAGGCCAGGCCGTGGCCCAGGAGATCGGCGGCGCCTTCGTCAAGTGCGACGTGTCCAGCGAGGACGATGGCCGGGCCGTGGTGACCCAGGCCACCGCCCTGGGCAAGCTGATGGGCCTTATCAACTGCGCCGGCATTGCGCCGGCCGAGAAGACGGTGGGCAAGAACGGCCCGCACAAGCTGGATGTGTTCACCAAGACCATCATGGTCAACCTGGTGGGCAGTTTCAACATGATCCGCCTGGCGGCCGAGGCCATGAGCCACAACGACCCGGAGATCACCGGCGAGCGCGGCGTGCTGATCAGCACCGCCAGCGTGGCCGCCTACGACGGCCAGATCGGCCAGGCCGCCTATTCGGCCAGCAAGGGCGGCGTGGTGGGCATGACCTTGCCCATCGCGCGCGATCTGGCGCGCAACGGCATCCGCAACATGACGATTGCCCCCGGCATCTTCGGCACCCCCATGCTGTTCGGCATGCCCAAGGAGGTGCAGGACGCGCTGGCCGCCACCGTGCCCTTCCCCAGCCGCCTGGGCACGCCCGAGGACTACGCCAAGCTGGCCAAGCACATCATCGAAAACGACATGCTGAACGGCGAGGTGATCCGCCTGGACGGGGCCATTCGCTTGGCGCCGAAATAGGCTCGCCCCCAGGCTCCACACCCTTCGGGTTGTTGCGCCTCCCCCCGTCCGGGGGCGCAGCCACTGGCCGGGGGGACCCCGGCCACGGCTGCAGCTCGCCTGGCCTGCTCCGCGGCCCTTGGACCTGCGTTGAACTTCACTGAGAATAGGCACACCTCATGTTCAACGTAGTGCAGCAGTCCTATCCGGGCTGGCCGCTTGCCGAGTTTTATCGATGTCCACCAGCCCCGAAACGCTCGATTTTCTGCTCGACCAGATCGGTCCCTGGTCGGGGATACGCACGCGGCGCATGTTTGGCGAGTACTGCCTATACCTGGACGACAAGCCGGTGGCCTTTGTCTGCAACGACCAGCTCTACGTCAAACCCACGGCCGCGGGCGAGGCGCTGATGCAGCCGCCGGTGTGGGAGCGCTTCTACGACAAGGGCAAGCCGCACCTGCTCATCAGCCCGGACCGCTGGGACGAGCGCGACTGGCTGCGGGCCCTGCTGGCCGCCACGGCCGACGCGCTGCCCGCACCCAAGCCGCGCATCCCCCGTGCACCGCGTGCGCCGGCGCGCAAGCGAAAGACTTGAGCCGCCTTTCGGTTACTCATTTTTTGATAGCTGCTCAGGATGTATCCACGCCGGCAGATGCCCATAAACAGCTGAAAAACAGCTTCTGGGTCTCCGGCCGAGGCTGCGCTACCATGGTTTCCTGCGCCATTCACCCCTCAAGGAGACCTCCCCCATGCCCACGCGCCGCCTGTTCGCCCTTGGCTCCGTTGCCGCCGCCGCCCTGCTCACCGCCTGCGCCAGCGGCAACTTCACCTACACCGTGCCGCAGGCGCCGGCCACGCCCGAGGGCGGCTCGGGCTGGACCGACAAGCCCGGCTGGGCGGATGAGAAATTTGCCGTCGCCGCCGCCAACCCGTTGGCCACCGACGCCGGCTACCAGGTGCTGAAAGCCGGCGGCAGCGCCATCGACGCCGCCGTGGCGGTGCAAATGGTGCTGAGCCTGGTCGAGCCGCAGTCCAGCGGCATCGGTGGCGGCGCCTTTCTGTTGCACGCCAAGGGCCGCGAGGTCACGGCCTGGGACGGCCGCGAAACCGCCCCCGCCGCCGCCACCGAAAAGCTGTTTCTGACCGCCGAGGGCAAACCCATGGCCTTCTACGACGCCGTGGTCGGCGGCCGCTCGGTCGGCGTGCCGGGCACGGTGCGCATGCTGGAGCAGGCGCACAAGGCGCACGGCCGCCTGCCCTGGGCGCAGCTGATCCAGCCGGCGATCACGCTGGCCGAGCAGGGCTTTGCCGTCAGCCCGCGCCTGAACACCCTGCTGAAAAGCGAGCAGCACCTGAAGAAGGACCCGGTGGCCGCGCGCTACTTCTACGACGTCGCCGGCAACCCCTGGCCGGTCGGCCACGTGCTGAAGAACCCCGAGCTGGCCGAGGTGTTGCGGGGCATCGCCGCGCGCGGCTCGGTGGCGCTGAACGAAGGCCCGGTGGCCCAGGCCATCGTCGACAAGGTCACCCGCCACCCTGGCAATGCCGGCCAGATGACGCTGGCCGACCTGTCAGGCTACCAGCCCAAGCGCCGCGCGCCGCTGTGTCATGACCTGCCGGTGCCGGCCGCCAACAAACGCTACGAGGTCTGCGGTTTTCCGCCGCCGAGTTCCGGCGCCGTGGCCATCGGCCAGATCCTGGGCATCCTGGCGCAGACGCCGGGCGCCCAGCTCAAGCCCGACGCCAGCGGCCTGCCCACGGCCGACTGGCTGTATTACTACGCCGAGGCCTCGCGCCTGGCCTTTGCCGACCGCGGCCTGTACGTGGCCGACCCCGACTTCGTGCAGCCGCCGGCCGGCAGCTGGATGAGTCTGCTGCAACCGGCCTACCTGGCCGAACGCGCCAAACTGATCGGCGCGCAGAGCCTGAAGGTGGCGCAGCCCGGCACCCCGGGCGCCGTCAAGACCAGCTGGGCGCCGATGCCGGATCAGATCGAGCACGGCACCAGCCACATCAGCATCGTCGACGCGCACGGCAACGCGCTGGCCATGACCACCACCATCGAGGACCAGTTCGGCGCGCGCCAGATGGTCAAGGGCTTTTTGCTGAACAATGAGCTGACCGACTTCAGCTTCGCACCCGCCGACGCCGAGGGCAAACCCATCGCCAACCGCGTGCAGCCCGGCAAGCGCCCGCGCTCGTCGATGGCGCCGACCCTGGTGTTCGAGAAAGCCGCCGACGGCACGCGTGGCCCGCTGGTGATGAGCGGCGGCAGCCCGGGCGGCGCGCTCATCATCCACTACACCGCCAAGACGCTGCACGGCGT
>Ga0209794_1001818_pt1 | contig 13626 bp, 8 predicted proteins | sample EBPBio232013_DNA_FD_185869 | JGI IMG/M metagenome (GOLD analysis project Ga0209794, IMG submission 185869) | Wastewater treatment Type I Accumulibacter community from EBPR Bioreactor in Madison, WI, USA - Reactor 1_5/23/2013_ DNA (SPAdes)... | ecosystem: Engineered > Bioreactor > EBPR >... | reverse complement strand
TCGTTGGTCGACTGCGACATGTTGACGTCGTCGTTGGGGTGCAGGTGCTGGTAGGCGCCCTTGGGCTGGCCCAGCTTCTCCAGCGCCAGGTTGGCGATCACCTCGTTGGCGTTCATGTTGGTCGAGGTGCCGGCGCCGCCCTGGATCAGGTCGACGACGAAGGCTTCGTGCAGGCGACCGCCGATGATCTCGTCACAGGCGGCGAGAATGGCTTCGGCCTTGGTTGCCGGCAGCAACCCGAGATCGCGGTTGGCGCGGGCGGCAGCAGCCTTGACCATGGCCAGGGCCACGACGAAATGCGGGAAGTGGCTGATCGGGACGCCGGTGATGTGGAAGTTGTTGAGGGCGCGCTGGGTCTGCACGCCGTACCAGGCGTCGGCGGGGATGTCGAGGTCGCCGAGAAGATCGTGTTCGCTACGGGTAGTCATGGTGTGGGGATGTCCTGTCGTTGTTGGTGGGTGCCGGCCGGGGCTAGTAGCCCCGGACCGGCGTGTCTGCAGGTTCTGGCAGACTCAGGAGGAGGCGTTGCGCAGCTTGCTGGCCTGTTCGGCGTCGGCCGGTTCCAGCTTCCAGGCCTTGCTGTCGATGTCGAGATCGGCGAAGCGGCTGGCGTCGAAGACGGGTTCGGTGATGCCGGCATCGATCTGGCGGTCGTAGTCGTTCATCAGGCGCAGGCCGGTCTTGAACAGCATCACCAGGGCGAACAGGTTGGCCAGGGCGAGCAGGCCCATGGTCACGTCGGCGAAGGCGAAGGCGGTGCCGAGGTCGGTGGTCGCGCCCCAGCCGCACAGGGCGATGACCAGAACGCGGTAGATCACGAGTACGCCGCGGTTGTCGCCAGTGAAATAGCTCAGGCTGTTTTCGCCGAGGTAGTAGTTGTAGACCATGGTGGTGAAGCCGAACAGCATCAGCGCGACGCTGACGAAGACGCGACCCCATTCGCCGACGATGCCGGCGAGCGAAGCCTGGGTCAGCGCAACGCCGCCCATTTCGGTGGCCATGCCCGGCTGGTAGACGTTGCCGAGGAGGACGATGAAGGCGGTGCAGGAACAGATGATCAGGGTATCGATGAAGACCGAGAAGGCCTGGACGATGCCCTGGCTGGCCGGGTGCGGCACATAGGCGACGGCGGCGACATTGGGCGCGCTGCCGAGACCGGCTTCATTGGAGAACAGGCCGCGCTTGACGCCCATCAGGATGGCAGCGCCAATGCCGCCACCAATGGCCGGCTCCAGACCGAAAGCGCTCTTGACGATGAGGGCGAGGACGGCGGGCACGGCTTCGAGGTTCATGCCGATGACGATGACGGCGATGGCGATGTAGCCGACCGCCATGATCGGCACCAGAAATTCGGCGACGCTGGCGATGCGGCGCACGCCGCCAAAGACAATGCCGGCAACGATGACCGCGAGGGCAATGCCGGACGCCAGCACGGGAATGCCGAAGGCGTCATTGACCGAGGTGGCAACCGAGTAGGACTGCAGCGCGTTGAAACCGAAGCCAAAGGTGACCAGCAGCAGCACCGAATAGACGGCCGCCAGCCATTTCCACTTGGCGCCCATGCCACGGGCGATGTAATGCGCCGGGCCGCCACGGTAGGTGCCGTCGGCTTCGGCCTGCTTGTAGGCCTGGGCCAGGGTGCACTCGAAGTAGCTGGTGGCCATGCCGATCAGGCCGATCACCCACATCCAGAAGATGGCGCCGGGGCCACCCAGGGTGATGGCGACGGCGACGCCGGCGATGTTGCCGCCGCCGACGCGGCCGGCAACCGAAAGCATCAGGGCCTGGAACGACGACAGGTGGCCGTACTTGTCGCGGGCAAAGGCCTGGTTGGCGCCGAGGATGCGGAACATGCGGCCGAAATAGCGGAACTGGACAAAGCGCGAACCGATGGTGAACCAGAGGCCAAGGCCGATCAGGACAACGATCAGGACCTTGCTCCAGAGCAGGTCGTTCAACAGGTCAAGCATGGTGGTTATCTCCTGGATTGGTGAGGACGGGGTGGTGCTGGCTCTCTCAACATTGCGGTCGTCGCCGCGGCGCTGTCTTGTGACAGTCTGCGATGTCATTTGACCAAATGTGACAGCACAAGGGGATTTGCCGATCTGGTGCAGATAGTCGCCAATTGGCGCGAAAACTGCGCCATACTGCGCCAGTCTCATGCCGGGGGAAGACGATGAACGAGGACTTCGCGCGCAACCTGCGCCTGCTGTGCAGCTTCTACAAGTCGATTGCCGAGGTGTGCCGGCGGCTCGGGATCAACCGGCCGCAGTTCAATCGTTACCTGTCCGGGCGCTATCGTCCGGGCGGTCATACCCTGCGTCGTCTGTGCGCCTTCTTCGGCGTCGAGGAACACGAAATCCTGCTGCCCAGCGCCCAGTTCGAGCGTCTGGTGCAGTTGCGCCCTTTGCCATCGGATGCACCGCCGCCCGCCGACAATGGCCCGGAAGCCGGCCATCTGGCGCACCTGCGGGCGATCGGTGGCGCTGGACTCGACCGCTTTCTCGGCAGCTATTTCGAGACCTACCTGTCGATGGCCTGCCCCGGCAAGATCCTGCGTACCCTGGTGACCCTGCGCCGCGATGGCGACAGCGTCCATTACCAGCGCACCGAACGGCTCAACGACGACACCCAGGGCAAGACCTACCACGGCGTCTACCTGGGCCTGGTACACCTGCTCACCGACCGCATCTTCCTCAACGACTATGAAACGCTGACCGGGCTGGAAATGACCCAGACCATCCTGTTTCCCTCGTTCAAGAACCGGGTTTCGCGGCTCAGCGGCCTCAAGCTCGGGGTGTCCGGCAGCGAGGAGCGGATGCCCTGCTGTGCCCGCGTCGTTTACGAATACCTCGGCACCCAGGTCAGCGTGCGTCGCGCCTTGCGCCTGTGCGGCCTGTACGCCATCGACGATCCACGCATCGACGAGGCGACGCGGCGGGCGATCACCAACGACATGGCACCCGGCGAGTGGCATTTCCGGGCGCGTTACTGATCGATTCGATCAAGAAAGGAAAGAGACGATGCGGGTTGTCGTGCAACGCGTGAAGTCGGCCGAGGTGACCGTTGATGGCGCCGTCACCGGCCGTATCGGGCCGGGCCTGTTGGTCCTGGCTGGTTTCGAGGAAGGCGACGGTGACGCCGACCTCGACTGGATGGCTGGCAAATTGGTACGCCTGCGTTTGTTTGCCGACGCCGACGGGGTGATGAACCGCAGCGTCGTCGACGCTGGCGGCGAGATCCTGGCCGTGTCGCAATTCACTCTCTATGCCTCGGTGAAGAAGGGCAACCGGCCGTCGTGGGGGCGCGCCGCGAGGGGCGATATCTCCGGGCCGCTGTTCGCTACCTTTGTCGACAAACTGGCGGCGGCGCTGGGCAAGCCGGTGCCGACCGGGGTGTTTGGCGCCGACATGCAGGTTGCGCTGGTTAACGACGGACCGGTGACCTTGAGCATCGATTCGCGCCAACCGGAATAGGGCCGGCGCGAACGCCGATCAACGGCTGAACACTCCGGCCAGCGGCCGGGCCGGAGTGGCGACCGACTGCCAGCGCAGCAGGCGCGCCGCGTCGCGGTTGCGGTAGCTGAGCATGGGCATGATGCCACGGGCCAGCAGGGCATTGGCGGCAGCCTCGCCGAGCATCACTTCGGCACAGGGCTGCTGTTTCGAATCGCCGTTCTCGTCGCGGAAAACATAGCTGGGCAGTGGGCCGACTTCCAGGTAGCCGGCAGTGTCCATCTCCCAGCCTTCGTCGGCGAAGGCTTCGCCGGCCAGGCGGGCAAGTGAATACACCGGGCTGTCCCAGGAAAAATCCTCGTGCGCCTGGGTGCCGTCGAATTCCTCGAAACTGAAGGCGCTGACCGGGTCGGTCGCCTTGCCATAGGGTAGGCGACCGAGCAGGCGAGGCATGACCAGGCCCAGCCAGGCAGCTTCGGGGCGCTGGCGCAGTGCCTGCCAGGCCTCACCCAGCGGCGTTGGCAGTGCCTGCCAGTGGGCGGGCTGGAGCAATTGTTCGGGGCCCGGGCAGCCGACCAGTGTCGGCCGGGCCGCTGCCAGCAAGGGGGCATCGTGTTCACGCGCCAGCCACGCCAGCGCTGCCAGCATGCACAGATCGGTAGCGTCGGCAGCGAAGGCGAAATCGGCCGCGAGCAGCGACCATGGCCCGTCTTCGCCCGTCGATTCGGCGAGTGCGGCGTGCAGGCCTTTGCCGTTGTTGTCGAGCAGGTCGGCCTCCAGTTCGGCGCGGGAGAGGTCGAGCACGCTGATTTCCAGGTCGTCGTTGCCTTCCAGTTCGCTGACCAGTTGCCACAGTCCGCGCCAGGCTGACTCCAGGTTCCGGAAGGCTGGATCGTGCAGGAGTTGCCGCATGCGCTCGCCGATGCACTGGTCGAATTGCGCCAGCGCCCGGTTGCGGGCGGCACGGTTGTCGCTCACGACATGGGGAGAAACGACATCGCGGACCAGCTGGTTGATGGCGGCAGCGGCGCCCGATGGCGCTTGTCGGGCAACCTTGCCGAACAGGCGGCTGAGGGTGTCGGCATCGCTTTCCGTGCCGGCTGGCGCGGCTTCGGGTGTGGTTGACAGACCGAGCGCACTGGCCGTTTCCTCGAAGCGCAAGGGGTCCAGCAAGGCTTCGCGCTGGTGCCGCAGCTCGGCGAAGACCTTGCTGCCAAGGTAGATGGCTTCCGGATGCAGGTTTTCCAGTCGGGTGAAGCGCAGCGGCTGCGGTGTGCTCCCTTGGTCACCTGGTGCCGGCGGCGGGTAAACGCTCGGTGCGACGGTCGCCATCAGCTTGCCGATGCTGTCCATATCGACCTTGACCGGCGTGCGACTGGCCAGTGTTTGCGGGCGTTCCTGCTGTCCGGCGAGGTCGGCCATGACCAGGATACGGAAGGCCCTGTTGTTTGAGGCGCTTTTCCCCTTCTTTCCGAAACGGAACTCGAATTCCAGTGCTCCACTCACCGTGTATCTCCAGGCTATGACAAAGGGCTGGTCGATACTGTACACGAGTCAGCCAAAAATATGCCATTTGTCTTTCCTGGGTATGGATGAGCTTCTGCATTCCTTTCTGGCCAGGAGACCGGTGCGTCAGTCCCTATCCTTGGCGCTGGTCAATACGCCGGGATAACCGGTGGGATCGTTGCGGTGGTCGTAGATTTCGCGGATCTGGAATTCGAGGTCGGTGAGGGCGCCATTTTCGTCGGCGTAGATGTCGCGGATGCGCAATATTTCAGGCAGGGTGCGGTGAAAAGCCTGCATCAGCTGCGGGTCGAAATGACTACCGGTCTGCTGTTCCATCAGGTTGAGCGCCTGTTCCAGGGTGAAAGCGGGCTTGTACGGGCGGACCGAGACCAGGGCGTCGAACACGTCGGCGATGGCGACGATGCGGCCCTCCAGGGGAATGTCCTCGCCCTTGAGGCGGCGCGGGTAGCCGCTGCCGTCCCACTTTTCGTGATGGGTGAGGGCAATGATGCGTGCCGTTTCCAGCAGTTCGTTGTCATGCTTGCCGATGATTTCGGCGCCCATGATCGGGTGCTGGTGCATGATCTTCCATTCCTCGGCGTCGAGCTTGCCTGGCTTGAGCAGGATCGAATCGGGAATGCCGATCTTGCCGATGTCGTGCATCGGCGCCGTGTTGAAGATGATGCTGGTGGTTTCTTCGCCCAGACCGTGGGCAGCGGCAATCAGCCGGGCGTAGTGGCTCATGCGCAGCACATGATTGCCGGTCTCGTTGTCCTTGAATTCGGCGGCCCGGCCAAGCCGGCGAATGATCTGCTGGCGGGTGGTGAGCAATTCGTGGGTGCGCTGGCGGACCATCCGTTCCAGTTCCCGCGACTGGTCGTAGAGCGCCAGGTGGGTGCGCACGCGGGCTTTGACGATGGGCGGGCTGATCGGCTTGGTGATGTAATCGACGGCACCCAGTTCGAGGCCGCGTTCCTCGTCTTCGGTGCTGCTCATGGCGGTGACGAAAATGATCGGGATGCGCCGGCGGTCAGGATTGGCCTTGAGCCGCCGGCAGATTTCCAGGCCGGACAGGCCCGGCATCATGATGTCGAGCAGGATCAGATCGGGCGGCTCGTCCGAATAGACGATCTTCAATGCCTTTTCACCGGAGGTGGCAACGCGGATGCGGTAATCGGCGGCGAGCACATCACTGAGGATGGTGATGTTGTCCGGTGTGTCGTCGACAACGAGGATGCTTTGCTTGGGCAATAAGGGTGTCATGGTTGCGGGGCTCGCGGCGTGAGTGTCTCGATCAGTTGGTCGAGGGTAGCGGTGGCTGTTTCGAAGTCGTAGGCGGCAATGGCCTCGCTCAAGGTATTTGTTTGCTCGGGATTGTGCCGAGCGAGTGCCGCTGCCAGGTGTTCGAATGCGCCAACTGCACTGGCGTCGTCGCTGGCGAGCAGGGTGCGCAGGCGGTTCAGGGCGCCCGGATCTGCTGCAATGTCCTCAGTTGATGCTGCCGGTGGCACCGTGACCCGGACCTGGGCAATGCTGGTCATCACCTCGCTGTGGGCCGTGACCAGGGCGTCGATCAGTTGCCCGATGCGTGTGGCGTCGCCAGGTTGTTTGCGCAGGCAGTGTTCGAGCTCGCCAGCGGCACCGGCCAAGCGGTCGGCGCCGATGTTACCGGCGAGACCGCGCAGGGTGTGGGTGAGCAGGATCATGCGGTCGACGGCGTTTTCAGCCCGGGCGGCATTGAGGCGGTCAGCGAAGTCGCCCTGGTTTTCGGCAAAGCGGGCGAGCAGGCGCGTATGCAGGGTCCGGTTGCCGCCGAGGCGGGCGATCGCGGTGGCCCAGTTGATCGGAGCGTCGTCGCTGGCTATGGGGGGCGCAGCCACTTCGGGGGCAGGGATATCGTGCTCGGGTACTGCCGCGAGCCAGTGGCGAAGCGTCTGATACAACCTGGCGACCTCGATCGGTTTGGTGATGTGGTCATTCATCCCGCAGGCCATGCAGCGTTCGCGGTCGCTGGCCAGGGCGTTGGCAGTCATGGCGATGATCGGCAGGGTTTGCGCGTCGTGTGTTTCGCGAATTCTCCGGGTGGCTTCATAGCCGTCCATCACCGGCATCTGGCAGTCCATCAGCACCAGATCGAAGCTGCCATCGCGTACGGCGTCGACTGCCAGCGCGCCGTTGATCGCCGTGCTGACGCGCAAGCCGCAGCTGGACAGTAATTCCTCGGCCAGTTCGCGATTGACTTCGTTGTCCTCGACCAGCAGTACGTGGCGACCCTTGAGGTCGCTGTTGTCAACGGAATGCACCGGTGCTTCGGGGACGCCGGGTTGGCGGTGGAGCGCTTGCATGACGCAGTCGAACAGCGACGAGGGCGTTGCCGGTTTGCCCAGGATGGCGCTGACCTTGTGCGGGTGGAGCGCGTCGCGCAGTTCGTCGTGGTCGTGGGCGGTGATCATGATCACCGCGGGTTGCTCGTCAGCCGGGCCTTCCTGGCGGATCGAGGCCAGCAGTTCAACACCGTCGGTGCCCGGCATCTTCCAGTCGAGCAGAAGCAGGCGGTAGGGGCGTCCGGCCTGGCGGGCGGCGGCCAGTTCGACCAGGGCTTCCGGGGCACTTGCGGCCACCCGGCAATCGATGCCCAGCGCTGCCAGCATGTGCGCGAACACCTCGCGTGCGCCCGGGCTGTCATCAATCACCAGGGTGCGCAGGTCGCTGGGCAGACCGAGCCGGTGGGGCTGTTCGGCTTCGCAGCTGGCGACCTCGAAAGGCAGTTCGAAGCTGAAGCAGCTGCCGACACCGGGCGTACTGCTGACGGTGATGTTGCCACCGAGCAGGTCGACGATGCGCTTGCAGATCGACAGGCCCAGGCCGGTACCGCCGTACTTGCGGGTGGTCGAGCTGTCGGCCTGGGTAAAGGCGTTGAACAGGCTGGCCAGTTGTTCGGGGCTCATGCCGATGCCGGTGTCGCGGACCTCGAAGCCCAACACCACCTTGCCTTCCCGTTGTTCGACGAGGCGCACCGAGACCGTCACTTCACCCTTCTCGGTGAACTTGATGGCGTTGCCGACCAGATTGATCAGGACCTGGCCCAGGCGCAGTGGATCACCGATCAGCCGGTCCGGAACCTCGGCGCCGAGGTCGAACAGCAATTCAAGGCCGCGTTCGCGGGCCTTGATCGTGCTCAGGTCACCCAGATGCTGCAGGCTGGCGTCGATACTGAAGACGGTGTGCTCGAAGCGCATCATGCCGGCTTCGATCTTGGACAGGTCGAGGATGTCGTTGATGATGCCGAGCAGTCCCTTGGCGGCGGCGTCGACCTTGTTAAGGTAGTTCTTCTGGCGCGGGTTGAGCTCGGTTTGCAGGGCAAGGTGGGTCATGCCGATGATGGCGTTCATCGGGGTGCGGATTTCGTGGCTCATGTTGGCCAGGAAATCCGCTTTGGCGGCGGCGGCGGATTCGGCCGCGGCACGGGCCTTGTCGGCTTCGCGTTCGGCGTCCTTCTGGGCGGTGATGTCGACAATGACCCCGATCAATCCGCCCGGCGCACCATCCGGCGCGCGGAAGCCACTCACCGCGTACAGCGTGTCGCGCATCTCGCCGTCGGCCCGGCACATTCTCACCACGCGGGTAGCGCGTCCGCATTCGGCAATCAGGCACTCATCCTCGGCCTGGAAGGCTTCCCGGTCGGCAGGCGGCAGGTAATCGAGGTCGAGTACTCGCTTGCCGATGAACTGGCCCCGGTCAACCCCGAAAAATTCCTCATAGGCGCGGTTGCAGCCCAGGAATCGGCTGTGCTCGCCCTTGTAGAAGATGGGATTGGGTATGGTATCGAGGAGGGCGCGCTGGAAGGCGAACTGGCGGATCAGTTCGACCTGCATTTCATGGCGGTCGGAGATGTCGAGCACGCTGACCAGCAGCGACGAGATGTTCCCGCCTTCATCCCTCACCGCAGCAACCTGGACATCGCCCCAGCGCGTTTCGCCATGGGCGTCGACGAACTCGAACTCGCTGCGCAAGCTGTCCTGGCGACCGGCCAGGATGGTTTCCAACCCGGACTGCAGACGACCCAGATCGTCGGCGGTCAACCCCAGTTCGTTCAGTTGGCGCAAGCGGTCCTGAGTGCGGGACACGAAATTTGCAAAAGCGCGGTTGATTTCGATTGCCTGCAAGGCCGGATCGAGACTGACGATGCCAACCGCCGTGTTGTCGAACACGGCGCGGAAAAAGGCTTCGCGCTGTTGCAGGTGCTCCTGGCTTTGACGCAGGGCGGCGGTACGCATGGCCACCGTCAGTTCGAGATCGGCGTTGATGCCCTGCAATGCCTGGCGACCCGAGTGCAACTGCTGGCGCATGTTTTCCAGTGCCTCGGCCAGTTGCACCACTTCCTGCCAGGGGGCGGCAATGCTGACCGGCTGGTCGAGATCCTGGCGGCCAATGCGTTCGCTTTGCGCGGTCAGTTCGCGCAGCGGTTCGCCGAAGCGGCCGGCGATGCGCACCGCGACGACGATGCCCAGGCCGAGGACGGCGAACAGGATGAAGCCGAGGACGACCAGGTCGCCGCCAGTAACCGGGACGAAATCGCGTTGCGGCGCGATGACGCCCAGCCAGACACCGGTGCGTTTTTCGTCGAGCCGGGTGAACAACCCCAGCCAGCGTCCGTCCGGACGGTCAAACGACTGCATGGTGCGGGGTGCCGGTGCTTCCTTCTGCCACAGCTCATAGGCCTGGGCCAGCTCGGCCAGGCCGATTTCCGCCGGTGTCTTGAGCAGGGCGCGGTTGATCGCCGCATGATCCTGAAAACGGGCGTCGCGCGGCGGCGCGACCACCCGCCCATCGCCGAGCAGCAGCGCAGCCTGGCCGCTGTTGCCGAGAACCAGGCTGGTGGTGAATTCGGCGATGTCGCCCAGGCGCACGTCGTGGGCGATGACGTAGCGTTCACCGGCGGCATCCTGCCAGCGCATGGCGGCGGTCAGGCCGGGTTCCTGGGTGGTGAAGAAGATGTAGGGCGGTGTCCAGTGCACTGCAGTGTCACTGTCCAGGGCCATGGCCCCCTTGAACCACGGACGTTGGCGGGGATCGTAGTCACTTTCGCGAACTTCGATCCGTTCAATCTGCCGTTGCCGGTTCCAGGTGATCCAGTAGCTCTGCCGTCCCCATTCCGCAGGGTTGCTGATACGGTTGATCCAGCCGCCGTCGGGCGTCAACAGCAGAAAGAACTCACGGCCCGACTGGTGGGCCAGGATGATCGAGTTGATTTCGTCGTGATTGGCCAGGACCGGGAAAAAGAATTCGTTGAAACGCAGCAGATCATTGTGATCGACGCTGCCGACGCTGCCCCAGCCGTGACTGCTGCGCAGGGTGGTTTCAACCGAATGCAGGAGACGTTCATAGCGCGATTCGAGTTGTTCGGCGGTGAGGCGCATTTGCGCTTCGGCCAGGCGCTCGACGCTGGGTTGACCGATCAGCTTGACGATGCCGGCAGAAAATGCGGCCAGGGCGACCAGCGTCAGCAGCCCGATGCGCAGCACCAGGCTGTTCGCGAAACCCGGTTTTCCGAATGAAATGCCATGCAAGGTGTTTCCTCCCTGCTGCCTTGGCCACCTGCCTGTGGCCTTATCTTTGTCGTCGACGCTGATGCAGCATAACGGAGGGGCATTTCGCTTTCAAGGAAAGATCAGGGCAGCACGGTGATTTCCGGTTTCTGGCCGATGTATTCCAGGCGCTTGTTCAAGGCTTCGGTGACGAAGATTCGATTGTCCCGGTCGACTCGCATGACCATGGGAGCCTGCATTTTTTCAGCCATCGCGCGCCAGCCGTCGGGACCGGCAATGAAGATCGGCTTGGAAGCGGCGTCGGACAGGGTGCCAGCCTTGGGACCGGCGGGGACGAGCACGGTGACGGCGGCAGTGTGGTCGACCGGCCAGCCGGTGCGCGGATCGATCAGGTGGGCGTAACGCTTGCCGTCCACTTCGAAGTAGCGCTGGTAATCGCCGGAAGTACCGATGGCTTCGCCGTCGTCGAGCATCACCGTGGCCAGCGGGCCGGGTTGGCGCGGGTGCTGGATGCCGATGCGCCATTTGCGGCCTTCCTTGCTGCCTAGGGCCAGGACGTTGCCGCCGATGTTGATCAGCGCATTGTGGATGCCTTGCTGGCGCAGGATGGCGGCCGCCCGGTCGAGGGCGACGCCCTTCAGGTAACCACCGAAATCGAGCGCCAGCGTCGGGTTGCGGCTCGATACCGTGGTTCCGTCTATGACCAGGTCGGCCAGCGAGGGGTGTTTGCTGCGCAAGGCTTCGATGGCCGCCGGGTCGGGTAGGCGGGCTTCGAATTCGTCGGCGTGGAAACCCCACAGCTTGATCAGGCGGCCGATGCCGGGGTCGAAAAGGTAGTCGCCCTGGGCGGCGAGGGCCTGGGCTTCGCTCAGGAAGCCGGCCATTTCCGCGCTCACTGCAAGGCTGCGGCCGGCGGCCAGGGCGTCGTTGACCGCGGTCAGCTCTGAGCTTTGCCAGGCGTGATAGGTCCGGTGCATGCGGTCGAACTCGCGCAGCACAGTGGCAATAGCCTTGCGTCCCTGTTCCGGATCCGGATCGGCGACGATGACCTCGACCCGGGTGCCGAAGACGAATGCCTGCTGCTCCTGCAGCGGGGCCTTGCCGCAACCGGCAAGGATCAGGGAAAACAGGGCGATCAGGAGAGTCCGCATGCGTGTTCGATGGCAGTGATGCAGGCGCCGGCCGAATCGAATCCGCTCTGCTGGCGGATTTCGACCATGCCGGCAGGGTCGGTGACGTTGATGCCGGTAAGCGCGTCGCCAATGATGTCGAGGCCGACGATCAGCAGACCGCGCTTGAGCAGCAAGGGGCCGAGGGTTTCGCCGATGTGGCGGTCGTGGGCACTGATTTCCTGAGCGACGCCAGTGCCGCCGGCGGCCAGGCTGCTGCGTGTCTCGCCGGCCTTGGGAATGCGCGCCAGGCACCAGGGCACGAGCTTGCCGGCAATCAGCAGGAGGCGTTTGTCGCCGCGGGCGATCTCGGGTAGGTGCACCTGCGCCATGATGGTGCGGTTGCCGTTGTCGGTCAGCGTTTCGACGATGACGTTGCGGTTGGGGTCGTTGCGATGCACGCGAAAGACCGGTACCTTGCCGTTGCCGTCGAGCGGCTTGACGATGACGTCGCGCTGCTCGTCGATGAAGCGCTGGATCAGGCCCATGTCGCGGGCGATCAGGCTGGCCGGGGCGAACTGCGGAAACTCGGCGATGGCGACCTTTTCAGCATGTTCGCGCAGGGCGCGCGGTCGGTTGATGACGCGCACGCCGTCGGCTTCGGCCCGCTCCAGCAGCCAGGTGGCGGCGAGGAATTCGCGGTCAAGCGGTGGGTCGAGACGGACGATGACGGCGTCCAGCCCTTTCAGCGGTCGCCATTCGCGGCCGGTCTCGCGGTACCAGTCGTGGTCGTCGGGGCGCAGGTGAAGGTGGATCAGCTCGCCGAAAACGCCGCCGGGGTGGCCGGGTTCCGGCCGGCGCCAGGCGAGCGAGGCGGCCTCGATGGCAAACACTTCATGGCCATGGCGTTGGGCGGCGCGCATCAGGGCCACGCCAGAGTCGTTGAAAGCCTTGCGGCTCGCCAGCGGATCGACGACAAAGGCCAGCGACAGGCTGCGGCCCGGGTCGGACATCTCCTTGGCGAAACTGAGCTGCATTCGCCCTAGCCCGTGTTTTCCAGCTCGACCGCCGCCGCCAGGCAGGCCAGGCGGGCGACGACGCCGTAGGCGTAGAAACGGTTGGGCGGCGAATCGGGGTTGCCGCAGCGGTAGTCGGGCAGGTTGCAGCCGGTTTCGAAGGCCAGCGGTTCGAAGTGCATGCCCGGGGCGTTGAGGTTCTCGTCCTTGCCGCGGCCGGTATGGACGCGGTAGAAGCCGCCGACGACGTAGCGGTCGATCATGTAGACGACCGGCTCGGCGACCGCCTCATTGACCGTCTCGAAGGAGTGAACGCCTTCCTGGATCAGGACTTCGGAGACTTCCAGGCCTTCCTTGACCACGCTCATCTTGTTGCGCTGCTTGCGGTTGAGGGCGATCACCTCGTCCACGTTGCGCACCGTCATCACCCCCATGCCGTAGGTGCCGGCGTCGGCCTTGACGACCACGTAAGGGGTTTCGGTGATGCCGTACTCCCGGTACTTCTCGGCGACGATGTCGAGTACCGCCTGGACGTTGGCGGCCAGGCATTCCTCGCCCTGACGCTCGTGGAAATTGACCGAGCGGCAGACCGAGAAGGTCGGGTTGATGCGCCACGGGTCGATCCCGATTTCGCGGGCGAAGTCGTTGGCGACCTCGTCGTAGGCAGCAAAGTGGTTGGATTTGCGGCGCACCGCCCAGCCGGCGTGCAACGGCGGCAGCACGTACTGTTCGTCGAGATTGCCGAGAACTTCCGGAATGCCGGCCGACAGGTCGTTGTTGAGCAGGATCGCGCAGGGTTCGAAACCGGCGACGCCAACCCGGTTGCCCTTGCGGACCAGCGGTTCGAGCAGCAGTTGCTGACCGTTGGGCAGGTCGACCGGGGTCGGCCCGGCGAGGTCGGGGATCAGCGAACCGATGCGCACTTCCAGCCCGGTCTGTTTGAGCACGGCGGCGATCTGGGCGACGTTCTGCAGGTAGAACTGGTTGCGCG
>Ga0209794_1001817_pt1 | contig 13627 bp, 13 predicted proteins | sample EBPBio232013_DNA_FD_185869 | JGI IMG/M metagenome (GOLD analysis project Ga0209794, IMG submission 185869) | Wastewater treatment Type I Accumulibacter community from EBPR Bioreactor in Madison, WI, USA - Reactor 1_5/23/2013_ DNA (SPAdes)... | ecosystem: Engineered > Bioreactor > EBPR >... | reverse complement strand
TATTTGCAACTCCCCCAACAGGCCGAATCCGCCTGTACTTAAACCACGGAGCCTCTACGAAACCCGGGGCGATTCAGAGATAATGGCCGTACTTGTCCAGAGAGCAGAACTCTTCGGTCAGTTCGCCAATGGTGACTTCAATGACGATTGAATCTGCAACCTTGCATTGGTGAAAATCAGAGTCGCTGAAGGTCAGATTCCACTGAGGATGGAAGGCAAATCTAATGGCCTCCAAGATGGTTGACTTGGAAGAATCACCTTTGCCAATCAAGCAGAAGACGTCGGCCTTGGGAAGATTCCAGTTAAGTTCTTTCACCCCACGAAAGTTTTTGATGTTTATTTTTCTGATTTTCACCGAGCCAAGTCCTTTGTAACCAAATCGATTTGGCCGCCAAACGTGAGTGACTTAGTTCAGTCTAAAACGGTCGGACGGGAACATGTCGGCCGTCAGCTCTTGGGCAGCCCCTCGCCATTTTAGCCCGTTGGCATTGACGTCCGCAAAGGCCAAGGAGTTCACGTTCGGCAAACGTACAAAACAACCTCAGCACTCAGTAAACTGCCGTCGCTCTGCCTGGCAGGCGAGGGGCCGCTGAGGGTCGTGTGCCGTCCATCGCCGGTAACAGAAGGGGCCGATGACCACCGCCAGTGGTTGAGAGGCAGGTAAGTGGCGCATTGCCGCCTGATTGCGGACAGAGGCCCAAGGTCAGCTAAGGCCGAGGTCCTGTCGGCGGGTGGTCGCGCTGTACGACTGCTCGACTCAGTTACCTGTCGTTCAGAGCAGGAGCAATTCGAGCCACCCAACGGCAGCACCCGCTGCGAAGCTGTCCTTGGCTTTGAAATTCTGAGCGTCAACATGGCAGCAGGGTCAAGTAGCCGAGATTCTGTGGTCAGCAGCCTGCGATTTCGCACCAAGGCGTTCGAGAATAGGAACCGTACCGAACCGACAACGATCGAGATACCCGACGGGGCATGATCCTTGCGGGGCAGGCGGGGACTTGAACCCCGCGTCTCGACGCCCGGAGCGCCGCGTCTTCGCGACCACCGCCCCGCCAACGGACTATAGAACGGCGGCCCCCGGTCGTCATAGAAAAAAGAAGGGGAATTCCCGTCCCGGACACCGCCATCAGATACCATTCCGGCATGCATGGAGGAACCAGAAATGCCGATCAAACAGGTGATCACCGAGCAACGCGTCCCGATCAAGATATGGACGGACGACTACGATGAGCGCTCCAAGGAGCAGTTGTCCAACATCGCTAGCCTGCCCTTCATCCACCACCACGTGGCGGCTATGCCGGACGTTCACCTCGGCATCGGCGCGACAATTGGCTCGGTCATCGCGACCCACAAGGCGATCATCCCGGCGGCGGTTGGCGTGGACATCGGGTGCGGCATGGTGGCCTGCCGGCTCTCCATCACGGCCAACGACCTCGAGGAGAAGTCTCTGCGCAAGGTCTTCGACCAGATCTCGCGCGACGTACCGGTCGGACGGGCGCAGCACCGCGACGACCGCGTGTTGACCAATGCGGCCAAACCGTTCGAGGCACGCCTCGGGCGCATGACAGAGAAGCATCCGGAACTCCTGAAGGCGTTCGGCAAGTTTTCGAACTGGGTGAACCAGATGGGTACGCTCGGTGGCGGCAACCACTTCATCGAGGTCTGCCTCGACGAGTCTGACCAAGTCTGGATCATGCTGCACTCGGGCAGCCGCGGGATCGGTAACGCGATGGCCGATTACTTCATCAAGCTGGCCAAGAAGGACATGGAGCAGTGGATGATCCATCTGCCAGACCAGAACCTGGCCTACTTCCCCGAGGGCAGCGAGCATTTCGACGACTACGTCGAAGCCGTCGGCTGGGCGCAGGAATACGCCTTCCAGAACCGACAATCGATGGTGGATCTCGTTCTTGCCGCCCTGGCGCGCCACCTGCCTGCCTTCGAGGTGACGAGCGAGGTGGTAAATTGCCACCATAACTACGTCGAACGCGAGCACCACTTCGGCGCCGACGTCTGGGTCACCCGTAAGGGCGCCATCCGCGCCCGCGAGGGCGACCTCGGGATCATTCCCGGCAGCATGGGCGCACGCAGCTACATCGTCCGCGGCAAGGGCAATCCGGAAAGCTTCAGCTCCAGCGCCCACGGCGCTGGGCGCAGCATGAGTCGTACCGCCGCAGAAAAGCAGTTCACCGAGGCGGACATGGCCAAGCAGACCGAAGGGGTTATCTGCCGGAAGGACAAAGGCGTCATTGACGAGATACCGGCCGCCTACAAGGACATCGACACGGTCATGGAGAACCAAAGTGATCTGACTGCCGTACTCCATCGTTTGAAGCAGGTCGTCTGCGTGAAAGGCTGAGATGCTCAGAACCATCATTGTCGACATCGTTGGCTCGGTTTAGCCAAGCTTTACGGGATATCGGAGCGCCACGATGAATGAATCGAACGACATCGAAACGGCGATCAGCTACGCGGCCGAAACCATAGAGAAAGCGAGCGCGATCCTAATTACAGCAGGTGCGGGGATGGGCGTCGACTCGGGCCTTCCTGATTTTCGCGGAACGGAAGGATTCTGGAGAGCCTATCCGGCATTGGGCCGTGCCGGGATGCATTTCGGCGACATAGCCAACCCACAGGCCTTCGTTGATCAGCCGCGGCTCGCCTGGGGCTTCTACGGTCACCGTCTAGCCCTCTACCGGAAAACCATCCCACACGAGGGGTTCTGCATCCTCCGGGAAATCGCCTCCCGCAAAAGCCACGGTGCTTTCGTTTTCACCAGCAACGTCGATGGCCATTTTCAGGCGGCCGGATTCGATGCACGTGACGTCTGCGAGACTCATGGCTCGATCCACTACCTGCAATGCCTGGACGGCTGCCGCCAGGCCATCTGGCCGGCAACGGGCTTCAATCCGGAGGTCGACGAGAACGAATGCCGGCTGACCAACGAGCCCCCAACTTGCCCGCACTGCGGCGGCATCGCCCGACCGAACATCCTGATGTTTGGCGACTGGGGATGGATCGACTCCCGAGAACGCCTCCAGATGCAGAACCTCCGCGAATGGCGCGAAGCGGCCGAAAGCATCGCGGTAATAGAGATCGGGGCAGGCACCGCCATACCGACCGTCCGGCGGTTTGGCCAGAACGTTGGTGGCCAACTCATTCGAATCAATGTGTCCGAGCCGGAAGTTCTCAGGCCGAAGGACGTAGCGGTTTCTCTGGGCGGACTGGACGCACTTCGACGCATTTCCTCAGCCTTGGGCATTCGGGAACGGCGCGTACCCCAAATCGTGACTCCATAGGAGTCGAAGGGTTGTCTCTAGAGGAGAAACTGGTGCTGAATGTTGGATCAGAAAGCCAATCTGAGTGGGCGGAAGGCTCGCTCGGAACCTTTCATCTGGTGTGGACAATATTCAGGATGCAGTGGTTTCAACAAGCAATACCAATCAGCACGGCAGTTTAATGTCTATGTAATCAAGAAAAAATCCCCGCTCAGCTTCCGCTGGCGGGGATCAAGCTGACTATTTCATTGCTACCCTTGGGGATTGTAGGCTCCAAGGGTTTTCGGAACTTTATTAATTTTGCCGTGAGTGCGTTTTCACGACTTTATTAATTTTTTCGGAACTTTATTTCTACTTCACAAATTCCGCGATCAGGCTGCGAAATTGGCTTCCGCGAACGACCAGTTGACCAGGTTGTTGAGGAAGGTTTCGACGAACTTCGGGCGCAGGTTGCGGTAGTCGATGTAGTAGGCGTGTTCCCAGACGTCGACGCAGAGCAGGGCCTTGTCGCCGGTGGTCAGCGGGGTGCCGGCGGCGCCCATGTTGACGATGTCGACGCTGCCGTCGGCCTTTTTCACCAGCCAGGTCCAGCCGGAGCCGAAGTTGCCGACGGCGGAGGCCTGGAAGGCGGCCTTGAAGGCGTCCAGCGAGCCCCACTTGGCGTCGATGGCAGCGGCCAGGGCGCCGCTCGGGGCGCCGCCGCCGTTCGGCTTCATGCAGTTCCAGAAGAAGGTGTGGTTCCAGACCTGGGCGGCGTTGTTGTAGATGCCGCCGGCCGGGGCCTTCTTGACGATGGCTTCGAGGTCGAGGGCTTCGTATTCGGTGCCCTTGATCAGGTTGTTCAGGTTAACCACGTAGGCGTTGTGGTGCTTGCTGTAGTGGAAGTCGAAGGTCTCGGCCGACATGTGCGGGGCGAGGGCGTCCTTGGCGTAGGGCAGGGCGGGCAGTTGGTGTTCCATTGTTTTCTCCGTTGGTTATCGAGGTTTGAGGCGGGGTAAAGCAAAAATTCTAGTCAGCTTCCGGTGCGGCCACAACCTGCGCGACAGTTGCCTGGAGCGCGCCGCGCGCCAGCCGGATGTCGACCTGGCTGCCGGGGGCGGCTGCCGAGCTGTCGCGCAGGGCGCGGCCGTCGGGGCCGGTGACCAGCGCGTAGCCGCGGGCGAGCACGGCGTGCGGGTCCAGCTGCTTGAGACTCGCAGCCAGGGCATTTAGTTTCATCTGTCGGCGCGTGCCTTGCCACTGGCCGGCCTGATGCAGGCGCCGGGCGAGTTCGCCGACGGCCTGGCGTTGCCGCCGGATGCGCTCGGCCGGGTGGAGCAGGCGGCTGCGCAGCCAGTCCAGCGTCTGCTGGCGGTCGGCCAGGCGCCGCCGGGTGAGTTGCTGCAGGCGTTGCTGCTGGCGCGCCAGGTGGGCGAGCAGTTGCTGGCGTTCCGGCGCGGCCATTTCGGCGGCGGCGGTGGGTGTGGCGGCGCGGTGGTCGGCGGCGAAGTCGGCGATGGTGAAGTCGGTTTCGTGGCCAACGCCGCTGATCACCGGCAGCCGGCTGGCGACGATGGCGCGGGCGACGCATTCTTCGTTGAAGGCCCAGAGGTCTTCGATGCTGCCGCCACCGCGACAGAGGATGATGGCATCGCAGTCGCTGGCGGCGGCTGCGGCTGCGGCGAGGGCGGCGGCGATGCGCTGGCCGGCGCCTTCGCCCTGGACCGGGGTGGGGAAGAGGCTGATGGCGACATGGGCGGCGCGCCGGTGCAAGGTGCTGAGCACGTCGCGCAGGGCGGCGGCCTGCGGGCTGGTGACGATGGCCAGGCGCCGGGGAAAGGCGGGCAGGGGGCGTTTGCGGGCGGGGTCGAAGAGGCCTTCCTGTTCGAGCTGGGCCTTCAGCCGCAGGAAGCGTTCGAACAGGTCGCCCTGGCCGGCGCGGCGGAGGGATTCGATGTTGAGCTGGAATTCGCCGCGTGGCTCGTAAAACGAGACCAGCGCCCTGGCTTCGATCTTCTGGCCGTTTTCCAGCCGCCAGCCGAGGGTCTGCGCGCGGCTGCGCCACATGACGCAACGGACCTGGGCGGCGCTGTCCTTGAGCGAGAAGTAGACGTGGCCGGAGGCGGCGTAGGTCAGGTTGGAGATTTCGCCGCCGACCCAGCTGAGCGGAAAGGCGGCTTCGAGGCAGTCGCGCACCAGGCGGTTGAGGGCACTGACGCTGAGGACGGAGTTATTGACAGGGATCGCGGAGTCGGGCATGGGCGGATTCTAACCGGGCTTGGCCGTTGGCGATAGACGCTTGACATTCGGCTTTGATTTCAAGTTGTTGATTTTGTTGAATATTAATTTGATGCCTCGTTTTTTGGCAGGGCAAGGGAAATCCTTGTATTTCGCGGGTTTGCGGGGAGTGGGCACAGTTGTTCCACAGACTTATCCACAGCTTTTGGGGATAAGCTTCGGCGGGCCCGGAAAATCGTGGCGCTTGCCCCTGCGGCGAGGGGGAGGCAGAATTGCGGGCTAAATTCTCCTCAAGGACAACGTCACGTGTTTGAAATCGTCAAAGCGGCCGGCTGGCCCATCTGGCCATTGTTGCTGGCTTCGGTCGTCTCCGTGGCCCTGATCATCGAACGCCTGGTGGCCTTGCGTCGCGCCAAGATCGTTCCGCCCGGCCTGCTGCAACGGGCGGTTGGCGAGTTCCGTCGCGGTGGCGACAACAGCAAGCTGATCGAGGAACTGTACCGGCATTCGCCGCTTGGCCGCGTCCTGGCCACCGGCCTGCGCAATGTGCACAGCTCGCGCGAGGTGATGAAGGAGTCGATCGAGGAAGCCGGTTCGGCGGTGGCGCATGAGTTGAACCGCTACCTGACCACGCTTGGCACCATCGCCTCGATCAGCCCGCTGATGGGCCTGTTCGGCACGGTGGTCGGGATGATCGAGATCTTCGGTTCGCAGGCGCCGGGTACCGGCAGCCCGCAGCAACTGGCGCACGGGATTTCGATTGCCCTGTACAACACCGGTTTCGGCATCTTCATCGCCATTCCGAGCATGATCTTCTGGCGCCATTTCCGTGCCCTGGTCGATGGCTTCGTCGTCGAGATGGAGCAGCAGGCGGTGCGTCTGGTCGAAGTGATGCACGGCGAGCGGAAGTAAGCGATGAACTTTCAGCGCGGGCGTGGCCGGGAAGAGCCGGAAATCAACCTGATCCCGATGATCGACGTGTTGCTGGTGATCATCATCTTCCTGATGCTGACGACCACCTATTCCAAGTTCTCCGGCCTGGAGATCAATCTGCCGACGGCCGAGACTGCCGAGCAGAAGGCGCAGCCGAACGAGATCGACGTGGCGGTGACGGCCGGCGGACAGATTCTGGTGAACAAGGTGCCGCTGTCCGGCAGCGATGTCGACGCCATTTCGGCGGCGCTGCAGAAGGCAGCGGGCGGGCGCAAGGAGCCGGTGATCGTGATCAACGCCGACGCCAAGGCCACCCACCAGAGCGTGGTCGATGTCATGCAGGCGGCGCAGTCGGCCGGTTATCCGCACATTTCCTTCGCCACCCAGACGGCCAACTGATGTTCGCCCGCTGGTTGCAGCGACAATGGTTCCAACGCCGGCTGACGCCGGCGTTGTGGCTTCTGCTGCCGCTGCTGGGGCCGTTCAACCTGCTCTTTGCCGGGGTTGCCGGTCGGCGGCGTCGGCAGGCACGGCCGCAACGGCTGCCGGTGCCGGTGGTGGTGGTCGGCAATCTGACCGTCGGCGGTGCCGGCAAGACGCCGCTGACCTTGTGGCTGGCCGGGCAACTGGCGGCGCGCGGCTGGCGCCCCGGCATCGTTAGCCGCGGTTACGGCGGCGCGGCGACGCAGCCGCGCCCGGTGCTGGCGGCGTCGACGCCGGCCGAGGTCGGCGACGAGCCGCTGTTGCTCGCCCGGCGCAGTGGCGTGCCGGTGTGGGTCGGGCGTGATCGCGCTGCAGCCGGCCAGGCGTTGCTGGCGGCGCATCCCGAGGTCGACGTGGTGCTGTGCGACGATGGCCTGCAGCATTACCGGCTGGCCCGCGATGTCGAACTGGCGGTGTTCGACCGGCGCGGCGCCGGCAACGGCTGGCGCCTGCCGCTGGGGCCGCTGCGCGAGCCGCTGGCACGGCTGGCCGAAGTCGATGCGGTGATCGGCAACGATTTCGATGCCGCCGCCCTGGCCGGCGCCACGCCGGCCTTCGCCATGCGCCTGCAGGCGGGCGAGTTCTGGCGGCTGGACGATCCGGCGCAGCGCTGCGGCGCTGCCGCCTTGCGCGGGCGAAAGCTGCACGCCCTGGCCGGGATCGGCGATCCGCAGCGTTTTTTTGCCAGCCTGCGCGGGCTGGGACTGGATTTTGTCGCGCATCCCTTCCCCGATCATCATGCCTACACGGCGGTCGACCTGCGCTTTGACGACGACGCCGTGCTGCTGATGACCGAGAAGGATGCAGTAAAATGCGCCGGACTGACGACGGCCGAGGCCTGGGTGCTGCCCGTCGAGGCTGGCCTGTCGCCGGCATTGATCGATTTGATAGTGGAGAAGCTGCGTGGACGCCAGATTGCTTGAAATACTCGTTTGCCCGGTCTGCAAGGGCCCCCTGGAATACCGCAAGGCAGCGCAGGAGCTGGTGTGCAAGCCGTGCAAGCTGGCTTACCCGATCCGCGACGACATTCCGGTGATGCTCGAAGACGAGGCTCGCCAACTGGGCGCCGACGAAGCGTGAGCACGCCGGCGTTCAAGGTCGTCATTCCGGCGCGCTTCGCCTCCAGCCGGCTGCCCGGCAAGCCACTGCTCGATCTCGGCGGCAAGCCGATGGTGGTCCGCGTCGGCGAGCGGGCGCGCCTCTCCGGTGCCGGCGAAATCTGGGTGGCGACCGACCATGACGAGGTGCGTGCCGCTTGCGAGGCGCACGGCTTCGCCGCCCTGATGACGCGCAGCGATCATCCCACCGGCACCGACCGCCTGGCCGAAGTCGTCGCCCAACGCGGTTGGGCCAACGACACCATCGTCGTCAACGTGCAAGGCGACGAGCCGCTGATCGAGCCGGAAGCGATCATCCTCACCGCGCGCCAGCTGGCGGTCAGCGGTGCCGACATCGCCACCGTCGCCCACCCGATTGCCGACCCGGCCGATTTCTTCAATCCCAACGTGGTCAAGGTGGTCTGCCGGGCCGACGGCGATGCCGCTTATTTCTCGCGCGCGCCGATTCCCTACGCCCGCGACCATTTCGCCCGCGAGGGCGGCGGTGCCAGCCTGCCGGCCGAGCTTCCGGCCTATCGTCACGTTGGCCTGTATGCCTACCGGGCGAGCTTTCTCAAGGCCTATGCCGGGCTGTCGGTGGCGCCGACCGAGCGCTTCGAGGCGCTCGAACAATTGCGCGCCCTGTGGCACGGTTACCGGATCAGCGTGGCGCTGATCGACGCCGCCCCGGCGGCAGGCGTGGATACGCCGGAGGACGCCGAAAAAATGCGCAAACTGTTTGACCGTGCCTGAATAAGCAGGTAATTTCGGTCGTCTAGAGAACGGTGCGACGCTAACCGACAACAAAAAAATTTTCATTTGTAACCAGAGGGACTTTCCATGAAACTGATTCTTTTGGGCGCGCCCGGCGCCGGCAAGGGTACGCAAGCCACCTTCATCTCGAAGGAGTTCGGCATCCCCCAGATTTCCACCGGCGACATGCTGCGCGCCCAGGTCAAGGCGGGTACGCCGCTCGGCCTGGAGGCCAAGAAGCACATGGATGCGGGCGGCCTGGTGCCGGACGCCGTGATCATCGGCATGGTCAAGGATCGCCTGACCCAGGACGACTGCAAGAACGGTTACCTGTTCGACGGTTTTCCGCGCACCATTCCGCAGGCGCAGGCGATGAAGGATGCCGGCGTGCCGATCGAGTTCGTGCTCGAAATCGACGTGCCGGACAGCGACATCATCGAACGCATGGCCGGTCGCCGTGCCCACCTGCCGTCGGGCCGTACCTACCACGTCAAGTTCAACCCGCCCAAGGTCGAGGGCAAGGACGACGTCACCGGCGAGGACCTGGTCCAGCGCGACGACGACAAGGAAGAAACGGTCAAGAAGCGCCTCGACGTTTACCACTCGCAGACCAAGCCGCTGGTCGACTTCTACAGCAAGTGGGCGGCCGAAGGCGATGCCGCGGCACCGAAGGTGCGCAAGATTGCCGGTGTCGGCTCGGTCGACGACATCACCAAGGCGGTCTTCAACGCATTGAAGTAAATCGATGACGGCGAACAATGCCTTCTACGCGCAGTCGGGAGGCGTTACCGCCGTGATCAACGCAACGGCGTGCGGCCTGATCCAGGCTGCACGCCGTTTGCACATGCAGGATCCGGCGCGGATCGGCAAGGTCTACGCCGGCCACGACGGCATCCTCGGCGCGCTGACCGAAGACCTGATCGACACCAGCCTGGAGTCCGACGAGGATATTGCCCGCCTGCGCTACTGCCCGGGCGGCGCCTTCGGTTCCAGCCGCTACCGGCTCGGGCCGCTGGCCACGCATCGCGCCCATTTCGAGCGCCTGATCGAGGTTTTCCGCGCCCACCAAATCGGCTACTTCTTCTTCAACGGCGGCGACGGCACCATGGGCGCCGCCTGGCACCTGTCGCAGACGCTGGCCGAGCTCGGTTATCCGCTGACGGTGATCGGCATTCCCAAGACGGTGGATAACGATCTGGCGCTGACCGATACCTGCCCCGGCTTCGGCTCGGTGGCCAAGTACGTGGCCACCTCGATGCGCGAGGCCGGTTTCGACGTGGCGTCGATGGCGCGCACCTCGACCCGCGTCTTCATCCTCGAGGCGATGGGGCGCCACGCCGGCTGGATCGCCGCTGCCGCCGGTCTGGCCAGCGAGCGCGAGGGCGATCCGCCGCACATCCTGCTGTTTCCCGAAGTACGCTTCGACGCGACCCGCTTTCTTGCCCATGTCGACGACTGTGTGCGCCGTTACGGCTACTGCGCCATCGCCGTCGCCGAAGGCCTGTGCGACGACGGCGGCTGCGACATCGGCAGCGGTGCCGGCAGCGCCGGCCGTTTCCTGGCCGAGTTGATCCACGACCGGCTCGGCCACAAGTATCACCTGGCACTCGCCGACTACCTGCAACGGGCGGCGCGCCACCTGGCTTCCGGCACCGACGTCGCCCAGGCGCATGCGCTCGGTGTCGCCGCCGTCGAGCGGGCGGTGGCCGGGCGGCGCGACATCATGCTCAATCTGCGCCGACTGTCGGATCGTCCGTATCGCTGGGAAATCGGCGAGGTGCACCTGAGCGAGGTGGCCAACCGCGAACACCGGATGCCAGCGGAATTCATTGCCCCGGACGGCTTTCACATCACCGATGCATGCCGGCGCTATTTGCAGCCCTTGATCGAGGGCGAGGATCCTCCGCCTTACCGCGACGGCTTGCCCGATTACGTGCGCCTGGCCAACCAGCGCGTTGTCCGCCGCTTGCTTCCCTTTGCTCCATGAGCGAAGATGCACAGGGAATGCGGTTTTCGGCAGCTGCTGGAAGGCGGCGCAATGGGAGTCCGATATCGCTCGATAAAACAAGAAAGCAGGCGGAGTGATGAGTATTTCAACAGAGTCGGCGGTCAGTGGTTTGCGCGAAGATCTGGTGCACCACGACCCCTTGCTCGACTGTCTGGTCGAGCTGACGAGAATCCACGGCAGGCCGAGTACGCGCGCCGCATTGGTGGCCGGTTTGCCGCTGGAGAACGGTTTGCTGACGCCGTCGCTGTTCTGGCGCGCGGCCGGTCGCGCCGGCCTGTCGGCCAAGCTGGTCAAGCGTCCCTTGCACAGTATCGACCCGGCCTTGTTGCCGGCGGTGCTGATGCTTCAGGGTAACCAGGCCTGCGTTCTGCTTGGCTGGGACGACACCGCCGAGAACGCCCGCGTGCTGATGCCGGATTCCGGTCAGGGTACGGTGTTGTTGCGGCGCGAAGAACTGATGGTGCGCTATGCCGGCATCACCATCTTTGCCCGGCCGCATTTCCGCTTCGACAAGCGCACGCCGCAGGTCGGTGAGGTCAAGCTGCGCCATTGGTTCTGGGGGGCGCTGTCCGATCAGTGGCCGGTGTATCGCGATGTGCTGGCGGCAGCCCTGCTGATCAACGTGATGGCCCTGGCCTTGCCCCTGTTCACGATGAACGTGTACGACCGGGTGGTTCCCAACCGGGCGATTGAAACCCTGTGGGTACTGGCCCTCGGGGTGGCCATCGTGATTGCGGTGGACATGGTGTTGCGTACCTTGCGCGGCTATTTCATCGATCTGGCCAGCGCTCGCATCGACATGCAGTTGTCGGCCAAGATCATGGAGCGTGTGCTCGGCGTGCGCATGGAGGCGCGGCCGGCGGCAGTCGGCTCGTTCGCGTCCAACCTGCGCTCCTTCGAATCGGTGCGTGATTTCATCACCTCGGCGACGGTGACGGCCCTGGTCGATCTGCCCTTTGCCCTGCTGTTCCTGCTGGTCATTGCCCTGATCGCCTGGCCGCTGGTCCTGCCCGTGCTGGTGGCGATGGTCCTGGTGCTGGTTTACGCCTACGTCGTCCAGCACAAGATGCACGAGCTTTCGGAAACCACCTACCGCGCCGGTGCCTTGCGCAACGCCACCCTGATCGAGAGCCTGACGGCGCTCGAAACGATCAAGACCCAGGGCGCCGAGAGCAGCATGCAGGCCAAGTGGGAAAAGTCGGTTGCCTTCGTCGCCGGGGTCAACAACCAGATGCGCTTCCTGTCGGCCGCCGCGACCAACGGTGCGATGGAAGTTCAGCAGCTGATCAACGTCGTGGTGATCATCGTCGGCGTCTACCTGATCGGCGAAGGCATGCTCAGCATGGGCGGCCTGATTGCCTGCACCATGCTGTCGTCGCGCGCGGTGGCGCCGCTCGGCCAGATGGTCGGGCTACTGATGCAGTACCACAACGCCAAGGTGGCGCTGACCTCGCTGGAGCAGGTGATGTCCAACCCGGTCGAACGGCCGGCCGACGGCAACTTCGTCCATCGCCCCGAACTGCGCGGTGACATCGAGTTCCGCGATGTCGAGTTCAGCTACCCCAATACCCAGGTTGCCGCGCTGCGCGGAATCAACTGCAACATCAAGACCGGCGACAAGGTGGTGATCATCGGTCGCATCGGTTCCGGCAAGACGACCCTGCAGAAACTGATCATGGGCCTGTACCAGACCACCGGCGGTGCGGTCAGCATCGACGGGGTCGATGTGCGCCAGCTCGATCCGGCCGACCTGCGGCGCAACATCGGCTATGTCTCACAGGATGTCACCCTGTTCTATGGCACCCTGCGCGACAACATCTCGATCGGTGCCCCCTATGCCGACGATGCAGCGATCCTGGCGGCGGCCGAAGCCGGCGGGCTGACCGAATTCGTCAACCGGCATCCGGAAGGCTTCGACATGATGATCGGCGAGCGCGGCGAGTCGCTGTCCGGCGGTCAGCGCCAGGGCGTGGCCATCGCCCGCGCCTTCCTGATGGATCCGCCGATCCTGCTGCTCGACGAGCCGACCAGCGCCATGGACTTCTCCTCCGAGCAGCAGTTCAAGGAGCGGCTCAAGACTTTTGCCGCGCACAAGACGGTGCTCATCGTCACCCATCGCAACAGCCTGCTTGACCTGGCGACCCGGGTGATCGTGATCGACGAAGGCAAGGTCGTTGCCGACGGACCCCGCGACCAGGTCATCCAGGCCTTGCAGAGCGGCCGGATCGGGAGAGCATCGTGAAGCGCCTGAAGAAAATGTTTACCGCCGTGATCGGCTGGCTGGAAAAAGTGGCGGAGCGTGGCAAGCCGCTGGTCGAGCGCGTGCTCGGTCGCCTGCCCAACCGCGAAGATGTCGAGGTGGTCGATTTCGCCTCCGACGCTGACCTCGCCATCCTGCGCCAGGAACCGCTGCGGGCGCGCTTCCTGCTGCGGGCGATCGGTGTTGTTCTGTTCCTGTTCATCGTCTGGGCGGCCTTTGCCCAGCTCGACGAGGTGACGCGCGGCGAAGGCCGGGTGATTCCGTCGAAACAGGTTCAGATCCTGCAATCGATCGATGGTGGCCTGGTTTCCGAAATCCTCGTTCGCGAAGGCCAGGTTGTCGAAGTTGACCAGTTGCTGATCAAGATCGATGAAACCCGTTTCGTGTCGTCGGTGAAGGAAAACCGCGCCCAATATCTGGGTCTGCTGGCTCGGGCCGCCCGCCTGCGGGCGATTGCCGAAGGCAGCCCCTTCGTGCCGCCGCCCGAAGTCGTCGCTGAAATGCCGGAAATTGCCGCTCAGGAAGAGCAGCTGTTCAATGCCCGCCGCAACGAGCTGGAAGCCACGCTGTCGATTGCCCGCCAGCAGCTTGCCCAGCGTCA
>Ga0209794_1001816_pt1 | contig 13637 bp, 10 predicted proteins | sample EBPBio232013_DNA_FD_185869 | JGI IMG/M metagenome (GOLD analysis project Ga0209794, IMG submission 185869) | Wastewater treatment Type I Accumulibacter community from EBPR Bioreactor in Madison, WI, USA - Reactor 1_5/23/2013_ DNA (SPAdes)... | ecosystem: Engineered > Bioreactor > EBPR >... | reverse complement strand
AAACCACGTTCACCAATGTCCTTGATTACCTTCGGGAGTCCACCTGATGCGTGCCTTAATGCGTCCTTTCCTGCGGCTGCTGGTCGGCCTGCTGTTCCGCGTCGATGTGCGCTTCCGGCAGTCCGATTTCTCGCAACGCAAGCTGTTGATCGTCGCCAACCACGAATCCTTCCTCGATGGCCTGCTGCTTGGCCTCTACCTGCCGCTCGATCCGGTTTTCGTCGTGCATACTGGCGTCGCCAACAATTTCTGGTTCCGTCTGCTGCTGTCGCAGGTCGATTACCTGGCGGTCGATCCGACCAGCCCGATGGCGATGAAGAAGGTGATCCGCTTGATCGAATCCGGGCGGCCGGTGGTCATCTTCCCGGAAGGGCGGATCACCCGCACCGGTTCGCTGATGAAGGTCTACGACGGCCCCGCCTTCGTCGCCGCCAAGACCGGCGCGACGGTGATCCCGGTGCGCGTCGATGGCGCGTCGCGCTCTTACTTCTCGCGCCTGTCGGGCAGTTATCCGAAGGTGGTGTTTCCGAAGATCCGCCTGACCGTGCTGCCGGAAGCGCATTTCCCGATGCCCGAGGCGCCCACCGCCAAGCAGCGTCGGCGCAAGGCGGGCGAGCAGATGCGCAAGCTGATGCAGGAGATGATCTTCGCTTCGCGCCCGACCCAGACGCTGTACGGCGCGCTGTGCGACGCGGCCCGGGTGTACGGGCGCGGCCGGCGCCTGCTGGAGGATGTGAAGCAGATCGAGTATTCCTACAACGACCTGCTGAAGATGGCGCTGATCCTCGGCCGGCAGATCGAGCGCGTGTCGCGGCCGGGCGAGAAGGTCGGCCTGCTGCTGCCCAACCTGGTGCCGACCATCGGCCTGATCTTCGGCCTCACCGCCCGGAAGCGCGTGCCGGCGATGCTCAACTACACCGCCGGTACCGACGCCATGCAGGCCGCCTGCACCGCCGCCGAGGTGAAGACGGTGGTCACTTCGCGCGCCTTCGTCGAGCAGGCCAAGCTCGGCGACAAGCTGACCGGGCTGCAGGGCGTCGAATTGCTCTATCTTGAGGATATCCGCGAACGCATCGGCCTCGCCGACAAGCTGTGGCTGGTGCTGTGGGCGCTGCGTTTCCCGCACGCCTTCGAACTGCATGCTTCGCCGGAAGACGCGGCGGTGGTGTTGTTCACCTCGGGTTCCGAAGGCAAGCCGAAGGGCGTCGTGCTGCCGCACCGGGCGATCCTCGCCAACATCGCGCAGATTCGCGCGGTGATCGACTTCTCGGTCGACGACAAGGTACTGAACGCGCTGCCCATCTTCCACAGCTTCGGCCTCACCGCCGGCGCGCTGCTGCCGGTGCTGACCGGCGCCAACCTCTTCCTCTACCCGTCGCCGCTGCATTACCGGGTGATCCCGGAAGTCGCCTACGACCGCAACTGCACCGTGCTCTTCGGTACCTCGACCTTCCTCGGCAACTACGCCAAGTTCGCCCATCCCTACGATTTCTATCGCCTGCGCTACGTCGTCGCCGGTGCCGAGAAGCTCTCCGAAGCGGTGCGCAGCCAGTGGTTCGAGAAGTTCGGCGTGCGCATCTTCGAAGGCTACGGCGCCACCGAAACCGCGCCGGTGCTGGCGGTCAACACGCCGATGGCCTACAAAACCGGCACCGTCGGCAACCTGCTGCCGGGCATCGAGCACAAGCTGGTGCCGGTGCCGGGCATCGCCAACGGCGGCATCCTGCACGTGCGCGGCCCCAACGTCATGGCCGGCTATCTCAAGGCCGAACAACCGGGTGTGCTGCAGCCGCCGGCCTCGGCGGCCGGCGACGGCTGGTACGAAACCGGCGACGTGGTCGACATCGACGACGAGGGCTTCGTCAGGATCGTCGGCCGGGTCAAACGCTTTGCCAAGATCGCCGGCGAGATGGTCAGCCTGGAAGTGGTCGAGAAGCTCGCCGTCGCCACCGCGCCGGACAAGCCGCACGCGGTGTCGAGCCAGCCCGACGAGAGCAAGGGCGAGGCGCTGGTGCTGTTCACCACCGACCCGGCGCTGAGCCGCGACATGCTGGCCAGCAAGGCGCGCGAACTCGGCCTGCCGGAACTGGCGGTGCCGAGGAAGATCCTGGTGGTCGAGGCGCTGCCGCTGCTCGGCACCGGCAAGATCGATTACGTGACGCTGAAACAGATGGCGGAGGCCGCCTGATGCAATTCAATCCACAACGCCGCCGTTGGCTCGGCCTGCTGGCGGCCGGCGGTGCTCTGGCCGCCGCCGGGGCCAGCCTGGCCAAACCGGTGGTGGTCAATCCCTGTCGCGCCGCGATTCCCGTCCGCCTGCTCGACAGTCCCTGGCTCAAGCAGGCCTGGGCCGGCATCGATCCGGCCGGGCTGTGGGACTGCCACGTCCATCTGGCCGGGTTGGGCGACGGCGGCAGCGGTATCGAGGTCGGACCGCAGTTGTCGTCGCCGCTGCATCCGCTGCATTACGCGCAGCGCCTGTTCTACATGAACGCGGGTTGCGCCCACGATGCGCCGGGTGCCGTCGATGCCGCCTACACGGCGCGCCTGCTCAACCTGTGCGACGCGATGCCGGAAGGCTTCAAAGTCATGCTCTTTGCCTTCGAGCGTTTCCACGACGCGGCCGGCCAGGCGCACCCGGAGCATTCGGCCTTCTACGTGCCGAACGCCTGGGCGGCGAAGCTGGCGCGCGAGTTCCCGGCGCGCTTCGAGTGGGTGGCGTCGCTGCATCCCTACCACGCGACGGCGGTTGGCGACCTGCGCCAGGCAATTGCCGGCGGCGCCCGCGCCGTCAAATGGCTGCCGGCGGCGCAGGGCATGGACCCGGCGTCACCGAAATGCGACGCCTTCTATCGCGTACTGGCCGAATCCGGCACGCCGCTGATCGTCCATTGCGGCGAGGAAAAGGCGGTCAAGGGCAGCGACACGCAGGCCTTCGGCAACCCGCTGCGCCTGCGCCGGGCGCTCGATCTCGGCGTCAGGCTCGTCGTTGCCCACTGCGCGACGATGGGCAGCGACCTCGACGACGACGGCAGCGTGCGCTCCAGCTTCGATCTCTTCCTCAAGGCGATGGCCGAGCCGCGCGCCAAGGACTTGCTGTACGGCGACATCTCGGCGATTGCGCTACGCAACCGCCAGCCGGCGGTGATCCGCACCCTGCTCGAACGCGGCGATCTGCACGAGCGTCTGCTGCACGGTTCCGACTACCCGCTGCCCGGCATCCTGCCGCTGATTTCGGCGGCGACGCTGGCCCGCGCCGGGCTGCTGCCGAAAGCCGCCGTCGCCGACCTCGACGCGTTGCGCGAGCACAATCCGCTGCTCTTCGATTTCGTCCTCAAGCGCCTGCTCAACTGGCAGGGGCATTCCTTTTCCCCGGCGGTGTTCGACACCCGCCGCATCTTCAAGGCAGAACGCGTATGAGCGGACAATTCGGACTCCTCAAGGAAAAACGTTTCGGGCCGCTGTTCGGCACCCAGTTCCTCGGTGCCTTCAACGACAACCTGTACAAGAACGCGTTGGTCGTGCTGCTGACTTTCCAGGCGGCGCAATGGACGACGATCCCGGTCGAGCTGCTGGGCAACCTCGCTGCCGGCTTGTTCATCCTGCCTTTCTTCCTCTTTTCGGCGACCGCCGGCCAGCTCGCCGACAAGTACGACAAGGCCATGCTGGCGCGCCTGTCGAAACTGCTCGAAATCTCCATCATGGGTATCGCCATCGTCGGTTTCGCGCTGCACAGCCTGGCCTGGCTGCTCGCTGCGCTGTTCCTGCTCGGCCTGCAATCGACGCAGTTCGGGCCGGTCAAGTACGCGATCCTGCCGCAGCACCTGCACGAGGACGAGCTGGTCGGCGGCAACGCCCTGATCGAGGCCGGCACCTTCGTCGCCATTCTGGTCGGCACCCTGGCCGGTGGCCTGCTTGCCGGCAGCGTCGAGCAGCCGATGTGGATCGCCGTCGGCGGGCTGGCGGTGGCCGTGCTCGGCTACCTGTACAGCCGCGGCATTCCGGCGGCGCCGCCACCGGCGCCGGAACTGAAGGTGAATTGGAACCCGCTGACCGAGACCTGGCGCAGCATCGCCTTTGCCCGGGGCAACCGGACGGTCTTCCTGTCCATCCTCGGCATCTCCTGGTTCTGGTTGTACGGCGCGCTGTTTCTGGCGCAATTCCCGGCCTACACCAAGAATGTGCTGGGCGGCGGCGAGACCATGGTGACGCTGCTGCTCGCCATCTTCACCGTCGGCATCGGTGCGGGCTCGCTGCTCTGCGAGCGGATGTCGGGCAAGCACGTCGAGATCGGCCTGGTGCCCTTCGGCTCGATCGGCCTGACCCTATTCGGCATCGACCTCTACTTCGCCTCGCCGGTCGGCCTGGTCGGCACCACGGCACACGAGTTGACCGCCTTGCTCAGCCTGCCGGCGATCTGGCGGGTGCTGTTCGACCTGCTGATGCTCGGCGTTTTCGGCGGCTTCTTCATCGTCCCCCTCTACGCGCTGGTGCAGACGCGCAGCGAAATCAGTCACCGGGCACGCATCATTGCCGCCAATAACATCCTCAACGCGCTGTTCATGGTCGTCGGCGCGCTCGGCGCGGCGGCGGCGCTCGGCGCCGGGCTGTCGATTCCGGCGCTGTTCGGCATCGCGGCGCTGCTCAACGCGGCGGTGGCGGTGTACATCTACGGACTGGTGCCGGAGTTCCTGCTCCGCTTCGTCGCCTGGCTGCTGGTCAAGGCGGTGTACCGGCTGCGCAGCGAGGGCGTCGAGCACATCCCGCTGAACGGCCCGGCACTGCTCGTCGCCAACCATGTCAGTTTCGCCGACGCGGTGATCCTGATGGGGGCGTCGCCGCGGCCGATCCGCTTCGTCATGGATCACCGCATCTTCCGCACCCCGCTGCTCGGTTTCGTCTTCCGCCATTGCGGCGCAATTCCCATCGCTTCGGCCAAGGAATATCCGGCGCTGATGGAGAAGGCTTTCGCCGAGGTCGCGGCGGCGCTCGCCGACGGCCAGCTGGTCGGCATCTTCCCGGAAGGCAACATCACCGCCGACGGCGAATTGCAGCCGTTCCGGCCGGGCGTCGCCCGCATCCTCGCCGCCAACCCGGTGCCGGTGGTGCCGATGGCCCTGTCCGGGCTGTGGGGCAGCTTCTTCTCGCGCATCGACGGGGCGGCGATGAAAACGCCGTTCCGGCGCGGCCTGTTTTCGCCGATCACGCTGCGGGTCGGGGCACCCCTGGCGGCGGCGTCGGCAACGCCGGAGGCCCTCGCCGGGCAGGTGCTGGCTTTGCGCGGGGCGGTGAAATGAGCAACGCGGCGGTAGAATTGCGCACTTTCGCCGAAAGTTCCCGATGAGTACCGCCAACCCGATTCCCGACGACCCGCTGGCCGGCCTGGCCGATGCCGAAGTCCAGCGGCTTGCCGCGCGCATGGCCCAGGATGTGTTCGCCGCCTGTTTTCGGCTGGCCGTATCCCCCGACAGCGAAGCCGACGCCGGCGTGCTGGCCGGGATGGCCGAACGTTGCGACAACTGGTGCCGCGCCGCCGGCAGCGACGATGCCCGGGCGGCACGCCTGGCCTTGCTGATCGCTGGCCTCGACGCGTGGGGGCTGGCCTATACCCAGGCTTTCCAGTTGCAGGCGATCCCGGCCCTGACGGGCTTGATCGGCGGCTTGCGCACCCGCCTGGATGCGCCGGCCGACGCGCGCTTCCAGCAGCAGTTTGCGCTGTTGACGGACAATGAGTGTGCCGCCGTCGATTTCAAGGTCGAGCTGCGCCGCAGCATCCACCTCGCGCTGTGGCACGCGATGGCCGCCTGCGAGACGGGCGAGCAGGCAAGCGGCCTGGTGCAGCCGCTGGGCAGCTTGCTGCTCGGTTTGAATGAGCAGATGCCGGTGCTCGGCTGGCGGTTGATCGCCGACACCCTGGCCAGCATCCAGATTTCCCTGCTTGCCGATCCGGCGGCTTCGGCCAACGCCCAGGCGGGGACCCAGCAGTTGTTCGCCGCGCTCCGTCATGCGCTGCCGGAAGAGCGTTACCAGACCATCCTGGCGCATTCCGGCCAGGCCGTGGTGGCCTGGCAGCAGGCACGGCGGGCGCAGGCGCTAGGGAGGCTGGACGCATGACGCTGGCAGAGATCAAGGCCAGGCTGGACCTCTACGAAAAACTGATGCGGCTGGACAAGCCGATCGGCATCCTGTTGCTGCTCTGGCCGACGCTGTGGGCCTTGTGGCTGTCGGCCGACGGGCGCCCGGACTGGTGGGTGGTGCTGGTCTTCATCCTCGGCACCGTGCTGATGCGCTCGGCCGGCTGCGTGATCAACGATTACGCCGACCGCGATTTCGACCGCCACGTCGAGCGCACCCGCGAGCGGCCGCTGACCGCCGGCCGGGTGAGTACGCGCGAGGCGCTGGCCCTGTTCGCCTTCCTCAGCCTGCTGGCCTTTGCCCTGGTGCTGGTGCTCGGCATCCCGCTGGTCATCTGGCTGTCGGTGCCGGCCGTTTTCCTGGCGGCCAGCTACCCCTTCACCAAGCGTTTCTTCGCCATTCCGCAAGCCTATCTCGGCATCGCTTTCGGCTTCGGCATTCCCATGGCCTACGCCGCCCACCAGGGCGCCGTGCCAGCCGAGGCCTGGTGGCTGCTGCTGGCGAATATCTTCTGGGCGGTGGCCTACGATACCGAATACGCCATGGTCGACCGCGACGACGACCTGAAGATCGGCATCAAGACCTCGGCCATCACCTTTGGCCGTTTCGACGTGGCCGCGGTGATGCTTTGCTATGCAGTGACGCTGCTTCTGCTCGCCTGGATCGGCAGCCGGCTGGCGCTGGCTTGGCCATATTACTTTGGTCTGGCGGTGGCTGCGGGTATCATGCTCAGGCACTACGTCTGGATCCGCGGTCGGGACCGGGCAGCCTGCTTCCGCGCCTTTCTGCACAACAACTACGTTGGCATGGTTGTTTTTGCCGGGGTGCTGGGCGCTTACTGGGTTTGAATCGAGGGGCGAGGGAAATGGCCGAGCAGAATTTCGCGAAAGTGGCACTGGCAGACATCGAGGTCGGCCAACCGTTGCGTTGGAATCTCTACACCGAAAACCGCGAGCTGCGCCTGCGCCAGGGCGAGGTCCTGGCGTCGCTGGAGGCTGTCGATGCCCTGGTCAGCGAAGGCGTTTTCCGCGTGCTCAGCAACGCCGAGCGGCTGGCCCGCGAAGTGACTTTCGAAACCACCCGGGTGCGCATCGGCGACGCCATCCAGCTTGAAGTCTCGCCCGAGCTGCCGCGCTTCGTCGTCTCGCTGATCGGTTATCTTAAGAACAAGGGCATCATCGTCACCCCGCCGGAAAGTGCCGGTGGCCTGGTGATGCTGCGCGAGGGCCAGACCTTCGTCGGCCGTTTCTTCTCCGGGCAGAGCGCCTATGCCTTCTCGACCAGCCTGGTCAAGCAGACCTCGGTGCCTTTCCCTCACCTCCACCTGGCCTACCCGCGCGACCTGCGCGTTCAGGAAGTGCGCAAGAGCCCGCGCATCGACGTGCAGATGATCGCCGCCATCGAACTGATCGACGGCGAGGGCCAGTTCTCGGGCAAGATCTGCAACCTCAGCGCCACCGGCGCCGCCTTGCGCACCAAGCAGCGGATGGCGAGCAAGGGTGACAAGCTGCGCGTGAAATTCAAGCTGCGCATACACGGCATGGAAACCTTCCTGACCGTGCCCTGCGAAGTGCGCATGGCCACCGAAAACCGGGACGACCCGAGCATGCCTTTCCTCTGGGGGCTGCACTTCATCGACCCCGATCATCACGCCCACTTTGCCCTGTCTGCCTACGTTTATGGCGTGTTGCTCGGCGAAGTGTGAGCCCCGAGCTACGGAGCTGTCTTGAAATACCATGACTTGCGCGACTTCCTGTCGCAACTGGAAAAGACCGGCGAACTGAAGCGCATCGCCGTGCCGGTCGACACCCATCTGGAAATGACCGAGATCGGCGACCGCGTGCTGCGCGCCGGCGGCCCGGCCTTGCTTTTCGAGCAGGCGACGACCGGCGGGCGCAAGCACGAGATGCCAGTGCTCACTAACCTGTTTGGCACGCCGAAGCGTGTCGCCCTGGGCATGGGCGAGGAATCGGTGCAGGCGCTGCGCGAGGTCGGCAAGCTGCTCGCCTACCTCAAGGAGCCGGAACCGCCCAAGGGTCTGAAGGACGCCTGGGACAAGCTGCCGGTGCTGAAGCAGGTGCTCAACATGGCGCCCAAGAAGATCAGCAACGCGCCCTGCCAGGAAGTCGTCTGGGAGGGCAAGGACGTCGATTTGTCGCGCCTGCCGATTCAGCACTGCTGGCCGGGCGACATCGCGCCGCTGATCACCTGGGGCCTGGTCGTCACCAAGGGGCCGCACAAGAACCGGCAGAACCTCGGCATCTATCGCCAGCAGGTGCTCGGGCCGAACAAGGTGATCATGCGCTGGCTGGCGCATCGCGGCGGCGCGCTCGACTTCCGCGACCACCAGCAGGCCAACCCGGGCCAGCCTTTCCCGCTGGCGGTGGTGTTGGGCTGCGATCCGGCGACCATCCTCGGTGCGGTGACGCCGGTGCCGGACAGCCTTTCCGAATACCAGTTCGCCGGCCTGCTGCGCGGCGGCAAGACCGAGCTGACGCAGTGCCTGGGCTCAGGTTTGCAAGTGCCCGCTTCCGCCGAAATCGTTCTGGAAGGTCATATCCATCCCGGCGAGAAGGCGCTCGAAGGGCCCTACGGCGACCATACCGGCTACTACAACGAGCAGGCGGAATTCCCGGTATTCACCATCGACCGCATCACCATGCGGAAAAAGCCGATCTACCACAGCACCTACACCGGCAAGCCGCCCGACGAACCGGCGGTGTTGGGCGTCGCGCTCAACGAAGTGTTCGTGCCGCTGCTGCAGAAGCAGTATCCGGAGATCGTTGATTTCTACCTGCCGCCGGAAGGCTGTTCGTACCGGATGGCCATCGTCAGTATCAGGAAGGCTTACCCCGGCCACGCCAAGCGCATCATGTTCGGCATCTGGAGCTTCCTGCGCCAGTTCATGTACACCAAGACGATCGTCGTGGTGGACGACGACATCGACATCCGCGACTGGAAGGAAGTGATCTGGGCGATGACCACGCGCTTCGACGCGGTGCGCGACACGACGCTGGTCGACAACACGCCGATCGACTACCTCGACTTCGCGTCGCCGGTCGCCGGCCTCGGTTCGAAGATGGGGATTGACGCGACCAACAAGTGGCCGGGCGAAACCAACCGCGAATGGGGGCGGCCGATCGTCATGGACGCCGCCGTCAAGCAGCGCGTCGACGACATCTGGGAGAAGCTGGGTTTATGAGCCTGCGCGTCATCGATCTCGACCTCAACGACGCCGCTCACGCCGCGGCACTGCTCGACCTGCTCGACCACTACGCGCAGGACCCGATGGGCGGCGGTAACGGCCTCAAGCCGGCAGTGAAGGCGGCGCTGGTCGACGGCCTGAAAGGCGTGCCTTTCTTCCACGGCGGCCTGGCACTGGCCGGCGACGAAGCGGTCGGCCTGATCAACTGTTTCGCCGGCTTTTCGACCTTCGCCGCCAAGCCGCTGCTCAACATCCACGACATCGTCGTCCGCCGCGAGCGCCGCCGCCAGGGCATCGGCCAGGCGTTGCTGGCCTGGGCCGAAGCCAAGGCGCGTGCGCTCGGCTGCTGCAAGCTGACGCTGGAAGTGCTGTCGAACAATCACCAGGCGATGGCCTCCTACCAGCTCGCCGGTTTTGCGCCCTACGTGCTCGATCCGGCCGCCGGCCAGGCGCTGTTCCTGCAGAAGATGCTGTCCGAGGAGAAGCCATGAACGAACCCATCCCGTCCGGCCCCGGCGGCGTCCGCCCGTCGCTGGTCAACCTCACCCACCTGATCTACGGCCTGCATGCGATCGCCGTCGTCATCGGCGTCACCTCGTCGGCGACCATCGCCGGCGGCTTCGTCTTCGGGCTGCCGTCGCTGCTCGCCGTTTTCCTCAACTACTGGATGCGCAGCGAAATCCGCGGCACCTGGCTGGAGAGCCATTTCCGCTGGCAGATCCGGACCTTCTGGTTCACCGTGCTGTGGCTGGGTGTCTATGGTCTGTTCGTGATCACCATCATCGGCATCCCGATCGCCTTCCTGCTCATCCTCGGCCTTGGCTTCTGGGTCGCCTACCGCGTTGTCCGCGGCTGGTTGGCACTCAAGGTGGGCGAGACGATCAACGCCTGATTTCCCGGCTGCGCAGCCAGCGCAGCAGCGTCTGGAAAAGAACTTCCGGATCGACCGGCTTGGCGATGAAGTCGTTCATCCCCGCCGCCAGGCAGCGCGCCTTGTCCTCGGCAAAGGCGTTGGCGGTCATCGCCAGGATCGGAACATCCTGCCAACCGGGCAGGGCGCGGATCTGGCGGGTGGCGCCGAGACCGTCGAGCTTGGGCATCTGCATGTCCATCAGGACCAGGTCGTAGGTCTGGCTGGTGGCTTTGGCGACGGCACGTTCGCCGTCCTCGGCAACGTCGACCTGGAGCCTGGCATCGGCGAGCAAGGCCAGGGCGACCTCGCGGTTGATCGGCTCGTCCTCGGCCAGCAGCAGCCGGCAATGGCCGAAATCACGGGCGAGCACCTGTTCCGCCGGTTCCGGGTTGCCATCAGCCGGGCGGGGCAGCGGGGCGCTTGCCGCCGCCAGCCCCGTGGCCGCTTGCAGGCGGGCGGTGAACCAGAAGCGGCTGCCGCGGCCCGGTTTGCTGTCGACGCCGGTGTCGCCGCCCATCGCCCGGGCCAGCTTGCGGGTAATGACCAGGCCCAGGCCGGTGCCGCCGAAGCGCCGGCTGATCGAGTTGTCGGCCTGCTCGAAGGCACTGAACAGGCGCTCCTGGGCGGCCTTGTCGATGCCGATCCCGGTGTCTTCGACTTCAAAGCGCAGGAGGACGCCGGTCTCGTCTTCACTTTCGATGAGCGTGCGCATCGTGACACTGCCCTGCTCGGTGAACTTGACCGCGTTGCCGGCGAAATTGAGTAGCGCCTGCTGCAGGCGGGCTGCATCGCCACGCAGGCGGATGGCGCCGGTCTGGTCGTCGGTGAGCAGGGCAATGCCCTTGGTTTCGGCCTTCTCGGTCAGCATCGAGGCAACATTGGCGAGGATGGCGCCGGGTTGCACTTCACCGTCCTCAAGTTCGAATTTGCCGGCTTCGATCTTCGACAGGTCGAGGATGGCATTGATGATGCTGAGCAAGTGCTGGCCGGCCAAATCGATCTTGTCCAGGCGTTGCCGCTGCTCGTCCGGCAGGCCGCTACGCCGCATCAGGTGAGCGATGCCGGTGATGGCATGGAGCGGGGTACGGATCTCGTGACTCATGTTGGCGAGGAAGCTGCTCTTTGCGACGTTGGCCGCTTCGGCGGCCTCCTTGGCGTCGTGCAGGGCTTTTTCTGCCTCCTTCTGCTGGCTGATGTCGGTAATGAAGACAATCAGGCTGGCGGGCTGCTCGGCGCAGGCTTCGCGGTAGTTGAGACTGACGCTGACCGGTATTTCCCGGCCGTCCCGAGTCAGCTGGCTGCTTTCGAAGCGAGCCGCTCCGTGTTCGCGGGCCTGCCGGACCACTCCGGCGAAAGCCACCGGGTCGTAGTTGCGGTCGATGTCGCTGACCGTCAGATCGAGCATTTCCTCGGGGGTATAGCCGAGCAGGCTGGCTGCGTGATGGTTGACGTAAGTAAACCGCCCACTGTCGGGGTCGACCCAGTGGATGCCGATGCCGACCCGGTCCATCGCGAACTGGGTTTCGGCGAGCCGGCGGTTGGCCGCTTCGAGCTGGGCGGTGCGCTGGCCGACCATTTCTTCCAGACGGTCGCGGTGTTCGGCCAGTTCGTCCATCGCCCGCCGTAGCGGGGTGATGTCGTGGGCGATGCCGAGAACGCCGATCAAGCGGCCGTCGGCCAGGTGCATCGGTGCCTTGGTGGTGAGGAAGAGGCCGTGGTAGCCGTCGCTGGCGAAGGTCAGCCATTCTTCGTTGCTGGTTGGTGCGCCGGCCGCGATTGCCGCGCAGTCCTTGGCGCGGAAAAAGTCGGCGAGTTCCCGGTCGACGAAATCGTAATCGGTCTTGCCGACGATCGTCGCCTTGCCGGCACCGAAGAAGGCCTCGAAACGCGGGTTGCAGTCGAGATAGATGCCGTCCGCATCCTTCAGCCAGATCAGGTCGGGAATTGTCGACACCAGCGTTTGCAGGTGCGTCCGCTCGTGGGTCAGCGCCATCATCGTGTCATTGAGAACGGCGCCCAATCTGCCCAGCTCGTTATCCGGCATGTGGTCGGCGAGCGGCTGGAAGTTGCCGGCGCGGGCGGAGTCAACGGCCGTCATCAGGCGTTGCAGGGGCCGCGTCACCTGGTCGCGCATGAAGAGCAGGCCGGCGATGAAGACGGCCAGCGAAACCAGGACCAGACTGACGATGCCGGAACCGATCAAGGCCGCGGTTGGCGCGCTGGCACGGTCGTCCAGACGGGCCAGACGCAGCCCGATCTGCTTGCCGTCGGCAAGTTCAAGGGTGACGCTGGCAAAAGCGACGTCGTCGGCGCGGCCGAGTTGTGACGCCGGCAGCCAGTGGGTGGCCGCGGCCAGAGGGCGCTTCCCGGTCATGCCAATCAGGGCCTCGGGCATTTGCGGCGACTTGAGCGTGGGCGTGGCTTCGAGGGCGTAGGCGAGGCCGGTTTCACCAGCCAGTCGATCAAAGAACTCGCGGTCAAGGCAGCGGCCGAGCGACAGGTGACCGATTGTCGTCTGGCGGACGCTCAGGATTACCGGGAAATCGATGGCAATGGCAATGCCGGGGCGGTCGTGGCAGGCGGTCAGGTATGCCTTGCCGCCGGTGTTGGGCGGGCGGCTGGGGACGATGTTGTCGCTGGCGGCAAAATTGCCGCTGTCGGGCGGGGTTGCCAGCAGTTGCCGTTTGCCGTCGGTGCCATGCGACCAGTAGAACTGGCGGTGCCCGGCATAACCGGCGATGCTGCCGTGGGCGGCGTCGGCCACCAGCCAGTCGAGTCCGCTGGCGCGGCCGGTGTTGGCCAGCTGGCCGGCAAGCTCGCGGGCCGGGAAGTCGAAGATGTCGGCATCGCCGCCTTCACTGGCGAAGTAGCCATGAAAAAGGTTGATCGTCGCCTGCAACTCGGTCGACCCGGCCAGGCGGCGGGCAATGCCGGAGAGCTCGCCGGCGCGGTAATCTATCTCGCTGTCCAGATGCTGCCAGGCAGCGACCAGGCGGCCTTCGTCCTCGCTCGCCAACTGCTGGCTGCGCAGCAGTGAGAACAGACCACCTGCGACCAGCAGGACGGCGATGGTCGCGGCAAACCACAGCAGGAGGAGGCGCTGTGCCAGTGAAAGTTTTCTCACGCCTAAAAGATGGGTTTGATCCGCTCGGCATTCTCACGCGTGACGGCGATTGAAGGAACGATACGCTCCCGACTTGCGAGCTTGCCGCCGCCGATCAGGGTCAGCGCCGCTTCAGCGCCTTCACGGCCGAAAGTCGGGTAGGTGAAACTGGCGTCGAGTTCGCCGGCGAGGATGGCGGCGCGGGCGTCGCTGATGAAGTCGATGCCGGTGATCGGCAGTGTCTTCGGGTCGATGCCGTTCTTCTTCAAGGCCATGATCGC
>Ga0209794_1001814_pt1 | contig 13660 bp, 7 predicted proteins | sample EBPBio232013_DNA_FD_185869 | JGI IMG/M metagenome (GOLD analysis project Ga0209794, IMG submission 185869) | Wastewater treatment Type I Accumulibacter community from EBPR Bioreactor in Madison, WI, USA - Reactor 1_5/23/2013_ DNA (SPAdes)... | ecosystem: Engineered > Bioreactor > EBPR >... | reverse complement strand
TTGTCCTGAAAGGTAGCGCCATGCCCCGCGCCGCGAATAAAGCCGCCGGGTTTGAAGCTCAGGGGATCGGACTGAGGTTGAAAGGGACCGAGCGGTGTTTCGCCCACGATCACCCCATCGGCATAACCACTCATTTCTGTCCCCGGTGCACCGTATTGCAAATAATATTTTCCATCGTGTTTGGTCACCCATGCGCCTTCGATAAAGGGTTCCAGAAAAGTATTGTCCATGTATTCACCAAAGCGTTGCCAGCCATAGCGCCATTGCTCGAGGAAATACATTTCTTTGCGTGTGCCCTTGGGCTGAAAAGTTTTGCGATCCAGTTCCACACCATATAATGGATAGGTATTGGAGCTGCCATTGTACATATAGAGTTTCCCATCGTCGTCGGTGAAGAAAGCGGGATCCCAGCCACCAATTTCGAGCGAATCGATGGCTTCTTTCCAATCGTCGGTTTTGGGATTGGTACTCATCCAGATGGGAAAATTGCGGCTATAGGTAGAGCCGAAGACAATCATGGTATCGCCGATGATGCCTACTGCCGGTGCACAGAGTTCATCGTAAACCTGGTGCCAGGGTTTCAAAAATTTGCGCGGTACAAAATTCCAGTTGGAGAGATCAGGGCTCCACCAATAACCCCATTGGTTGGTGCTGAATAAAAAATAATCGCCTTTGAAGTTGACGATCACCGGATCGGCTGTTGCGCGGTGTTTGCCCCAGGTGGTGAAATTGGGAATGGGGCAATAGCCATAGTCGAGGTTAAGTGGATTGCAATAGGTTAATGCTTTGCTATTCGATGCAGACGCTGGCATAGCTGCATTTTTGCTTTGCGCTAGTAGGCTGGTATTGTTGCTGAAAAACAAAAAGGCTATTATGATGACCCGGTTGAGGATCTTATGAACAATGTTCATTGAACTAGTTTCGGTTATAGGTAAACGATAGTGAATCATAGGTTTCCTTTTTTCATTTCCGCAACAGCATGGTTAACGGCGCGGGCGGTAAGGGCCATGTAGAGTATCGACGGACTCTGGTTACCGGTACTCGTCATGCAGGCGCCATCGGTCACAAATACATTTTTGCAATGGTGTAGTTGGTTGAAAGCATTCAGCAGCGAGGTTTTGGGATCGTGCCCCATGCGAACGCCGCCCATTTCGTGGATATCAAGACCCGGTGCCTGGTGGGTATCTGTGGTGTGGATGTCTTTGACGCCGGCTTTTTCGAGCATCAGTTGGCCCTGTTCCAGAAAATCTTTAACCATTTTGTCGTCGTTGTCGTCGTAGCCCACATTCATGGTCAACAGTGGAATGCCCCATTGGTCTTTCTGGCTGGCATGCAGGTACACCTGGTTGGTTTCTTTGGGGATGGTTTCGCCCTGCATGTACATATAGGCTGTCCACGGACCGGCCGCCTGCTGTTGCTCTTTCAATGACTGGCCAATTTCGCTGGTATCGGGATCAGGTTTGCTGCGGCCAGCACCACTGAAGATGACATATCCGCCTAAAAAGTCGGTCTCCTGTTTGCCGAGGTTGCGAAAATTAGGGATAACACATTCCACCGGCTTGCGCACTTTGTAATAACTGTCTTCGAAGCCAGGCATGGTGCCCCACATGCTACCACGATAATTGTGGAAGCAAATATATTTGCCGAGCAAACCACTGTCGTTGCCAAGGCCGTTGGGAAAGCGGTTCGATTTGGAATTGAGTAAGATGAGGTTGCTGTTCAAAGCCGATGCATTCACAAAGATGATGCGTGCTTCAAACTCCACGGGTTGCTTACTAACGGTGTCGATCACCCGAACGCCTTTTGCTTTGCCCGTTTTTTCGTCGTAAAGAATGGATTCCACCACTGAGAAAGGTCGCACCACCAGGTTGCCTGTTTTTTTGGCCCAGGGCAGGGTGGCAGCGTTGGAACTGAAGTAGCCACCATAGGGGCAGCCACGCCGGCAAAGGTTTCGGTTTTGGCACTGGCCGCGGCCGGTACTGTTTTGGTCTTTGGTGGGTTCGGTCAGGTGTGCCCAGCGGCCCGGAATATAGTAGCGACCAAATTCTTTGTGCAGCACTTCTTTGAGGTGTTTCTCTACACAATTGAGTTCATAAGGTGGTTGGAATTCACCATCGGGCATGGCGGGAATATTTTCTTTGCTGCCGGTGATGCCGGTGAAAATTTCGGCATGGCTGTACCAGGGGGCAATGTCTTTGTAGCGAATGGGCCAGTCGACCGCAAAGCCGTGCCGCTTCGGCGCTTCAAATTCAAAATCGCTCCAACGTTGGCAGCTTCGTCCCCAGATCAGCGACTTACCTCCTACCTGGTAACCGCGTACCCAATCGAAGGGCTTCTCCTGCACGTAGGGATGGTCGGCATCTTTCACGAAAAAATGCTGTGAGTCTTCGGCATAATCGGCCGCGCGGCTGATCAGCGGATTGGCTTTCAGGGTTTGCTGGGTGGGTTGGCCGCGGTGCGGTAGTTCCCAGGGATCGCGGGCATAGCCGGGATAGTCTTTAATATGTTCAACATCGCGACCGCGTTCGAGCACCAGGGTTTTCAGGCCGTGGTCGCAGAGTTCTTTGGCGGCCCATCCGCCGCTGATTCCGCTTCCAATAACAATGGCATCGTATTTCATGATCATCGTTTTATTTTACCCGACGGGTAGAAGAAACCGAGGCGTTGCAGGCCGCGCTGCACGTCGGGGTTTTGCATAAAAAGTTTCCAGAGCAGGCCGCTGCGGTAGTTTTCAATCATCACAATGATCGGCCCCTGGTCGATGGCCAGGTGACTATCGGCATACCAGTTTTGGCTTTCGTTAAAGGCATCTGCAAAACCATATTCGGTCCAGATTTTATCGCCCAGGTCATCGTAAAAATGTCGCAGTGCCTGCATCGAGTATTCGGGTGTATAAGGGAAAGCACTCAACGCAGCCGTCGGGGTAATAGTACCATGATCATTGGTAGGCGAATGAGCATCGTAGCCATTGTAGGTATCGCTGGCGGTGAGTCCCCAGCAATTGGGGCCATACCCTTTGAAATGGCCCGGGTTGCGCACACAATGTTCGCGGTTGATCAGGGTCTGGTTGCGGTTCTGTTCCCAGTAGTCGGCATATCTGTCTTTAAGCCCGCTGGGATCGAGGCCAAGAAAAGAGTAGTGCGAAAAAAACAAGGGGCCGCCATAATCGAAACCCAGTGGCAATGGGATACCATAAAAATCTTTGCCGTTTTTAAAATTATCACTTTGTGCCCAGCCACCATGGTACACGGCTGGCGACACGCCATAACGGTCACCCGCAGCCGCAGCCAGCACATAGGTTATTAAACATTCGTTGTAACCCCGAATCGGGTGGTTCATGGCCCAGCCATTGTTCGGGCTCCAATGCCAATACAATACGTCCTGCCCATCACGTGTGAACCAGTTCCATTCAATCTCGTTCCATAACCAGCCGATGCGGTTACGCAGCGAAGTCTCCGTGTCATTGTCGGCATCAAAATATTGCGCCGCGCACAACAAGCCCTGAAATAGATAGGAGGTTTCAACCAAATCGGCACCATCGTCCTTGCGACTAAAAGGGATGGTTTTGCCGGTCGCACCATTGAGCCAATGGGGAAAGACACCGTGGTAACTATCGGCCTTACTCAGAAACTTCACCATCTTCAGTAGGAAGCGCGCAGCCGAATCGCGGGTGATCCATTTGCGTTCACTTGCCACGATTACCGCCATAACACCGAAACCGGTGCCACCGGTGGTAACTACTTCATCGCCATAGGAAAAGCTGTTATTGCTGCGTTCGCGCGCGAGGCCCGATACCGGGTGGGCGAAATCCCAGAAATAACGGAAGGTTTGTTTTTGCACCAGGTCCAGCAGCGCTGAATCAGACAGGTTACGCGGGCGCGCAGCGGCAGAAAATCCGCTGCCGGTTGTTCTTTTTTTCTGTGCAGTAGCCGGTTCACCCGCCAATATGGCCAGGAAGAAAATACCAGCTGCAAGCCATGTCGTGGTCTGTTTCATAATGCGAGGGGGTGACTAAAGATAGGGCGCCGTGAACCCTAATTTACGCATACCTGCTTTCACTTCGGGCGCATTGGTAAACAATCGCCATAACAATCCCGTTCGATGGTTTTCTATCATCACTATAATCGGTCCCTGGTCGATAGCGAGGTAGGAATCGGCAAACCAGGCATCCTGCAATTTGAATGCATCAACAAAGCCCTGCTCGGTAAACAATTTGTCGCCGAGTTTATAATAAAAGAATTTAAGCGCTGCCATCGATTTTTCGGGTGTGAACGGAAACGAAGAAAGGGCTGCTGTGGGAGCGATCACACCCAGGTCGTTGGTGGGTGAGCTGGCACTGTAGCCACCGGCGATATCGCTGGCAGTGAGGCCCCAGCAATCGGCGCTGTACCCATACAATTTTTGTGGATTGGCCGCACAGTAGGCATGGTTGATGTTGGCATGGGCCGTTACCTGGTCTTTGTAATTCGCATAGGCATCGCTGAGGCCATTGGGGTTGATACCCAAAAAGGAATAGTGCGAGAAGAACAACGGTCCGCCATAGTCGGGACCTAACGGCAAGGTATAACCGTAAAATTGCTTCCCGTTAACATAGTTGCTACCCGCCCAACCCTGGGTATACACTTCGGCCGGAATGCTGTGTGTGGTAGACGATGCGGCCATCACATAAGTTATCAGGCATTCGTTCCAGCCCACAATGGGCATATTCATGTCCCAGTTGTAGGTATTGCTATAGTGCCAGTACAAGGTATTGCTGTTGTTGCGGCGAAAGAAATCCCATTCCACGCGGTCGGCAATGGCATTTACTTTTTGGCGGAAGCTGGTTTCAGCGGCCGATGAGCCGTTGAAATATTCACGCGCCGTTATCAAACCCATTACCGCGTAGGATGTTTCTACAATATCCGCCCCATCGTCTTTTTGGCTGAAAGGAATAATGGCGCCGGTGGTGCCATCGAGCCAGTGCGAGAAAGCGCCTTTTACGGTGCCGGCTTTGTTGAGCAGGAAATCGGCTGCACTCGTTAACGAGGTGAGCGCCTGGCTGCGCGTGATGAACCCCCGCTCAGCGGCCACCAGGGTGGCCATGAATCCGAAACCCGAACCACCGGAAGTAACGGTATTACCTGAGCTATTTCTTTCGCGGGCCATGCCATTGAGCGAAGCGGCCTGGTTCCAGAAATAATTAAAGGTTTTTTTCTGCACCAGGGTCAGCAATGAATCTTCACTGATTGCCGGGAACTTATCTGTTGAATCTATACTTGTCAAAAACCGTTTGCTCACCGTACTCGTGAAGTTGCCGCCGGCGGCTGATTTCAGTGCATTGCTCACCACGAGTTTATAATTGGTGAGTGGATTTAGTTCCGCATTCGGACTGATCAACAAAGTGGCATCACTCGATTGCAATGTATTGGTGACGGCTACTGTTTGTCCGCCGCTGGTACTAAGCTGCACAGCACCTGCTACAGTCGATGGCAGCACCGCGCCACTAAACTGCAGTTCGATCACCGGCTTACGCGCCGTACCATAGGTTTGATCAGCCATGGCAACCCCATTCAGTTTGATCGATGCCAAACTGATCGTTGCGAGTGGTTCGGGATCGGGCGAGGGCGACTCTTTTTTGGAACAAGCCACCAATAAGAGCAACACCAGTAGACCAGGCAAACACTTTTTCATGGGTTTGTTTTTTACCAGATATAAGTAGCAACCGAGCCGGCTTTCAGTTGAGAGAAAGCCGATTTTCCTTTGAACTGGATATTAAAACCAAGATCACCGCTGCTATCGTTTAGAACGATCAGTACTTTTTTTCCATCGGGTCGCAAAAAGGCGACATTGGGTAAGGTGGATGGGCCGTTGCTATTGATGTGTACCGAGCCGGGTGTCACAAACTTGGATGCATGTGCAATGATATAGTAGCTGACATTGCGGGTGTAATCGGCGCCGGTGATGGTCAAGGCTCCTTTGCATTGCGTGCAACCGCCATCGGTATGCGGACCAAAAGTTGCGTTGTTGCCCAGGTTCCATTCCAGTGCCACGCGGCTCCAGTTACGCATGGAACCGATAATCACATTCTTGGTATGCCATTGCAGGTCGCCGGCAAACTGGCCTTCAGAAGATGTCCACTGTTCTGTGAAATAAACAGCTTTATCCGGAAAGGCATTGTGTACATCGGTTAAAGCGCTGATATCACCGGCGTACAAATGAAATGCAGATCCATTGATGTATTTGTAGGCACCGGCATCAGCGAGCACGGTTTTGGGGTAACCGGGGTTATCGCAGTTATGGTCCCAGACAATGATTTTGCTGTTGAGTGTGGCGGACTGAAAGGCAGGGCCCAGGTTGTTTTTAATGAATTCAGCTTGTTGCGTGGCCGACATGACCATACTGGGGTTGTTGCCGCCATGTTGTGGTTCATTCTGTATGGTTACCGCATCAATGGTAATGCCTTCTGCCTTCATGGCCTGGATGTATTTCACAAAATAATTGGCGTAGACGCTGTAGTATTCTGTTTTGAGGCTGCCACCGATGGAACTATTATTGTCTTTCATCCATACCGGCGCACTCCAGGGTGAACCAAGAATTTTGATAGATGGGTTGATGGCCAGGATCTTTTTCAACACGGGGATGAGTGCCTCCCGGTCTTTGCCAAGATCGAATTTTGAAAGGGTGGGATCTGTTTGCCCCGCAGGCAGGTCGTCGTAACTAAACACCGTGGCATCGAGGTCTGAGGCACCGATACTGATGCGAATATAACTGACAGCAATAGACGATTCTGCGCTGCCAAACATTTCTTGCAACAAAGCCGACTGTTTGGCTTCGGGCAGGGCGTTGATCAGTTGTGCGCTACCGCCGGTGAGGGTATAGCCAAAACCATCGATTGATTGGAAGCCGATGGTTGAGTCGAGACTCACCGTTCCGAAACTTGCATTGGCAGTACCAAATCCAAGCAGACTGCTTTGTTTTTGCAATAAACTCGATTGGTCAGCATTTGTCAGCCACATGGTAACCGTTTTTACCGGAGTTGTATCTACCGGCGGTTCGTTGCCAGTGCCATTACCACCATTGCTTTTCTTTGAGCAGGCGGCGAGAGCAACAGCCATCCAAACCAGGTGCAATAATTTCTTTCTCATGTTCATCGGGTTTTATTGTCTGAAAAAATAAAGCGGGCCATTGTTACTGGCCAGTACGAGTAATTGTTTATTGCCTGCTGTGCGTATCCACTTGATATCCCTGATCTCGATTCCCGCCAGTGACAGTTGTTGATTAGCTTCTGCCACTCGCAAGGGTTTTCTCCTTGAAAACAAGGTAGGCAATTGGGCATCATATCTTCCTTCGTAGGGTATCACGCCGAAAAAATTTCCTGCTGCAAGTACCTGCTCATTCCCCGCACTGTTGAAAGCAAAGAGAGGCGCTAGTTGCAGTGCTTCTGGCAGTTGCTCAGTGGTAAATGTTTTATTTCCCTGGTTTAGAAACAGGGTCGAAGCAAGCATATCAGCACGCTCTTCTTTAAAATTCGTAAATAAGTCATAGAACATATACTGCACATCTTTTCCAGCCACTTCACTGTATTGCAGGTATGCTTTTTTCAATACGGGTAGCGCCCGTTCCAGTTCGTCTTTTGCCAGAAATGTATATTCTTTTTTATCAGGCAAGGTATATGCCATGATCTGTTCGGTAGAACCATTTTTATCAAAATCTTTGATATACAATTTCAGTGGTGGAATTTTTCCTGCAGCAAGTTTGGAATTTAATCCCCAGTTGCCGCCGTAAACATCTTGCTTGCCATCGCCGTTGGCATCATTGATCCAAATTGATTGCCAAAGGCCGGTTGATCCAGGAATATCTGTGGCAGTAAATCGCCCTTTGTTATTGTAGAAAATTTTTATCGGCATCCACTCGCCCGCCACTACCAGGTCTGTCCAGCCATCACCATTCATATCAGCAAACGAAGAAGCGTGTACCATGCCGATGCTATCCAGTTGAATGTTTGCGGCAGGCGCGGGCGCATAGCGGCCTTTGCCATCATTGAGCAAGAGATAGGAAGTTTGCCTGATCCCATATTTTGCAGCGTCGGCCAGCACACCCAGAAAAAGATCCGTGTCGCCGTCTTTGTCAATATCGGCAACAGCCACCGTGCTCTTGTTGCGCAGAATAGCCGGAAGCGCACCGATCGATTCACTGAAATGCCCTTTGCCATCGTTTATATACAGGTGATCTGCCAAGAGGCTATCGCCGTCGGTCTTTTCATTGCCACCCGTCACTACTACCAGATCGGGATATCCATCGCCATTGGCATCAAAAAAGCTGGCATCATTTTCTTCTGCTGCTGCGTGGCGGTTGAATGCAGTGCTATCGCCTTTAACGAACCCATTACCTCTTTGTAATAACAATTGACCAGATTGACCCGCCGCGCCGCATACATATATATCATCCAATCCATCACCATCTACATCCGTCACAGCCATTTTAGGACCGAGGGTCGACAAAGCATGTGGGATCAGGTATTGTTTGTTGTAATCGACAAAATTGTTTTCCATGTGTTTCCAGGGGCTGCTCCATTGACCGGTCATATTTTCCAGCAAAGGGGCTTTTGGCGGAAACTGTCGGTCATAATCGAACCCGGCTATTGCTTCTTGCTGGTTAACGGTGATGAGGCCCTTGGCTGGAACCGTCTTCAAAACCTGGAAATGTTGATCAGGCCATACAATGAGCAGGCTATCGGCAACTGCCATAGAGTCAAGTCCGAAATGCAAGCGATGATCTGATGATGATTGAAAGCCACGCACTGGTTGCAACTCCTGGTATTGGGTTTTGCCAGCAGCGAATACCCAAATTTTGGTGCCGATACCGAAGGGATTAGCACCTGTGCCCTTGCAGTTGATTGTAATTGAATGTTTGAGGGTTGCATTGTTTTGTAACAAGATGGCCGGTGCTAATAAATTGTTGATGACGATGTCAAGATCGCCATCGTTGTCGAAATCCGCATAGGCGGCACCGTTATGATAGCCTGTCAACGCAGCGGTGCCCCAGTTTTCGCTTACATCATTGAAATCGGCGTTGCCATTGCCGCGAAACAGAAAGGGATGCGAAGCGCCATCGGGCATTTTATCGATGGCTATTTTATCGAGTTTGCCTGCATCGCGTTCTTCGGTTTTCATGACCAGGTCAGAAACAAACTTGATATAATCCAGGTCAACGGGGCGTTTCACAATTCCGCTGGTGATGAGCAGGTCTTTGTTTCCATCGTTATCGAGGTCGGCAAGTAAAGGCGACCAACTCCAATCGGTGGCAGCCATATTACTTAGCAAGGCACGATCACTGAAACTGCTGCCTTTCCCATTGTTGCGTTGCAGACAATTGCGCGACACCTGTTGCTGATAGCCATGGCGGGTCAATTTATACTCGTAGGTATCAGCATTCTCATCACTGCCGTAAGTCTTCAATATTTTTTCATCGGGGGGCAACATGTCTACAGTAACCAGATCGGGCTGACCATCATTGTCAATGTCGGCAACATCATTCCCCATGCTGAAGCGACTATAATGCATAAAATGTTTCGACCCCGACTCAGTGAAGCTGCCATTTCCATTGTTTATATAGTAATAATCATTCTCGTGAAAATCGTTGCCGATATAGATATCATCCCAACCATCTTGGTTGAGGTCGGCAATAGCGATGCCCAGTCCATAGCACAGTGCGCTCTGGTAAATACCTGCGGCGGCTGATATGTCGGTAAACTTACCGGCGGTCGACACATCATTTCTATAGAGACGATTGCCAGATACTTCACTATACACGCGTCGCGCACTGGTATCAGCAATATTGGCATGTGGACGTTGCGAGTGATTAAGCAGGTAACAATCCAGATCACCGTCGCGATCGAAATCAAAAAATGCAGCCTGTGTGCCGAAGCCCGCAAAATCAAGCCCATAAGCAGCGGCCGATTCTGTGAAGCTGCCATTTTTGTTGTTGATAAAGAGTTGGTTCTTACCACGAAGACCGTGGTGGCCGGTGCTAGCACAAACATAGATATCCAGAAAGCCATCGCCATTTACATCGGCCATGCTGGCACCTGTGCTCCAGTCGGCAGTACCGGCTACGCCGGCTTTAGCCGTGACGTCTTCAAATTGAAAATTGCCTTTGTTGAGATAAAGCTTGTTGCCCGCCGGGCTATTGGCGCTGAAATAAATGTCGGGCAACCCATCGTTGTTGATATCGCCGGTTGCCACGCCCCCCCCATTGTAATAGTAGAGATAGTACAGAATATTCAGGCCGGCATTTTCCAGCGGCTTATTGATAAAGTTGATACCCGTTTTTTCGGCAGGAAGGCTTTGGAACAGGGTTGCTTTTTTTTGTTTACAAGACAGTAATCCTGTTAACAGCAAAAGAATCCAAACCTGTTTTATATAGCCCTGCATACAATGGTGTTTTGAAAAAAGGGCTGAACCGAGAAGTTCAGCCCTTGTCTATCTGGCGATCTTACTAACTACTTTTTAGCATCGTACAAAGCCTTCACTTCGGCATCTGTCAGCAGGGTTCCATACAACCGAAACTGATCAATGGCACCTGTGTAGGATTTGATCCAATCGTCGCCCGCACCTGTTTGTCCCACGTGTTGGTTATTACCAGCAACGATCAGGCCTTTTGCCCCTGACAAATCAATTGGTCCGAGCGGATTGGCTCCGTTTTTAACATCTGTCACTGCAGCAACAGCGTTGGTCATCGCCGCGCCATCAAAATACCAGGTGAGTTTAGATGTGGCTTCGTTGTAACTGATGGCAAGGTGGTGCCATTGTCCATCGGCCAGAGGTTTTTTGAATTTGTGATCACCTTCCCAGGCCAGCCATTGACCGCGCACATAAAACTTCAAGGCAGTAGAATCGGCATTACCTGCCTCTTCCATCAAGAACAGTGAATTATGCACCCAGGTGTCGCGATCGTCGATCAAGCTGAAAATAAACTCAGCGCGCGTGTTACCTACTTTCTTCAGCCACATGGAAATGGTAAAACTGGTTGAGGCGCCGAAGTCATTGGCCGATGGATACAGGATCGCCGTTTTATCGGCACCCTGAACCGCTTTGCCACTGATACCATCTACAGAAGATCCGCCATTTTGTGAAGGGAACAATGCCCGAATACTATCAACTGCATTGCGTAGCATATCAGTAGTGGTTCCATCCATGGCAGCATAAAACTTCAGCGGACCGCCTGGAGCGTTGGCATCTTTCGGATAATCACCCAATGCTGGGTGGTTCATTTTCTGGCAACTCCCCAGGGCAATAACGGCGAGGGTCAGAACAGCAAATGATTTTATGTTGGTTCGCATGATACTCTTTTTGAAGGTTATTCCCAATCGGGGTTTTGCACCAGTTTAGGGTTCGCTGTAATAGCCGATGTAGGAATCGGATAGTATTTATTTCTCGGTAGGTAACCAGGAAGTTTACTTTGTGCATCGCCCCAGCGTACCAGATCGAAAAAGCGTTCAAACTCCATCGCAAATTCCACGCGTCGTTCGTGTTTTATGATATTGCGCATGGCAGCCTGGGTAGTGAATGTAACCGGCCCCAGGTCAGCCCGATCGCGTACCATATTTACCCAGGTAGTTGCATCAGCCTGGTTGGCAGCTCCACCAATTTCATTGGCGGCTTCGGCAGCCATCAACAATATATCAGCATAACGAAATACACGGTGGTTCACCCAGGTGTTCTGGGCTTCATTGTTGGGTGTACCCTGACCCGCAGCCAGGTAATCGCTATACTGGTTATATACTTTTTTGTTCCAGTATTTTGCACTGGCAGAAGCCGGTACGGTAAGACCATAACCGCCGGTTTCGCTGCCACCGTCAGACTGGCCAGAATACAGGATGGTTGCCGCTTTACGGGCATCGCCCGCTTCATAACTGGCCACCAGTGAATCGGTAGGTGTGTTCCAACCCCAACCCAGGTCCCAAGTACCTGATCCGCGATAGCCTTGTGTTTGGCCCAAACGACTCCAATAGGTATTACCATCTCCGGCAGCTTTATAAGCCTGGATTTCAAAAATTGATTCTGAACAAAGTTCGCCGGCTGTTTTAAAGATTTTGTAATATGGTTTGTACAAAGCGTATTGAGCAGAAGCGATCACATCTTTGCTTAGTGCAAGCGAGGCTTCCCATTGCTGTTGGTACAACATTACTTTAGCAAGGAAGGTTTTTGCAGCACCAGAGGTAAGGCGACCTGCATACTTTGGTTCCCACACTAAGGGCAAAGCACCCGCCGCCTCAGTAAGGTCTTTTTGGATCAAGGCCCAAATGTCGGCTGCCGGGCTTTTAGCCACTTGACCGTCTTTGGGGTCATTGATCTTAAAATCAATCTTCGGTACATCGCCGAATGTTCTTACCAAATCAAAATAAGCATAGGCACGAAAGAACTTTGCTTCTGCAATATTGATGATAGATGCCGCATCAGTGTAGTTATTCTTTGCGGCTTCATCTAATGCATCATTACAAAGACCTGCAAACACATAGTGCTTATCCCAATAGAGGCCAGCGCCCCAATCGTCTTTGGTGTATTGAAAATTATCGTAGGTCTGGTGCCAGGCAGAAGCGCCGGGGTCAGCCACGATTTCTGCATCATCTGAGCGGAAGCCATTCATACCGATCCAGGGAATGTTCTCAAAACCATCCCCACAATATGGGTCATTGGCCGAGTTGCGGATGGCACCATACAGGCCCAGCACTTTTCCTTCCAAAGCACCTACCTGGATATCATCAACAGTGGCCGCAAGCGGTTGTCGATCCAGGAATTTTTTACAGCCACCGGTGAGCATGACAGCAGCCATGAGTGCCAGGGCGAGTTTTCCGTTATATATACGCTTTGTCATGAGACAATTTGTTTAATGGATTAAAAATTCGCGTTAATACCAATGGTCCAAATACGTGGCAGTGCACTGGCAGCATTACCATAGTCAACGCCAAAGAAAGTCGCAGCCGATTCTTTACTACCGGCGAATTCAGGCGAATAACCCATGTTGTGTTTCCATGTTTTCAGGTTCTGCACGTTGCCGTAAATTTTTAGGCTTTTGAAAGTGCGACCTATGCGACCGAAATTGTATGCCAGGTTCAGGTTTCTAACACGGAAATAGCTACCATCTTCAATACCATAGGTACTGGGAGCGCGGTTGATCAGGTGAAACTGGTTTACAATCGGCACCCAGTTGCTGGTACCAGCGGCAGTCCATCCTTCGGTATAATAAGCAGGGTAGTTATACAATGAGTTCTTTTGTTCTGAAGTACCCCATACACGATAGATCTCACCACCATAGCTTCCGGCCAGGTCAATACCCAGCGAGAACCGTTTGTAGTTGGCGCCCACGTTAATACCATAGGTAAAATCAGGCGTTGGGTTACCAATGTTCTTGCGGTCTTTTTCATCTACTACATTATCACCATTCAGGTCTTTGTATTTCAGGTCGCCAGGTTTGGCACCACCACCGTTGATCTTACTAACAGGCGATTTCAGGATGTCGGCATAAGACTGATAAATACCTTCCACTACCAGGCCGTAGAAATAACCAATTGGCTGGCCGGCTTCTGCCTGGCTGGCAGTTTGTTCACTCGACGAAATAGTGGTGTTCAGCGGATACTCCATTTCCAGGATCTTGTTCTTATACGTAGTGAGGTTAGCGC
>Ga0209794_1001809_pt1 | contig 13764 bp, 11 predicted proteins | sample EBPBio232013_DNA_FD_185869 | JGI IMG/M metagenome (GOLD analysis project Ga0209794, IMG submission 185869) | Wastewater treatment Type I Accumulibacter community from EBPR Bioreactor in Madison, WI, USA - Reactor 1_5/23/2013_ DNA (SPAdes)... | ecosystem: Engineered > Bioreactor > EBPR >... | reverse complement strand
ACGGTTGCCCGTATGCCGCATTTCGAGTGCGGTGCATTCAACCACTCTGCCACCTCTCCGCGTCATGGTTGGCGCTTTGGTAGCGCGGGCTGTCTCATAGCGACGAAGTGATGGGGGACAAAAGGAGTTAATTCGAGGAATTGCGAGAATACACTAGTGCCTGTTATGTGCCGTTTGCTTGCCGGTATGAATGATCTAGGCACGATGCTGAGGCGTGACACATGGGACTTCCAAACAACTACAGTCTCGATATCCCCAATCGATGCCTTGATTTGCTCAATTCTCTGCTTCCCGAGGTGCTTAGAAATAGCGAACAGATGCAACGGCACCAAGGCGCTTTGACGACAACACTGACCCTCGCGCTAGCCACTCCCATGTTGTCGCTACCAATTGAACGAATCGAGAAGCAGCTCGATCTGGGAACAGAGGAGGGATATGCCGACGACAGACACTTAGATCCCGGATCAGCGCGCCGCGTCGAAGAAGCGATCCGCGGAAAACGACTACGCGACTATCCGGAGTTTGCTAGTCTGGGTTGGCGATTTGTCCAGGCCGTTCCGAAATTCAACATTGCTCGCGGCCTACCCGAACTCGTCGCAAACCAACTCGCGGATATGAAGGCGAACACAGACGCCATGGAGATGGAGTTTCAGCTATTTCTGCGGTGCTTGCGGAACGCGCTTTCACACGGCGGCATTATCTACCTCAACGAAGATGGTCGAACGACTGGAAACGAGGCCAAAATGCTTTGCTTCGTGAGCGCCCGCCTTGACCGGACCAAGCAGATCTGCGACCGACGCGACGGTCCATGCCCGACCCACCAACCAAAGATCAAGGACATGAGGCTACTTCGCATTGACGAAAAGAGCTTCCAAGGCTTTCTACAATGTTGGGTCTCTTGGCTAAACGACCAAGACCTTCAAAACCTCACAGTGGCTTGACTGACGCACTACCAAAAGCTGCGCTGTGCGGTTACGTTGCGGCTAGGGGGACCTCATGAGTCAGCAACTGATCAATCAATACCTCAACGAAATCGACCGCTTGCGGAAATTCTCTGGCTCGGTGACCGAAGGCGTCATCTCAGAGGCCTTCAAGGACCTATTGAAGACTTGGGCGCGCCAGCTCAACTGGCAGTTTGCCGCGCAATATGAATTTGCCTCGGTTCAAAAATCGCGCATCCGGCCCGACGGCACGATCTTCCATTCGATCGGCCTTCCCTTCGGCTATTGGGAGGCGAAGGACACCAGCGACGATCTCGATGTAGAGATCCGCAAGAAGCTCGCCAAGGGCTACCCGCAGGACAACATCATCTTCGAGAATTCCGACACCGCCGTGCTGATCCAGGATCGGCAGGAGGTGCTTCGCTGCTCGATGACTGACAATGATGCGCTGCTGAAGCTGCTCAATCTGTTCTTTGCCTATGAGCGCGCCGAGATCAGAGAATTCCGCAAGGCTGTCGAGGAGTTCAAGACCTATCTGCCGCGTGTGCTGGACGTGCTGCGCGCCCGCATCGACGCCGCCTATGCCGAGAATGCGCAGTTCAAGGCGGCGGCGCAGAAATTCCTCGAAACCTGCAAAGAAACGATCAACCCGACGCTGGCCGAGCCCGATGTCCGGGAGATGCTGATCCAGCACATCCTGACCGAAGAGATCTTCACGCAGGTCTTCAACGAGGGCGACTTCCACCACGAAAACAATATTGCCCGCGAACTCTATGCACTCGAAGGCAAATTCTTCACCGGCGCGGTGAAGAAGGAAACGCTGAAGGGGTTGGAGCCCTATTATGCAGCGATCCGGGCCAATGCCGCGCAGATCACCAGCCATGCGGAGAAGCAGACCTTTCTCAAGGTGATCTACGAGAATTTCTACAAGGTCTACGACACCAAGAAGGCCGACCGGCTGGGCGTGGTCTATACGCCGAACGAAATCGTCAAATTCATGATCGAGGGCGCCGACTGGCTCTGCGAAAAGCATTTCGGCAAGAACCTGATCGACCCGCATGTCGAGATCCTCGATCCGGCCACCGGCACTGGCACCTTCATCTGCGAACTGCTCGACTATTTCCGCGGCGATCCGAAAAAGCTCGCGCACAAATACAAGAACGAGTTGCATGCCAATGAAGTGGCGATCCTGCCCTATTACGTCGCCAACCTGAACATCGAAGCGACCTATGCGGCGATCTCCGGCCAGTTCGCCGAATTCCCCAATCTCTGCTTTGTCGACACGCTGGACAATGTGAATGGGCTAGGCATCAAGACGGGCCAACACGTGGGTGACCTGTTTGGCGCGCTTTCGGATGAAAACATTGAGCGCGTCAAGCGTCAGAACGCCCGCAAGATCTCTGTCATCATCGGCAATCCCCCTTACAATGCGAATCAGCAGAACGAGAACGACAACAACAAGAACCGGATCTACGAACACATCGACAAGCTGATCAAGGATAGCTACATCCGGCTGTCGACGGCCCAGAAGACCAAGGTCTATGACATGTATGCCCGCTTCTTCCGCTGGGCGTCCGACCGCATGCATGACGACGGGGTGCTCGCCTTCGTCACCAACCGCTCCTTCATTGATAGCCGCACCTTTGACGGCTTCCGCAAGGCGGTAGCAGACGAGTTCCACGAGATTTACGTCGTCGATCTCGGTGGCGATATAAGGGCCAATCCGAAGCTGTCAGGCACCAAGCACAATGTCTTCGGCATCCAGACCGGCGTTGCCATCTCCTTCCTCGTCAAACGCCGCAAGCAGAAGGGCTGCAAGATCTTCTATGTCCGACGCCCGGAATTCGACACGGCGGAAGACAAGCTTGCCTTTCTCGGCGCGTCGAAACTGTCGTCGCTGTCGTTCGAGCGGGTCGAGCCTGACAAGAAGGGCAACTGGATCAACCTGACGGACAATGACTGGGACACACTGATCACGGTCGCCGACAAGAAGACTAAGGCATCCAAGACGGCGGGGCAGGAACGAGCGATTTTTCGGCTGATGTCATTTGGTATAGCTACTAACCGTGATGATTGGCTTTACAGTCATTCCACCGACGAACTTGCGAACAAGGTGCAGGTATTCATCGCAGATTACGAAATAGCAAGGCTCGCCTGGAGTTCGAAAGGCAAAAAACTAGGAGACGTAACCTTAGCGGCTTCGGCAATTAAATGGACGGCGGAGCTTCAAGAATACGCCAAGAAGAACGTTCCCTTGAGTATGAGCTCGGATTTTATTCGAGACGTCCAGTATCGTCCGTTCGTAAAAATAAAGGGCTACTATCAGCCCATTATTGTGCATCGCACTTATCAGCAAGACGCGATTTTTCCATTCGGTAATTCGGGTGCTATCAACAAAAGCTTAGTGATAACTGATCCAACTGCTCAGAAGCCTTGGATGGCTTTAAGCACGGACATCCTTCCAGATCTGCATTTGGTAGGTGCCGCCGCCGGTGCCGTCTGCCTACCCCTCTACCGCTACACTGCCCACGGCGAGCGCGTCGACAACATCACCGACTGGGGGCTGAAGCAGTTTCATAAGGCCTATGGCAAGGACGGGCGTGGTTCGCCCGCTGGTGCTGAGACGACGAAAGAGCTTGGGGAGGGCGCAGCAGGCGCTGAGCTTCAACCCACCCCGGACCTTCGGTCCGAGGCTTCCTCTCAAGCGAAGGGTGGGCGCAGACGGCGCGTGATAGGCAAGGAAGACATCTTCCACTACGTTTATGCCGTGCTGCATGACCCCGTCTATCGCGAAACCTATGCGCTGAACCTGAAGCGCGATTTCCCCCGCATTCCCTTCTATCCGGATTTCTGGACTTGGGCCGGTAGGGGCGAAAAGCTGATGACGCTGCATATCGGCTATGAGACGGTCGAGCCTTTCGGCATCACCCGCACCGATACGCCTGATGAGGGCGCACGGGCGGCAGGCGTCCTACCCAAGCCGATCCTCAAGGCCGACCGCGACAATGGCCAAATCCGCATCGATACGGAGACGGTGCTTTCAGGCATACCGCCTGAAGCTTTCGACTACCGGCTCGGCAACCGCTCAGGGTTGGAGTGGATTCTTGACCAATACAAGGAGAAGACGCCGAAGGACCCGACGATCCGAGAGAAGTTCAACACTTACCGCTTCGCTGACTACAAGGAGCAGGTAATCAACCTCCTCGCCCGCGTGACAACAGTCTCAGTCGAGACAGTTCAAATCACCAATGACATGAAGCTGGCTAAGCGGACCTAGGGAGGGCCTTCGCCTTAGCAGAATTTGACGCAAAGCAAGAAGGCTGTCACTTCATGGCCGGTTACGCGCAAATGACTCATAGCCGCTCACCGGCTGGCTTGGAGCCATTGATCGATGTCGGACAGAGGAAAGCGGGCGATGCGCGCCGGTGAGTCGCTCTGGCGCTTTTGTGTCTTCGTAGATAAATACGACGGTATTTGATACAGATGTGTTTTTGAGATGCCAAAGAAGCAGAAACGCGACAACGCCTATTACGTAGAGCGACTGAAAAACGAATTCCCGGCGGTCCATGCCGACCTGAAAGCCGGGAAGCATAAAACCGTTGCAGAGGCAGCGATCGCCGCAGGGCTGAAAAAGCCGAGAACGCGCCTGCAAGAATTGAAGAATGCTTGGTTGAAGGCATCGTCCTCAGAACAAGGCGATTTTTTGCTGTGGCTGACCGGCACTGGTGTCAGTGTATCAGCAGCGCCGACTCCTTCTTCTAGTCTTCCATTCACCGTCGCGATAGATCGCAGGCTGACTCCGGCAGCCATTCTTCGCATCAATGAGATTGTAGTCAAACGTCACTTGGAGCCGGGCGATGTGATGACAGAGATGGGCTACCCGAAGCTCAACACGTCTGTAAGCACTGCTCTGCGACGGGGATGGAAGCTGAAGCCTGATGTGATCCTCGCCGTGGAGAAATGGCTGATAGCGAACGCCAGCGTTTAAGACGCGTAGATTTATATACCGATTCCGCAAGAGATCCACTTTGCGAAATATAGATAAATCTACCATACTTCATGAGCCCGCTTTATTGTGCATCATGTATTGGAAACGCCCTTGCCATGTGTCCAAATCTCGCAAAAATCGCCGTGCTGCCGGGTCGGTTGCATCTACCCCGGAGGCATTTCTAAAGAAAATGATCTCGTGGCTGTAATTCAGTTCGTTGTTGACGGTCAATCGGAGCGAAAGCTCCGTGATTTTCTCCTCCTGGCGCTGGCTCCCGCTTAAGCCTCCAACCAGCAAACCCGCAGGGCCAAAAAGCGCCGCGCCTACAGCAGCACCGGCAACTTGGCTGCCTCGGTTCGTCTTGAAGATCGAACGTCGATTCTGTCGAACGTCGACCGCAATCAAGTCGTCATAGGCGTAGATTTTACTACCCATGCCCTTTCGACCAAGGGCAAACTTTTTTGCCGACATGTCAACAGCCACATTTGACCCGCCGAAACTGTCGACGTGAATGTGTTGCGGGTCAAAATCATTTGCGTAAGCGTATGAATCTTTGAACTCGTCACGATGGCCCTTCTCTTTCTCGGCCCCGACAATCCCTGCAAAAACCATAACGGCGATAATCAAACCGAAGAATATTAGAAAGAACTCAAGCATCTAGAACTCGCAGTGACGGCACCTGCCATTTGCAGAAACCACAGAAGTCGAATCGGACCGCACAAAAGGGAAGGGTTGCGTCATAACGAACCCGTGTTGCCGCGCGTCATGTTAAAGCGTTGATTTCCTTTGGCGTCACGAACGCGGTCAACAGAAAATCCATGCCGCACAAAAAGGTTCCTTTAAATCAATGGCTTGGCGGGTATTCTCTAGGGATTTCCCATTCAGGTTGCAGGGGCCGGGCGGAACAGAGATGCGTAATTTCGGATATGCTCGCGTCAGCACGACCGAGCAGAACATGGACCTACAGATCACCGCGTTGAACGCGGCAGGCTGCGCGAAAATCTTGACTGACGAGGGATACTCCGGTGCGGATTTCACGCGTCCAGGACTGACCAAAATGCTGCGAACTTTGCGGCGAGGCGATACACTTACGGTTTGGCGACTGGATCGCCTTGGTCGGTCGCTGTTCGAGCTATTGAAACTCGTCCGCGATCTCAATGAGCGCGGCGTCGAGTTCCGGTCGCTCAGCGAAAGCCTCGATACCAGCACCTCAGCCGGGCGGCTCTTGCTGCACGTTCTCGCATCGATGGCCGAGTTCGAACGATCCCTAATCAGCGAGCGGACGCGGGCAGGCATGGCTGCTGCCCGAGCGCGTGGCAGCCGGATTGGTCGGAGACCAGCGATGACGGCAGAACAACTCAGTGCCGCAAGGAATGCGATCGAACAAAATCGCCGTCCATTAGCGGAGGTCGCGGATGAATACCGAATCCACCCGCGCACCTTAGCGCGACTGTTGCGCGAGCAGTCGGTCGGCCCGAGCGTCTCGGCATTAGAGAACGTTGAAATCAAAACATTCCGAAAGTCGGATTCGTCGCCAGCTGACGCTCGACATCTGCCGTAGCATTACGCTTGGCGTCCCGTTCCTGCTGGCGCAGCGCCAGCGCAGCCTGAATATCCGCCTCAGGCATGCCTTCCTCCCTCCTCCGCTTGATGAAATTGGCGTCAGCGCGCTGGGCGCGCTTGCGCTCTTCCTTCTGCTCGGGCGTCAGGTGCGACAAGTCCTCATTCGGCTTGCTCCGCACCTTGCGCCGACTGGCATTGCGAATTTCCCGGCCCTCCCGCGAGCGCCAGTCGTCAATATCACGCCGCCGCCGCCAAGCGTCATCGGCGTCGCGCTTCTGCTCCGTGTCGAACCGATCCTGTGCGTTCCGAATCTGATAATCGAGGACGGCAAGCTGGCGCTGGTTATCCGGCTGGGTCAAAAGCACCTCGCGCTTCTCCTGCAAGTCGCGAAGCTCTTTCAACCGGCGATCGAAAGGAGTGAACTTGATAATCGCCGGTTCGAATACATAGGAGTCGTCGTCGTTCAGATTTTCCATGCCGGAAGTCCCTCTGCCGTTTGCCTTGCAGAGAGTTATAGCGGGACGGCTGGGCGAGCGCATACGATCGCAAGAAAAAGTTCATGCCTTGATCGGAAGCTTCCTCCACTCCCGGAGTGCGTGAACTTTTGGACGTATTTATTATTAATTACTAACTTACTTACACTTGTTTATGTCTATATATTATAAAAAGAACGCCCAAAAGTTCACGCTCCCGGTTCAGGCTCACCAGATACTCGGTCGCTTCGCTCCCTCCCTGCGCGGCCTTCGGCCTTGCCCGCGCCTATCGGCGCGAATGGATGAAACGCCTCGCCGGAGAGTTATCCATTCTGACAGAAAGGAAATACCCTCCGGCAAGGTGTTACCGTGTCCGGTTCAGGACATATCCCATACCGAAGTGAGAGGGTTCCGGCCAGGTCGCTCCGCTCCCGGTCCAAGAACATACCTCGGATCGGACGAGGGCATTGTTCTTGCATATCCACACCTTGATACTTCGAGGAAATCCGCGCCGGCGAGGCTACATCGTTTTGTGCCAGCGAAGGGAAGGCGATGTATAGAGCTCTTTGACTCGAGGATTCGCCCTGGCGCGTTCCGTTGAGGAAAATGCAGTATGACAGCACCCACGCCTCGGTGCGCGCCTGCGAGCTTCTCTGTCAATTTCCGGCATGGGAGGTTTGAGGTGCCGAATTCTTGCCAGTCCCGAAGACATCCCCATCGAGCAGCTTGAATGTTTCTAGGACTTCGATGTCGGGATCAATAAACGTCCTGAGTGCACCGTCGAGCACCCGATCAACACAGGAGGCTCTGCGGCACCGGGCGGCAATGAACGAGAAAGCGGCGCGTCTGGCTAACCTATCCACCGAATGACGTAAAACACACCGGCAGCGGCGGGACCAGCGTAGTGGACACTTTCGCAGGCAGGGCATCACGCATCAGCAAGCGACAAGAATGTCGCGTAGATTGATCAACGGCCGACCACACCCGAACGGGTGCGAATGTGTTTTCAGCTCTGGGGTTCAAGGTGTTCCGGAACAATGGCGCCGCGTGCAAGATGCGGCTCTATACCCAGCTGCGGGATATTTCCTTTCCGCGAGCATCGAGATCATAGCTGAACAGCGAGCAACACAACTATTGCGCGCTCAAATTGCTTTACAGATCGCCGGAAAACGCAAATTTCGGCGAAATGCGTCAAGTTTTGTCAACTTAATGTAAAGAAAATCAGAATTTTGGGGCTATTTCCGCAACGATTGCGGATTTGACGACAGAAAAACACAACTAAAAATATATATTTCCGGTCGATTTTGCACCGAAACTTAACATAATCGCCGGTCTGACATGCCGAATGTAAAGATCCGTCAAGATAGATGTAAAGGTTGACGCCCCATAGATTGATCTATCCGAGGCGCGCAACGAGATCATCGGCGGCGAGGTGCGTGTATCTTCGCAGCATACGCATCTCCTTGTGGCCACTGATGCTGCTCACCTCGATCACATTCAGCCCGCGCTCGAACAACCGGCTAACACCCTCGTGGCGCAGATCATGAAATCGAAGCCCCGTGATGCCGACCCGTGCCAGGAGGCGACGCCATGCCTGTTCCAGACCTCCGGCAGTCATCGGAAAGACCATAGATTGATCTAAATCAGCGCGTGACTTCCAGTCCATCAGCGCATCGAAGGCACGCTGGGAGAGTGGCACCTCGCGGCTGGTGCCGTTCTTGGTCATCGCTAGGCTGATCACCCGACGATTATGCGAGACATCAGACCATTGAAGGCCGAGAAGCTCGCCACGGCGCATCCCTGTCTCGATGGCGAGGATCAGCAGCGTCCGGAAGTAAGGGATCTTTCCACCATCGCAGCCATCGAGAAGACGCTGCTCCTCGTCGCCAGTCAGTCTCCGGCTGCGTTCATTGCGGATGACCGGACGGCGAACCAGCTTCACCACGTTCTTTGCGAGGGGCAGTCCCCAATCGCGGATGGCGACTTCAAGAACGTGACTGAGGATCGCAAGCTCCCGGACGGTCGTAGAGGGAGCGACCGACTGGAGCCGCTCGTCACGAAACGACGCGATATCCTGCTGGCTCAGTCCGATCATCGTCCGATAGGCAAGATCATGACGACGCAGCACATCAATCCGCTGGATCTCTTGGACGGACCCGCGTTTGGTGGGCGAGATCTCGCGCTGGTAGCGTTCCAAGAGTTGCCCGAGCGTCGTGTTTTCGAGGATCTTCGTGTCCGGTGCGGCACCGAACCTGTCGACCTGGGCCTCCAGATCGCGCGCCCACTTCTCGGCTTCGAGCTTGGTATCGAAGCTCTTGCATCGGGGCTTCATACCCCGCCGACGCACTTGAGCCTGCCAGCGCCCTCTGAGTTTGCGGATCGTCGCCATTGTGATCTCCAACCGATGTTGAAGATCACGCGTAGGATGCCCCTAGCGGGGTGCAAAGGATTATCCCGGCAGCAGGCCGACGCGAATATGCTTGGCCGGAGTGGCGAATCGCAGCAAAAATCACAGCGACCAAGGCTAATCGCCCGTTCTGGAGAAGAGGGACATTTGAGCTCAATATCGTCTGAAATGGAAACAAAGCTGGAACGACTTCTTGTTGACGGCGACGAGTTCGACAAGCTCGAAAAGGAATTCGATCAGTTCTGTCCTTTCGAAGCTCTAGGGATGGTTCAGTCAGAAATCCGTCATGGAAACTTCCTAGCATACCTTTTGGACCCTAAGCGTCCGCATGGCTTTCACAGCGAGATCCTCCGAGCTTTCCTCTTGGCACTTTCTCGGAAAACGTCATTGACCGGGAGTCCTCGCTTGAGGCCCCTCGACGTTCACCTGATGGACATCGAGCATGCTGAGGTCCGGCGCGAATGGAGAAACATTGATCTGCTGATCGTCCTGCCCTCCGAGAAAATCGTGATCCCGATTGAATTGAAGATCGACTCGACGCAAGGCGTCGATCAGCTTCAACGATACCGACGGATCGTCGAAAGCGAGTGGCTTGTCGATCAGGGGTGGAAGCACCTGAATGTGTTCCTCACGAAACACGATGAAGCACCATTGGACGCCGATCAATGGCAGCCCCTAAGGATGGGTGACCTGGTCAAGGAACTCGAGACGATAGCGAGGACCAACGGCTCGAGCAATGCAAGCGAGAGCTTGCGCGCGTATATCAGGATGCTGAGGAGGCACCACTTGGAAGACGAACATCTTGAAGAAATCGCTCGCAAGCTATGGTCGAGGCATAAAGAAGCGCTTGAATTTCTTGCTGACCGAAGGCCCGATGCGGTTGGCAATCTGTTCGATGCTCTGAAAGATCGCAGGGGCGAATTGGCGAAAGCCATCAGGGAAGTCGGCTCCCAGGTCGTTCTAGATGCCGATTACAAGACCATCGTCCGTTTCGCATTTTCAGAATGGGATGATCTGCCGCACTTCAAGCAAGCAACTTGGACAGAGACGAAGCGGTTTATCCTATTGGAGCTCAAGCGAGAGGGCCCCAAGATCAATGCCTACCTCTATCTTGGTCCCGGCGAGGAGGAAGCTCGGGCAGCATACGCTTCCTTGTTGGACAAGCAGAGAATGCACCGGCCCAACGCACGCGTGGGGCGTGACTGGATGTGTCTGGCTAAGTCCGAAATGCTCGGCAATCAGATCGATGAAGAAACAGATATGGAGACTGCCATTGAGATCGTGACGAAATCCCTCCAGCGCTTCGCTCGAAAGGTCTTCGATCATTTTGATCCCGTTCTCGCCTCGCTTACCAAGTCGTCCGAGAACTCACCTGGCGCCGACGCACCTGCGCCTGCCAGCGTCCTCTGAGCTTCCAGACTGTCGAGGAATGCCTTCCCGACGGTATTGAAGATCCCGGAAAAGCAGGAGCCACATGGCATGCTCACTCTACTTTCAAGGCTTCAGGCCGGCACGCTGGGCGAACTGCTCACAGTGGCAAAGCTGAACAGCTTAGGACACGCAGCCTACATCAGCCCCGAAGGCGCACCCGGTCACGACGTCATCATAGTTATCGCTGGCTCAGCCAAGTCGATCGAGGTGAAGACCAGGCAATTCCGAACGAGCCCAGCGCAGGACATCACCCGCTGGCCGGTGAACATGAAAACGAAGGGCGACGCAGATTTTTTTATCTTTATTGAGTTGGATTTGCGAACACTCACGCCAACGTTCTACGTGCTAACCAACGCTCAGGCGCACGCCACGTTTCGCGATTACAAAGGCGGTGGAAATTGCTATCCACCTGCCGTCAGAAGCCTAATCACGCCAAACGATTTTTCGGCGCTCGCAGCGTGCGATGACGACGCACCTGCCAGCGTCCTCTGAGCTTTCTGATCGTCGCCATCGTGATCTCTACTTGGTGTTGAAAATCACGAGTAGGATGCCCGGCTGGAAGTGAAGGATTATCCCGGCGCGATTAAGGCTCTGGCTTCGTCAAGACCCATCCATCTCGCTTTCGACGCCATAGCGCGATGAATGAGCCGGTGGCAGCAGGCGCAAAGCAGGGCCAAGTCTGACAGCTTCGTCTTGCGTTCACCGGCCTCAGCAAGCGGCAAAAGGTGGTGCGCCTCGAAGATTGACTCCTGAAGAGACTCCTCCAAATCGGGCCGCGTCAAATCGCAGATCTCACAACGAAATCCCGCAGCGCGGCGATCGTCGATCAGCATCTTTCGCACCTTAGGATTTCGTTCTCGACGAACGTGAAGCGCAGTGAGGAGCCGGCCTTCGGGAAGCTCTTGCTCTACGTCCGGTAATTGCTCTGAACCGGCTATTATGATGCCCGACTTTATCGCGTCAGCTATCCGGTGCACGTCATCCGGTCGATCGCCGAATTCTGCCCAGATATACCGATCCATACTCGACACGTTACCGAGTCCCCTGCCGGTTGCTACCTGGCGGATATTCATCAACTTGAAGCCGACACCGTCCGGATTTCGAAACGTTGGCTGCTTCGCCGCTTCAGAGTGATATGGCAGGGACCGCAGAAGCGTTGACAGAGCTTGTATCTCACTGGACTTCGGCGTGGGCACGTTGCCGTTAAGTTTCAAAAACAAGTCGAGCGCTAGAATGGTCTCGTCGCGTGTCCAATTTGGATTTCCGTGCCCATTCGTGCGAGCCATGACTTCACCTCATAACATCTGTTTGACGGCATAGATTGCCCCAACCCGCCACAATCCAGGATACCTATAAACATTTCACCGGCAACCTTGCCAGGTTCTCTTCCATATTGTTCTATGAAGCGGCATTTGGGGTAGTAAATATGTTTTCAGTTCGTCAGTCAGTCCTGGGCAGTGTGCTTGGCGCGCTATTTTTTCTTATCACTGGGAATGTAGCGGCAAGCGCCGAAAAAACATTCGGCCCCTTCACATTTGATGAGGCGAAGCCAGACGTCATTTTATTGAATGGCGTTATTGATACTGGCGCAGCATTGAATTTCCGCCGCGCTTTGCAAGCCGCACCCAATGCGAAACTCATCACGCTCAATAGCCCCGGTGGGAATGTCCAGATGGGTCTACTAATCGCCGACGACATTCATCAACGAAAACTGGCAACCTACATTCCCAAGGACGGCAAGTGCTATTCGGCATGCTCTTATGTTTTTCTGGCGGGAACTGAGCGCAAGGTCGATGGCGAGCTTGGTGTGCACCAGCTCTCCTCGGATTCACCTGATCTTGTGGGTGCCCAATTTGCAATTTCCGACATCATCGAAGTTCTGAACCGCTTCAATACGCCAATCGAAGTCATGCAAATCATGTTCAAGACGCCGCCGGACGACATACATGTCTTCTCCCCGGAAGAAATCGAACGTTATAAACTGAATCGCTCCAGAAATGAGCAAAGCGGCGCACCAACAGTCGTCAATGTTCCGGCCCCATCCGCTTCACCTGAACAAGCCGCATCAGAAGAGGCCCCAAAGACTGCTGATCCACACGATGAGCCATCGCCAAAGCTTTCAGCCATAGACGAATTCACCAAGCGCCCAAACCGCATGGCACTGTATGCGGGACTCGATCTTTTTGGCGATGATATCACCGCGCTACGTGTCGATGATCCCGCAAACTGCGCAAAAAACTGTCTTGTTATGAACGGCAAGTGCAAAGCATTCACATACAACGCAAACCCGAAGATCAAGAAAGGGCCGAACTGCTTCCTGAAATCCAGTGAGGGGCGAGCAGATGGAAATAGCGTTGCCATTTCCGGGCGTTTTCTCAGCGCTGCTGAAGCAGATCCTTCGGCGATAACCTTAGGCGCAATCGATCCCCAAGCATCGCTCTTTGAAGATGTCGACCTGCCGGGTGGTGACCTATCGCGTTATCCGGAGCGCTCTGCGAAAACACCACTCGATTGTCGATTGTCCTGCATCGATGAGCGAAGGTGTGTCGCCTTCACTTACATCCGGGCAAAGAAAGAATGCTGGCTCAAAGGCGCGGTAGGCACACCACATTTCAGCAGAGGAATGGTTTCAGGTTTAAAGAAGATCGAGACATTCAAGCCCGTCAAAATCATCAGTCTGGATTAATTACCAACCCAAACCGAATTTTCGTCGCTATGAGACAGCTCGCGCTGGCAAAGCGCCGACCTTCGTGCCGCAAGCGTGGCCCTGTCACACAGCAATAGCGCCAAAGACGCAAGGCGCTAGCAAGCCGTTGGGCCAGCACATCAGCAACACGTTCAATTATCAGGAATATATGGCGGAGAGGGAGGGATTTGAACCCCCGATACGGTTGCCCGTATGCCGCATTTCGAGTGCGGTGCATTCAACCACTCTGCCACCTCTCCGCGTCATGGTTGGCG